>Ga0209267_1002518_pt1 | contig 11772 bp, 10 predicted proteins | sample GraSoiAngelo_137_FD_185894 | JGI IMG/M metagenome (GOLD analysis project Ga0209267, IMG submission 185894) | Grasslands soil microbial communities from the Angelo Coastal Reserve, California, USA - 14_0929_09_30cm (SPAdes) (version 2) | ecosystem: Environmental > Terrestrial > Soil > Grasslands ... | reverse complement strand
CCGGTGGGCGGCGGCGGGCTCATCGCGGGCGTGGTCACCGGGCTCGCGGCGGCGGGCAGCGAGGCGCGGGTGTGGGGCGTCGAGCCCGCGGGCGCCCCAAAGCTCACCCGCTCGCTCGCCGCGGGCCGGCCGGTGCGGCTCGACCGCACGGCGAGCCTCGCCGACGGGTTGATCACGCTCAGCGTGGGAGCCGTTCCCTTCGCGCACCTGACCGCGCAGCGCGACCGGCTGGCGGGAGTGGTGCTGGTGGACGATGAGGGGCTGCGCGAGGCCGTCCAGTTTCTCTGGCGCCAGGGCCACCTCGCGGTGGAGCCGTCCGGCGCCGCGACGACGGCCGCGCTCCGCTCCGGCGCGGTGCGGCCCGTCCCACCCACCGTGCTGGTCGTGAGCGGCGGCAACGTCGACCCCGCCCTGCTCGAGGATTGACGGCGCTTGAGCCCCGAAGCCGCTGCCAAGATCCTCGTCGCCGACGACGACCAATCCCTGGTGCGCACGCTCACCTGGATCCTCAAGGAAAACGGCTACGACGTGGTCGTCGCCCCCGGGGGCGAGGGGCTCATCGGCATGCTCGAGGAGGAGCGGCCCAACCTGCTGCTGCTCGACATCGCCCGAGGAGGCGACGGTGAAGTCGCTGGGGCTCGGCGCCGCGGACTTCATCTCCAAGCCGTTCCGGGTGCGCGAGCTGCTGGCGCGCGTGAAGGCGCACATCCGCTCGGCGCAGGAGCTGGCCCACGCCCGCGACGAAGCGCAGAGCCGGGCCGCGATCGTCGACATCCTGCACGAGGTCACCGACTCGCTCAAGCCCGACGAGATCTACCATATCCTGGTGCGGCGCGTCGCCCGCGTGCTGCAGATCTCCAAGTGCTCGATGGTGCTCGCCAAGCCGGGAGACCAGCTGGGCGTGGTGGTGGCGGCGTACGAGAACCCCATGCTCCGCAATCTCGAGATCGAGCTTGCGCGCTACCCCGAGATTCAGCGCGCGCTCACCGGCAGCCGGCCGGTGCTGGTCGAGGACGTCTCGTCCGATCCGCTGTACGAGAGCGAGCGGGTCCGCTGGCAGCGCGAGGGCATCACCGTCCCGACCCGCTCCGCCGTCGCGCTCCCGTTCTCCATGAAGGACCAGCAGCTGGGCGTGTTCTTCCTGCGGACCACGGGCGAGGACCCGCCGCTCACCCGCGCCGACGCCGGGTTCGCCGAGACCGTGATTCGCACGGCCGTGGCGGCGATCGAGAAGGCCTACGATTTCGAGACGGCGGTGTCGGACAAGAAGCGGCTCGAGAAGCTGGCGGCCACCGACGCGCTCACCGGCTGCATGAACCGGCGGGCGCTGTCGGAGGAGCTCGAGGCGGAGCTCGATCGGGCGCGCCGCTACAACCTGGCCCTCACCATTCTGCTCGCCGACATCGATCGGTTCAAGCTCGTGAACGACACGCGGGGCCACATTGCGGGCGACTCCGTCCTGCGCCAAGTTGGCGAGATCCTGCGCCGCGAAGTACGCTCTGTCGACCAGGCGGCGCGGTACGGTGGGGAGGAGTTCGTGGTGGTCATGCCCGAGACGGCGCTGCACGGCGCCGCGCTCTTCGCCGAGCGGCTGCGGCGCCGCGTCATGCACACCGACTTCGCCGACCCGGGAGAGGATCCCCTCAACCTGACGATCTCGATCGGGCTGGCGTCGTTCCCCGACGACCGCGTCACCAGCGCCGACAGCTTCGTGGCCCTGGCCGATCAGGCCCTGTACCGCGCCAAGAACGAAGGGCGCAACCTGGTGCGTCAATGAGCCAGCGGCGCTGCCCCAAGTGCGGCACGGTGTACACCGATACGGCACGCTTCTGCGCCCGCGACGGCAACATGCTGGTCGAGGTGCAGTCCAAGGCGGCGATGCCCGCCCCCGCCCCCGCCCCCGGCGCCGGCACCGCCGCGCGCACGCCCACAACACCAAAGCCCGGGCTCGAGCGCGCCTCCTCGCTCTCGGGGCACGTCCTGGACTCCCGCTACCAGGTCCAGAAGAAGCTGGGCGAGGGCGGTATGTCGTACGTGTACCTGGCACGCGAGGTGGCGACCGGCCAGGACGTCGCGATCAAGGTGCTCTCCCCCAAGCTCGCCACCGACAGGAGCTCGGTCGAGCGGCTGCGGCGCGAGGCGGGCCTCGCCATGCGGCTCGACCATCCCAACGTGTGCCGCATCCTGCGCCTGGGCGAGTCCGAGGATGGCCTGATCTACCTGGTGATGCCGTTCCTGAAGGGCGAGCTGCTCTCGGACCGCGAAGTGACGGTCGGTCCCATGCCCGTCGCGCCCGGGATCGCGGTGCTGCAGCAGGTGTGCGCCGGATTGCACCACGCGCACGAGCTGCAGATCGTGCACCGCGACTTGAAGCCCGAGAACATCATGCTCGTCACCGGAGCGCCCGGAGGGGGAGAGGGGGGCGATCGGGCCGTGGTCATGGATTTCGGGCTCGCCAAGGAGCGCCGTGCCGACCCCGCGATCGCCAAGCTCACCGCCACGGGCATCATCCTCGGCACGCCGGAGTTCATGAGCCCCGAGCAGATTCGCGGCAAGCAGCTCGACGCGCGCTCCGACATCTACGCGCTCGGGATCGTCGCGTTCGAAATGTTCACCGGCAAGCTCCCGTTCCACGGGCGCAACGCACAGGAGATGATGATCGCGCGGCTGCGCGGCCGGCCACTCAAGCTGCGCCAGCTGCGGCCCGACCTCCCGGAGGGTCTGGAACGGACGCTGGGGCGCGCCCTCGAGTCGAACCCCGAGGCGCGCTACACCACCGCTCTCGAGTTCGCCGACGCCCTGTCGACGTTCCACGAAGGCGGCCTCCTGTCGAAGATCAAGGAGAAGCTGAAATAAGGCGCTTCCCGGCCTTCGATCCGCCCGAATACGTCGAGTGGCAGCCGGACGCCGCGCTGGTGCGCGCCTTCCGCGAGACGCTGGAGCGGGATCCCGAGCGCGCCGCCATCGTGGCGCGGCTCGCGCCCGAGGACATGACCGCGCTGTACGCGGGGTTGCTGCGCGCCCGCCTGCACGACATCCAGCTGAAGCGCTGGGTGCGCACCGGGGTGATCTCCAAGGCGTGGCTGGGGACGGGCGAGGAGGCGGTCACGGTGGGGCCGGTGCACGCGCTCGAGCGCGGCCGGGGAGGCGACGTCGTGGCGCCGATGATCCGCAACGCCGCGGCGTGCTGCGAGCTGGGGATGCCGGTCGCGGACATGCTGCGCGGCTATCTCGGCACCGACGACTCGCCCTCCCGTGGCCGCGACCTCCACGTCGGCGCCTGGGAGCGCGGCGTGCTGCAGCCCATCTCGCACGTGGGCGATATGGTGCCCGTCATCAGCGGCATCGCGCTCACGTTTCACTTGCGGCGCGAGCCGCGCGTCGCCCTCACCTGGGTGGGCGACGGCGCCGCCAACACGGCGGCGGCGCACGAAGGCACGAACTTCGCCGCCGTCCGCCGGCTGCCCGCCATCTTCATTCTCCAGAACAACCAGGTGGCCCTGGGGACCCCGCTCGAGCGCCATCACCTCCCGGGCCAGTTCCTCGAGTGGGCCGCGAGCTACGGTATCCGGGGCGGCGCGTTCGACGGCAACAACGTGCTCGATGCCTACGCGGCGACCCGACTCGCGGCCGAGCGCTGTCGCCGAGGCGAGGGGCCGGCGCTGCTGGTCGCGGACACCTTTCGCATGGGCGGGCACGCCACCCATGACGAGCGCGAGGCGCGCGACACGCTGCCGGATGAGCTCTTCAAGAGCTGGGGGAAGCGCGATCCAATAGGCTTGTACGAGGAATACCTGAAGCAGCGGGGCGTCGCCCCGACGCGACTCGCGGACATCGAGGCGGATGTCACGGCAGAGGTGGAGCGGGCCGCCGAGGAAGCCCTGCGCAGCCGCGACACGATGCCGCTGAGCGAATCCGCGCTGGTGGGCGTGTACGCGAACGGGAGGGAGAGATGAACACGGAAGCGGTGAAGGCCGGTGCAAGGCGGTGGAGGGCGGTGCAGGTAGGCGGGGCTGTCGCAATGGCGGGGCTGCTGTTCGCCTTGCCCAACCTGCACCGCCTTCCACCGCCCTCGACCGCCCTCCAGCGCCCGGACATCCATGCCGAATACGTGAAGTTTGCAAGCGGGCGGGACACCATCACGGCGTATCTGGCCTATCCCGAGCGCGCGGAGCGGGCTCCGGCCGTGGTAGTGATCCACGAGATCTTCGGCATGTCGGATTTCATCCGCCAGACCACCGAGCAGCTCGCCAAGGATGGCTTCGTCGCGATCGCGCCCGACTTGCTGTCGCGCCGGGGCGGTACGCCTCCGTCCCCCGACTCGGCGCGCAAGCTCATCGCGGGACTCGCCCCCGACACGGTCACTCAGGATCTCGACGCCACGGTGGCGTACGTGCGGCGCGTGAAGGCGGCGCGGGCCGACCGCGTCGGCGTGATCGGGTTCTGCTGGGGCGGCGGCCAGAGTTTCCGCTACGCCACGAACAACCCCTCGCTCTCGGGCTTCGTCGTCTGCTATGGCCCCGGCCCGGAGGCGCTCGCCGTCGCGCGCATCCGCGCCCGCGGCCTGGGCGTCTACGCCGAGAACGACGCGCGCATCGATGCGGGGCTGCCGGACGTGGACGCGGCTATCCGGACCTACCACAAGAGCTACCGCTACACGGTCTATCCGGGCGTCGGCCACGGGTTCCTGCGTACGCGCGAACGGCCCGAGGTCGCGGACAGCGCGTGGCGGGATGTGATCCGGTTCTTCAAGGAGAGTCTGGAGCGGTAGGCGGTGAAGGCCCTTCACCGCCTTGCACCGCCCTTGAAGTACTCCCGCGCCCGGTCCAGCAGCGGATCGTTGCCCGCCAGGAGATCGTCCACCGTCGGGACGACGAGCAGGTCGGGCTTCACGCCGATCCCCGCGTACTCCGTCCCGTCGGCGAACGAGTGGCGCGTGACCGGGAGCTGCACGCCCCAGTTCTTGGGGAGCGCGAAGGTGGCGATATCGCCCACGCTCCCGGCGGACGGCTCGCCGATGATCACCCCGCGGCCGGTCGCGCGGAAGGCGGCGAGCAGATCTTCCGCGGCTCCCGAGGTCCCGCTCGACGCCAGCAGCGTGATGGGACCGCCGTAGGGTGGGTGATCGCGTCGCGGCGCAACGCTTCCGACGTCCGGCCCGTACCAGGTCATAGCGGAGTCCGGCAGGTTCCACGCGCGGAACGCCGCGCGGTATTGCGGCGTTGTCCAGCGAACGGCCGAAAACGGCTGGTCCGTGAGGCGAGCGAGTAGCTGATAGGCGTATTCCGTCCGACCGCCGCTCGCGGCCCGGAGATCCAGCACGAGCCCCTGCACGGCGCCGAAGTCCGGGTACGTCCGGTCGAAATGGCGCACCACGTCCTCGTCGGCGAGCGAGCCGATCCGCACGACGGCGATGCCGCCGGGAAGCGAGTCCACCGCGAAGGCCGGTGGGTCGAGCGGCCAGCGGTCGTTGAGCGACAGGGAGCGGGTCACGCTCAGCCCCCGGGAATCTCCCCCGGGTACGCGGACGAGCAGGTGCAGGCTCGTGCCCTTTTCTCCCTGGAGCATCCAGGCGACGGCACGCTGCCAGCGGTCGGCGGGCGTCGCCGCGGCGGTTTCGGGAAGCACCGAGTCGCGGATCCACGCTTCCGCGGGGATGCCCTGGACGGCGACGATCTCGGCCAGCCGGTCGGGGTGCGCCACGCGCATCTCGTCGTTCTCGGCGTAGTCCATGATGAACGGTCTGCGCGCCGCGCTCGCCAGCAGCAGCGGCGGGCGCGCGATGCGGGACCGCAGATTCGGGGGCGCGAGCACCGCGGCGTGTCCGTCCCCCAGCAGGGCGACGAACCGTCGCAGGCGGCGGTAGAACAACAGGTCGGATTGCGGCTCGGCGGCGAGCTTCAGGTTCACCCGCAGCGCCGAGTCCCAGTCCACCCGCACGCGGTCCCAGTAGGCGAAGTTGTAACGGGCCTCGGCCCAGACCGTGGCGAGGGCGTGAGCGCGCTCAGGGGCGGTGAGTTGCGTCGCCGCCCCGCGGAGCGGGGCGGCCGACCCCGCGACCAGACAGGTCAGGAGCTTGGAGCGAGTGAGCACGCGCCTAATCTATCTCCTTCTCTTTGTCGCGCCGCAGGTTCTCGTGTACCTGTACCTGCGGGCGCGCCTGCCCGATCCCAGCCGTCCGCGCCGGGCGCGCAGCGTGCGGGTCGCGCTGGCGCTGGTGTTCGGACTGTTCAACCTGCCGTGGGTGTTCGTTGCGCAACGCGCGCTGTTCGGCTCGATGTGGAGCATCGGGCGACTCCCGCTCACCGGCCCCTGGATCGCGTGGCAGCTGTTGGGATGGATTTTTTGTGCGCTCGTGACGATCTACCTGCTCGGCAAGGGAATGTGGTGGGTTGCCACGAGGGTTCGCCGTGCGCGGTACGCGGTTGCCGCCGATGCGAACCGAGACTTCGTTGCCCAGCGGGAGCAACCGCCCACCGCGTACCGCGCACCTGTTCTTTCTCGCCGCCGCTTTCTCGCCCGCGCCACGTACACCTATGCCGGCGCCGGCGTCGCCCTGTCGTCCTACGGCATCTGGAGCGCCTATCGCCTTCCCCAGCTCACGCGCCGCACGCTCTCGTTCCCCGATCTGCCGGCAGGACTCGATGGGCTCACCCTGTTGCACCTCTCCGACCTGCACGCGGGCGTCCACCTCGGCGAGGACAAAATGCGGGAGATCGTGGCGCAGGCAAACGCGCTCCGTCCCGATGTGATCGTGCAGACGGGCGACATGATCGACATCTCGCCGTCATTCATTCCGGCATACGTGCGCGCGTTCCGCGAGCTGCGGCCACCGCTCGGGGTGGTGACGGTGTTGGGCAACCACGACCGCTACACGGGGGAGAGCGAGGTGATTCGCGGGTGCCGCGATGCGGGGCAGGTGTTCGTGCAAAACGGTTGCCACGTGATCGAGCGGGGCGGGGCCACCCTCGCGCTGCTCGGCATCGACGATCCCCACAACTGGACCGCGGACGACCCGCAGACGAGGGACGTCGACGCGGCGCTCGCCGCCGCCCCGCCGGGTGCATTCCGAGTGCTGTTGGCCCACCGCCCGGGCGCGTGGGACTCGGCCGCCCCGCGAGGCATCCCGCTCACGCTCGCGGGACACATTCACGGCGGGCAGTTCTACCTGCCGCTGATCGGGTGGTCGGCCGGGCGCCTGATCACGAAGTACGTGATGGGCCACTTTCAGCGCGGGGCGAGCCAGCTGTACGTGAGCCGCGGGATCGGCGTCGTCGGCGTGCCGATCCGCGTGTTCGCGCCGCCGGAGATCGAGCTGTTCGAGCTGCGGCGCGGGTGAGGTTGTCGGGGTCCCACTCCGCGACAAGACGACACAGTCGCTCCGTGGGACCCCGACAACCTCACCGGGCGCTCCGATCAGGCTCGCGGGGCCCCGATCGCGTCCCAGGCCCCATCCAGCGCCAGCTTCACTCCCGCGTGCGTCTCCTCCCAGTCGCGCGCCGAGACCCGCTCGATGGCGAGCGTGACCACGGCGAGCCACACGCCCGCCCAGATCTCCGCGGCCCCCGGCTTCACGGACCCGTCGGCCTTGGCCTGGGCGATCAGGCCCTCGAGGTCGATCCGGAACTCACGCGCCGTCTTGCGGCTCTCCTCGTCCAGCAGAGCGTCGGAGCGCTGGACGAAAAACAGCTGGGCCACGGCCGGCTCGCGCGCCGCGCCGGCCACGAGCCCGCGGGCGAGCTCGGCCAGCTTCTCGCGCGGCCCCACCTTGAGCGCGTCGGCGTCCTTGACCAGCTTGTCGGCCCAGCGGGCCGAAGCGCGGTACAGCTCGTTGAAGAACTGCTGCTTGCCGGCGAAATGACGATAGATCGTCCCCTCGGCCACCCCGGCCTTTTTGGCGATCGCGGGCGTAGTGGTGTCGTGGTATCCCTGCGCGGTGAACAGCTCGAGCGCCGCGCGGACCAACCGCTCGCGCGTCAAGTCGGCTTGGGCCATCGCGCGCGAATCTAACGCCCGGGCCAAGTCGGCGCGGGCGTGGGGGCCTCACTTCGCGACAAAAATACGCAGTCGCTCCGTGAGGCCCCACGCCCGCGCCGTAAGGCGAGCAAGGGGTTCCGACGCTAGCCGTGCCTCGCTAGCTTTCCGCCGCCGCATCCCGCACGCCGTCCGGAGGCAATCGCGTCATGCGCATGTTGGTTTTGGGCGCGGGCCTGCAAGGGTCCGCCTGCGCCTATGATCTGTTGCAGCAAGCCGTCGTGGAGCGTGTCACGGTCGCGGACCTCGAGCCGGACCGCATCCCCCGGGGGCTCCAGCCCCATGTGGGCAAGCGGCTGGCTCTGTTGCGGCTCGACGTGCAGCACGGAGCCGCGCTGCGCGACGCGATGCGCGGGCACGACGCGGTGCTGAACGCGGCGCCGTACTATTTCAACCTCGCGATCTCGCGCGCGGCCGTGGACGCCGGGATCCACTGTGCCGACCTGGGCGGCAACACCGAGATCGTCTTCCAGCAGAAGGCGCTCGACGCGGAGGCCCAGGCGCGGAGCGTCTCGATCATTCCCGACTGCGGCCTCGCGCCCGGCATGGTGAACATCCTCGCGGCGGAGGGAATCCGCCGGGTGGGGAACGCCGAGGTCGTGAAGATCTACGTCGGCGGCCTGCCGCAGCATCCTGAGCCGCCGCTCAATTATCAGATCGTGTACTCGCTGGCCGGCGCGCTCGACTACTACACGACCCCCTCGTGGGTGCTGCGCGACGGCAAGCCGGCGCGTGTGGAGGCGCTCTCCGAGCTGGAGCACGTCGTCTTCCCGCCGCCGGTGGGAGAGCTCGAGGCGTTCCACACCGGCGGGGGCGTCTCCACCCTGCCGTGGGCGTACGAGGGCAGGGTACGGACCATGGAGTACAAGACGCTGCGCTATCCCGGGCATGTCGCGATCATGCGGCCGATCCGCGAGCTCGGACTGCTCGATCTCACGCCCGTCACGGTGAACGGCACGAGCGTCGTGCCGCGCGATGCCTTCATCGCGACCGTGTCCCCCAAGCTGACCAAGCCCGACGGACGCGACCTGGTGGCCTTGCGTGTCGAGGTGCGGGGCACCAACGGCAAGGCCGCCTGGCAGCTACTCGATTATTACGACGCGGCGCACGGCATCAGCGCGATGATGCGGACCACCGGTTATTCCCTGGCCATCACCGGACTCATGCAAGTGGATGGCCGGATCGCCGCGCAGGGGGTGCACACGCCCGACGAAGCCGTGCCGTTCGCGGCGTACGTCGCTGAGCTGGCGCGGCGAGGGGTCGAGATACGGGAGGTCGGCACCGTCCAATCCGCAATCAGCAATCCGCAATCGGCAATTCAGTAGGTCCACGTCGTGCCAAACAGCAGCCGCCCGCCCTCGCTCCCCCGGCCGTAGCCGATGACAACGAGCGAATTGCGCAACACGCGTAACGCCACCTCGCCGCCGCCGCCCCGGTGCAGGTCGGTCGTGGTGAGCCGCACCGCCTCGCCCGGCCCGAACACCCGACCGGCGTCGTAGAAGGCGACGACCTTGAGCTCGACCGCGTCTCCCACCGCGATCACGGCGTAGCGCGCTTCCAGGCCGCCCAGCAGCTTGCCGGGCCCGGTAAAGCGCCCGTCGTAGAACCCGCGCAGCGACCGGTACCCGCCCACGGCGACGAACGGCAGCTCGCTCGACTCCATCTCCTGCTGCGCCGCGAGCGGAGGATTCCCGCCCATCCCTTCGGCCGCGAGCCGGCCGGCCAGCACGAGACGGTGCAGCGGGCGCACCTGGACCTGCGCGTCGCCCGTCGTGCGCGTGTAGCCGGTGCCGCTCGCGAACAGCAGCTCGACCAGCACCCCGGTGTGCGGGTCCACCTCGCTCTCGCGCGTATCGAGCACGACCCCCGCGCGTGCGACCTTGTCGGTGAACGGCACGGTGCTCGGGTCCACGCGTCCCGCGGCCAGATCGTCGCGGAACACGCTCGGCCCGGGAAGGGCGCGGAAGTCGGTACGGGTCAGCCCCGCGCCCACGAGCAGCCGCACCGGGCCGACCAGGCGATGCTGAACGGTGGCTCGCCCGACCAGACGCGTGCGACTCAAGCGGTAGAGGTACGCACCGATCGTGGCGACGCTGTCCGGGGAATACTGCGTGTCGTTGCCGAGCCCGTAGTAGCCGAGACGATTGTCGCGCACCGCGGCGAGCGTGCCGCGCGCGCGCCACCCCTGCCACCACGCCGGAGCCTGGGCATCCATCACGAGCGCCCAGCTCCCCTTCGTCCCCGCGCCGGCGTCGACGCTCAGCGACGCGCGGCTCGGCTCTGGCCGCTCGATGAAGCCGAGCGGGCTGTAGCGACCGTAATGGAGCGCCCCCCACAGGCCACCGGTCGTCGTGTAGTAGAGGTATGGATAGAAATTGTCGCGCCAATAGCGCTGGGCGTGCAGCGCCGGCGCCCCCCCCGCCCCCGCCGCCCCGGCGGCGGCGAGCGCGAGCGCTGCGCTAACGGCTCGCAGCGGCCCGCTCGTGGACGGACGCCGTGTCGCGCAGCTTCGCCTCGGTGCCGTCGTGCGCGGCGAATTGGTGGGGATAGAACGAGGCCGCACCGAACTCGCCGCGCTTGTTCACGGCGTAGAAGGTCAGGTCGAACTTGGGACGCCCTCGCTCGTCCAGCAGGCGGGGCTCGGTCGTTTGGGTCACGCGCTTGAGCGTCTCGAGGCACGCATCGGTCGGTTTCATCCCCCGGCGCATGAACTCGACCGTCAGGAAGCCGCCGCACACTTTGATATTCGATTCGCCCCGCCCGGTCGAGCCGGCGGCGCCCACATCGTTGTCGGTGTACTGGCCGGCGCCGACGATCGGGCTGTCACCCACCCGGCCCGGGATCTTGAAGGCGAGTCCGCTGGTCGTCGTCACGGACGAGATATCGCCCTGCGGGGTGACGGCGTCGCAGTTGATGGTACCGGTGGGCCGGACCGACATGTCCTGGGCCTCGGGGACGTCGAGGTAGTCATCGGTCGGGTTCAGGTTGGCGCGCCAGTGGAGCCAGGCTTCGCGCGCGTGCGGGGTCAGGAGGTCCTCCTCCTTGAAGCCGTACTGCAGCGCGAATTGCTTCGCGCCCTCGCCGACGAGGAAGATATGGTTCGTGTACTTGAGCACGAGCTTCGCGACCTCGGACGGCGTCTTGATCCCTTCCAGGGCGCCCACGGCGCCGGCACGCCGGGTGGGTCCGTGCATGCACGACGCGTCGAGCTGCACGACGCCGACGGCGTTCGGCAGGCCGCCGTAGCCGACCGAATCATCGTTCGGGTCGAGCTCCTGGATCTTCACCCCCTCGATCACGGCGTCGAGCGTGTCCGCTCCCTGCATCAGCAGGTCGAACGCCTTCTGCACCGCGCGCAAGCCATTGGCGCTCGACACCGCCACCGGCTTCGCGGCCCAGCGGCTGCGGGGCGGCAGCGGACGCGGCGGCCGCATCGGGAAGGGGATGTCGCGCGCCTGGGCGGCCGCGACCCCGACGGCGGCGGAAGCGAGGAAGTCGCGACGTGACAGCAGATCGGCCACGGAACACTCCGGTTGAGGGACGCGTGCGTAGGTTGCGCGCTCGGGCGGGCCCTGTCAACTTGCTCCTCGTGGACTTCGCAGATCCGCCAAGTATGCGTGCGGTGATACGCGGGATGCTGGGCGCCGCGGCGGTGGTGGTAGGCCTGGCGCTCGTCGTGGTGTCGATCGCCGAGGGGCACGTTGAGTGGCGGCTCGTCGCGCTGCTGCTCTCCCTTTG
>Ga0209267_1002509_pt1 | contig 11793 bp, 9 predicted proteins | sample GraSoiAngelo_137_FD_185894 | JGI IMG/M metagenome (GOLD analysis project Ga0209267, IMG submission 185894) | Grasslands soil microbial communities from the Angelo Coastal Reserve, California, USA - 14_0929_09_30cm (SPAdes) (version 2) | ecosystem: Environmental > Terrestrial > Soil > Grasslands ... | reverse complement strand
AGACAGAAATATCGGCGATCGCATTCAGCGCCTCGAGCCGCTGGACGTCGACAGTGAAGATGCCGTTGACCTCGGCGCTCAGCCGCACCTGGCTCTCGACCGGGCCGTGCCGGACGACACCCGGACCCGCGACGAGCATTGCCAGCCGGCGAGCCGCCTCATCCTCATGGATATCGCCGGGTTCCATCCGGACCACGTGCAACTCATCGACCCGGGCATTGGCCACGACCGGCCAGTCATCCCGCGTGAGAATCCGGCCTTTGAGCAGCAAGGGCCGGTGATGGTCATCCGGGACCATGAGGGTTTGCGCCAGGACGGCGCCATCGATCGCCGCGGCGTTCAAGCCCGACCCCCGGAGCGCTTCAGCCTTCACGCCGCCGGCGCGGGAGCCGAGCCGGGCATGGGACCACCAATTTTCCCGTGGCGAACGGCGACCATCTGCGACAGGATGGCGAGCGCCGTTTCTTCAGCCGTTTGCGCCCCCAAGTCGAGCCCGATCGGCGCATGCACTCTCGCGAGTTCGGCCGGGTTGACGCCGGCCTCGGTCAGACGCGCGACCCGCTCGCGATGGGTCTTCTTGCTGCCGATGGCGCCGATGTATCGGGGACGGCCTTTCAGCGCCGCGGTAATCGTCGGATCATCGAATTTTGGGTCGTGGGTCAGGATCACGACGTAGGTCGAGCCGTCCATCGGCAGGTCCTTCAGCACCTCGTCAGGCCAGGCATGGATGACCCGGCGGGCCTGTGGAAATCGCTCGCGATCCGCAAATTTCGACCGGGCATCGACGACCGTGACGCGGAAACCGAGCCCATCGGCGAGGCGGGTCAGCGGGATCGCGACGTGCGATCCCCCGAAGATGAAGAGCTCCGGCGGCCGCGGGAAAGGCTCCAGGAACGTACCATCGCGACGAACCGGACTCTCGTGTTCGAGGAGTTCCGGCGCTCCGGCATCGGAGGGCGTGAGCAGCTGACGGGCGCCAGGCCTGGCGCCGACATCGGTCTCTAACACCACAGGCCGCTCCGCTTCCAGGGCGCCGATCAATGTGCGATGCACATCGGCGAGCGGTTCGATCAGCACGTCGACTTCGCCCCCGCAGCTCAACCCAACCGTCCAGGCAAGGTCATCGCTGACCCCGTAGTGAAACAGGGCGGCCGGCTTGCCTTTGAGGATGGCCTGCGCCTGTTCGAAGACCTCGCCCTCGAGGCATCCACCGCTGACCGACCCCGCGATCTTTCCGGACTGGCTGATCGCCATCCGCGACCCGGCTGGGCGCGGCGCGCTCCCCCAGGTACTGATGACGGTCGCGACCGCTACCGGATCGCTGGCGTCGAGCCAGGCCTTGACATCGCCCATGACATCGCGCACGTCTCAAAGTGTAGTTGCGTCATCCCTGTCCAGCTCCGGGGAAGGGTCCGGGCCCTCAGGCCGTTGCGACCACCGGCGTCTGCCGCCGGACCGGGCGCCGGCTCGCCGTCTCGAGCAGCAGCGCGCCGAGCGCCTCGAGATTGGCGAGATTGTGTGCCGGCAGGAAGTCGTCGACAAACGGCAAGGCTGCCTGCAGCCCCAGGGTCAGCGGTTCGTAGCCGGGTGCACCCATCAGCGGATTCATCCAGATCAGGCGGTGGCAGGACCGCTGCAAGCGCGCGATGGCCTGTCGCATCTGCGCGGCGTCACCCCTGTCCCAGCCATCACTGATCAGCGCTACCGTGGCGCCGTGTCCCAACACCCGCCGCGCGTAGCGGCGATTGAACGTCTCGATCGCCTCACCGATCCGGGTCCCGCCCGACCAGTCGTCGACCGAAGCGGTCACCCGGTTGAGGGCCGCGTCGATGTCGTGCGAACGGAGCAGCCGCGTGATACGAGTCAGGCGAGTGGCGAAGACGAATGTCTCCACCCGGGTGCTCGCGTTCTTGAGCGCGTAGGCGAAATTCAGAAGCAGCCGCGTGTAACGCTCCATCGAACCGCTGATGTCGCAGAGCAGCACCAGCGGCCGCGGTCGAAGCGTCGGGCTCTTCCAGCTGAAGACCAGCAACTCGCCGCCAAATCGCAGGCTCCGTCGCAGCAGCCGGCGAATGTCGAGCCGGTCGCGGCCACCCGCCCGAGCTCGCCGGGATCGCGTCAGGCCGGCAGGTAGCCGCATCAGACGGATGAGCCGGCGCACCTCCGCCCTCTCGGCTTCGGTAAGAGTGTCGAAGTCCTTCTGCCGGAGCACCTCGACCTGCGAGTAGCTTGCCACCTCCTCCTCTTCCGCGCCCTCGGCTCCCTCGCCCTCATCGAGCACCTTGAGCTGGCGCCCGGTGAGCGTCACGGCCGCCCCGCGTTCGCGCACGGCGGTCCGGGACGATGCGGCCGCATCGCCGTCCGGGCCATGAGCGCCGAGAAAGGCGGCCAGCGCCCGATCCAGGATGGGCAGCTCGTCACGCCGCCGCCCGAAATGGGCGTGAACCGCCGTCCGCAGGTCATCCGCACGGCCAAGATCGATCACGGTCAAGGCCGTCAAGAAGGGGAGCATCCGCACCGGGCCCGCGTCGAAACCCAGGCTCCGCAGGATGCGACCGAAGTGCAACCAGTTCCGGGTAAGGACGGTGCCCGGGTCAGGCATTGACGGCCCGCGCCAGGAGCTCCCGTGAGCCCGCGCCGCGCAGCCGTTCGAGATCCTCCTGGTACTTGACGATGGAACCGAGCGTCGCCTGGACGGCTGACTCGGTGAGTTCCATCTCTCCGAGCGCGATCAGCGAGCGCGTCCAGTCCAGGGTCTCCGCAATCCCGGGCAACTTATAGAGGTCGAGGCGCCGAACCCCGCCGATGAACGCGCTCACCTGGTGCGCCAGCTTTTTGGGGACGTCAGGCACGCGAGCCGTGATGATCTCGAACTCACGATCCACCGATGGGTAGTCGATCCAGAAGTACAGGCAGCGGCGCTTGAGCGCATCGTGGATCTCGCGGGTTCGATTCGAGGTGATGATGACCGCCGGCGGCTTGTCGGCCTTGATGGTGCCGATCTCCGGGATCGAGATCTGGAAATCGGAAAGCAGCTCGAGCAAAAAGGCCTCGAACTCGTCGTCCGCCCGATCGATCTCGTCGATCAGGAGCACCGGAGGGTTGCCTCCATCATTCTCGATCGCCTGCAGCAGCGGGCGCTTGACCAGAAACTGAGGGCTGTAGATCTCGCGCTCGGTCTCCTCGCGATTGGTGCCGGCCGATTCCAGGAGCCGGATATGGAGCATCTGCTTGGCGTAGGCCCACTCGTAGACCGCGTTGTTGACGTCGATTCCCTCATAGCACTGCAACCGGATCAGCCGGGTATTGAGGATCTCGGCGAGGACCTTGCCGACCTCGGTCTTTCCCACGGCCGCTTCGCCCTCCAGCAGCAGCGGCTTATCGAGGGTGAGGGCCAGGAAGATGGTGGTCGCCAGGCTGCGGTCGGCAACGTAGCGATGCTGCTGCAGCGCTCGCTCGACGTCCTCGATCGAGGAGACCGGGAGGTCTTTCATGACCGAATTGTAGGGAGAGCAGCTGCGACGCGGCAGCCGCTCTCCCGCGCTTGCTTCCTAGTGGTGCGCCGTGATCTGTTCCAGCGCGCGCCGGGTCAGGACTTGCGCCAGGTGCCGCCGATAGTCGGGTGAGCCGTTCAGATCCTGGGGCGGATCGGTGCCTTCCGCCGCCCGCTCCGCCGCGGCGCGGATGTCGTCGTCATGCGCGCCCTTGCCACGCAGGGCCTGCTCGACCCCGCTTGCCCGCAATGGCCGGCTGCCCATGCCGGTCAGGCCGATCGCCACGTTGGCCACGTTGTGACCGCTGACCGTTACCTGGGCGGCGACCGCCACGATCGCCCAGTCCTGCGACCGCCGACTGAACTTGAGGTAGGTCCCTGTGCTGCCGGTCGGTGGTGTTGCGATGCGGATCTCGCGAACGATCTCATCGGGCTCCAGCGCCGAGGTAAAGGTGTCGACGAAGAAGTCCCGTGCCGCGATGCTCCGTTCACCCTTGGGGCCCACAACCTTGAGCTCCGCGTCGAGGGCCAGAAGGCACGCCGGGAAATCGCCGAACGGATCGGCATGGGCGGCAGCCCCGCCAATCGTCCCCCGGTTGCGGACCTGTGGGTCGCCGATCTGGGCGGCGGCGCCGCTGAGCAACGGCAGCTTTTGCCTGAGCAGGTCGGAGAACTCGATGTCGTGGTGAGTGGTCAACGCGCCGATGGCCACGTGACCATCCTCCTCCCGGATGTAATTGAGGTTGTTGATGCGGCCGATGTCCACCAGGAAGGACGGCGTCGAGAGCCGCAGCTTCATCAAGGGAATCAGACTGTGCCCGCCCGCCAGAACCTTCGCCTCCTGGCCACGCTTGACCAGTTCGGCAACGGCCTCGGGGAGGGTGCGGGGAACCACGTAGTCGAAGGCTGCCGGAATCATCGCTTTGTTCCTCCGTTGCGGTGCATCAGCTGCCAGACCTTTTCGGGCGTCGCGGGCATCGTGATGTCCTTGACGCCGAATGGCGCCAGCGCGTCGACGATCGCATTGATAATCGCCGGGCTGGAGGCGATGGTACCCGCCTCGCCGATGCCTTTGGTACCCAGCGGGTTCACCGGGCTGGGCGTGATCGTCGCCTCGAGTTCGAACGACGGCAGGTCGGCCGCCGTTGGCACCAGGTAGTCGACCAGGCTTGCGGTTCGCAGCTGACCGGCCTCGTCATAGACGGCCTCCTCGAAGAGGGCCTGCCCGATGCCCTGCGCGATCCCGCCGTGCAACTGACCGTCGACCACCATGGGGTTGATCCGGGTGCCGCAATCATCGACGGCAACGTAGCGACGAATCCGGGTCGCACCGGTGTCGGCATCGATTTCCACGACGGCGATGTGGGCGCCAAACGGCCACACGAAGTTCGTTGGATCGAAGAAGGTGGTGGCCTCCAGGCCACCCTCCATCCCCTTGGGGAGACGGCTCGTCTGGAAGGCTGCCACCGCGATCTCCTGGATGGTGACGGCTTTCGAGGGCGTTCCCTTGACGTAGGCCTTGCCGCCTTCGTAGACGATGTCACCTTCAGCCGCCTCCAACAGGTGCGCCGCGATTTTTTTGGCTTTCTCCTGCACCTTCATGGCGCTGATGTGAACCGCGTTTCCGTCGAGCGCCGTGCTCCGGCTGCCGTAGGTGTCCATGCCCATGGGTCCGATGGCGGTGTCGCCGTGCTGCACGTCGATGTCCTCGACCGGGATGCCGAGGACGTCCGCCGCGACCTGAGCGTAGGTCGTCTCATGGCCCTGGCCGTGCGGCGAGCTGCCGATGATCACCGTGGCTTTGCCGGTGAAGTGGACGTTGACGACGGACATTCCCCAGAGCGAGACTCCCACGGCGGCTTGCGTCGGGACCGCCGGCCCCAGGCCGCAAATCTCGATGTAGGTGGAGAGGCCGATGCCAAGGTACTTGCCCTGCTTGCGCTTCTCTGCCTGCTCTCGCCGCAGACCCTGGTAGTCGACCATCTGCAGCGCCCGGTCGAGGGTGATGCGGTAGTCGCCCGAATCGTAAGTCAGACCGAGGAGGGTGGTGAACGGCTGGTCCTCCAACCGAACGAAATTCTTGCGCCGGACTTCGACCGGATCGATGCCGGTCTCGCGGGCTACCAGATCCATGACGCGCTCGATCAAGTAGGTCGCCTCGGGCCGCCCGGCGCCGCGATAGGCATCGGTCGGCGTCCTGTTCGTGAAGACACCGACGGCCCGGCCGTCGAAGGCCTTCATCCGGTAGGCACCCTGCGCGACCAGCATGCCGAGCACCTGGAATGTGCCGAACTGGCTGCAGTAGGCACCAAGGTCCAGCCACTGGGTGGGCCGGATGCCCAGGACGGTGCCATCGCGCTTGGCGGCAATTTCCACGTCCCAGATTTGCGACCGTCCGTGGTGGGTCGCTTTCGTGTTCTCGCCCCGGTCCTCGATCCATTTGACCGGCCGGCCGAGCCGGCGCGAGGCTAGCGCCGTCATGATCTCTTCGGGATAGACACGGATCTTCGACCCGAAGCCGCCACCGACCTCGGGGGCGATGACCCGGACGTCACTCTCCGGGATGCCGAGGATGACCGCCGCCCATACCTTGACGAAGTGCGGGATCTGCGTCGATGACCAGATCGTGAGCTTCCTGGCCCAGGGTTTGTAGTCGGCGACGACCCCGCGGGGCTCGACGGCAAACGGGATCAGCCGCTGCTGAATGAGGCGCTGCGTGATCTTGACCTCGGCTTCCCGGAACGCCGCCTCGATGTCGCCGGCCGCGAACTTGACGTCATAAGAAAGGTTGCTTCCGACGTCGTCGTGGAGGACCGGGGCACCCTTCTCGATCGCCTTCTCGATGTCAACAACAGGCGGGAGCGAATCGTAACGCACCTCGACCCGCTCGGCCGCATCCTGCGCCGCCGACAGGCTCGATGCCAGCACGATCGCAACCGGCTCACCCACGTAACGCACCTTGTCGATGGCGAGGGGATAGTGCTTCGGGTACTTCTTGGTCGGGACGAAACAGTCGGTGACCGGCAGCGGGGCTCCAAATTCTGACAGCAGCTCCTTACCGGTGAAGACGGCGATCACCCCGTCAGCCTCTTTCGCCCGCGAGGTATCGATGCCGGCGATGCGCGCATGGGGGTCGGTGGAGCGGACCACCACCATGTGGACGATGGCCGTTTGCGGAAGGTCATCGACATAACTCCCCGTGCCGGTCACGAGTCGTGGGTCTTCACGCCGCTTGATCGACGCGCCAACCATTTGGGATATGGCCATGTTGAACTCCCTCGCCTTACGAGACGGACGCCGGCGCTTTGGCTTCGGCGCCGGGCGCCATCACCTTGGCCGCCGCCTGGATCGCCTTGACGATGTTGTGGTAACCGGTGCAGCGACAGAGGTTGCCTTCGAGTCCGAGCCGGATCTCCCGCTCGCTGGGGTTGGGATTGCGTTCCAGCAGCTGCTTGGCGGCCATGATCATGCCCGGGGTGCAGAAGCCGCACTGCAGGCCGTGCTCATCCCAGAACGCCTGCTGCAACGGATGCAGCGTCGAGCCCTTGGCCAGGCCTTCGATGGTCGTAATCTGCGCGCCATCCGCCTGGACGGCAAACATCGTGCACGACTTGACGGTGTGCCCGTCGAGCTCGACGGTACACGCCCCGCAGTTGCTGGTATCACACCCGATGTGAGTTCCGGTCAGCCCAGCCTGTTCCCGGATGTAGTAGACGAGCAGCGTCCGGGGTTCGACCTCGTGTTCGTAGCCGGTGCCATTGATGGTGACCGCGACCCTGCGCCTCATACGCACCTCCTCTGAGCCCGCCAATCCGCCTGCCGCCAACAGGTATAGCACTCGAATTGGCGAGTGTCTAGCATTGGCGAATCAGTTGCTACGCCGAGCGCCGGTCCGAGCCGCTTGCGCCACATCGACGGCACCAGGCGGCGGCGAAAGCACCTTCCAGGCGGTGCGCCAGGTTCCGTTCTTCGTGACCTGGAGCATGATGTTGAGGAAGGCGAGTGCCTCAAGCTCGCGTGCCCGGGCCAGCGGCCCGACATCGATGGGCCGAAATCCAATCTCGCCCAGGAGCCTGAGTACCGTTTTTCGCGCCTGCTCGTCATCAGCCGCCACGAAGCCGTCCACCGGTTCTCCCTCGACGACCGGCTCGGCCTGGTTTGCCGCAAACACGGTGTTGAACGCCTTGACGACTTTCGCTGAGGGCAGCCATTGCTGGATGCGCTCGGCCCCAGACGGGCCACCTTCAGTTGCCAACCCACTGAAGTCCGGTTTCACGGGGTTGGTCGCATCGATCACGATCTTGCCTTTCACCTGGCCGGCGATAGCCTTACAGACCTGCTCGCCGCTGGCCGCAAATGGGATCGCCAGGACGATGACCTCCGCCTGTGACGCCGCCTGGCGAAGATCCGCCGTGCCGGTGCCGCCGACCTGGGCTGCCAGCTGACCGGCCTCTTCGGGGTCGCGATCGGCGACCACGACCTGGTTCCCGGCCCTGGAAAAACTCTTGGCCAGCGCGCCGCCAACATTGCCCGCACCGATGATCGCAATCTTCATCAGGATGTCCTCCTTTGCCTTCGTCAAGCCTACCCTGCGAGTGCCCGGATGCTGTCGATTTTGCCTGGTTTGAGATAGGCGGAACGGGGTACACTAACTAGGTTGGCCTCAGAGTTCGCCTCGCCCTTCCATCTCGGCGAACTGGTCGTACATGTGACCCACGGGATCAGTCGATACGCGGGCACCAAGTCGCTGCAAGCGAGCGATGGCTCGACAGCAGAGTACTACCAGCTCGATTACGCTGAAGGACACCGGGTGTTCGTCCCAATCGAACACGTTAGCCGATTGAGCAAGCATCTCGGCGCAGAAACCGCACTGGCGCGGCTCAACAGCGAAGTCCAGCGCCGCTCACCGTACAGCCGCCTCCCAAAGCCCCAGTAGCGGCCGGCGCCGGCGCGCGATCGCCCTACCCCAGCTTCTCCTTCAGCCAGTCAGCCATCAGGGGCCGGTACTTGTATGCGATGTTGTTGCACACGTGATTGCCATCCGGATAGATCACGAGGGTGGCGTCGGGGGCTTCGCGCGCAATTCTCTCGGCCTGGGCAGGCGGGAACAGCCGGTCGCGCCCACCGTGGATGACCAGTAAGGGCTGGGTGACCCGGTCGAGCACCCTTTCGAGGTTGAAGGTATACGCCTTTTGTTTGGCCTCGGCCTCGCCCGCCGACTTCGTATAGAAGATGTAGCCGCCCTTCGTCAGCGGGTTCAGCCCATCCCAACACTCACCCAGGTTGTAGGGGCCGGCCAGGCCGACGACCGCCCGAAGCCGCTTCTCGTGGGCCGCGGCTCGTTGACCGTAAATCGCACCCATGCTGATCCCCATCAACCCGATGCGGCGCTGATCGACGCCGGGTTGCAAGCGCTCGAGCTGATCGAGCACCGGCGTGATCACGGTCTCCCAGTTCGGGCGGATGGCGAAGTTCACGGCGTTCTCGGACTGGCCCGGACCATCGATGGTGAGGGTTGCCATCCCTCGACGGAGGAAGTCTTCTTCGATGGCAAAGAGCTCTTCCTTGGAGGAATCGAGTCCAGGCACCAGCAGCACCAGGGGCCGCGGCTGAGGCGCCGCCGGCCGCCGCAGATTGGCCGGGATGATATGGCCTTCGAAGGGAATCTCGAAGCGCTCGGCGGGCGGATCGAGATGGGGTAGCGCCCTGCGGTAAACCGAGACCGCTCGGTCGCGCAGCTCAGCGTGGAGATCAAGATCCTCGAACCAGAGGAACTTGCCCAGGTGATAGCACCAGGCCGCGCGCTGATAGGCCTGGGTCGCGGTGAGAGCTCGCCCCTTCTCCTCTGCCGCGCGTCCCAGCGCCTCGTGGATCTCCCCCACCGCTTTCCAGTTCGGTCCCCAGTCCCTCCACTCCGTGGTCTTGGCGACCGTGTCGTCGAAGTCATTCACGTCGATCCCGTTTGCGATGAACCGCGGCCGCCAGTGTTGCGCCGCCACCTGCACCCGGTTCGTCGTCTCCAGCGCGCTCACGGCTTGGCCGCCAGCCTTTTTGCGTTGACGGCCTCGTCCAGGCTCGAGCCAAGATCGCTCAGCAAGACCGCGGCACAATTGCGCCCCGGGAAGCCGGATATCGATCCGCCCGGGTGGGTACAGGCACCCGTCTGATACAGGCCCGCAATGGGCATACGATAAGACGACCAACCAGCCGCCGGGCGGAAATACCCGGACTGCTCGGGCGCCGCGGCGCCACCGTGGCAGGAACCGTGCCAGTTCGCGGGATTCCGGCGCTCCATGTCGAGCGGGCTCTCCACATGCTCGGCCAGCACGATCCGCGATGACAGGTTGGGCGACAGCCGGCAAAGTCTGTCGAAGATCGCGGCCGACACCTCCGCCTTCAGGTCATCCCAGCGTTGCGGCCCACCCGGGAGGTCATAGGGGACGAAGGTGACCACCTTGAAGGTGTGTTGGCCGGCCGGTGCCCGGCTCGGGTCCACCAGGCTTGACGTGATCGCGAGCAGGACCGGCTCATCGAGATGGATTCGACCGGACCGCTGGTCAGCGAGCAACGCCCGCAGCTCGTCGATCGACTCCAGGGCCGCCATCGCGACGCTCTCCCGGCCATGCCCAGCGCCGAACCGGGGCGCTTCGGACAGCGCGTAGTGCGTCACGAACATGGCGATGCTCGGCTTCCAGCGACCGACGCTCTCGACGAAGCGGTCCGGCAGGTGCCGCTCCCCAACCACGCCGGGAAGGTGCTTGATGTGGATCGTCGACACGACAGCTTTCTTGGCCTCGAAGTGGGAACCGTCCGCGGTCTCCACGCCCACGGCACGGACGGCCTCGACGAGGATCCGCTGGACCGGCTTCGACGTCATCACCGTGCCGCCGGCTTCCTCGATCACGGCCGCGAGCGCGAGCGGAAGCCGGATCGACCCTCCACGTGGGGTCGTCCAGCTGGAGCGTTGCCGTCCAGCCACCAGCGAAAAGGCGAGAAGCCCGGTACCCGGCTCGTCGATGGCCTCCAGGGTCATGAACGCCATCCAGGCAAAGAACGCCCGAACATGCGGTTCGTCAAAACGTTCCGCGATCACGTCGAGGGCGCTGGACCGTCGGATGCGTTCCATTGCGGGGCCCATCGGGCTCGCCTCGGTCCGCGCCGCGACCTCACTCGGCAACCGGGGCGGGTTGGCCCGCTCGTCCTCGACGACGGGCGCCATCAGCTCCCAATCCGCCAGCAGGGTGCGGTAGGCGTTGGCGTCGTGAGCCGAGAAGCGCGCCAGCTCTGCAACGGTCCGTTCGACGTCCAGCGACATCGTGAGCGTTTCGCCGTCGAGAAACGGCATGGCGACGACGGGATCTGGCCGGATGTACTCGAGGCCATATCGACCAAGCTCCAGTTCGTTTTTCCGCAGCATGGGATTGGCCTGGATCAGGTTGTGGGCGCTCGCACAGGAATCGTGAAGAAACCCGGGAAGCGTGAGCGGTTCGCTGGTCGCGTCACCCCCGATACGCTCGGACCCCTCGAGCACGAGCACGCGAAAGCCAGCCCGAGCCGCGTAGGCGGCCGTGATCAAGCTGTTGTGACCGGCCCCGGCGACCACGACGTCAAAGCTCTCGCTCATACAGGTTCCGCCGCCTGGCCGAGGTAGAGGCGCTTGACTTGCGGGTCGTTGAGGAGCTGATCGCCCACACCCTGGAGCTTGATCGTCCCCAGCTCCATGATGCAGCCCCACTTGGCCGCCGATAGTCCCATCCGCGCGTTCTGCTCGACGAGGAGCAGCGTGGTGCCGAGCTGGTTGAGCATCCGCATCTTCTCGACGACCACCCGGCCCGCGCGCGGCTCCAGCCCAAGCGTTGGCTCGTCGAGCAGGAGCAGGGTTGGCTGCCTCACCATGGCGCGTGCGATTTCGACCTGCTTCTGCTCGCCACCGCTCAGGAGACCCGCCGCTTTGTGCCGTTGCTCGCGGACGATTGGAAAAAGCTCGGCGGCCTGAGTCAGCCCCTCATCCACCTGCCGTTGGTCGGCCAGGCTATAGGCGCCCATGAGCACGTTTTCCCACACCGTCATCTGGGCGAAGGTGCTGCGGCCCTGGGGGACGTGCGCGATGCCGTCGCGGAAGAGGAGGTCGGGTCGGCGCCCGCCGATATCCCGCCCTCGAAGCAGGATGCGGCCCTGCCGCGGCCGCAGGAGACCGGAAATCGTCCGCAGCAGGGTCGACTTGCCCGCCCCATTGGGACCGATCAAGCAGGTAAATGCCCCCGAGTCGAGACTGAGGTCGACCCCCCGAAGGATGTCAC
>Ga0209267_1002503_pt1 | contig 11811 bp, 12 predicted proteins | sample GraSoiAngelo_137_FD_185894 | JGI IMG/M metagenome (GOLD analysis project Ga0209267, IMG submission 185894) | Grasslands soil microbial communities from the Angelo Coastal Reserve, California, USA - 14_0929_09_30cm (SPAdes) (version 2) | ecosystem: Environmental > Terrestrial > Soil > Grasslands ... | reverse complement strand
CATGCGGCACATGTTGCAGCGCCTCGCGGGCTCCGCTTCACGCGCGGAATTTGCCGCTCTTCGCACTCTTGCCGACGCCGTCGAACCGGTGAAAGAGTACACTCGCGAACGAACCGCGCCTGCGGAACCGACAAGCGCCACACCCATGAATCGCCTCGTAGACGCGGTTCCGCTTGAGAGCGATGCAGCCCGCCGTTTTGGCGAGTTGGTCGATCAATTTCTCTCATCATCTTGCCATGACGCGGCGGCCGAGGCGCGGCTCCGCGCGCAACTCACTGCTTGGCGCGACAACGACGCCATCCTCCAGCCCCTCGCGCAGCGCTCTTTCCTGGTCAAAGAAGTAGCGGCCAACTCCCAGGATCTCTCCGCGCTGGGCGGAGCGGGGCTCGCCGCTCTCGACGCTATCGCAAAGGGCCAGCCAGCACCTGACACGTGGAAAGCGCAGCAGCTCGCGACCCTGGAACAGATGAAAAAACCGAAAGCACAGTTGCTGATGATTCCCGCGCCCGCAGTTCAGAAATTGATCGAGGCTGCCGCTGGAGGCGGGCCTTGCTCTGGCTCGAAGCCATAGCGCGAATTGCGCCGGCGCAAAGGCTGCTCAGTTCGATTCTGTGGGATGGTTGTGGCAGACGCCGATGCCGGAATCATGAAAGGTCTTGCCCTCTTCGGGGATAAACTCCCAAGTGTATTTTCCCGGCGAGAGCGTGAGCTTCAACACGCCGTAAGTTTCCCATTCGCGGGCTTCGCTATTCGGCGTGGCGAAGCCGAGAAGATCGTGGCTGCGTCCTCCAGTCCCAACAACAATCTCCCGTATTCCGTTTGCCGGGTCGGCTTTACCCTCGGGGTCCTGCGGCGCGAATCGTTCGTAGGAGTGTTCGTGTCCGGCAAGGACCAGGTCGGCGTGCGCGGCGTACAGGTCTTCCCATAGCTGCTTCAATTCAGGATGTACGGCATGGCTTCTGAACACGCCGCTGCTGAACAGCGCATGATGGCCATAGGCCAGAATGCAAGCGTTAGGATGTTTCGCAAGATCCCCCTTCAGCCAGGTTTCTTCCGGCGAGCCAGCCGCGCAGCCTCCCAAGGACTTCGCGTCACAATTCGTATTCAGTGCCACAATGTGCCAGTCACCCAGGTCGTAGCTATAGTAGCCTTTGCCCGCTGGCCCCGCCTGTGCTCCCCAGTATTGGAAATAGCCCGACGCCGTACGATTTGCGTACTCATGATTACCCAGGGCCGGTTTCGTCCGGTCTTTGAAGCGTCCCCAAGTCGGGTCGTAGCAATTCTTGAAGTTTTCCGCGCTCCCTCTTTCGTAGGCCAGGTCCCCTGCGGCAAAAACTGTGCCGGGAATTTGCTCGATCAGCTTAGCGGTTGCTTTGGCGCCTTCCAGATTCTTGCAGCCAGCGATGTCGCCCGCACCAACGAGAACAAACGTCTGCTCCGGCGCGCCCTTTTTCATAGCCCTGACCTTGCCGTTTTGGGGATGGCCGCTTAGCGGAGCCGTTCGTGCCTGCGCGAAGGCATGCGTCGGAACGAGTACGGTCATCAGGATCAGCCCCCAGAAGCACGGTCTTGCAATTCCTTTTCGTTTCCGAATGCATCCGGGCATTCAGCCCCTCCATCGAACGTGTAGGCTACCATGCCGAGCCTGCTAACTGAGCTAATCGCAATTCAGCTCGCATTTCAGGCCGTTCAATGTGCCGGGAGACCGTTCGCTAAAAAGCGATTGATATAAGACTGTTTTGGTCTTATTATAAGTTATTAGAAATACAGGGTTTGTATGGAAGCGTTCAAGCAATTTGGGTTGACTTTCCGGGAATCCGGGGATATACTTCATCTGCGACTGATTCAGTCGCATATTCCGAGAGTCCGGAAGGTCTATCGAACGATGTTCAAGCTTTCCAAGAAAGCCGACTACGGCCTGATTGCCGTCAAGCACTTGGCTATGCATCGCCAGCAACATGCTTGTAGCGCCAATGAGATTGCCGAGGAATATGGTATCTCCGCGACGCTCATGGCCAAGGTGCTGCAAAAACTGGCGCATCATTCGCTCGTAGCTGCAAAGCATGGTTCCAGCGGAGGCTACCAATTGGCCAAGGATCCGACGCAGATTAGCGCCCTCGACGTGATTTCGGCCATTGATGGTCCCGTGCTGATTACTTCGTGCGTGACCAATCACGGGAATTGCGACGCCACCGAGCGTTGTTCCGTCAAAGAGCCGTTGCGCCGTGTGAACGAAAGCATTTTAGAAGTGTTAGGCGCGGTGACGATCGCGCAGTTGAGCGAAGAGCCGCACGAGCCTTCGCTCGTGGCGTTGTCGGCCTCGACTCGGTCGGGGCCGCAGATGAGTTCGACTTAGGATTAGGAGAAGAGGAATATGGCCGTCAAGCTACCGATTTACATGGACAATCACGCGACCACCCCGGTCGATCCGCGCGTCGTCGATGCCATGCTGCCGTATTTCACCGAGAAGTTCGGCAACGCCGCCAGCCGTAACCATTCGTTCGGCTGGGCGGGCGAAGAGGCCGTGGAAACCGCGCGCCAGCAAATTGCTTCGCTGATCAACGCCACGCCGAAGGAAATCATCTTCACCAGCGGCGCTACCGAATCCGATAACCTGATGATCAAGGGCATCGCGGAAATGTTCCGCGAAAAGGGCAACCACATTATCAGCCAGGCCATCGAGCACAAGGCCGTGCTCGATACCTGCAAGAACCTGGAAAAGCACGGCTTTGAAGTTACCTATCTGCCTGTCCAGCGCGACGGCCGCGTAAGTTTGGACGATTTGAAGGCGGCGATTAAGCCCTCGACGATTCTGATTACCATCATGTACGCCAACAACGAAATTGGCGTACTCAACCCGATTGCGGAAATCGGCAAGATCGCCAAGGAACGCGGCATCTTCTTCGCCGTGGATGGTGTTCAGGCCGTGGGCAAAGTCCCCGTCGACGTGCAGAAGGACAACATCGATCTGCTAGCCATCAGCGGCCACAAGATTTATGGGCCAAAGGGCGTCGGCGCATTGTACGTTCGCCGCCGCAATCCCCGCGTCCAGCTTTCCGCCATCATCGACGGAGGCGGGCATGAGCGCGGCATGCGCTCCGGCACGTTGAACGTGCCTGGGATCGTCGGCCTCGGCAAAGCCTGCGAAATCGCTCAGAAAGAGATGCCCGAAGAATCGGCGCGTTTGCTCGGCTTACGCGAACGGCTTCGCAAAGGCCTGGAGGCCAAGCTGGACGAGGTGTTCATCAACGGCTCGATGGAGCACCGCTTGCCGAACAACCTGAACATGAGCTTTGCCTATGTGGAAGGCGAATCGCTTCTCATGGGCATTAACGACATCGCGGTTTCGAGCGGTTCCGCCTGCACTTCGGCAACCCTGGAGCCTAGCTACGTACTCAAAGCATTAGGTGTTGGCGAAGACCTCGCTCACACCTCGATCCGATTCGGCCTCGGCCGTTTCAACACGCAGGAAGAGGTCGACTACGTCATCGACAAGATGGTTCAAGTCGTCACCAAGCTGCGCGAGCTCTCCCCGCTCTACGAAATGGCCAAAGAGGGAATCGATATTTCTAAAGTGAAATGGCAAACAGCCTAAAGGACTGGAAGAAACATGGCAAATGAAGGAACAATTCGCATTCATCGCTCCATCGGCGGCACCGGCGCGGCTTTCCGCGTTACCTTTGTGCCCTACGGCGGAGAAGGAGAAGAGGCCGCCGTCGCCGGCGAGCGCTCTTTCCATGAGCTTCAGCAGGTGCGCGCCTTTCTGAAGATGCTCGGGCTTGGCGCAGAGTTCATCAAGGACGCTCTTCGTCAACTGACGGCGGGTCGTTCAGCTTCCGTGCCGAACGTTTCGCTTACTGACAAGGCAGTCAAGAGCGCAGGTTTCGGTAATCTCGTGAATCTAGCAAGGAGCAATGGCTAATGGCATACAGCGATAAAGTGGTTGATCATTACAACAATCCCCGCAACGTCGGCAGCCTCCCGAAGGAAGACCCCAACGTCGGCACGGGTCTCGTCGGAGCGCCGGAATGCGGCGACGTGATGAAGCTGCAGATGAAGATCAATCCCAATACCCAGGTCATTGAAGAAGCCAAGTTCAAGACCTTCGGTTGCGGGTCGGCCATCGCCAGCTCCTCGCTCGCTACTGAGTGGGTGAAGGGCAAGACGGTCGATGAGGCGCTTTCGATCAAGAACACGGACATCGTGCGCGAGCTCTCGCTCCCGCCCGTTAAGATTCACTGTTCCGTGCTCGCTGAAGACGCCATCAAGGCCGCCATCGGCGACTGGAAGAAAAAGCACGGCGTCGAAGTGCCGGCCCACGAGAAGGCTTCGCACTAATCGTCCTTTGGGGTTGCAGCCGCTCGCTCTGGTTTGTAGGGGCGCAGCATGCTGCGCCCTTGCGTGGCACGATTGAATCGGAAGGGTACTTGGAGCATTTGAACATGGCAACAGAAGTCGCAAGTCCGAACATCGCGAAGATGCACCTCACCGAGCGCGCCGCCCAGAAGATCCGCGCGCTGCTCGAAAAGGAAGGTGTGTCTCCCGAGGTCGGCGGCCTGCGCGTGGGCGTGCAGGGCGGCGGCTGCTCCGGCCTCTCTTACGCCATGAGGCTGGACACGCAAGCGCGTGACCGCGACAAGATCTTCGAGGAATTCGGCGCGCGCCTCTTCGTCGACCCGAAAAGTTTCCTGTATCTGAACGGCACGACGCTTGAGTACGAAGAGACGCTCATGCGCCAGGGATTTGTCTTCCAGAATCCCAATGCGGCGCGCAACTGCGGCTGCGGCAGCTCTTTTACGGCTTAGTAGAACAGGCTTTAGCCTGTTCCCTTGTCGAATGTGGCTTGGGCTGATCCTGACAAGTGGTTGGCAGCCGCACCCGCCAGCCACTTTTTTTGTGCCTTCTGTGGATTTCTTAAAGAGCGTTTCATGAGCGCAGCGTCGACATCAACGACTCAATCAAAGACCATGGATTACTTCGCTATTTTCGGGTTGCCGCGCAAGCTTTGGATCGAAATGACTGCGCTCGAGCAGAAATTCTTGCAACTGAGCTGGAAACTGCATCCCGACAATTTCGTCAACGCCAGCGAGCAGGAACGCGAACTATCGCTCAAGCCCAGCTCTGAATTGAACGACGCCTACCGCACGTTGCGCGACCCTGTCGGCCGCGTTGAATATTTGCTGGGCATCGAAGGCGCGCGCAAGGAAGGCGAGCACAAGCAGCAGGCCCCGCCGGAGCTGCTCGAAGAAGTTTTCGACCTGAACGAATCGCTCGATGAACTCCGCGACGCGAAGTCCTCGGGCGGAGATCTCGCCGCATTGAAGTCGCGCCTCGAAGCCGCCGAAAAAAGCTTTCAGGAAAAACTCGGTGAAGTCGACGCGCAACTTCAAGCCGCCTCGCGCGAATGGGACGCCGCCCTCGAAGCCGACTCCATCACGCGGAAGAAGGTCATGGCCAAGCTGAACGATCTGCTGAATCGCCGCTCTTATATAAGGAATCTGTTAGCCAGCGTTCAAAAGGAGCTTGTGTAGCAAGGGGCTTTAGCCCTCCGGTTTTCATCATGGGCAGAATCGTCGGAATCGATCTCGGCACCACCAACAGCCTCGTCGCATATCTGGATCCGCAGACGGGCCAGCCGAAGTGTATCCCGGGTCCGTATGGCAGCACGCTTTGCCCCTCGGTCGTTAGCCTCGATCCTGGTGGCGGCATAGTTGTCGGTGAACCGGCGCGTCGCCGTCTCCTCACTCAGCCCGAACGCACCATTTATTCCGTCAAGCGCCTGATGGGCCGCGGTCCCGCTGATGTTCAGGATGAGCTGAAGCTGTTTCCGTTCCGCATCGATCCTTCGAGCAAGAACGTCATCCGCGTGAAGCTAGGCGACAAGGTTTTCACGCCGCCGGAAATCTCTGCTTTCATTCTTCGCGAACTGAAGAATTGGGCCGAAGCCCACTTCGGCGAAACCGTTGACCGCGCCGTCATCACCGTCCCCGCCTATTTCAACGACGCCCAGCGCCAGGCCACCAAGGACGCTGGCAAGATCGCCGGCCTTGAAGTTCTCCGCCTCGTCAACGAGCCCACTGCAGCCGCACTCGCCTACGGGCTTCACGAGAAGCAGCGCGGAAAAGTCGCGGTCTACGATCTCGGCGGCGGCACCTTCGACATCTCCATTCTCAAGCTCATTTCCACCAGCGACGGCGACATCTATCAAGTTCTCTCCACCAACGGCGACACCCATCTCGGTGGCGATGACATCGATAATCTTTTGCAAGCCTTTGTCCACGAACTGATTCTCCAGCACGATGAAATTGATTTTTCCCCGCACGGCGAACTAGCCCAGGAGCTTCGCAAAGCGCTGATCGATGTGAAGCATCAACTCTCCGAGAAGGAGACCGCCACTCTTCGTTTTGCGTTGCCAAACGGAAAAGTGTTCGTTCACGAATTCACGCGCGGCGCGCTCGATGCTCTCATTCGCCCCGTGGTCGACCGCACCAGAGGCCCTGTCAAACAGGCCCTTACCGACGCCCAGCTCAAGCCCGCGGACATGGATGAAGTCGTTCTTGTCGGCGGCGCTACGCGTACTCCGCTGATTCGCCGCACCGTGGAGGAATTTTTCGGCCGCAAGCCGCATATCGAATTGAATCCTGACGAAGTCGTGGCGCTCGGCGCAGCTGTGCAAGCCAGCATTCTTGACCACGGCGTCAAGACCATGCTGCTGCTCGACGTCACGCCCCTTTCGCTTGGCATCGAGACTTACGGCGGCGCGGTCGCAAAAATTATTCCGCGCAACTCCACGATTCCCGCCAGCGCCCAGGAGCTATATACCACCGGCGTCGACAACCAGACCGGCATTGACATCCACGTTCTTCAGGGCGAGCGCGAACTGGCCAAGGATTGCCGCTCGTTGGCTCGTTTCACTCTGAAAGTTCCGCCTGCCCACGCCGGCCTGCCGCGCATCGAAGTAAAATTCCTGATTGATGCGAATGGCATTCTCCAGGTCGGTGCCAAGGATCTTCGTACCGGCGATCAGCACTCCATTGAAGTCCAGCCAAGCTACGGCATTAACGATTCAGAAATCGAACGCATGCTCGAGGAATCCATCGAATACGCCGAGCAAGATTTTGCGGAACGCCAGGTCATCGAAGCGCGCACGGAATCTGAATCGATTCTGGCAGCCACCGCTAAAGCTCTGGCAAATCCGCAATCAGCTGCTTTGTCAGCGGAAGAACGCGCTAAAATCGAAGCAAGTGTCACCGCTTTGCGGGAATCCGTTGCCGGCAGCGACTACAAATTGATTCGCAAACGCATTGACGAACTGAATCACGCAACCGAGCACCTCGCGGAGCTGCTGATGAATTCCGCCGTTTCGACGGCGCTTGAAGGCCGCAAGCTGGCCGAGGTCTAGGGTTTTAGTGGGACAGGCTTCAGCCTGTGCAAACTGTAGCAATTCGCGGCGCGACCCGTTGCAGACAGATTGAGCATCACGAATTGTAACGGCCGCTCTACGCCGCTATCTTTGCTTATGTTGTTTGGGGGAAAGTCATGGGTGGCAGCAATCCGTACATCGAAGAAGTCAAATACAAGCCCGCCACGAAGAAATACAAAGTCACATTTCTTCCCAGCGGCAAAACCATCGAAGTCGACCCGGAGAAAATTCCTTACGGTCACAATGGTCTTCCGGGCAGCATTCTCGACATCTCCGAGGGCATCAAGGCTGGCCTCGACCACGCTTGCGGAGGCGTCTGTGCTTGCTCCACGTGCCATGTCATCTTGAGGGAAGGTCTCGAATCCTGCAACGAAGCCACCGACGCCGAGCTCGACGAGCTGGACGAAGCTCCCGGTATCACCCCGAAGTCGCGCCTCGGCTGCCAGACCGTTCCCGACGGCACCACCGACATCGTCGTTGAAATTCCCGATTGGAACAAGAATTACGCCAAGGAACTCGACCATTGATTCCGTTGTACGGCGGGTTTATCCCGCCATCTTTATCTCTGTGCCCTTAGTGTTAAATCTTTTTTCGGAGTGGACATGCCGCCGACATTCGGTTGGGACAATTTCGAGGACATCGCCATCGGCCTGGCCGACAAATTCCCGGACGTCGATCCTCTCACCGTGCGCTTCACGGACATGCATAAGTGGATCACCGAGCTTCCCGGCTTCTCCGGCGATCCTGCCGCCTCCAACGAAGCCAAGCTCGAAGCCATCCAGATGGCCTGGCACGAAGAATTCCAGGACCGCCAAGCCTGATCAAACCTTTCGCCCGTCACGTCGCGCGGACCCTAAAAATCTGGCATAATCGGTTTGCACGTGGGAGGCTGTCATGAAAAGCATCCCGATCTTTTTGCTTGCCTGTTTTCTCCTCCTGCCAAACTCTGTTTCTCTGGCTCAAGCACAGCAACAGCCTCAACGCGTCCCGGACGGAGGCACACGCGAGGTCCTGATCAGCATTCTTATCCCGTCCTTGCCAAACGCCCCGTTCACCGCCACCGTAAACACGGGATGGATTCGCCAATTGCCGGACGGCAGCACCATTACCCTGAAGAATCACCGCGCCATCGCTCGCGATGCCGCTGGACGTATCTTCCAGGAACGCCGCGCGCTCGTTCCCGATGACGGCAAGGCCCAGTCTGGCGTCACACAAATCGAGATCAGCGACCCGGTCACACACGAACTTTACATTTGCATGCCCCAGGGGCGCACCTGTCAGGTGGAAGTGTTTTCTCCGCCAGAGTCTTTTCCTTACACGCCGACTGCCAAGGCACACGTGGCCCAGGGCTCAACGTCGGAATCGAAGGACCTTGGCACGCAGTCCATCGGTGGGCTCGAGACGGTCGGCACGCGAGAGACGACGATCATCCGTGCCGGCACCATTGGAAACAACAGCCCCCTCCTGTCCAAGCGGGAGTTTTGGTTTTCGCCGAGGCTCGGTGTAAACCTCATCAGCAAGCGGCAGGATCCCTTGTCCGGCACGCAAAACTTCGAAGTCTCGGACATCACTCTGGGCGAGCCCGACGCCAAACTCTTTGAAGTGCCCAGTGGCTTCAGGATCTTGGACCTCCGCAAGCCGCCCGAACTCACTCCATCTCAGGCCACATCATCGAATTGACCGGGCCCGCTCCCGTTTCGCCGCCAAGCGCTGCATCCGGAGACAACTCTTGAGCAGTTGTGCTTGGCAACGCGTTGTAGGGGCGGGGCTTGCCCCGCCCGCGCTTACCGTAATCTTCTTGTCAGGTAAAACTCTGAGAGCATATAGACCGCTGCAAGTTTCTGCCGCTTTTCCTTTTTCCGCGCTCTCTGGTCGGTGTTCATGGTCGCGCGCCAAACCTAATGCAACCAAAATCGTGTCCTTTAGAATCAATCACTTGCGAAATGCAAATTTTGTAAGCCCTTTCTTTTGATATTCATGCAAAGGGGGTATCCATTTGACTCAGGTAACCACAATAGGTAGTGTAGCAGGCCATGGAAGACTATCCGCGCACGCTGGCGGACTTCGAAAGGCGCTTCCGATCGGAGGAAGCCTGTCGTGACTATCTTTTCCGGGTGCGCTGGCCGGAAGGGTTCCGCTGCCCCCGGTGTGGGGAAAGCAGGGCGTGGCGGCTGCGTTCTGCGCTCTGGCAGTGTGCGAACTGCGCGTACCAAGCTTCGTTGACTGCGGGGACGATTTTTCAGGACACGCGCACCCCTCTGAAGGTGTGGTTCCACGCTCTGTGGTGGATGACCAGCCAGAAGAATGGCGTCAGCGCCCTCGGTCTGCAACGCGTGTTGGGGCTCGGCAGTTACCAAACCGCGTGGTGTTGGCTGCACAAACTAAGGCGGGCGATGGTGCGGCCGGGCCGGGAACAACTGTCGGGAACTGTCGAGGTTGACGAGGCTTACGTGGGGGCCCCGGAAGAGGGCATGCGGGGCCGCGAAACGCAAAGCAAGGCCCTGATTGTCGTGGCGGCACAAGAAAAGGGCCGGGGCATCGGACGCATTCGCATGCGTCGCATCGCGGACGCTTCGGCGGGCCGTCTGATGCCCTTCGTGGAGGAGTCGATTGCGCCTGGCAGCGTGGTACATACGGATGGTTGGTTGGGCTACCTGCCTCTCGACAGCAAAGACTACCGACGTCAGATCACGGTCTTGCGCGGCCAACGCCACCCTTCGGAATTGCTGCCGCGCGTCCATCGGGTCATCTCGCTGTTGAAACGCTGGCTGCTGGGCACGCATCAAGGGGCCGTCCGTCTGGAACATCTGGATGACTACCTGAATGAATTCACGTTCCGCTTCAATCGTCGGAGATCAAGAAGCCGCGGGAAGCTCTTCTTTCGCCTGGTGCAACAGGCAATGGCTGTCGAGCCAAGCACTTACACGTCGATCGTCAGTTCGGCCAAAACAAGCTGTGTTTAACCACAACCTATTGTGGTTACCTGAGTCAAATGGATACCCACTTTCCTTGAAACGAAGCCAGGTGCCCTGCCCTCGGTTTTGGAGGGCGGGGCTTTTGGTTTTACCTTGTCCTTGCTCGCCTCCACGCTATCCCAAAGTATCTAAAGCACTTAAAATAATCCTTAACATACGTAACCAACTATTATACTTTAGTTTTCGTTAATTCGGTACGATCCTTCCGTCTGCCCGCCACAGCCTTTGCGATCTTAGGTCCCGATTTTATCGGGGCCGTAGACCCCGACCTTTCTTGAAAGAGTGCACATCTCTATGATTCCATTGCATTTAGGCGTCCTTTGTTTACATGCACTTGCGCACTCTTTTGCACTCTCCAAAAATTCAACCCACTTCTTTTCATGGGCTTCCGCACTCTTTGCCCAAAAACCAAAAACACCCGGGGTGGGGGTAGGGGCATCTTGTTGATTAGCCAAACTTCTTCTCTGTGCCTCGGTGACTCCGTGGCAATCCCGTCCGTTGTATCATTCCACCCCGTGAACATTCTCCTGAACGAAGTCGAATGCCGCGTCCTGGGCTCTCTCATCGAAAAAGAAATCACGACACCCGAATACTATCCGCTCTCCCTCAACGCCCTCGTCAACGCCTGCAACCAGAAATCGAATCGCGATCCCGTCATGAATCTCGACGAAGCCGCCGTCCGCCAGGCTTTGCATTCTCTCGACGGGCAATCCCTCGTCCGCCCCGTCAGCGCCTCGGACAGCCGCGTCACCAAGTACGAACACCGCCTCCAGGAAGCCTTCAATTTCTGCCGCCACGAAATTGCCATTCTTTGCGTCTTGCTGCTACGCGGTCCGCAAACACCGGGCGAGCTCCGCACCCGCGCTGAACGCATGCATCCTTTCGACGACCTCAGCGCCGTGCAATCCAGTTTGCAGCACCTGATGAAGCGCGAGCCGCCGCTCGTCAAAGTTCTTCCGCGCCAGCCCGGCACCAAGGAGTGTCGCTACGTCCATCTCTTGTCTGGAGATGCAGAGTTGTCCGGCTTTGTCGAATCCTCCGAGGCCAAGCCGCAAACCAAGGAGAGCGCAAACACGATCTCCGCCGACGGCGAACGCATCACGCACCTGGAAGAAGAGATCGCGTCGCTTCGCAAGGAAGTTTCAGATTTCCACAAGGAGGTCTCTGACATGAAGCAACAATTCGCTCAGTTCAAGAAGCAGTTCGAGTAAGAATGCCAGCTTTGCGAATTGTGCGTGTCAGTGCGACGCAGCGAATGATCGCCATGCGCGTCAACGATTCTGTTCCGCGATTTGTTACGGATGGATGTGCGCGGCCCAGCCGCCGCCGGGCGCCAATTTTATTTTTAGCTTCGTGGATTTGTTGACCTGCATTTTTATTTTCTTGTAATCGCCGGCCATGCGGTCGGCGTTC
>Ga0209267_1002502_pt1 | contig 11813 bp, 10 predicted proteins | sample GraSoiAngelo_137_FD_185894 | JGI IMG/M metagenome (GOLD analysis project Ga0209267, IMG submission 185894) | Grasslands soil microbial communities from the Angelo Coastal Reserve, California, USA - 14_0929_09_30cm (SPAdes) (version 2) | ecosystem: Environmental > Terrestrial > Soil > Grasslands ... | reverse complement strand
AAGTAGTCTTTCGGGCCTTGCGTTCCGCTTGGGTGAGAACGAAAAGGCGCGGCAGTTCGGGAACGAGGCGTTGGAAATTGCCAGGCGTTTGGGCGACAAGCCACTAATTGTCGGTGCGCTGACCCGACTTGCGCGCGTCGGCCTGCGGGACAACAACCCGCGTCAGACGATGATCCTCTGCCGTGAGGCCCTTGCACTGGCCGAAGAAGCTGGCGACGAGGAGCTCTCACTATCGCCCCTTCACTGCCTCGCCGAGGCGACCCGTATGGATGGCGATTACGAAGGGGCCCGGCAGCTCTACCGTCGCAGCCTCGACCTCAACCGCAAACGCGGCGATGAGCTTGTGATCGGCGTGGAGACGACCAACCTGGGTGCGGTCGAGCTGCGATTCGGCAACATCGACGACGCCGTCCGCCTGTGGCGGGAGTCCTTCTTCCTCGCCCATCGAACCGGAAACCGCTACCTGCTGCCGTACCCCGTCGCCGGGCTCGGCGAAGCGGCTGCCGCCAAAGGCGACTGGGACCGGGCGGCCCGTCTCCTGGGCGCGGCAAGTGGACTCTTCAAAACTAGCGGGGCCGCGATGGATCCAGCTGATGTCGCGGCCTATGAGCAAGCGGTCGCCGGGGCCCGGGCTGGGCTATCCGACGCATTCACCCGCGTCTGGTCGTCGGGCGAGTCAATGACCGTAGATGAGATCGCCGCGTTCATCTGAAGCTGGGTCCGCGCGGCAGGCGACAGCCGGCTCGTTCCTGAACGTTATACGAATCATGGCAACTCGCTTCCGGCGCTGGCTGGCCCAGCTGCTCGACTACGTCCTTCTGCACGGGTTCTGGAATTAGGACGCGCTAACCGCTACCGTCTAGGGATGGCGGTCGAAACTGACGCGCTGTCCCTGGCCGATGTTCGCGCTGCCGCCGACCGCATTCGAGAATTCATTGTGCCGACGCCAACAATCTCCGGGGAGGCTGTGGCCGGCATAGGAGTCTGGCTCAAGGCCGAGAACCTCCAGCGGACCGGCTCGTTCAAGGTCCGCGGCGCGATCAACGCCGTCCTGCAGCTCGACTCCGAGCAACGCCGCCGGGGCGTCATTACGCTCTCCGCCGGGAACCACGGGCAGGCGCTGGCGTACGCAGCTCAAGTGTTTGGCATCCCCTGCGTGGTCGTGATCCGCGACGATGCCCAGGTGACGAAGCTGCGAGCGATCCGCCGCTACGGCGCCGAGATCGTTCTCACGCCGATCGGGCAGTGGCAGGAGCGGCTGGAAGAGGAACAGCACAAGCGAGACCTGCACCTCGTGCATCCGTTCGATGATCCGGCCGTCGCCGCCGGCCAGGGCACGGTCGGGCTCGAGATCCTGGAGGCAGTCCCCGACGTTGGCACGGTAATCGTCCCCGTTGGTGGAGGGGGCCTGATCGCCGGCGTCGCCGTGGCCATCAAGCAGCAGCGATCGGATGTGCGGTTCATCGGCGTCGAGCCGGAGCGGGCGCCAACGGTCTCTGAAAGCCTCGCGGCCGGTCATCCCGTTCCGCCTTCCCGCCTTGACACCATCGCCGATGGGCTCGCCGCCCCCTATACCCGGCCGTTCAACCTGGCGCTGATCCAACGATATGTCGACGAGGTACGCACCGTCAGCGACGAGGCCATCATCGGGGCGCTCCGGTCGATTGTCCTGCAGGCGAAGCTCGTCGTTGAGCCGGCCGGAGCGGCGGGGGTGGCAGCGCTGGGAGCTGATTCCGCGATCCGGCGGCCCGCCGTGGCGGTCCTCACCGGCGGAAACGTCGACGGCTCCCGGCTGGCCGGATGGCTTGCTGGCTGACGGCCATAAAGAAAATCCCCGGGTGGCGTCCCGGGGATTGAGCGAAGGGCGATTCCATCTCTGTTAACGCGGCGAGTCCCCGCCGCTTACGGCCTGGGTCCCATGCCATAATTTCGCTCGGCCATGGCAATGGGATCGAACGGTGGCGCCGACGCGGCGGCGATCTTGATTTTCGAGAATGACCCGCGGCAGGCGATCGCGTACCAGGAATTGTTTGTCGGCGCCGGCTACGATGCGCAGACCGCGCTGCCCGATCAGGCGGTGCAGCAGCTGTGTGAACAGGTACAACCGCAGGCAGTCCTCTTCGACATGGGAATCTGGGAAGCAGACACAGCCTATGTCTTTGGCATCCTGAACGGGGCAGTCGGGTTTGAGCGACCGGTGGTCATCGCCCTCGGTTCGCTGCCCCATCAGGTGCGGCGGGCCAAGCGGTTCGGTGCCGACGGCATCTGGGTCCGCGGGGTGGACGACGCCGCGGGACTCCCGCGACTCGTCGCTGACCTTGTTGAGCAGAGACGTGAAGGGAAACTGAAACCAAGGACGCCGTCGACGCCGCTCTAACCGCTTGCGGTTGCCAAATTGCGGTTGCCAAAAAATGTCGTCATCATCTTTACAACGCCTCATCACGCGTTGACAGCGGCCTCGCAATACTCGGTCACGCTCGCCTCTTTTCCCCAGCTAATCCTCTCGTCGGTGCGTTGATGTGGATAAGCAGAGTCGAAGCTTGACTTGCAGGGTCCGGCGAGCATAATCAATAACGCGTCAGGGGAGAAGGTCTCGGCAGGGACTGAAAAGAAGTTGGAGGGAACGTTGGAGGTCGCTCACGGTTTGAAGCAAACCGCTCCGCCCAGGATCTGCGCTCGCCCCGGGTGTAGCGCCTCCGTCAAGAAGGCAACGGCCAAGTACTGCAGCATCAGCTGCTGCGCGATGGACCCGAGCCGGCAGGAACGCCTTCGACGGCAGGCGCGACGCGCGCCGATCGTTCCCCTGGCGCACCAATTGAGCATCATGTTCCAGGTACATCCGGACATCGAGGCGTCGCTCGACGAGCGAACGTTGGGCCGGGATGACATCCCGGCCGGTCTGCAGCGTCTGCGCGCCGTTTAAGCGCGTTCCCGGACCCTTCGTATAATCGGCTGGCCCTATTGAGGGCACAGTCATGAGCGAAGACCTCGAAACCCTGCGCCACTCGACGGCGCACGTGATGGCCGCGGCAGTGCTCGATCTCTTTCCGGGGACCGTAATCGGCATCGGCCCGGCGACGGATGAGGGCTTCTACTACGACTTTGGCTTCAAAGAGCGGCTGCTGCCGGAGCAGCTGCCGAAGATCGAGGCCCGGATGCGGGAGATCATCAAGGCGGCACCGCCGTTCACTCGGGAGGAGCTGCCACCGGCCGAGGCGGTCGCGCTATTCGAGCGGCTGCATCAGCCCCTCAAAGTGGAGTTGATCGGCGACAAGGTCACCGACGCCATGGCACGGGTATATCGGACCGGTAATTTTACCGACCTCTGTCTTGGCCCACACGTCGCGAACGCTGGGCAACTGGGTGCATTCCGCCTGCTCACCATCGCCGGCGCCTACTGGAAGGGGAGCGAGAAGAACCAGCAGCTGACGCGAATCTACGGCACCGCGTTTCCCACCGAAGATGAGCTCGACAGCCACCTGAAGATGCTGGAGGATGCTGCCAAGCGCGACCACCGAAAGCTCGGCAAGGAGCTCGACCTCTATTTGATCGACGAGATGGTTGGCCGCGGCTTGCCATTACTGACGCCCAAGGGCGCCGCAATCCGGCGCCAGATGGAGGAGTTCATCCTTCGCCTCGAGCGCCGTCAGGGTTACGAGCACGTCAAGACACCGGACATCGCCAGGCTGGAGATCTATAAGACCAGCGGCCATTACGAGCGCTATCGCGATTCGATGTACGCCCCCTCGGAAATGGAGGAGGAGCAGTGGCAGTTGCGGCCCATGAATTGTCCGCACCACATACGTGTCTTCCAGCGTAAGGCGTACAGCTTCCGTGAGCTTCCGGTGCGGATTGCCGAGCTGGGCACGGTATACCGCTACGAAAAGTCGGGAGAGGTTTCCGGCCTGATCCGGGTACGGGCCTTCACCATCAACGACGCTCACATCTTCTGCCGGCCCGACCAGCTGAACGACGAATTCGAGCGAGTGATCGAGCTGATCCTGCAGGTATACAAGGCCTTCGGCATCACCGACTTCTATTTCCGGCTGTCCCTCCGGGACGACTCCAGTAATAAGTGGATGGGCGACCCCGCCGTGTGGCAGCGCGCCCAGGACGCCGCGCGCGAGGCGCTGCGCGCTTCAGGTCATCCCTTCGTCGAGGCGCCGGGCGAAGCGGCCTTCTACGGACCGAAGCTCGATGTCCAGATCAAGGATGCGATTGGCCGCGAGTTCAGCCTTTCGACCAACCAGATCGACTTCCTGATGCCAGAACGCTTTGCACTGGAGTACGTCACGTCCACCCAGGCGATGGAGCGGCCGGTGATGATTCACCGCGCTCCGATCGGGTCGATGGAGCGTTTCATGGCGTACCTGATCGAGCGCTATGCCGGCGCGTTTCCCGTTTGGCTGGCACCTGTCCAGCTGGTCTTCATTCCGATTGCCGACCGGCATCTTGAGGCGGTCAGCAAGCTGGCCGATCGGTTCCGCCAGCGCGACCTGCGGGTCGAGGTTGACGGTCGGGGTGAGCGCATGCAGGCGAAGATCCGCAACGCGCAGCTCCAGAAGGTCCCGTACATGGCAGTGGTCGGCGACAAAGAGCTGGAGGCGGGAACCCTGAACATCCGCCGGCGGGAAGGTGGCGATCAGGTGGCGCTTGGTGTGGAGGATTTTCTCCGCCAGCTCGAAGACGAGTCGCGGTTACCGCTCTAAATCCGACCTGTTATACTCCCGCGTGCCAAGAGAGGCTGTCCCAAACTCTCACCTCGAGGCCGGCGCCGAAGAGGTCAAGGGGACGCAGATAGCCTCGGGGCTATCTTTTTTTATGTTCGAAGGAGGCTTGATCCACGGCATTTAGGGAACTTCGGATCAACGATCAGATCCGCGCCGCCGAAGTCCGCGTTATCGACGATCGCAACGAACAATTAGGCGTCATGACCACCGACCGGGCCAAGGCTCTCGCGGTCGAGCGGGAAATGGACCTGGTCGAGGTCGCGCCCCAGGCGCAGCCGCCAGTGGCCCGGATCATGGATTACGGCAAATTCAAATTCGAGAGCCTGAAAAAAGACAAAGATGGGCGCCGCAAGCACAACGTCATCAAGGTCAAGGAAATGAAACTTCGTCCCAAGATCGGCGAGCACGACTTCCAGACGAAATTTCACGCGGTCAAGTCGTTCCTCGAAGAGGGCGACAAAGTCAAGCTGACCATCATGTTCCGCGGGCGCGAGATGGTGCACCAGGACATCGGCAAGAAGCTCCTGGACCGAATGGCGCTGGAGCTGAAGACGATCAGCACCATCGAGCGAATGCCGTTGCTGGAGGGTCGCAACATGATCATGATCCTGGCGCCGGCGGCGGCCGCCCAGGCGCCCCAGCCGCAAGCCCAGGCACGCAAGAGTTAAAGGAGCGATCGATGCCTAAACTCCGTACCCATCGCGCGTCGGCCAAGCGGTTTCGGATTACAAAGACCGGCAAGATCGTGCGTCCACACGCGCAAAAGAGTCACCTGCTCGGGCACAAGAGCCCGCGCCGGAAGCGTCAGTACAGCAAGCTGCTCATCCTGACGGGGAAGGATGCCCGGCGTCTGCGGCGGGCTGCCCCTTATATGAAGGAGAAGGACTGAGATGCCACGCGTCAAGCGCAGTGTCCCGTCCCGCCGCCGCCACAAGAAGATCCTGAATCTGGCCAAGGGTTTCCGCATGACGCACCGAACGCTGTTCAGGCCGGCCAATGAAGCTCTGCTCCACGCGCTCGAGTACGCGTATCGCGACCGGCGGGCGCGCAAGCGCGACATGCGCAAGCTCTGGATCGCCCGGATCAACGCCGCGTCCCGCAGCCAGGGGATGCCGTACAACCAGTTCATGCACGGCCTCAAGCTGGCCGGCGTCAACATCAATCGAAAGATGCTTGCCGATCTGGCGGTTCGCGACGCCGAGTCCTTCAGCGAACTGATCGCCGTCGCCAAGGGCGGCCCCAAGTCGTAAATTAGCGCAGACAGTTGAACGCCTCTAGCGCTCGGATGCGCGTGCGGGCCCGAGGTTAGATGAGCGTCAACGTCGGCGACCTGGATGCGATTGGCGTCGATGCACGCCGACGGATCGGCACGGCGGCCGATGAAGCGGCGCTTAACCAACTTCGCGTCGACCTCCTGGGGAAGAAGGGCCTGTTGACGGGGGCGCTAAGGGGTCTCGGCAGTGTGCCGGCCGATCAACGGGCGGCCGCCGGCGCCCGCGCCAATGCGCTCAAAGCCGAAATCGAAAACCTGCTGGCGTCGCGCGCCCGGGACCTGCAGGCCGCACGGCTCGAGACGCTTGGTGATGAGGAGTGGGCGGACATGACGTTTGTCCCTTCTCCGGTTCGGCGGGGGCACCTTCATCCCCTGACGCTGATCCTGCGGGAGGTAAAGGCAATCTTCTCCCGGCTCGGTTACGAGGTGGCGCTGGGACCACAGGTGGAGGATGAGTTCCACAACTTCGAAGCGCTCAACATCCCGCAGGAACATCCTGCGCGCGATACCATGGACAGCTTTTACGTCGAGGCTGACCACTTGCTGCTTCGCACCCACACCTCACCGGTGCAGATCCGATATATGCAGAGTCACAAGCCGCCCATCCGGATCATCGCTCCGGGCGCCGTCTACCGGCGCGATGCGACCGACCCCTCCCACGCTTCGCAGTTCTACCAATTCGAGGGCCTAGTCGTCGACCACGATATTCGTCTTTCGGACTTGAAGGGAACTATCGAATACTTCGCCCGCTCATTGTTCGGTCCCGATCGGCGCATCCGCATCGTCGGCGATCACTTCCCCTTCACGGAACCGAGCATTGCAGCGGCGGTGTCCTGTGGAATTTGCGCTGGTGCGGGCTGCCGGAGCTGCAAGGGCGGCTGGCTGGAGATCCTGGGCGCCGGGATGGTTCATCCGCAGGTGCTCCGCAACGGCGGCGTCGACCCCGACCACTATGCCGGCTTCGCCTTCGGTGCCGGGCTGGACCGGTTGGCGATGCTGAAGTACAACGTCTCCGACCTCCGCCTGTTCCTCGAGAACGACGTGCGCTTTCTGAGGCAGTTCTGAGCCCATGCTGATCTCACTCAACTGGCTGAAGGACTATGTCGACGTCCAGGTCGATGTGACGACGCTGGCCGAGCGGTTGACGCTGGCCGGCAACGAGGTGAATCGGATCCACGAGCAGGACGTCGATTTCGAAGGCGTGGTGGTCGCTGAGATCAAGGGGCTGCGGCCGCTACCAGGGTCAACAAAGAACCAGATCGCCTCGGTGAGCGCCGGCCCAACCGTCGCCGACGTCGTCACCGGCGCCTGGAACCTGGCGGTCGGCGACCGGGTGCCTTACGCCGTACCGGGGTCCCGGCTCAACGACCGACGGATCGAGACGAAATCATTCCTGGGCGTTCCATCCGCGGGCATGTTGTGCTCCGCCGTCGAGCTCGGCCTCGGCGAGGATGCGGCCGGAATCCTGATCCTCGATCAGGGCGCCACGCCCGGGGAGGACCTTCGCCGGTTGTATCCGCGCGACACCATCCTCGAGCTCGAGATCAAATCGAATCGTCCCGACCTCCTCTGCCATCTCGGCATTGCCAGGGAGGTTGGCGCTCTCTTCAACCTGTCCGTCAAAGAGCCGACCTCCTCAAAGCCCCGCGTCGCCGATGCCAGGGACCTGGTACGAATCGACGCGCCCGACGGGTGCCGGAGGTTTGTCGGCCGCCTGGTCACGGGCGTCACGGTCGCCCCCTCGCCGCCGTGGATGCAGGCGCGGCTTCGGGCCGCCGGCGTGCGGCCGATCAGCAACGTGGTCGACATCACGAACTACGTGATGCTCGAAGCCGGCCAGCCGATGCACGCGTTCGATTACCTCCGCCTCAAGGATGGGCGGGTCGTCGTGCGCCGGGCGCGCGAAGGCGAGGAGATCGCATGCCTCGATGGCAAGGCGCGGCGGCTGACCTCACATGACATGGTGGTCGCCGACGCCGAACGGGCCCAGGGGGTGGCGGGCATCATCGGTGGCGCCGACAGCGCCGTCCAGAAGGGGACAACAGAGGTTTTCCTGGAGGCAGCCACCTGGGAGCCCCGATCAATCCGGCGCACGGCGCGCACGCTCGGCCTGCGCACGGAGGCATCATCCCGGTTCGAGAAGGGGTTGAGCCCCGCTCTGAGCCTGCCGGCCGTCGATCGTGCAGCTGCACTCATCGGCGAGCTTGCGGGCGGAAAACAAACCAGGTCAACCGATGTCTACCCCGGGCCGCTCAAGCTGCCGAGCATCGAGGTCAGCGGTGACCGGATCGAGCGTGTGCTCGGAGTCAGGGTGCAGCCGGCTGAGGCAGCCGGCATTCTCGAGCGGCTCCATTTTTCGATTGAACGCTCCGACGGCATGCTTCGCGCCCGCCCGCCCGATTTTCGCCTCGACTGCACCATCCCCGAGGACCTGGTGGAGGAGATCGGGCGGGTGTACGGCTACGACCGGGTGCCCAGTACGCTGCCCGGGGAGCGAACCGCGGTGCGTGACCTGTATCAGCGCCAGGACGCGGATGAGATCGCGCGCGAGGTGTTGGCCGGCCGCGAAGTCGATGAGGCCGTGACCAACAGCCTGGTCAGTTCGACCGGGACGTCGGAGATCGGGATGCCCGCCGCACCCCGGTCCCTTGTTCGCATCGACAACCCCATGGCCGAGAACCGCGACGCGCTTCGTCGAAGCCTGCTGCCGGGACTTCTCGAGGCGCTGGCGTTGAACGCTCGACAGGACCAGCCCGGAGCTCGTCTCTTCGAGCTCGGCTGGGGTTTCTGGAAGCAGGCAACCGAGTTTGTCGATGAACCGCGCCTGCTGGCAATCGCGATCCACATCCCCTCGGGCGGCGGCGATGCGGCGTCCGCCGAGCTGCGTGCGCTGCAGGCCACTGTCGCGACGGTGCGGGACCGGTTGGCGGTGGCCTCAACGGATTTCCGTCAGGCTGAGGCTTCTGGCTTCCATCCCGGGCGCAGCGCGGAAATCCTGGACGGCGGCGAGCCGATCGGCATCGTCGGCGAGGTGCATCCCGCCACACTTGCCCGGCTCGATCTGCCGGGGCGGGCGGTGGCGGCCGAAGTGCTGTTTGATCGCCTCACCGCTGGAGGGGAGCGGACCCCCCAGGCCCGCCCGCTCCCGCGGTTTCCGGGGGTCAGGCGTGACCTTACGGTCGTGGTTCGAGGAAAGATCGCCAGTAACGATCTCGTGCAAGTAATCCGCCAGCTGGGCGGTTACACGTTGCGGGACATCTCTATGTTGAGTGAATACCAGGGGCCCCAGCTGGGGGCCGGCGCCCGCAGCCTATCATTCCGCCTGCAATACCAGGCTGACGATCGAACCCTGACCAATGAGGAAGTTTCGACGGTACAGCAACGCATCATTGACGGTCTCAAACAGCGGTTTGCCGCCGAGGTGCGCTCCTGATGGACTTCCTGGACCTGATCATCGTCATCATCCTGCTTGTCAATGTCGCGCTCGGGTGGGCGTTTGGCCTGGTACGGCGGATCGTGGCCTTCGCGGGACTCTTCGCCGGGATTGGCGCGGCGACCCTGACGAGCGCGAACACCTCGGCTTACATCGGAACGACCTTTGGGATCACATCGGCGCTGTGGGCGCACGTGCTCACCTACGCAGTCATCGTGACCTTTGCCGTCGCCCTCTTCGAAGTGCTGGGCGCCGTGTACCAGCGCTATCTCGACATGCTGATCGCGCCCGCCTTCGACCGATTGACGGGCATCCTCACCGGTGCCGTCGTGGGGGCCTTCGAGATCACCGTGATCCTGATCATCGGCGTGGGGATCGTGAAGGCCCAGCTGCCGGGCGGTTATGCCTCGCCGCCGGCGTTCATTACCGCCCAGGATTGGTTCAACAACTCGCTTCTCGCTCCCCACTTCTACGGCCTCGAACCGCTGACCCGCGTGATCTTCTCGCTCGTGCTGCCCAGTAGCATCAGCGAATACTTCACCCAACTTCTCGGCGCGCATTAATTGATCTGACGACGCCGAGGCTTCGACGAAGCTTCTTCGCCCGGGATCCGGTGACGCTTGCTCGTGACCTGCTCGGCCGCATCCTCTTCTACCGGACAGCAGGTGGCTTGCTGGCTGGCCGCATCGTCGAGACCGAGGCCTACACGGGGGCTGCCGACCCGGCTTCCCATGCGTTCCGGGGCCCGACGGCCCGCAACACGGTCATGTTCGGCCCGGCCGGCCATGCCTACGTTTACTTCAGCTACGGCATGCATTACTGCCTCAACGTCACGGCTGAACGACCCGGAACTGCCGGAGCAGTGCTGCTCCGCGGCCTGGAGCCGCTGGCCGGCATCGACCTCATGCGGGCCCAGGGCGACCATGGAGCGGCGAGCCGGCTGCTCAGCGGTCCGGGGAAGATCGGGCGCGCCTTTGGTCTCACGCTCAAGGACAACGGTCGTGATTTCACCCGCGGCCCCCTCGGAATTTCGGCAGGAACGCCAGCAGCGGCTGATCAGGTGGCCGTTTCTCGGCGGATCGGAATCTCGCGCGCGGTGGACTTTCCCTACCGCTTCGCCGTGATCGGGAGTCGGTCCGTCTCGCGTGCCTAAGGCAACGTCACGGTGATGGTCTGCAGCGCTGGTGGGTTGGCGGGATTGTAGTCGTAGGCCTTTACGCTCAGCGTGTGGCTGCTGCCCGGTGATCCTTTGATCACGAAGGTGAAGGGGCCCTGGGTGAGGCGCACCGGCTTGTTCGTCCCATCGAGGAAGAAGTCGACTTCTTTGATGGCCTCGTTGTCCGTCGCCGTGGCGGTGACCAGGACGCTCCCGTCCGCCTGGGGCGCCTGAGCCAGGGTCAGCGTCGGAGGGATCGTCTCCGTCGTCAGCTGACAGTTCTGGGTCGGCGGCGGCGGGCTGTTCTTGTCCTTCATGTCGTCCGGGTAGCCGGGCGGGTACACCACGAAGGTCTTGACGGCGATGAACTTCGCCGGCGTGTCGGGCGTGGCCAGCAGACCGTCCGTCGTGCAGACCCGGAAGGGCTGGTACCAGTCATCCTGGCGGGCCGGCGCGGTGCCTGCGATGAACCAATCCGAGATGGTCTGGCCAGCGCAGGAGGGCGTCGCCAGCAGCCCGCTGGCCTTGCAGACGGTAACTTTCTTGAGTCCGTCCGGCAGTGCGAAGTCATGGACCGGCTTGCCGGCCTCGTAGGCGTTGAAGATGTCGCGGAAGATCAGCCCGGCCCCTTGAACGCCCCAGACCACGTTGAGATTGGAGTTCACATTCGCGGGACACCCTCCCGCACAGGTATGGCCCATCCAGGCCCCGATCACGATGTCCGGGTTGTAGCCGATGAGCCAGGAGTCGTGCCAGTTCTCCGTGGTGCCCGTCTTTGCGGCGAAGGGCCGCTTGATGTTGAGGGCCGCCCCAACCGGCCGCAGGATGTCACTGATCATGTAGGCGACCGGCGCGGGCAGGACCCGCACACCTGGATTCGGCTTCCACTCCTGCAGGACACGACCCTCGCTGTCGACCACCTTGAGGAGCACGGTCGGATCGTGGTAAATGCCGCCTGAGGCCAGCACCCCGTACGCGTTGAAGTGCTGCATCGGCAGCACCTCGCTGGCCCCGATCGCCTGCGCCAGGCCTCGCTCGGGCGTCAGGTTGGCGCTGGTGAGACCCATCATCCGCGCCGTTTGAAAGACGCGGTCGTACCCTAATTGCTTCAGCAGCAGCAGGGCAGGGATGTTTCGCGATTCTTCCAGCGCCCGCCGGATGGTGATCACGCCCTCGTCACGATGGTCCCAGTCGACGAACGGGTGGCCGTCGATCTTACCT
>Ga0209267_1002494_pt1 | contig 11841 bp, 10 predicted proteins | sample GraSoiAngelo_137_FD_185894 | JGI IMG/M metagenome (GOLD analysis project Ga0209267, IMG submission 185894) | Grasslands soil microbial communities from the Angelo Coastal Reserve, California, USA - 14_0929_09_30cm (SPAdes) (version 2) | ecosystem: Environmental > Terrestrial > Soil > Grasslands ... | reverse complement strand
CATGCCGAGCACCTGGCAGTCGGGAATCTGATCACCCCGCCACCACACGTCCGCCCCTGCAGCTGACGCGCGCCGGCACCTGACCTCGCGCCCGCCCGCAGGGCTGGCCGTGCCCGCGGCCGTCGCGGCCTCGTCGCGGGGCCACGGCCGCACCCGCGCCCTCAAAATCACCGGCCGTCGACCTGAGGCGGCTGACGCAGCGGCCGCATCCCTTGCCCGCGCGGGCGTTGCGTTCGCTCGCGGGCGCGGTCTAAGTTGCGCCTCAATGCTCGCGCCGCTCACCCAGGCCCTGATTCTGCTGGCCGGTTCCGTGTTGCTCGTGACGATCGCGCGGCGCCTGGCGCTACCGACGAGCATTGCTTATCTCGTGGTCGGGCTGGTGCTCGGACCGCACGCCCTCGGTGTGCTGTCGGATTCGGGCGCGACGCGACTGCTGGCCGAGCTCGGGGTGGCGTTCCTGCTGTTCACGCTGGGACTGGAGTTCTCGCTGCCGCGCATGCTCGCCATGCGGCGCGAGGTCCTCGGCCTCGGCGCGGCCCAGGTCACCGCCACCGCCGGCGTGTTCGCTCTCTGCGGGCACCTGCTCGGTATTACCTGGCTCGTCGCGATCGCTCTCGGGGGGGCCGTAGCGATGAGCTCGACCGCCATCCTGCTGCAACAGCTGACCGAGCGCGCCGAGCTCAACCGCACGCACGGGCGGCTCGCATTCAGCATGTTGCTGTTCCAGGACCTGGCGTTCGTGCCGTTCCTCGCCCTGGGTTCCGCACTGATCGCCGGACAGAATCACTTCGAGCTGAGCGACAGCGTCGTGGCGGTGATTGGCGGCGCGCTCGCGATCGTGGCGGTGCTGGCGGCGGGGCGCTGGCTGCTGCGCCCGCTGTTCCACGAGATCGCTCATAGCCGTCTGCGCGAGCTGTTCACGCTGGCGGTGCTGCTGGTGGTGCTTGCCTCGGCGTGGGTGTCGCACGTCGCCGGCCTGTCGTTCGCCCTCGGCGCGTTCCTGTCCGGCATGATGCTCGCCGAGACCGAATACCGGCACCAGATCGAGGCGGTGATCCGCCCGTTTCGTGACCTGCTGCTCGGGCTGTTCTTCATCTCCGTGGGCATGCTGCTGGATGTGCATCTGCTCGGGCGCGCGAGCGAGCTCGCCATCGCAGTGCTCATGCTGCTCACGCTGGTGATCCTCAAGGCGACCATCGCCGCCCTGGTCACGCGCCCCTTCACTACCTCGCGCTTCAAGGCGCTGCGCACCGGTATCGTCATGTCCATAGGCGGCGAGTTCGGGATGGCGCTGTGCACCATCCTGCTGCAGGCCGGGCTGGTGCCCGAAGGCCTCGGCGAGCCGCTGCTGGTCGCGATCGTGCTGTCGATGCTGCTCAGCCCGCTGATCCTCAACAACAACAAGCGCGTCGCACGCTGGCTGCTGCATGAGCACGCCCCGGCCCCCACCGCCAGCGAGCGTGAGGAGGCTGCCACCACCGAGATCGCCCGGCGTGAGCACGTCATCCTGTGCGGCTTCGGCCGCGTCGGCCAGAACGTGGCGCGGGTGCTCGAATCGCAGGGCTTCGAATACATCGCGCTCGACCTCGACCCGGCGCGCATCCGCGCCGCACGCCAGGCCGGGGACCCGGTCCTGTTCGGCGATTCGGCGGACGAGGAATTGCTCGGCAAGGTCGGGCTGCGGACCGCCAGCGCGATCGTCATCAGTTTCTCGGACCCCGCCACCTCGATCGGCATCCTGCACAGCGTGCGCCGCCTGCGGCCCGAGGTGCCGGTGCTGGTGCGCACCCAGGACGATGCCCGCATCAAGGAGCTGCAGGATGCCGGCGCCACCGATGTCGTCCCGGAGACCTTCGAGGCGAGTCTCATGCTGGTCTCGCACGTACTGATGCTGCTGCGCGTGCCGGTGCCGCGCGTGGTGCGCACCCTGGGCGAGATCCGCAGAGGCCGCTACGCGGTGCTGAGGAATATCGTGCCGCGCGGGGATGCGCGCCCGGTCGATGAGACGAGCGAGCATCGCGAGGAGCTGAAGTCCGTGGTCGTGCCTCCTGGAGCGTGGGCGGTGGGCCGCACGCTGGGCGAAGTGCGCAGCCGCGGTGTCGAGGTGACCTTCACCGGCGTGCGGCGCCTGGGTATTCTCGGGCGCGACCCCGCCGGCGACATGGTGCTGCGCGACGGGGACATCGTCGTGATCTACGGTCAGCCTGAAGAGCTGGAGCGCGCCGAGGCGGTGCTGCTGGCCGGATGAGGGAGCGCGCCCAACGGCGCACCGGCTCGCTAAGATACGCATTTCGACGCCAAAGCCAACACCTGGAACGACTGAAGGTGAACCGCAGCGACATCCACTTTCCGCCCAAGCACGAGCCGCTGCGCGAGGACGTGCATGCGCTCGGCGCGCTCATGGGCGAAATCCTGCGCGAGCAGGGCGGGCAGCAGCTGTTCGAGCTGGTGGAGCTGGACCGCGTCGCCGCCATCCGCGGCCGCGCCGGCCCGCGCGAAGCGCACGCCGAGCTCGCGGCTCGTGTACGCGAGCGCCCGCCGGCGCTGGCGCGCGAAGTGGTGCGCGCCTTCTCCACCTGGTTCCAGAGCGTCAATCTGGCGGAACGGGTCCACCGCATCCGGCGCCGCCGCGAGTATCTGCTCAAGGACAGTGAGCGGCCCCAACCCGGCGGCGTGGAGGATGCGATCGCCGCGCTGAAGAGCCAGGGCCTCACCGCGGCGCAGGTCCTCGAGCTCATCGGCGGTCTGTCCATCGAGCCGGTGTTCGCGCCTCATTCGACCGAAGCCAGCCGCAGGACGCTGCTGGGCAAGCAGCTGCGCATCGCACAGCGCCTGGTCGAACGTCTCGACCCGACCCTCACGCCGAACGAAGCCCGCAGTGTCTGGAGCAGCATCCGTATGGAGCTGACCGCGGCGTGGCAGACCGAGGAGCTGCCGCGCGAACGGCTCACGGTCGCGGATGAGCGCGAGCAGATCCTGTTCTACCTGGTGGAAATCCTGTACCGCGTGGTGCCGGCGTTCTACGAGGAAATCGCGCAGGCGCTGGAGAAGCTCTACGGCACCGACGCCGGCGCGACGCGGGTGCCGGCCATCCTGCACGTCGGATCCTGGGCGGGCGGCGACATGGACGGCAACCCCGACGTGCACGCCAAGAGCATCCGCGAGGCGCTGGCGCGCCAGCAGCAGGTGATCATCAACCGCTATTTCGAGGAGTGCCAGAGCATCGCGCAGCGCCTGTCGCAGAGCGCCAGCCGCGTGCCGGCGGCCAGCGAGCTGACCAAGCGGGTCGAGCAGTACACGCGGCTGCTGCCCGGGGCGCGCGCCATCACCCCGGCGCGGCATGACCGCATGCCCTACCGCGTGTTCCTCGCGCAGCTCGGCGAGCGCCTGCGCAGCACCTACGAAGGCCGCGCGAGCGGTTACGAGAGTGCGCGGCAGTTCCGCGACGACGTGGCGCTGATCGCCGCGAGCCTCAGAGCCAACAAGGGCGCGAACGCCGGCCTGTTCTACGTCGAGCGCCTGCTGCGCCGGATCGACACCTTCGGATTTCACCTCGCGACGCTCGACGTGCGCCAGCATGCCGGTGTTCTGCACGAGGTCGTGGCGCGCGGCTTCGACGACCCGCTGTGGCCCGGCCGCAGCAGCCGCGAGCGCCGCGACCGGCTCGCCCAGGCGCTGGAGAAGGATCGCGGACCCGTCGCGGACCTCGATGCGCTCGGCAAGCGCCACCTCGCGGTGTTCGATGCCATCATGCAGGGCCGCCACCGCTATGGCCCCGACGCCATCGGCTACTTCATCGTGAGCGGCGCCAGCGGCGCGGACGATGTGCTGGCGGCGCTGCTGCTGGCGCGCTGGGCCGCGGCGTACGACAAGCGCACCGGGGAAGTGGCGCTCGACCTCGCGCCGCAGTTCGAGACCGCGGAGGCGCTCGCCACCTGCGGCCGCACGCTGCAGGAGCTGCTCGCGGATCCGCTGTATCGGCGGCATCTGGATGCGCGCGGGCGGCGCCAGTGCGTGCTGATCGGCTACTCCGACAGCAACAAGCAAACCGGCCCCTGCGCCTCGCGCTTCATGATTCACCAGGCGCAGCGCGATCTGGCGCAGGCGCTCGCCACCGCCGGCGAGCGCGCCGTCATGTTCCACGCCCGCGGCGGCAGCATCGCCCGCGGCGGCGGGCGCATCGAAGCCCTGGTGCACGCCGCCCCCGCCGGGGCGGTGGACGGGGTGCTGCGGATCCGCGAGCAGGGCGCAACCATCCGGCAGGGCTACGGACTGCGACCCATCGCCATGCGCACACTCGAGCGGGCCTTCAATGCGTTGAGCCTGACGACCGCGGCATCACGCCGCGGGCAGCTGCCGCCCGACTCGGCCGAACAGCTGGAAATCGCCGCGCTAGTCGCGCAGGAAAGCCGCGCCGCCTACCGCCGCCTGGTCTACGAGCAGCCGCAGTTCTACGAGTATTTTCAGGCGGTCACGCCGATCGATGTGATCGAGAGAATGCAGATCGGCTCGCGTTCCGTGCACCGCGTGGAGGGCGCTGGTCTCGAGAGCCTGCTGCCGGTGCCATGGGTGTACGCCTGGTCGCAGACCCGTCACATGCTGCCGGGTTGGTACGGCGCGGGCAGCGGGCTGCGCGCCGCGCTCGCCAGGTTCGGGCTGGCGCGGCTGCGCGCGGCCTGCGGCGACTGGTTCTTCCTGCGCAACCTCCTCGATGACGTCGAGACCATGCTCGCGCGGTCGGATCCGGACATCGCGCGCTACTACGACGAGCTGGTGCCGGAAGCGCTGCGCCGCTTCTCGGGCGAGATCCGCGACGAGTTCGACAGCGCCTGCGAGCAGATTCTCGCCGTCAGGGACAGCCGCGCGCTGCTCGATTCCGATCCGACGCTGCAGCGCTCGATCCAGCTGCGCAACCCCTACCTCGATCCCATGCACCTGATGCAGGTCGATCTGCTGCAGCGCTGGCGCGCCGGGGGACGCACGGACCGCGAGCTGTTCGAGGCGCTGCTGGCCAGCGTCGCCGGCATCGCCCAGGGCCTGCAGAGCACCGGATGAGCGGCCTTCCAGACCGCTTCACGGCCGCCGGTAAATGACGCCGTTCTTCATGACGAACACGACGTGCGCCACGGCGTCGATGTCGCGTGTCGGATCGCCCGCCACGGCAACCAGATCCGCCAGCATGCTCTCGCGCACGCGCCCCAGCTCCGATTCCCGGCGCAGGATCTGCGCGTCGGTGGCGGTGGCGGCGGCGAGCGCCTGCAGCGGTGTCATGCCGTCACGCACCATCCACTGAAGCTCGCGATAGCTCGTGCCGTGGGTGAAGACCCCGACATCGCTCCCGCAGCCGATGATGACTCCCGCCTTGAGCGCCATCCTGAAAGCCTCGGCGGCCTGCTGCATGCCGGCCGTGGGCGCGGACTTGCCGGGCAGGTAGTGCTCGAAATACTCGCCGTACGCCTCCTGTGCGGTGAGCGTGGGCAGGTAAGCCACGCGGTGCGCCGCCATGAGCTTGAACACCTCGGCCGTGCCGCCGAAGCCGTGTTCGATGCTGTCCACGCCGGCCAGCACGGCGCGGCGCATGCCCTCGGCAGTGGTCGCATGCGCGGCCACCGGCCGGCCCGATGAGTGCGCGGTCTCCACCAGCGCCGTGAGCTCCTCCTGCGTGAAGGTCGGCTGCTGGCTGCCGCCCGGGCCCCAGCGGTAATCCGCGTACACCTTGATCCAGTCGGCGCCCCGGCCGGCCTGCTCGCGCACCGCCCGGATGACCTCGGGAACTCCGCTCGCCTCCTGCGCGCCCTGCGGCGTGCAGCACACATCGGGACGCAGGCTCCGCGGCGCGGGGCCGTACGAGCCGGTGGCGACAATGGCACGCGTGACGACGAACAGGCGCGGCCCTTCGATGAGGCCCTCTTCGATCGCACGCTTGAGGGACACGTCGGCGTAGTCTGCGCCCTCGGTGCCCAGATCCCGCAGCGTCGTGAAACCCGACAACAAGGTGGCGCGCGCCTGCTGGCCCGCGCGCAGCGTGCGATACGGCACCGCCTCCTTGAGTACCTGGTCGTCCCACAGGGTCTCGTTGTAGGGGTGCAGGAACAGGTGCGAATGCACGTCCATGAGGCCGGGCAGCAAGGTGGTGCCCGGCAGATCGATCACCTGCGCGAGCGCCGAGCTCTGCACCGCGCTCGCAGGCCCCGCGGCCACGATGCGCTCGCCTCGGGTAAGCACCACCCAGCCCTCATGCACGGGCTCGCCTGCGCTCCACACCCGCGCCGGACGCAGCAGAAACGAGCGCCCCTCGGCGGCGGGATTCGCGGCGGGAGAGTCAGCGAGCGCGCAGCGTGCGGTGGTGACGGTGAGAGCGGCGGCGGCGAGGACGACCGGCAGCCAGCGCAGCGGTGCGACGCTCATTGTTCGCCAGTCCAACGGCTCAAGGGCTCAACCGCCCATGAGCACCGTCGTATCGAAGCTCTCGAATCCCTGGATGGCGCGCGCGTAGGCGTTGTACACCAGCCGCTCGGCCACCTTGTCGGCCCGCGGCGCCAGCAGCATCCGCAGCACCACGTCATCCGCCGGCCGCGTCGGCTCCTCGGCCAGCAGCTGCTCGATGACGCGGGTCAGACGATGGTACAGCTCGTTGACGAAGCGCAGGTTCGCACCGTCGTGCACCTGGTCCGCGCCGGCGCCGTAGGTGGCGCGCGCTTCCTCCGCGAGCTCGTGCAGGAACAGATTCAGCAGTCGCGCCTTGTCGACGAGCCGCAGCTCCTCATAGAACTCGATTTCGGAATTGAGGTTCATGGGGCGTGCTGGCGCTATGCCGGGAAGAAATCGATGGGCTTGGTGGTGGTGACGGTGTCGACGTCCTTGGCATCGAAGCGGAACAGGCGCACCAGCGCGATGATCTTGCGCTCCAGATCCTGGTCCCTGAGCTCGCTGGAGACGATGCGGCACATGGTCACCTCACCGGTTGGGGCGATGGTGAACTCGAGCACCAGCTTGCCCTGCAGCTCCGCATTATCGCGCAGCGCCCGGGCGTACAGGCTGTAGATTCGTCCCTTGTTGCGGTCGAAGACCAGCTCGATCTCCTCGCGCGAGCGGGCGGCCTTGCCCCCGCCGCCGCTGCGGGCGGGGCCGCGGCTGTTCAGACCGGAGCGCACGATGCCCGAGGTGACGGCAGTGGTGTCGTGGCCGGTGAGCGAGCCGGCCCCGGTGCCGAAGCCGCGGCTGGCATTCGCGGAAGTGATGCCGCCGCTGCCGACCCCGACCTTGGAGGTGATGAGCGAGCGCTCGGCGTGCGCGTCGGCGCTGACCGAGCCGGAGAGGTTCTTGGTCTCGAGCGGGGTGAGATCCATCACGTCGCGCAGATCGGCGAGCTCGTCCTTGACCTGGTTCAGCTGCTTCTGCGCCTTGCGGCGCGCAAGCTCCCGCTGATCGATCGGCGGCGGCTTCACCATGGCGACTTTCGGCTCGATCTTCGGTTTCTCCTCCTTGGGCTTCGGCGGCGGAGGCGGCGGCGGTTGGGGTTTGTTCTCGAGCATCAGGCGCGCGAGCCGCTGCGGGACTTCCTCGGGCGCCTCGCGCTTGGGCGTCGGCAGCAGCGGAAATGCGATGCCGAGGACCACAAAGATGATCAGCAGCACGCGCAGGATCTTGCGGAACCGTGCGCTCGATTCCGGATCGCCCTCCCAGGGCAGATCGAAGTCGCGGTAATAGGGCGCGATGACCATGGCGGGCTACACTGGCTTGAGCTCGCCGGCGGCGACCGGCTTTTCCTTCTGGATGACCGCGAGCGAGATGCGCCCGTAGTCGGCATCGGTGCAGGTCGCCATGACGCGCTTGAGCACCTCGTAGGGCAGCGCCTTGTCCGCCATGATGGTGATCTCGCGCTGCGCGATATCGCGCTCGCTCATCTCCCTGCCGACCAGGAGCGGGCGCTTGAGCGCGGCGCGCAGCGGCTCGACCAGCCTGCCCTGCCCGGCGCGGATCTCGGCCACCGTGGCGATGAATTCCCCCTGCACGAACAGGTCCGTCCTGGTGATCATGACCACCACCGACGCCTTGGGCGCGACCTCGGCGATCGACTGCGGGATCTCGATGCCCTTGGCGTTCTGAATGACTTCGACCTCGATCGAGTACACGAGCAGGAAGGCGACCATCACCGACAGGATGTCGATGAGCGGAATGAGGTTCAGCTGCGCATCCGCGCGGTGGCGCAGGTGGTGCTGCGCCATGCGCTGGGCGCGATGCGACATGCTCATGGGTGTGCTCCGTTGCCAGACGCCGCCGCGGCGTGCAGGGGGGTAGCGGCGGCCGGTGCCGCTGCGGCCGGGGGCGCCGCTACCGGGGACGCCGGGCCGGGGGTGCCGCCCGTGGCCGCAGGCGTCGCCGGCGCATCGCCGATGGATATGTCCGGGAACAGCTCGGCCTGCACGACGTTCAGACCCTGACTCACTTCAAACACGCGTACGCGATCCATCACCTGCACCAGTGTGTCGTAGGGCGTGTCCGCCTCCAGCAGGATGCTGGCGTCGGTCTTCTCGGGGAACTTGGCCTTGACGCGCTTGAGGTACTCCGTCAGGGCATCGTAGTTGTAGCCGCCGGGGGTGTTGGGCAGCGTCGCGAGCGGTCCGGTATTGCGATCCGCCACCTGGATGAGTTCCTTGCGCACCATCACTTCCAGCTGCAATCCCGGCGGCGGCTCCCGGAACTCGGTCTGCGAGGCCGGCAGATTCAGCTGCAGGATCACGGTGCGCGAGAACACCGCGGTCATCAGCAGGAAGGTGACGAGCACCGTGAAGATGTCGATCATCGGCACCAGCAGCAGCTCCGCCGGTTTGCGCGAGTGACGCTCCAGCTTGCGGGTTTGATACGAGCGGCGCATGCGGGACCTGCAGTCCTTCTACGGCGAGCGCGCGCGGGCTTTAGGCCGCGGCGGGCGCGCTTTGCCGCTCGGTGATCGCGTTCAGGAACTTGACCGACGCCATCTCCAGGCTGTCGATCAGCTCGGTGGTCCGGGTCTGCAGCCACGCGTGGATGAACAGCAGCGGCACCGCCGTCATGAGGCCGAAGGCCGTGCAGTTCATCGCCACCGAGATGCTCGCCGACAGCAGGTTCGCCTTCTCCGCCGGGTTGACGGTCGCTACCGCCGCGAAGGCGCGGATCAAGCCCATCACCGTGCCCAGCAGTCCCAGCAGCGTCGCGAGATTGGCGAAGGTCGCGAGGTAGTGGGTGCGCTTCTCCAGCCGCGGCACCACCTCCATGAGGCTCTCCTCCATCGCCTTCTCGATGTCGTCGCGGCGGCGCGCGGACTGAATGCGCGCCAGGCCGTAGTTGAGAATGTGGCCGATGGCCGAATGCGACTTGGAGGTCGCCTGCGCCACCTGGCGAAAATTACCCTGCGAGAGCAGCGGCACTATCTCGTTCCACAGACCGCGGTTGCGCACGGCCGTGAGCGCCAGATAGACGTAACGTTCGATGGCGATCGCCAGGCCCACCACGAACACGATGGCGATGGGGTACATGAAATTCCCGCCGCCCTGAAAGAATCGCACGATCAAATTCCAGAGGTCCATCTAAAGACTCCCGCTCATTGAAAGACCACCACACACGCACAACCTACGAAAACTGAATGACATAAGCCCAAAAAACTGCGACCCAGCTCTCATCCTGATACAGCGCCCCGGCTGATACAGCGCCCGGGCCATTTTCAGCGCTGCTCGCCCGGACCCTGCACCGCGCCCGCCCCGGGACGGGCCCGCTCGGGCTTCAAAGCATCGTAATAGCGGTTTTCCCGCTGGAAAACATCCCGATCCAGCGGCTGCAGCACCTCGTCCACCAGGCTGTTCACCGGCTTGCCGAGCAGATCGCCAAGATCGGAGCGCTTCCACGGCACGATGTACAACACCTTGGGCAGCTCACGGTTGCCGGTGATGTCCGTCGGGTCGAGCTCGAGCCGGTCCGGGCCCTTGCGCGCGCTCGCCTTGGAGCCGGAGGGCTCCTTGCGCGCGCCAGCCGTCCCGGCCGCGGGCGGCTTGCGCGCATCGCCGGCGGCGTTCGCGTCCGCGGGCGCGACACCGGCGGCCGGGGCCGCGGCCGGGGTATTCCTGCTGGTATCCACCGCGGGCTCGAGTTGCTCCGGGCGCGGCAGGGGGCGCGCGGGTGGCGCCTGTTGGGAGTCCGAGGGCCTCGGCGGCGTGGGCTCCTGCGCCCGTGCCGCGTCCAGAGTCAGCGGGCACAAGGCCATGAGAACCGACAACATGGCCGCGGGCCTCAATCCGTATACGCACACGCGATACATAGTCAACCTCCTGCTCTCGAGACGCTGCCGCCGCCGCTCGCAACGCTGTCGCCCGGGGCGGGTTGCGGGGCCGGCTCAGGCGCCGCGCGCGGCTCGGATGCCGGCGCGCCCGGGGCTGTCGTGGGCGCCGCGTCGCCCGGGTTGCCGTTTGTAGGCGCGGCGTCGCCGGGGTTGCCGTTCGCGGGCGCGGCCGGTGCCGGCCGCTTCAGCGGCATCCCCAGGCGTTGTCGCAACTCCGCAATCCAGCCGCTCACCGGCTTGTCCTCGCCGGTGAGCTGCTGGTAGTGCTCGAAGGCCGTCAGCGCGCGGCCGGGGTCTGCGAGATAGAGATCCGACAGCACGCCGAGGTTCCGCCAGGCCGGTGCATAGTGCGCATCCGCCGCAATGGCCCGCTCGTACGAGGAGGCCGCGTCCTTGAACTCGCCGCGAAGGCGCTGGGTGGCGCCGAGCTCGCTCCACGCCACCGCGCTGCCGGGCTCGTGAGCGACCGCGCTTTGCAGGGTTTCCTCCGCCTGGTCGAGGTGCCCGGCCTTGCGCTGCAGAATGGCGAGGTTCACCAGGGGAGCCGCGAACTGCGGGTACTGCACGGCGAGCTGCTTGAAGCCCAGCTCCGCCTCCAGGGCGTTGCCGGCACGCATGTAATTCACCGCACGATCGAAGTCCGCGCGTGCCGCCGGCAGAACCTGCGGACGGACCGCCGCGGCGGGCGCTGCGGCAGCGGCGCTCGCGCTCGCGGCACCCGCCGTCACCGCCGGCGGCGCCGCTGTGGCATGCGCCGCCGGCTGCGCGAGCGGGGGCGCCGGGCGTGGGGCGGTGCGCGCAGGCTCGGAGCTGCAGGCGGCAAGTGCCATCGGCACCAGCCCCGCGAGTGCCAGAGCTGTGAGGCGCCGCGCGTGCTGCGCGGCAGGCGCCGCGCCGCCGGGCGGGCCCTTATTCGAGGCTGGTGACCACATCCTGCGTCAGCTCCGTTTTGCCGTAGCGCGCGGGCTTGAGCTGCGCGAGCGCCTGGAAGCTCTTGCGCACCCACTCGTCGTACACCCCGTCCTTGGCGCGCGCGGCGTTCAGCTCGTGCGCCTTGATCGCCTGCTCCTCGAACGGAAATACCTGCTCCTCGAGGAGTGAGTTGTATTCCTCCAGCGCATCGCCCTTGAGCTTCGCGGGCCGCTCCGAGGCCAGGATGTCCTTGGCGAGCGCGCCGTACAGCTCCGCCATCTCGTAGGTGGCGGCGGTAGTGACCTCGGCGACCTGGTACTCGGCGGCGCGCTTGTAGCCGTCCATCGCATGCTCGAGCGCGTCGCGCTTGACGATGAGGCTCTTCTTGAGCGGCGCAGTCAGACGCACCGCACGAAACGCATCGCGCGCCGGCTGCGCGAGCGCCAGCTGCGCCTTCGCGGCCAGGTAGTGGGTGCGATCGGTGCGCTGCCCGCCGGCCTGCGCGTCGGCGCGGATGATCTCCTGGTAACAGTGATCGCGCCGCGCGCCATCGCCGCTCTTGCCGGCGTAGTCCGCCAGGCGCTGGCGCGCCTCCTCGGCATCGGCGAGCGGTG
>Ga0209267_1002493_pt1 | contig 11844 bp, 11 predicted proteins | sample GraSoiAngelo_137_FD_185894 | JGI IMG/M metagenome (GOLD analysis project Ga0209267, IMG submission 185894) | Grasslands soil microbial communities from the Angelo Coastal Reserve, California, USA - 14_0929_09_30cm (SPAdes) (version 2) | ecosystem: Environmental > Terrestrial > Soil > Grasslands ... | reverse complement strand
TCGATATAAACCGTGGTGTCGTAGAGCAGCTTTCCGGGCTTATTGCCGGTGGTCTCAATGAAGTCGAGATCCGACTCCGCTCGCGGCTTGAGCTGCGCTTGACGTTTTTCGGGTTTGAGCCGCCTCAGAGTCGCCTGGAAATCAGAATTCAACATCGACCTCGCGACTCACGGTGCCGCGGCGGGAGAGCAGCCAGTCCGCATAATCGTCTTCAACCGCTATGTTCGCGAGTGCCACTTCAATGAGGTCCGTGTCAGAATCGATTCCGGTGCGCATCTTCGCCCTCGTCACCAGGGCCTCAGGCATTCTTCCTCGCACAACCTGGGTTCTTTCTCCACGCAACAAGCCTTCCTGTTCAGCGATGGCCATGACGTCCCGCAATTTGCTGGACCTAGCAACGCGCGCATGTTTCCCTCTTCCTCGAGAACTGACTTGGGCGCCGCGCTTCATGTATTTATCCTGCCGATCTCGGCCGTGTAGCACAAAGCAGTTAATATTGTAGCACAGGACCTGGCGCATGCACCGTCACCACGAACTGCCGCGGTTGGTTGAAGGTTCGATGCCTTCCGCCTTCAAGCGTCGGGCCAGGTTGAGATAGACCTCCAGCTTGTGGTCCGATCCTCCCGCATAATCCGCGCTACCCGCTTGTGGTTCACCGCCATACCGCGGCGGCGCAGTTCCGCAGCGATTCGCCGGTATCCCATAGCGCCGCCGATGTTCTATCGCGATCTGCTGGATCAAGGCTCGCACTTCCATTTCCTCTTCCACCGGCGCTGGCATCTGTAACCAGCGATAGAAGCCAGCCCGGCCTACCATACCATAATATGGTTTTCTGTGATCGTGATGGACTCGAAACCGTCGAACACCAGGTCCATCGCATCGGCATAGCCGGCGACTTCCTGCTCGTCGCGGCTTGCGAATGGCTTTGCTTTCACGCCGGAGAGCAGTTTCTCCACTTCTCGATCGCTGAGTTTTGCGCCTTCTATACGGGTTGAGGAACCAACGCTCTCGATGGTGGCGATCCGCCTCAGGGTGGTCAGCTTTTCCTGCGCAAGCGATTCCATCACCTTCCAGCGCCCCTTGAATTCATCGATTTCGCCGATGAGCTTCAGGATTTCGGGCGTGATCCTCCGTGTCGGGCACCGCAGGGAAATTTATCGCTAGTGCTTCCGTGCAACCACATTGCTCTTCGAAAGCTGCCGCTCGCCAAAACCCTATGTTGTATCGAAATAGCCCACCCGTTGGCGAAACTTGTCGCCAAGGTTAGCTGTTCAAGACTTGAACGTGTGAGTTTCTTCCCCGGTAACGGAAGCGGGATGGTCTGCTTTGACACAAGGCGGCTGGGCTAAGAAACCGAACTGAGAAGGATCGGCGCCCGATTTCAATTCTGCGGAGGAGGCTCTATGAAAGGTATCCGCCCTAGCGTGGAAATACGGGGACAGACGGACGCTCACCATTTTTTTCACGAACTCGGCTTCTTGAAAAATGGGGTACGTCGTCTGTCCCCGGTCTTCCCCGGTTTTCGTGAGGACCAGTAACGGTCAGCCCGCATTAGAAAAGAATAATGGCAGTGACGATTCATGGCGGCCCAAGCAAGGCGAGTTACGGGAGGCAAGACAATGAAGCTAATCGCATTGCTCTTGATGGCGGTCCTTGCGCTGAATGCGACCGGTGCAGCTGTCCAGATGGACACCCCGCCCGTGAGTTCACGACAGACGAACGCATACATAGCTCAAGGAGCTAAGGTCAAGTCGGAAGTAACAAAACGTGGTGTGGGCAAGCAATCACGTGTTCGCGTCAGCCTGCATGATGGAACCGAGGTCAAAGGTTACATCAGTGCAGTTGATGACAGCTCATTCGCGCTTACGGACCAAAAAGGCGGCAAGGCGACGACGATCAGCTATGAAGATGTGAGCAAAATCAAGGGCCACGGATTGTCCAAGCCGGCGAAGGTTCTCCCTAAGTCCGCGAGGTCAGCTCACCGATGAGCCGGGCTGCCCGCTCTTTCGGGCGAAAAAACGCGATGTCGCGTTGCACCGCGGTGGACCTCGGTGGGGACAGACCTGTCACGGTGCACAGTTGCTTCGTGGCTTGCATTTGCAGGCTACAGAAGAATTAGTCCCATACGGACACCAAGGGTGACGGCCTCCGTGCGTGTTGAGGCACCGAGTTTGTCGAGTATAGAACTGATGTGGAACTTTACCGTGTGCTCGGAAATCCCAAGGCTCACGGCCATCTCTCTATTGCCCAGCCCTTCTGCCAGCATGCGCAGAACTTCAATCTCGCGAGCTGTAAGGGTGTCGAATACCTCTCGCGGGAAGTCTTCACTCCCCGGCTGAACACGTTGAGCGAGTTCAATCGTGGTTCCGGAATCCAGTACAACCAGGCCGCCACATATCATTTGTACAGCCGATAGGATCTGCTGCGCAGGTGCGTCTCGCGGCAAAATGGCTTTGACTCCGGCACGCAAAGACCGCGCCGTCCAGCCGGGATTCGGGTTGTCGACCAGTGCCACCGCACCAATGTTGCGGGCTGATTCAGTCAAGGCAGAAATCGTCGTCACAAATTGCGGGTCCGTGCGATCCAGATCAGCCAGGATGATATCCGGTTGGAATTCGCGAGCTTGCGCAGGCACAACCGCCAGACTCGGTGTGCTGCCGGCAAGTTTCAGCGGTGCGCTCGTCTTCACAAGCGCTTCCAATCCCGCCCGTCGGACCGAAGATGAAGCGACCACCAGCACGCGGATCACTCCAGCTCCGTTCTTTCTGCTCATCGCTTACCTTCCTGGACGATCACCCAGGTTGACTGAAAGCTGCACTGGCTCGCCGCCACGAATGGCTTTGATGGCGACCTTGTCTCCCACTTTGGCGGAGGCGAGTAAGTCCTGGACTGCCCCCACGTCTTCGAGTGCTGTGCCCCGGATTTCAGTCAACACGTCTCCCAAAAGCACGCTACCTTTGTCGGCAGGGCCTTCACTTTCAACGTGCACGACGAGCAATCCGCTGTTGGTGGTCGATTTCAGTTTTGCCCGCATCGTTTCCGGAATCGCGACCGGCTGCATCGCCAGGCCAAGATAAGGACGCGCAATGTGGCCTTTCTCCAGCAACTCGTCGACTACCCGGTTCACGGTCAGAACCGGAATGGTGAGCGCCCTACCGGGAGCAAGACCACGCGTGTTTATACCCACTATCTTTCCTTGCCCGTTGACCAGGGGCCCACCCGAAAGGCCGGGGTACAGCGAGAGATCTAGCCGAATATGTTGGTCCAGTAGACCGCCTCGGGGAGTACGCCATTCCCCACTTAGGCCGCCGATGATCCCCGCGCTCGCCACCAGGTTGCCTCGCCAGGAACGCCCCAGTGCAAGCACCACTTGCCCGAGCTTGAGACCAGTACTCTCGGCGAAATCAGCAATAGCATTACCGCTTTCTCCAATCTTCAGTACCGCGAGATCCGTGCTGGAATCGCGACCCGAAAGCGCTGCCGAGACTGTTTTGCCTTCCGCACCGATCACCTTGATCTCCGCTTCCCGACGAATTGCGTGATCCGCAGTCACCACAATGCCTTCTCTCCATTCGATGCCGCTGGCGGGCATCCTGCCCCCAGCATGTACCCCGACCACCGCTCCGCCGGTGCCCTCCGCGATTGAGGCCAGTTCACTTGACAAGGTTTCCATCACTGACGAATTCGACATCTCGCTCTCCTTGAACCGCTAGTTTCGTCCAGCATGTCCTCAGAATGGAGGACCGAAGAAACGAGCACATCAGCCGGTTGGCTAGGTGGAAACTACCCGATTGTCGAGAATGAATGCCGACCGCGAAGAGGGCTGCCGCGATACTGGGGGCAAGCGCTGTCGCAAGGCATTGCCGTCATCGAAAGACCAGCGAATAACTCCCAGAGCCCGGAAGTTTATGCCGGGAAACGAAGAGTAGTACAAGACCAATCACGTTGGGAGGCACCCGACTTCCTCTATTCCATCGGGTGCGTGCACAGGGCCTCTGGCGCTGCGGAGGGTGTTGTGAAGGAAAATCTCGGTCCTGGCAGTTCTAACTGCTTCCATTAATCATGCGGCAAGTCGGTCAATGACGCGGGCGCCGGGCCCGAACGCGAAACTAGATAGCTGCGCATTCCCTTCCCGTCGGCATCTACCGCTTGCAGGTTCATCCGGAACTCACAGAGCTTCGCGGCGGTGCTTGGGCGAGAGTGCGCTATTGTGCTGTTCCAATGCGATGCGAACGAGCTGGGTTCGAGTATGCGTGCCAGTCTTGGCAAAGAGCAGGTGCAGGGTGGCCTTAACCGAACTCTCTGAAACCCCAATTCGGTCGGCAATCTCCTTGTTAGCCAGGCCTTCAAGGACAAAGGAAAGGATTTGCTGCTCTCTTCGCGTAAATTGTTCTCCATGAGACCGTGCGGAAGGCGGCATGGGAACGACTGGTTCCAAGGCGGGCAGATAGGCGCTGATCGGTTGTCCCCGCAACGATTGTGCTTCCGGCGCCAGCAGACGCTGAGCCGTCTGATTGCAGAGAACAATCTTTCCGTCCAAGCCAACCGTGACGATAGCAGCCGGCGTGCCCTCGACCAGAATATTTAACCGCTCCTCCGCTTCATGCCGCCGCTCAATTTGGTCTGCCAGTTCGTCGGCGTGCTGTTGGAGTGCAAGATAACGATTGCGAATGAGCTCGGAAACGAACAGCCCCGTGCCCATGAATGCAGCTGAACTAAATAGGAGGTGTATGAACGTCTCATTCTTGGGCCGGTTGCTGAAATCAAGAACAGCGCATACCAGGGCGATGATGATAATCGTCCGGCGCGCCAGGAATCCTGCTGCAATCATGATCGGAAACAGGTACAGGAGGCCCAACGAGATGTAGGGCTTAATCCACAAGTCGACGAGGGCAATCGCTGCCCCGAAAACCGCTGCCGCAAACAAGAGTTTGCTGCGATTAGCCGCAACAAAAATGGATAAAGGGTGTTTCATGGCGGAATGATGCCATGGGGCCCGCGATTTCGGGGGTAGGAACGAGTGGCCTATCCATTAGGATAGCTCAATCTAAGTCCGAAAGATAGTTATTTTGTACGAAAGATAGCATTCCCATCTAATTAGACGATTTGCATACTCGGCAACATTTGAGCTCAACTGCTGCCGAGTAAAAAGAACTGGCAAGGGGAAAGCTCAAGTCCCCCTGTAGGCCCAAGTTCAATAGAGACAAGCAACTGGCGTCTGTGCCGCATGATTCAAACCATACTTTCTGACGGGAAGTGATGCCTGTGTGAGGCCAATGGTGACTGCGCCCAGTACAACAAGGAGAACAATTAAGAGCCTGCAATGGGTCGGCATGGAGGCACTCAACCAACTTAACGTTGGCTTCATTGCAATCAATGATGCGGGCCGGCTATTGCTCACGAATTCTACGGCCAAGCATATTCTTTCAGCTCGCGACGGTCTGGAGGTGACTCCCGAGGGAATACTAAGCTCGACTGACGGCTCACGGTTCAGCCTGATGAACACAACTGTCGAAGCATGGCCGGGGAAATCCGAGGATCGCAGCAGGCTGGTTGTTGTTCCTCGGAGTGGTGGTCGAAGGTCGCTGACCGTCATCGTGCGCCGCGTTGTTCAAGTATCTTCAACACAAAATTCGGATGCTCCTGCTGCGTTGGTGTTTGTCCTTGACCCCGACCTCCCCATGGATGCGTGTAACGCCGAATTGCGCCAGCTCTACCAACTCAGTTCTGCCGAGGCCCGATTGGCTCGCCTTTTAATGGAGGGTAAAACCTTCGACGCCTGCTGCGAAGAACTGTGCGTTCAGCCATCAACAGCCAGGATGCACCTCGGCCACTTGTTTGTGAAGACGGACGTGCAACGCCAAGGCGAGTTGGTTTCGCTGTTGTTCAAGAGCGTTGGCCTAGTCCGGATGGAACCGAGAATTGCGCGGCGAAATTCCGAGGTTGTGGAGTGATACCAAAAGAAACCGAAGAGTTGTCAGCTTCTACCGAGTGGAGCCTGGAGAGTGCCATTAGTGTGGAGTCCACTCACACCTGTGGCGACGGCCGAGCATATCGGCAGGACGGCTTAGCATGACAATGCCGGAGAACCTTCTGAATACGTCTGCACATTCTGAGTGCGAGATCTGCGGTATGTCGCAGGCCAATGGTGGCTGCGGGGATGCGGGGAATTGCGCTGAGATCAAGAGCAAACTAGACATGGAGGATGTATATCTCAGGGAGATCACCAACCTGCTCGACCGTCATCCTGATAACCGTCCCTTTTACTTAGCCATGGCCGGATTTGAGGTGCTCGACATGCTCAACGTCGGATTCGCTGTGAGTAATGTTGCCGGCCGGGTGTTGCTGAGTAACCGGACAGCGGAGCAGATTCTGGCCGCTGGTGATGGTCTCACAGTGACCGCGCGCGGGATTCTACGTAGTCCAAAAGGATGTGCGTTAAGTGACCTAATTGAGCAGACGGCGAATGCGGTTCAGGATGGGAATTCAGAACTGAGATCCGTGGCGCTTACCATTCCACGGCCGTCTGGCAAGAGGCCCTTGATCCTGCTCCTGCGTTCGGTCCGGAACATGTCTTCGAAGCCGGGCACAGCCAGAGCTCTTACCCTGTTGTTCATTTTGGACCCTGAGGTGTCGGTCGAAGTGGAAATAAGCGAACTCCGCGAGCTCTACGGATTCACTCGCGCCGAAGCTCGTCTCGCTAATCTGCTGATGGAGGGCAACAGCCTCGAGAAGTGCTGCCATCAACTTGGCATCGGGCGCACAACGGCTTGTAGCCATCTTCAACAACTGTTCAAGAAAACTGGAGTTCGACGGCAGAGTCAATTGGTCTCCTTATTGTTCAAAAGTGTCGGACTGGTTAGGACAGGTTTGGTCCCCACGTTATTGAAGATGGGCTTATTGCGCACCCGGGGTGAGGAACGGGTAATGAAGAGTCGCCCTAACTAGCGTCGCCCGTCGCGATGTCCACACCGCGATTTAAAAGATCCTGTTGGCTCAACATTCATGGCAGTGAATCTCAATCGCCGACCAAACGCGCACCGATCAGCGCTGCGGCTGCCTGACTCAACGGTAGTGGTCCATCTTGCATAGACAATCGGCCGCTCTCCTTGTTGTTCTTGGCTGAGAACCTTCAAAAATCGCCTCCCGCCTTACTAAGTCCCTCGCACTTACAGTTTTCTTACACGAAATTTGCTATCTCATCTATTTCGATGTAGACGTCTGCCTTTGAGCGAAATAGCATCTCGGCGCTGGCCCCCCCGCCTGCCTCCCCCAAAAAAACGTTATCTCAGGAGGCTCAACCGCCATGAGAAAGCTGTTCCCGCTTTGGTTGCCAATACTTTTAGTTTGCCTTGCAACAGCGGTCGCAAGCGCCCAGTCATTCCGAGTGCAATGTCCAACCAGCACCGCCACACACCCAACCGCGGCCAACTCGGAACCTGACTACACCGCCCCGACTTACACGAGCGGGCAGACATATGTGTCGTCAGGCGCTGGCCATGTGAACGGCGCTATCAAGTGCCAGCAGATATCCGGCGGTGACGGTTACTCCACGATGGGTGACGGCACTCAGACGTACATGTTCTCCTTCGGGCCGCTGTCGGGACTTGGCGACATGGCCAACGGCCGCCCCGGTACAGAGTTCCCGAGCGTGTTCAATGGCGTCTACGGCGGAACATTCGCACCCGGCGACCCCGCCACCAGCGATGGAGCGGGTCCGGGTCCAAATCCTGCTTCGGGATTTAGGTACAACGGTGCAGTGGGGCTGATTCCGGATGCGACCGGAAATACTGCCGCCCCAAGTGCCGGTCATGTGGACCCACGTCCCATTGAGGATGTGGGAGTGATGAACGGGAACATTCCGGCTCCGTTGATGGCGATCGATGAGGATGACGAATTCTTCCTGACCCTCACCAACGTCGGCATGATCATGCGCCCCGACCTGTTCGAGCAGCACACGGTTCACTTCCACGGTTACCCGAACGCCTCCTCCTTCTATGACGGCGTGCCGGACGCCTCGGTCGCCATCAACATCGGCGGCAGCTTCACCTATTACTATCTGGCGCCGGATGCCGGCACCTACTTCTGGCACTGCCACATTACTCCTCCCGAACACTTGCAGATGGGCATGGTGGGGCAGATCTATGTGCGCCCGCGGCAGGATCGAGTTCCGGCAGGCACCAGCCTTTACACGGCCCTGAGCACTCAGCAGGGGGATCTGCGCACGGCTTGCCCTCTGGGCAATGATGCGGTTCACCACGACATTCTCTGCAGCAATCCTCTGCCCGCCATCAACACCGGCGCTACGAATACAGCAGCCGTTTATAGCGCAGCGGCAAGCGGCACTAACGCGCAAAGGCCTGGGTACGCCTATAACGATGGCGATGGCTCCACGTACTACGACGTCGAGTATCCCATCCAGATTCACGGTTTCGATCCCAACTTCCACTTTGTCGGCATGACCTTCAATCCGGAAGGTTTTGTCGACATGAAAGACAAGTACTTCCTGCTGAACGGCCGCAGCTACCCCGACACGGTCACGCCCGGGCCGCTGGCAACGCAGTCGGCAGATGGCGTCCTGCACTACTCGCAGCCGCTGCCCACGATCATCACCATTACGGCAGGCCAGAGGGCTCTGTTGCGCATTTCAGACCTCGACGTTACCGAATTTCAGACTCTGGCCTCCCTGGGGATTCCAATGCAGGTCGTCGCGCTGAACGCCAAGCTGCTCAGGGATCAGGCGGGAAACAACCTCTATTACACCACGAACTCGATCACGCTGGGCGGCGGTGAGTCGCTGGATGTAATTCTCGACACCTGCGCGGTTCGTGCTTCGATAACCAGCTGCACCACGCCGATGGCAGCGGGAACCTATTACCTCTACACCCCCAATCTTGACCACTTGTCAAACGACGCGGAGAACTTCGGTGGGTTGATGACCGAAGTCCGTGTCAATTAGGAGCGCAGCAATGAGGACGATGACAATGAAAAAAGTGATTTCGAATGTGCGGCTGTATCTCGTGCCAATCGCAGCCGTGGCGTTGTTGCTCGCGGCTACGGCGCATGCTGCGGCTCCTGGGGTTCGAGGGACCAGTTTCGGCCTAACGGCCAGCGCAGCCTTCATCTCGCAGCCTGACGGACAGCTGGTCTACTCATGGGGCTATGCGTGTGCCAGCGGTGGCAGTGCCGTCCCGTTCGGTCCCGCAACCGGAAGCGCGTGCGGGGGCGCGATGCAGATTCCCGGCCCCACGCTAATCGTCACGCAAGGGCAGTCGGTCTCGGTTACGCTGACGAATAATCTGCCGGCTGCGGCCGGCAACACATCGATTCTGTTCACCGGATTTGATGTGACGACATCGGGAGGTGTCGCCGGGCTGCTGACGCAGGAAGCGGCTCACGCGGGAACAGTTACTTACACTTTCACGGCCACGAACGCCGGCACGCATGCCTACTACAGCGGCACGCAAGGCGACCTGCAAGTCGAGATGGGGCTGTACGGCGCAGTCATTGTGCTCCCGTCTGCCATTCCCGCCAACTGCACGTCGGGGGTCGCGGCTTCGAACCTAACTGCGGAAAGGTTTTGGGGGGAAACGGATTTCCGCTTGGCGGCGGCCGCTTACAACCACCCCAAAGCATGCTACGACCGCGAATACCTCTTCCAGTTCTCCGAGATGGATCCCAGAATTCACCGCCAGGCCGAGGAGCAGGTTGCGGCACGGAGTACCTGCGTGGCTGGTGCTGTGGGGTGCAACCTCGAGGTGGCAACCGAACCTTACGTTCCCGCGTACTACCTGATTAACGGACGCTCGATGCCCGACGACATGGATCCTAACTATGCCGCCGAGTATCCCCACCAGCCTTACAACGGTAATCCACACATGCATCCGGGTGAGCAGGTACTGCTGCGCATCATCGGGCAGGGCCGCTGGCAGCATCCCTTCCACGAGCACGGTAATCACGTGCGCATTCTGGGGCGCGATGGAAACTTGATCGTCAGCCAGAGCGACCCGGCTAACAGTCTCGCCGGGCCTCTCCTGTTCACGACGACCACAACTCCGGGAGTGGCGATGGACGGCATTTTCTACTGGACGGGAAGGGGCCTGAACTGGGATCCATACGGCCACAACCCAGCTTCTGCTGACCCGCTGGCCAAGCTTTCCTGTACTCCGGATGCTAACGGCTACAACACTGGTGCTCCCACGGCAATCAACTATTTCGAGTGGTGCCAGGATCACAACAAGCCAGTTCAGTCTGCACCTTTCGGCGATGTTGCAGGCGGCGGTCCGGTAACTCTGCCTGATCCGAACATCTTTACCAACGGCGCCTGGTACGGCGGCAGCCCTTATCTCGGGCCCAATGCCACAGTGCGCGCGACCGGACCCACCGGCACTACGCCGCCCTCGGGGACAATCGCGAACTCACCCACCAGCGAAGCCGGCTTCGCCTTCATGTGGCACTCGCACAACGAGCGCGAGATCACCACCAACAATATCTTTCCCGGCGGAATGATGATGATGATGCTGGTTGATTCGCGGGAATTTCAGATCGACGAGACCAACTAGTCATGAGGAGAAGAGCAATGCTACCCAACTATCTCAAAGCCAGCCTGAAGACAGCGGTACTGATAACAACTGTTCTCCTCCTCGGAGCGGGCCTGGCCCTCGCCCAGGTCAACCTGACCGCTGTGCCCACAAGCGTAACCCTGCCCAGCGGCGACGTGGTGCCGATGTGGGGTTACAGTTGCGGCACGGCCGTGACAGGGGCCACCGCAACCTGCGCTCCACTGAATCCGGCGGCGCCGGCCGCAACGGCGACTACGCCGGCCGGTTGGTCCCCAGTGGTCATCACCGTTCCCTATGTGGCCACGGGGACGACTCTGACGATCAACCTCACGAACAGTCTGTCGTTCTTGAATGCCAACACCGTGCCTACTTCGTTGGTAATCGTGGGGCAGTTGGGCGGCGGACTCGGAACTGTCGGCGCAGGCTGCACCGGAGGCGCGACCTGCACAGCGAGTCCGGACCACTCTCTCGCCCAGGCGGCGACCACGTGGCCGATCGCGGGTAACCCGGGAACCGCTCCGCCGGGACAGGGGCCACGCGCACAGTCGCTCGGCACGGAAGTGGCGGCAGGAGCGACCACCGCACTGACGTGGTCAGCGCTCCGCCCCGGCACCTACCTGATTGAATCGGGCACACACCCGTCCATCCAGGGTCCGATGGGCTTGTATGGAATTTTGGTGGTAACGACTGCGCCGGCAGGTACGACGCCCGGCACCGCTTATCCCGCGGTGGCCGCCACGGCTACTACTGCCGCGGTTCCCGCAGTGACCTACAGCGCGGAAATCCCGCTGCTCTTCAGTGAAATCGATCCTGTCCAAAATAAGGCTGTAAACGCCGCCGTCAATACCGCTGGCTTCAGCGAGACCGCGGTGTGGTCCGGCCAGCCAGGCGGTTGCGGCAATCCCAGCTCGGCGACATATAACACCTGCTATCCGCCGGCGGTCAACTACACGCCGCTGTATTACCTCATTAATGGAGTCGCGTTCAACAAGACCAGCGCCGCAACCTCGCTGTTTGCCGCTGCCCCGGCGACGGGCGTGACCGGCAGCGTGCTGGTGCGCCTGGTGAACGCCGGGTCGCGGATGCACGTGCCTTCGATTGTGGGAGCGGACACCACGCCGCTCGTAGTGGCAACCGGGACAACGGCAGCTGCAGTGCCGGGCTTCAGCCTGGTGGCCGAGGACGGCAATCCTCTGCCCGGAGCTTCCCGCGTGCAGAGCGAAGTATTTATGGCGGCGGGCAAGACTTACGATGTGATGATCAATGTGCCCGCCAATGCCAC
>Ga0209267_1002491_pt1 | contig 11849 bp, 10 predicted proteins | sample GraSoiAngelo_137_FD_185894 | JGI IMG/M metagenome (GOLD analysis project Ga0209267, IMG submission 185894) | Grasslands soil microbial communities from the Angelo Coastal Reserve, California, USA - 14_0929_09_30cm (SPAdes) (version 2) | ecosystem: Environmental > Terrestrial > Soil > Grasslands ... | reverse complement strand
TTACACATATTATAGCACCTACACATTATAACATCAATAGGTGCTATACCACATGGGTATCGGTCGTTGGGCTGGATCTGCAGGGATCGCGGTGTGCGGGCTGGCTGCCGCCGCGCTGTTCGCGCCGGGGCTCGCCGCCCAGGGCGCCAAGGAAGCGACCGGGCGGGGCCGGCCGAGCGCCACGGCCGTCCAGCCCACGTCTCACCTGCAACCAGCGCGGGGCATGCTCGGCGACCTGGTCGGAACATGGCGGTTCGAGATCTGGTTCGCCGGGAACTTCAGCGGGACGCCCGACGTGTCGGGGATCCGCGTGGTGAAGGCGCTGTTCGACGACCTCCGCCTGCAATGGAGCGAAGTGCTCGATCACTCCCAGGTGCAGGGCCAGGGTATCGTCGGCTTCGACCCCGCGAGCGATCGCTTCTTCAATACCTCGGTGTACAACGTCGGGTCTGCGCCCGAGCTCCTCACGGGGATTCTGGACGATGCCCAGCCGAGCATCACGTTCTACGCCATCCCCATCTCGCCGGGCGCGGGTGACCCCCCGCCTCCGCCGGCCTCCACTCTAGCCGTGCTCGACCACGATCATTTCACGTGGACCGCGCAAGACCGCGGGTGGCGGGCCGTGTTCACCCGCCAGTCCTAGCAGCCTAAGCGCTCTTCACTTGGCGCCCCTGGGCGCCGGCGAGCGAGCGGACGTGGTCGACCGTCCGCTCGGCCACCTCGAACAGACGGTATAAGTCCGCCTGGAGCGCGTCGACCGTGGCCTGCCGCTGCGCGGTCTGCGCGAGCGCCCGCATGAGCTGCTCTTCGGTGGCATGCCACTTGGCGAGGCGCTCCTCGAACTGCGCCATGCGCCTCTGCACGAACCGCAGGTCCCCGGCCCGACTCTCGAGATCGTCGAGGGTCGTCGTGAGCGCAGCGGTGCGGTCGCTGGCGCCGCTGAGGGCTCCGTTGAGCTGGCCGGCCCGCTCTTCCAATCGCTGGGCGATGCTCGCCGCCTCCGCCCGCAGCTGCGCTGCCCGCTCGAGATGCTCCGTGGCGGAATCGAGCACGACCTGCTGTCGCTCGAGCTCCCGCCCCAACGCCCTGGTCTGTTCGGCGAGCGCGTCCAGGCTCCGGGCCCGGGCCTCGAGTGCCGTGACGGCGGCGTCCGTCTGCGTCATCCGGCCCTCGATCTGGGCCATGTCGTGCGTCAGGCGGCCGGCGTCGCGGCGGACCGACTCGACCGCCGGCTTCATGCCCTCCACCGCCGCAAGCTCGCCGCGCAGGGCGTCCACCGATTGGGTGACGTCGCTGAGCCAGGTTTTCGTGCCGCCCTGCGCCTCGAGCACCCGGCCGATCTCGTCGTCGGCCACCCGCATGCGCTCCAGCGCATCCTTGACCGCCGCGTGAGTCCCCTTGAGACTCGTGAAGTCGTGCAACGCTGCGTCGACGGCCGGCTGCGCCTCCTCGAGTCGCGCCAGGCGCTGGGTCATCTGCTCGACCGTCTGCGCGAGTCGCTCGGCATCGGATCGCACGGCACCGAGGCGCTCGCCCTGGGTTTCGAGCTGCGCGACGGTATCGGCAATGCCCGCGCCGATTCGTCCAGCGAGCGGCAGCGCGTTTCCATGTCCGTGAGCGTTCCGCGCAGCTCCCCGATGCGCTGCCCGACCGCGTCGAGCCCCTGGTTCTCGAGCTCGAAACGCTGGACCGTCCGCTGGACCCCGTCCCGCAGCTCGTTCAGCCGTCCCTGGAGCTCCTGATCGGTTTGGGCGATCTGCTCGTGACGCGTGCTGACGTCTCGCGACTGCGCCAGGAGGTCGCCGTGGAGCGCGTGGAGCTCGGTGACCCGGGTCTCGAGCGCGCCCAGACTCTTGGCGTTGGCTTCGTGTGTGCGAATCTTGGCGTCGATATCCCGCATGACGTCGTGGAGCTGGGTGGCCTGGCCGAGGGCGCGATCGACCACCTCGCGCTGCTGCTCCAGCACGGCGACCTTCTGCGTGACGGAATCGGCGAGGGCCTTCAGCGTGCTCAGCTTTCGCTTGGTGTCGGCCGCGTCGGCCGCGGCCTGCGTGAGATGGGCGAACCCCTCCTCGAGCCCGGTCACGCGGGTCTGCGCTGCCGCGACGCTTCCTTGCACCTGCTGCTGTCGCTCCTCGAGCGCGTGCAGCTGGACGCCGGCCGCCTCACCGGCGCGATTCAATTCGTCTTGCCGTTGCCGCGCGCGGTCGAACGTGTCGGAGAGGTCGCGCACCTGGCCGGTCAGCGCCTCGGCGTCGGCGCGCAGCGACTTGAGCCCGCTGGCCGACTCGACGAGGCTCGTGACATCGCCCTTCAGCGCGAGCGCCGTGTCGAACGTGGCGCGCAGCTGCTCGATCTCGGTGCGGAGATGCTTGACCTGTGCCGCGGTGTGCTCGACCTGCGTTTCGGTGCGGCTCTGGGTGCGCGACACCGCTTCAGTCTGCTCGTCGAGGGTGGCCAGGACGGGCGCAAGCCGCTCGAGCGCCTTGACGCGCCCCTGCAGCTCGGCCACGACCTTCTGGGCCTCGGCGACGGGCTGCGCGAGCTCGGTGAGGTGTCGAGCGACGTCGTGGGCGCCGGCGGTGAGCGCCCCAAACGCGACGCGCTCACGCTGCATTTGCGCCAGAATGGAACGGAGCTCCGCAGGCAGCTGCGCCGGCGTGGTCGCATGTCCGAAGAGCTTCCAGGCCATTGCAGTCCTCGGCGAAGATAAAGGAAAGCGGATCGGTGCTGGAGAGGCATAACAAGTGAAGCAAGCCGTATGCCTGACCGTGGCATTTGCCGCTACCTCAAGTGGGGCGCCGGGTTACGGACCGGGAGCGGGCGAGCCGAGCGGGTCACGCGTCTCGTCTACCGCGTGATCCATTGCAGAATCCGGTGATGACGGACGACCGCAGGTGGGGTGATGTTCGTCACGCGAGCGAGCACGAGAGTGGGCAAATGAAGCCGTGGAACGCACGAGCGGGCGCACACTTGCGGGGAAGGACGGAAGGTGAATCTTGCTGTACTCCGGAGGACGACCGACCGTGACCACCTGGCAAGACACCATCGCGCGCCGGCTGCGCGCGGTGCACCTCGATACCATCAGGAACCAGATGCTGGTGTTCGCGGTGGTGGCGACGCTCGTGCCTGCGCTCGCCGTGACGATCGTGTCTCACCGCCAGAACCGGCCGCCGTCGATCGGCGACCAGGTCGCGCCCGAGCTGCGCGGTGCGAGCGCCGACGCAGCCTGGGACATCGATCAATGGCTGAGCGATCGGCTGCGCGACCTGCGCGTGGCGGCGACCGCGTATGCGGTGGCGGAGAACCTCGCCCGAACGCAGGGCAGCGCAGAGGCGGTCGGCCGGCTGCGCGACTACCTCAACTCGGTGCGTGAGCGCTGCCCCGACTGCGAAGGGCTGCTGGTCCTCGACGCGCGCGGCCGGTTCGTGACGAGCAGCGGCGGCCGGATGAGCGGCGTGCAGTTCTCCCAGGACCGGTTGACCACGCTCCGGACGAGCGACGCGCTCGTGGGCGACGCCTACTGGGACGCGGGACTCGGCAAGGCCACGCTCGCGCTCGCCGTCCCGATCCGTCAGGCGGACGGGCGCTACGTCGGCGCGCTCATGGCGAAGCTCAATCTGCGCTCGGTCGCGGACATCCTGCAGCGCATTGCCCCGACCGACTCGGGCGACGTCTACCTGATGAACGAGCAGGGCAGGCTCATCCTGCGGTTGCGGAGCAGCTCCGCGGAGGTGATGCGGACCAAGGTCCCGCCCGCGACGGCGCAGGCGCTCATCGATCGAGAAGGCACGACCGTGGAGTACAAGCGCGCCGACGGGCGAGCCGTGATCGGCACCCTGCGGCGGATACCCGCGCTCCGCTGGGCGGCGGTGGTCGAGATGCCGCGGGCGGAGGTGGTCCGCCGGGCCGGGGGGTCCGGGAGCGGCCTCGGCGTGACGCTCGTCCTGCTGCTGGCGGGAGCAGGGTTGGTGACCTACGTCGGCGTGCTCCTGGTACGGCCGCTCGAGCGCCTGGCGGGTGCCGCGGCGAAGGTTGCGGCGGGCGATCTGTCGGTCGAGTTGCCGTCGGCCGGGCGCGGCGAGGTTGGCCTCTTGACGCAGGTGTTCAAAAACCTGCTGATGCGCCTCCGGGAGCGCGAGGGTCAGGGCGAGCTGGAGCGGCTCTCCGTCACCGACGCGCTCACCGGGCTGTACAACCGGCGACATCTCATGGGCACCCTCGCCAACGAGGTCCAGCGATCGCGGCGCCTGCGGCGCACCTTCTCGGTGCTGCTGGCCGACGTCGATCACTTCAAGCAGTACAACGACACGCACGGGCACCTCGGGGGGGACGCGGCGCTCGTCAAGGTCGCGGAGATCTTGCGGAAGATGACGCGCGGGGTGGACAGCGTGGCGCGCTACGGCGGGGAGGAGTTCGTGGTGATGCTGATCGAGGCCCCGATCGCGACGGCGGCCGCGGTGGGGGAGCGCATCCGGGCCCGCGTGGCGGCCGAGGAGTTCAGCGGCGGGAAGATGACCGTGAGCGTCGGCGCCGCCGAGTATCCGACGCACGGCGACACGCCCGAGGAGCTCATCGCGAGCGCCGACGCGGCGATGTACGAGGCGAAGGGCGGGGGTCGCGATCGCGTGGTGGTCGCCGGCCGCAGAGCGGACCTCGAGAAGGAGGGCAAGCGGCGCCGCAAGGGGGAGGCCTGACGGGCCCGACACCCTTGCCGCATTCGCACCCCTCCGTGCCGCAAAAACGCCCTAGGACGGGGACCCGGGGCGACCCAAATTTGATGACATCCAATGCAAGAGCACCGTCGCGAGGTCTTGCGCGAAGCGAGCGTGGCTCTGCAGGGGCGCGTCGTCACCCTGTGGGAGGTCTCCTCGCGCGCGGAAGTGATCCCGGTCTTGACCAGCGCCACGCCGTCCCAGTCGCCCGTCCGCCTCGACCTCGATAGCACGCTCCATCGCTGGGGTGCCCCGATCATCCAGGGCAGTCGCTGGGTCGGCTGCCTGCTGGACGACGCCGGGCTGTGGTGCATCGCCCCCGTGAGGAAGCAGCCCGCCGCACCGCCGCCCAACGGGGTGGAGCGCCGCAGCCGGGAGCGGATCACCCTCGAGCTGGCGGGTCTCTGTCTCGGTCTCGTGGACCAGCCGCCCGTGGTCAGCCGGCCCCGGTTGCCGGAGCCGGACGCTCTGGCCGAGCTGGTCCGCCAGCCCAGCGTGATCGCCCACGAGGTCGCCAATCCACTGACCGCCGCGCTCGCGAGCCTCGATCTCTCCCTCGACCTGATCCGGACGACGGCATCGCTCACCCCCGGCTTCCGGGCGGAGCTGCTCGGTGAGCTCGCGGGCGTGGGGGAAGGCATGGACCAGGCCATCCAGTTCCTGCGCTCGATTCAGGACCGAGCCCGGGGAGGGCTGGCCCGATCGGAGCGGTTCGACGCCGCTCAGGTGGTGCGGTCCTGCGTGGCGCTGGAGCGGCCCCTCGCGGGCAAGCGCAACATCGCGCTCCAGGGTGTCGTCGGCGCGAGCGGCGTCTTCCTCCAGGGTGATCCCAACGCCCTCTATCAGGTGCTCACGAACCTCATCCGCAATGCGGTCTCGGCGTCACGGGAGCGGAACTCACCGGTCGTGGTCACCCTGGAGCAGGTCGGCGAAGCGCTACGCCTCGTGGTCCAGGACCACGGGGTGGGAATCGCCGGAGAGCATCTCGAGCGGATCTTCGAGCCGGGGTTCACGACCAAGGAGTTCGGCTCGGGGTCGGGCACGGGACTCACGGTCGTGCGTCAGATCACCCAGGACATGTTCGGTGGAGCCGTCAAAGTGGATTCCGCGGTCGGTCGCGGATCCACCTTCGAGATTACGCTTCCGATCCCAGCGCAGCGCACCCCCCGCTCGCGGCGCGAGACCTAGGAACACAACGCCCCGCAACGGAACGCGTTGCGGGGCGATGACGTGCCGATCCCCCCACCCCCCTCCCCCTCTCCCTCCCCCTACGCCGTAGTGGTCGCCCCGTGGCCGTTGCCGTTGGCAATGCCGAACACCTTGGAGCGACCGCCCGTGACGGCGAGCCAACGCTTGCGCGAAGTGATCAGGTCGTCCAGCTGCTGGCGCAGCCTGGCGATCTCCGTATCCACGCACTGAATCCGCCAGTCGATGTAATGCTCGGCCTGGTCCGGAGTCCAGTCGGAGGAGCCGGTGAAGATCACCTGCTCCTTCAAGGGCATATCCTGCGCCAACTTCAAGCCTTCGCGCTCGACCGCGCCCTCACCATCGACGGCACCTGCCTTCGCTGCCAACATCTCTACCTTCCGCACCATGTGGTCCTCCTGAAGCGCGTCTGAACGGTCCCATGTCGCCTGCTGAGCACTCCGTACGCCGATGATCATTCCTAGTCCGAGCACCTGTCATCACTCCTTTTTGGGCGCACTCGCGGGGGGATGGGCCTCTTGACGGCAGCCTGAAAGCGTGACAGCTTGTCCTCGTTGGCGGATTGCTACCGACGCCGTCATGGCGCCCATTACGTCACTAACCTAGGACCAAATTGTCTTCTGTCAAGGCCGTAAAGGGAGCCAAACAGGGCCCTGTATCAGAACGGCTCGCCCGCCTCCTAGCCGCCTTCAGCCCCTGGGGTGGGATCTCCTTGACGTACCGGCAGTTTGCCGCCGAACTCGGTCCGCCGGTCACGGAGGCCGCGATCAAGAAGTGGCCGCAGCGCAAGAAATTCCCGGCCGACGTGGCGCGAATGATCGTGACCAAGGCGCGCCAGCGGGGCCTGGACGGGGTGACGCTCGAGTGGGTGCTGTGGGGTGAGGGGCAGGGGCCCCATAAGGGAGCGGAGGCCGAGGCGGTACCCATGGCTGCCGCTGGTCTCCGAGCGACGTCCCAGGAGCCCCATGGCCAATTCGCCGCGCGCATCGCCGACGCCCTGCTGGCCGATCTGAGTCATAACGAGTTCGGGCAGTGGTCGTCGGCGGAGGTGCAGCATACGGTCATCTGGGCGTTGAAGGATCTGGCCCGGCGCCTGCGCGTGCTCCACTTCGACATGGGCGGCACCTTCGGGCTAACGGACGGGTGGGCGGGTGAAATCGGCCTTCCGGTGCGGCCCAAGGAGGTGCAAGACCAATCCCGCTGAGCCAGTGCCACCATCGAAACACAATCCGATCACCCCCATCAGCTCGGTTTCTTGATGTTCATCCTATCCAAGGCGGCGCGGAGCCCGCGTGCCAGCTTCGGCGCGTCGTCATTCCCCCAGTAGTGCATGAAAAAGAGACGTGGGCTCTCGCTGAGCATGTGGCTGTGCAGCGCCGTGATGGTGATGCCGTTGTCGTGTAGGGCACGGATAACCGGGTTGACCTCGGTCCCGATCAGAACGAAATCGCCGGTGATCGCCGCCTTTCCACCGCCCGTCGGCTGGAAGTTGATCGCCGTCGCCACGCCCATGGACGGAGGAATGGCGATTCCCTCGGCCGTGACCGTCTCTGCCCGCGGCACGCCGACCTGGTACACGCCGCCGTTCACTTTCCCGCGGTAGCCGAGAATGGCTGCGATCTGCGCCGTGTCGATGCCGGGCGTCCCGGCCGGTGTCGCGGCGGGCGGGGGGGACGTGCCGAATGGCGTCCCAGTGAGTGCCAGCGCTGCGTGGACCGCCCCCGCGAGCCGCGCCGGGGTCCCGCGCCCGGCGACATGCATGTACATGACGCGGGGCGACTCGTGCAGCAGATGGTTGTGAAGGGCGGTCTGTGCGATCCCGCCCTCCTGGAGCTGACTGAGAACCGGGGCGACCTCACTCTCGAGCAAGACGAGGTCGCCCATGAGCATCACCTCCGTGTCGCTCACCTGCTTGAACGCGACCCACGAGCCGAGCGCGAGGGCGGGCTTGAGCGTCACCCCGGCAGCAGTGACATGCAGGTCACCCCGCGGCAGCCCGACTTTGTACGCCCCGTCTGGCTGTAGCGCTCCGGGCTTCCCCAGCCCGGAATCCACCACCTTCCAGTCGATAGGCGCGAGCGGTCGCTGCGCCTGCCCGTCGACGACGATCAGGGCGAGCCCGACGAGGACCCACACCGCTGTCTGTCGCATGCTGCCTCCAAGGAGGGGAGCGTCACTGCGAGCTTGCTCGGGAAATTCTGGCCTGATACACTTGTGATAGTCAAGTGATTCGCTTGGGAGGCGACATAGGCATGCCGGAGTCTGCCGCGAACCGCTGGGTCCTGCTGATCCATCAGATCCCGCCCAAGCCCGACTATTTCCGGGTCAAGGTATGGCGCAGGTTGCAACGTCTCGGCGCCGTCGCCATCAAAAACTCGGTCTACGTGCTTCCCCGCTCGAACGAGACGGTCGAAGATTTTCAATGGCAGATGCGAGAAATCGTGGCCGGCGGCGGGGAGGCTTCGGTCTGCGAGGCCAACTTCGTGGATGGCCTCACGGACACCGAGATCGAAGCGCTGTTTCGCGCTGCTCGGGACGTGGACTATGGCGAGATCGTGGCGGACGCACAACGCCTGGTCAAGGAGCTAGCACAAGGCGGGCGGCGTCCGCGGACCGATGGCGGCGGGCACACCAGGCCCGAGCTCGGTCGACTGAAACGACGCCTTGCGGACATCGTGACCATCGACTTCTTCGGGGCGCCGCGCCGCCGGGCGGCTCACGAAGCGTTGGCGCGACTCGAGGCGCGGGGCCGCCCGCCCGATCCTCGAGCCTCACCGGCCCCTCCTTCACCCGCCGCGGCGCCGCACGGAGCTACCTGGGTGACCCGGCAGGGGGTCTACATCGATCGCATTGCGAGCGCGTGGCTGATTGCCCGGTTCATCGACCCGGAGGCGCAATTCAAGTTCGTCGTCCCCGAGGGGTACCGGCCGCGGCCGGGCGAGCTCCGCTTCGACATGTTCGAGGCCGACTACACCCACGAGGGGGACGCCTGCACCTTCGAGACCCTCGTCACGCGCTTCGGCCTCGCCGATCGCGCGCTCCGCGTCATCGCGGAAATCGTGCACGACATCGACTGCAAGGAGGCGAAATTCGGGCGGCCTGAAGCTCCCGGCGTGGAGCGGCTGATCGCCGGTCTGGCGCGGCAGCACGCGGAGGACCGCGCGCGGCTTGAGCACGGTGCCGCGCTCTTCGACACGCTGTACGGGGCGCTGACGGCTTCGACCGAAGCAGCCGAAACGGCCTCCACCAAGCGTCGTGTCGGTCGCAACCCCAAGCGGCCCCGGCCACGGGGATGACATCAGACGCGAGCGACGGCGGGCCCCCACCGCTGCGGTCCTTCCTGTTCTACTTCCTGCGGCTCGGGACCTTGGGGTTCGGCGGGCCGATCGCGCTCGCCGGGCATATGCAGCAGGACCTCGTGGAGCAGCGGGGCTGGATCACGCCCCAGGAATACAAGGAGGGCCTCGCACTCGCTCAGCTGGCTCCAGGACCCCTCGCCGCGCAGCTCGCGATGTATCTCGGCTGGGTGCGGGCCCGTCGGCTGGGCGCCACGCTGGTGGCAGTCGCGTTCATTGGCCCTTCCTTTCTCATGGTGCTGATCCTCTCCGATCTTTACGTTCGCTTCGGCGGGCTGGCGTGGATACAAGGGTTGTTCTACGGGATCGGCGCCGCCGTCATCGCCATCATCGCCCGCAGCGTGCTGAAGCTCGTGCGGATGACGTTGGGCCGGGATCGGGTGCTCTGGGTTCTCTTCACCGTGAGCGCGCTGGTGACGGCGTGGGCCGAGACGGAGATCATCTGGGTGTTCGTCTTGTGCGGGGTCGTCCCGATGCTGCTGCGCCGCCGGCGCACCGGCCTGGCAACCGCTGCCGTTGCGTTCCTGCCCGCGGCCCCGGGGCTCGCGGGTCTGGGAGGTCCGGCGTCCGCAGGCGTGCTGTGGAAGCTTCTGGTGTATTTCGCCGGCGCCGCATTGTTCGTCTTCGGGAGCGGGCTCGCGATCGTGCCGTTCCTGTATGGCGGTGTGGTGCGACAGTTCCACTGGCTCACCGAGCGCCAGTTCATCGATGCCGTAGCCGTATCGATGATCACGCCGGGGCCGGTGGTGATCACGGTGGCGTTCATCGGCTATCTCGTTGCGGGGCTCGCCGGCGCGACGCTCGCCGCGGTTGGTGTCTTCGTGCCGGTGTATCTGGTGGTCGTCTTCGTCGCTCCGCACTTCCATCGGGTTGCGAAGAACCGGCGCGTGAAGGCGTTCGTCGACGGCGTCACGGCCGCAGCGACCGGCGCGATCGCCGGTGCCGCCGTGATCCTCGGCCGGCGGTCGCTCCCCGACCTGCCGACGATCCTCATCGCGCTTGCGACGTTGACGCTCCTGCTCGTCCCGCGGAAGATCCCGGAGCCAGCGCTCATCATGGCGGCGGGGCTCGTCGGGCTGGTACTGCGAGGCACCACTTGAAGACGTGCCTCCGCGTCGCGCTTGCGGGGCTTGGCTGGCTCAGTCGCACGGCATCGGCGCAGCAGGACAGGGCCCCCGACAGCGTCCGAAAGTCCAGCTCCACCGCGATTCACGCCGTACGCGTGGGGCCGCCGTCGACGCTCGCAGGCAGGCTCGACGAGCTGTCCTGGAACACGGCGGACTCGATCGACGACTTCCGCCAGCGCGAGCCGCGCGAGGGTCTCCCCGCTACCGAGCGGACGGTCGTCAAGGTGGCCCATGACGCGGGCGCGCTCTACATCCTGGTGCGCTGCTATGATTCCAACGTGCGCGCCGTGCGGGCCCACCAGCTCCGCCGCGACGCCGACCTCTCGAGCGACGACAACGTCCGGATCCTGATCGACAGCTACGACGATCGGCGCAGCGCGTTCGTATTCGCCACGAACCCGAACGGCGCAATGTGGGACGCGCAATTCTCGGGGGTGGACGACCTGAACGAGAGCTGGAACGGCGTGTGGAGCGTCGCGGTCTCGCGGGACCCGACGGGATGGACGGCCCAGTTCCGCATCCCGTTGCTCGCGCTGCGGTTTCATCACGGGACCAACACCGAGTTCGGGTTCAATGTCCGGCGCTTCATCCGACGGAAGAACGAGGAAGACCTGTGGCGCTCCTCCGGCCGGGCCCAGGGGTTCTACCACCTGAACGCCGAGGGATCGATCACCGGCCTGGGTGATCTCCGCCGCCCCCACGATCTCGAGGTGTACCCGTACGCACTCGGCCGGGCGGTGGAGACCAGCCATGACAGCGTCGGCGCGGAGACGGTGGGCGGCTACGTGGGCGGGAAGGCCGGGATCGATGCCAAGCTCGGGATTACCCCGACGTTAACGGCGGACCTCACCGCCAGCACCGACTTCGCGCAGGTGGAAGCCGACCAGCAGGTCATCAACCTCACGCGGTTTCCCTTCTTTTTCCCCGAAAAGCGCGAGTTCTTCCTCGAGTCGAGCGGGCTGCTCGACCTGGGGACGCCGGAGCGAGTGCAGCTGTTCTACTCGCGCCGCATCGGGCTCGACACCGGCGGGGCGCCTGTGCCGATCATCGCAGGCGGCCGTGTCTACGGGCGCCTCGGCCCGTGGAAGATCGGCGTGCTCGACGCGCACACAGGCGGTGGAGACGACGCCAACGACGCCGTCGTCCGCGTCCAGCACGACCTCTTCGACCGGTCGTACATCGGCGCCATCGGGACGCTGCGCGCCGGACCCCGCGGCCAAGGCGTCGCGCGGGCGGCGGGGCTGGACATCGACCTCCCGCTCGTCATCCGGGGGGCCAACCTCGAGCCCAAGGTCTGGATCGCCGGCAGCCAGACACCGGGCGTATCTGGGACTCCTCTGGCATGGCGCCTCTCCGCCGACAATCCCAACGATCTCTTCGATAACTTCCTGTCGCTCTACCGCATCGACGCGGGCTTCGCCCCGCCGCTCGGCTTCGTCCGCCGC
>Ga0209267_1002489_pt1 | contig 11853 bp, 13 predicted proteins | sample GraSoiAngelo_137_FD_185894 | JGI IMG/M metagenome (GOLD analysis project Ga0209267, IMG submission 185894) | Grasslands soil microbial communities from the Angelo Coastal Reserve, California, USA - 14_0929_09_30cm (SPAdes) (version 2) | ecosystem: Environmental > Terrestrial > Soil > Grasslands ... | reverse complement strand
ACGATCGTTGTTGGCGTGGGTGCGACGCGAGGCTGGCGTTCGACCATCATCGGGGCGGTCTCGGGCTTTGGGGTGCTCGCCGTGACCGTGGTTGTGCTCGGTGCCGCGCTCAGCCGGATTCCCATTGGGCCTTTGCGGCTGATCGTGGGCTTCCTGCTGCTCGTGTTCGGACTGCAATGGTTCCGCAAAGGCATCACCAGGGTTGCCGCCCGCGGGCTTGCGGGAATGGCCGGCGAGGATCCGCACGATGCGGCGGAACAATGGACGGGTCCCGGCATCGATTGGACCGCCTGGCTGCTGTCGTTCAAGGGCGTCGTGCTCGAGGGATTGGAAGTGGCATTCATCGTTGTCTCCTTCGGCGCCGCCGCCAACAACTATGGCGTGGCGATCATCGGCGGAGCCGCGGCCATCGTGATCTTTCTGGGGATCGGGTTCATCGTCCACCGGTCCGTTCGGCGGATTCCGCGCAGCTTCTTGCAGCTGATCGTCGGGACGCTGCTGACCTCGTTCGGTACCTTCTGGTCGGTCGAAGGGCTCGGCGTCAACTGGCCGGCCAGCGACGCCACCATTGTGGCGCTGTTGATCCTCTACGTGGCGACCGCCCTGACCTACATCATGGTCTTGCGTCGCCGGGCGCCCCAAATGCGGGTAGCGGCCTGATGGCCCGCATCTGGTCATGGATCGTCGCCTTCGGTCGATTCTGGTACAGCTTCATCGTCGGCGATGATTGGACTGTGGCGGTGGCAGTTTTGATCGGGCTGGCCGTGACAGGCATCCTCAATGCCAACCACATCGTTGGCTGGTGGCTGATGCCGATCATCGTGGTCGTCATGACCGGTGTCAGCGTGCAGCGAACGAGCGCTCGGCGATGAGCGTGATCGCTGTCGTCGGGCTGGCCACCATGGGCATGAACCTGGCCCGCAACCTGGCCCGAAATGGATTTGGCGTCTCCATCTACAACCGCACCACCTCGCGTGTCGACGACTTCATGAAGCAGTACGGGGCGGAAGGCGCCTTCACACCCGCCCACACGCCGCAGGACCTGGTGGCGCAACTGGACAAACCGCGCCGGATCCTGATGATGGTGAAGGCCGGGCCGCCGGTCGACGAGACCATCGATCACCTGGCGCCGCACCTGGAGGCCGGCGACATCCTGATCGACGGCGGCAACTCCTACTTCCTCGACACCGTGCGGCGCGGCAAGGCACTGGAGGCGCGCGGCCTTCGCTTTATCGGCACCGGCGTCTCCGGCGGCGAAGAGGGCGCGCTGCTGGGGCCCAGCATCATGCCCGGCGGCGACCGCGACGCCTATGAGCAAGTGGAGCCGATGCTGACGGAGATCAGCGCCCACGTCGACGGTGATCCCTGCTGTACCTACATCGGGCCGGGTGGCGCCGGGCACTACGTGAAGATGGTCCACAACGGGATCGAGTACGCGGATATCCAGCTGATCGCCGAGGCCTACGACCTGCTGACGCACGCGCTCAACCTCGGCGCGGAGGACCTGTCGCGCATCTTTTCCGAATGGAACAAGGGCGACCTCGAGTCGTATCTGATTCAGATCACGTCCGAGGTGCTCGCCAAGCGTGACCGGGCGACCGGCCGGCCGCTGGTCGATGTCATCGTCGACGAGGCGGAACAGAAGGGAACCGGAAAGTGGGCGTCGCAGTCCGCACTGGACCTCGGGATCCCGGTCACGGCGATCACCGAGGCCGTCTTCGCCCGATCGCTTTCGGCGCTGAAGGCTGATCGGCAGCTGGCGGCGCGCACGCTGATCGGCCCCAACGGTGGCGGGAAGGCACCGGCGCCGGCGTCGCTGGTCGATGACGTTCGCAGCGCCCTCTATGCCTCGAAAATCGTTGCCTACGCGCAGGGATTCGAGGAAATGCAGGCGGCTTCCAACGAGAATGGTTGGGACCTGCAGCTTGGAGCGATCGCCAGGATCTGGCGTGGCGGCTGTATCATCCGCGCCCGGTTCCTGAATCGGATCACCGACGCGTACGCGGCCGAGGGCGGCATCAAGAACTTGCTGCTCGTGCCGTACTTTCGCGACGCCATCGCCTCGACGCAGGACGCCTGGCGGCGCGTCATCGGCGTGGCGGTCGAGCGCGGCATTCCGGTGCCGGCCTTCAGCTCGTCCCTGGCCTATTACGACGCCTACCGGCGGGAGCGGCTGCCCGCCAACCTGGTGCAGGGATTACGGGACTACTTCGGCGCGCACACTTACCGGCGGATCGACCGAGCCGGCTCTTTCCACACGCGCTGGGCGCAAGATGGCGAGGAAGTGCCGGTCCGGTAGCCTCTAGCCGCGCTCGGAATTCAGCGGGCTTCGCGCAGGGCTGGCAGGAGCGGCGAGCCGAGCAGCGCATCGGCGGTGGCGCTGTTGGTGGCGAGCGGCACATTGCAGACGTTGCAGATCCGCAGCAAGGTCTGAATGTCGGGTTCGTGCGGGTGCTTGTCCAGCGGATCGACCATGAACACGACCGCGTCGATGTCGCCCTGGACGATCCGGTTCGCGATCTGGACATCGCCGCCGACCGGGCCGGACTCGAGACATTCAACCTCGAGCCCGACTTTAGTTCCGAGCAGCTTGCCGGTCGAGCTCGTGGCGACGAGTTGGCATTGGGCCAGCTGATCGCGATTGAACGCGGCGAATGCCACCAGGTCAGCCTTCTTGCCGTCGTGGGCGATGATCGCGAGTCGAGGAATGCGTGACATGGGCGTGCAGTCTAGCGGCCTCGGATTAAAGGCGGGTTAACGCGTCGTGCCAGACTAGGCGAAGTGGCTGATCGAGCCCCGGCGTTGCTCTTCGACCTCGACGGAACACTGGTCGATAGCGTTTATCAGCATGTGCTTGCCTGGCACGAGGTGCTCGGTGAGGCCGGCATGGAGCTGTCGGTCTGGCGGATCCACCGGCGGATCGGAATGAGCGGCGGACTGTTCGTCAACGCGTTATTGCGCGAGACCGGCAAGCAGCTCAGTCCCGAGGAAGCCAGCGCGCTGCGCGCCCGGCATGCTGAGGCCTTCGTCCGGCGGATGAGCGAGGTGCGTCCCCTGCCGGGCGCTCGGGATCTGCTGAGCCGGCTGACGCAGCAGAAGGTACCGTGGGCAATCGCCACCAGCGGCAGCGTGAGGACAGCCGGGCCGTCCATCGCCATGTTGGGCGTCGAGCCGAAGGTGGTGATTACGCGGGAGGATGTTGCGCATGCCAAGCCGGACCCGGACCTCTTCCTGGCCGCCGCCGAGCGACTGGGCGTGGATATCGTGCATTCGATAGTCGTCGGCGACAGCGTCTGGGACCTGCTGGCGGCGCAGCGAGCACCCGCACTGGGGGTCGGACTCCTGTCGGGCGGCTACGGTCGTGAAGAACTGCAGCAAGCGGGTGCTTACCGCGTCTACGAGGATCCGCGTGATCTGCTGCAGCACCTCGACGAAATCGGCGTGCGAGACACGCCCAGCTGACCGTCGCTGTTTCCGGGGGAGCGCCGGAGGTCCGGACACCGTGGCCTCTCTACCTCGGTCCCTTTGCCACCATGGCGGATCGCTTTTCGGTCGCGCCTATGCTGCTCCCGATCGCGGCCAGCTTCGGGGTCTCGCTCACCGCCGCCTCGGCCGCGGCCAGCCTCTATTACCTCGCGTACGGGCTGATGCCACTGCTCTATGGCCTGCTCGCGGACCGCTTCGGCCGGGTGCGCATCATCCGGGCCGCGCTGGTGGGCACCGCAATGGCGGACCTGCTCTCCGTCCTCTCGCCCAGCCTGACGTTTCTACTCGTAGCCCGCTTTGTCACAGGTGGCATCGCCTGCGGCGTCTTTCCGACGACGCTGGTCTACCTCGGTGATCGCTACGCCTTCAACGTCCGCCAGCAGGCGATTGCCGGCGTGCTGGTCTTCGTTGCGCTCGGCACTGCCACCGGTACCATCCTCGGTGGCCTGGTCGCGCATCTGTGGAACTGGCGGGCGTTCTTCCTGATCCCTGCCGCGATCGCGATAGTAGTCGCGATCGCGTTGAACCGGATTCCGGAGTCGCTGACCGCGCGCTCGAATCAGCATCCCGTCGGGCAGGTGGCCACGGTGCTCCGCAATCGCTGGGCGGTCTGGCTGCTGGCGCTTTCCTTGTTGCAGGGCGCCGTGATGTTCGGATTCGTTACGTACTTTGCGCCGGCGCTCGAAGCCGGCGGTCACAGCCCGGCAATCGCGGGCGCGGTGGTGGCCGGCTACGGAGTCGCGGTGCTGGTCTGCACCCGTGCCTTTGGTCATGTGGCACGTCTTGTGCCGGCCGCGCTGCTGCTGGCCGGCGGCGCCACCATGTTGACGGTGGGGTTCGTGATCGCGGCGATCAGCCAGTCCGTGCCGGCTATCCTGGCCGCGAGTGTGCTCGCCGGGGGTGCCTACGCGTTCATGCAGTCAACCTTCCAGGCCTGGTTCACCGACGTGGTCCCGGCGGCGCGTGGAACCGCCACGGCCCTGTTCGCGACCGCGATCTTCGGCGGCGCGGCCCTGGCGACCTCAGCAGCGGCGGGCATGGCCGACGCGCACGCCTATGGGACGCTCTTTATCGTCGCGGCCATCCTAACGGTGCCACTGCTGGTTGGCGGCAGCCTGGGCCGCTGGCGCTACCGGGGGTCGGACCTGGTCGGTGAGGATCAGCGCGGCAACCAGATCGGCTGATGACGCTGCACGTCGATTGCCCATTGCAGCGTCTGGACCACCTGGCTCAAGTGCTGGCGCATGGCGGCCTCGCTCGCGTCAGGATCGCGGGACGCCAGGGCTTCGACGATCTGTTCGTGCTCCTGGAGCGAGCGCTCCGTTCGGCCGGGCCGCAGGATGGTGCGGAACTGAAAGCGAATGCTCTGTGACTTCAAGTTGGCGAGCAACCGGCCGGCGGTCCCATGGTCCGCGATGGTCCAGATCCGCTGGTGAAACTCCGCATTGAGCTCGGAGTACCCGAGCGGGTTGCCTTGGCGCAGTCGTTCCCGCATCTCACTTAGCGATCGGCGAAGATCGCGCAGGTCGGCCGCGGTCACCCGCAGCGCGGCGTGACGAATGATCATCTGCTCGAGAATGACGCGCACCTCCTCGATCTCGAGGGCTTCACGATCTGAGACCAGTCGGACGCGGGCCCCGCGGTTTGGTTCCAGCACCACCAGTCCTTCCTGATCGAGGCGCACGAGCGCGGCCCGGATGGCATTACGGCCAGCGCCCAGCAGGCGGGCGAGGTCGGCCTCGACCAGCCGCTCGTTGGGGTGAAATCGACCGCTGACGATCTCGTTTCGGAGCTTCAGGTAGGCCTCGGCTCCGCGCTCAGCGGTGCCATCCGGCTTGGGCGCCGGGCCCGCGGTCGTCTGCCGAACGGGCGGTGCGCCGGCTGAAGTTTTCATTCGTCCCCTTCGTATGCGATTATGCCTAATATTGTCGACAATCGGATAAACAATCGAGCCATGGAGGGGAAGAATCATGGCAAACGGGCGGTTGCGTCGGTTTCTCGTTCTGCCTTCGGCGGCTATGGCTCTTGTGCTGACGGCTTGCGGCACCAGCGGTGGCTCGACCGGCGGTGGGCTTGGTTCGGGGGATCTTCTCGTGGGTGTGCTCGCACCCTTTAGCGGCGCGGACGCAAACCTGGGCCCCGCCTACTACGCGGCCTGCCTGGCGGCGGCGCCCGCGATCAATAACAATGGGGGCGTCGGCGGCCGCCATGTCACGTGTCAGAAGTTCGATACGCGGGGCGAGCCGGCAGATGCGGCGCCGGCGGCCAATCAGATGGTGGCCAGCAACTCCAACTTGATGGCAGTCGTCGGCTGCACGTCGGACGAGGCCTCTGCCGTGGCGCCGATCGTCGACAAAGCGCACATCCCGATGTTCTGCATGACCGGGCAGTCCGAGTTCAATAAGACCAAACTGCCGTACTTCCACCGACTGGTGCCGGCGGATATCTTTGACGCGTACGCCATGGTCGGCTGGGTGATCTACGGTCCCAGCCACCCGGCGTGGAACAAGGTGGCGCTCGTTTTCGGCGACGACATCGGTTCGCAGGCCTTCGTCCAGCCCGCGACTAACGCCCTGCAGCACCTCGGCAAAACGGTCAAGAACTTCCCGATCCATCTGGGCGCGTCATCCTTCCGGACCGAGGTACAGAGCATGCTGGCCTTCCAGCCAGACGTGATCCTCACCGAGGCGCTCGGCTCAGCCGGCACCTACCTGGGGGAAGTGAAAGAACTGAATAGCGGGCAGACCATTCCCTTCATCGGGACCTCGGCGACGATTGACCCCGCCTGGTTCAAAGATGTGACGTCGACCATCAGCGTAAACGACGTTGTGCAGTTTTACCGGGGCGTCGACCTTGGCTACACGTTCTCCGGTACCGCGTACGACGAGTTCAAGGCCAACCTGCAGGTCGCGGCGTCGACGTTTGCCGACGCGCCGAAGTACGGCCAGCGCGGATCGACGCTGCACCTGTACGACGGCATTATCATGACCGCGCTGGCCATGGTCGCGACTAACAGCAAGGATCCGACTGTCTACAACCCAAAGATCAAGGAGATCGCCAACGGCACCTCCGGTTCGACAGACGTTCACACGTATAAGGAAGGGCTCGACGCGCTTCACGCGGGCAAGTCGATTCGCTATATCGGCGCGGCGGGACAGAACAATTTCGACCAGTACAACAACTCGCAGTCGGGTTATATCCTGGTCAAGTACGACGCGCAGGGCGGCGAGGTCAAGGTCGCGTCGTTGACGCCGGAGCAGACCAAGAAACTGAGTGACGCGGGCGGTCTCTAGAGCCGGAACCTTCTACAGGCAAGGAGGCCGGATGCCGTGAGCCTACTGGTCGCGGCGTTCGGCTTCGGCCTCGTCAGCATGTCGGTGATCGCCCTGGCCGCGGTTGGGTTCACGATGCAGTTCGGGATCACCAACATGATCAATCTCGCCTACGGCGAGGTGATGATCACGTCGGCATATCTCGCCTACTACGTGAACCAGGCGGGCGTCAGCATCTGGATCGCGATGCTGGGCGGCGCAGCCTTCGGGGCGGTGTTCTCTTTCTTGATCAACCGGTTCGTCTACGCGCCGTTTCAACGCAAGGGCACCGCACTGTTGGGCATGGTCATCGTGTCACTCGCTGTGTCGTTGATGATCTCCAACGCCATGCTGCCGATCGTTGGATACTTCAGCGCGGCCTACCGCGAGAGGTTCAGCCGCCTGCTGCACTTCGGTAGCCTCGCGTTGACAGTCAATCAGATCGCCATCATCGTCCTCGCCATCGGGGTGATGCTGGCGGTTCACGCCCTGCTGCGCTACACGCGGCTGGGCAAGGCCATGCGCGCCACCGCCGCGAACCCTACGCTGGCCCGCAACTGCGGCATCCCAACCCAGCGGGTGATCGATGTCGTGTGGCTGATCACCGGAGCACTATGCGGTCTGGCCGGCGTCGTCGCGGCGCTTGACTCCGACTCCTTCACGATCGCCAATGGCGCCGGTTTTCTGATCACCGCGCTGGCCGCGGCCGTGCTCGGAGGCGCCGGCCAGCCGTACGGGGCGATGATCGGCGCGGTGGTCATCGGCCTGATCACCGAGCTCAGCGCCGCGGTGTGGGCACCTGACTACAAGCAGGTGGTTGCCTTCGGCATCCTGGTTGCGGTCATGCTCCTGCGGCCGCAGGGGCTACTCGCCAAGCGTGGGGCGCTGGCGGCGGCTGGATGAACACCTATTACGCGGCAAATTTGCTGATTTTCGCCGGCGTCGATATCATCGCCTGCCTGGCGCTGAACCTGCAGTTCGGCGTGTCGGGCATCGTCAACTTCAGCTTCATCGTCTTCCAGGCGGCGGGCGCCTACACCGCGGCGATTCTGTCGATGCCACCGGATACGGCGCCTGACTACACCTTCCAGATTTACTTCGGCGGCTACCAGCTTCCCTTTCCCATCCCGTGGATCGGCGGCGCGGTCGCTGGCGGGCTGCTGGCCCTCCCGATTGGCCTGGTGGTACTGCGCAGGCTGCGTGCCGACTACCAGGCCATCGCGCTGCTGGTGACGTCGATCATCGCCAACACGGTGATCAACAACGCGCGACCGTGGCTGAACGGCGCGGCCGGCGTCGCATTGGTCCCGCAGCCGCTGCAGGAGCAGCTCAACGCGGACACCCATACCTATCAGTACCTCTATATCGGCCTGACCGCCATTTGCGTCGCCATCGTTTGGTTCATCGCCGCGCGGATCGTCAACTCGCCATACGGTAGGTCCCTTCGGGCGATGCGGGAGAACGAGGTCGCGGCCACGGCGCTGGGGAAGAATCCGACCGCCTTGAAGATGACGATCTTCATCGTCGGCGGCGCGATCGCCGGGCTCTCGGGAGCGATTCTGGTCGGCTTCCTGACGGTCTGGGCGCCGTCGACCTGGCTGTATCCCGAGACCATCATCCTGTTCGCCGCGGTCATCGTCGGTGGCCGAGGCAACAACGTCGGCGCCATCCTCGGCGCCCTTCTCGTGCCGGTCGGGTTCGAGGAGGTGACGCGGTTATTGGGGGGGCTGAACATCGGTCCGCCGCAGCTGATCCCCGCGCTGGAATGGGTTTGCATCGGCCTTTTCATCCTCGGCTTCCTGTGGTTCCGGCCCAGGGGCGTAGCACCCGAGCCTCGACACGTTTTTCCCGGCGCGCCGATTCGAGAGGACACGCGCTGGGTGGAGGGAACCCCTGCCTCTTAACGAGCCGATGCTGGCCGCCCGCGACATCCACCGGCATTTCGAGGGCATGCACGCCGTGGACGGCGTGTCGATCGAGGTGATGCCAGGGCGCATCACCGGCCTGATCGGGCCGAACGGCGCCGGCAAGTCGACCCTGTTAGCCGTGGTCGCGGGAACCCTGCCGGCGTCATCGGGCACGATCGTCTTCCAGGGCGAGGACATCACTCGTCTGCCCGCCTATCAGCGCGCCCGCCGCGGATTGGTGCGGACCTTCCAGCTGCCGTCAGAGTTCGCCCAGCTGACGGTGCTCGAGAACCTGATGGTCGCCGCGCCGGACAATCGCGGTGAATCGCTGCTGGGCGCGCTGCTGGGCAAACGCTACTGGATGGCCGATGAGACGCGGCTGGTCGCCTAGGCCCGTGGATTGCTGAAACGCTTCAGGATGAACGCCAAGGAATCGGATTACGCCGGCACCTTGAGTGGCGGCCAGAAGCGGCTGGTCGAGATCATGCGGGCGCTGATGCTGCGGCCAAAGCTGCTGCTGCTCGATGAGCCGATGTCCGGGGTGCATCCCTCGACCGTCGACGAGATCGCCGGCTACCTGGAGACCCTGCGGAACGAGGGTCTCACCATCTTGATGGTGGAACACGAGTTGCACATGGTGGACCGGCTCTGCGATCCAGTGGTCGTGATGGCCCAGGGGAAGGTGATCGGCCAGGGCGGGATGGCCGCCCTTCGCAAGCAGCCCGAGATCGCCGAGGCGTACCTTGTCGGTTGACCACGTGGTCGAAAATGGGCGGCCGGCGCCGCTCCTACGCGCCGACGGCGTGACCTCGGGTTACGGCGGGTTTCCGGTAGTGCGTGACGTCTCGATCTCGGTCGGCCGCGGCGAGATCGTTGCCATCATCGGCCCCAACGGGGCGGGCAAGAGCACCCTTTTGAAAACACTGGTCGGCATCCTTCGCGCCAGCAACGGTCGCGTCTTCGTCGGCTCCGACGACGTCACGAATCATGCCCCGGAAGATCTTGCCCGGCGCGGCGTCGGCTACGTGCCCCAGGTCAATGACATCTTCGAGCCGCTCACCGTGCACGAGAACCTGGAGATGGGCGGTTACCTGCTGTCCGCCGGACAGATCCGCGAGCGAATCGATGAGGTGACCCGGGTCTTTCCGGCGCTGGCGCCGATGCTGAAACGGCGTGCCGACAAGCTGAGCGGCGGCGAGCGCAAGATGCTCGCCATCGCTCGCGTGCTGATGCTCGACCCGGCCGTCCTCATCCTCGATGAGCCCACCGCCAACCTGTCGCCGAAGCTCGCCGACAGTCTGCTCCGCGATCACATTCGACGCCTGGCCAACCTCGACAAGGCCGTGTTGCTGGTTGAACAGCGGGCGCGCGCAGCCCTCGATGTAGCCGCCTGGACCGTCGTCCTGGTTTCGGGCGCTACCCGGCTGGAAGGGCGTCCCGGCGAACTCCTCGGGCGCCACGACTTCGAGGAACTATTTTTAGGAGCTGGCACCGGTGGGTCGCCATCCGCCGGCTCGGAGGTGGAGAAGGGATGAGATTGTTGATGTTCCAGCATGCCGGCGAGCGTCGGTTGGGCATCGTACACGGTGCCAACCTCGACGAGGTGGTGGATCTCGTCGAGGTCGCCGCGTCCGAGCGCTCAGCGCCGGCGGACCTGCTGAGCGTGATCGATCTGGGGGACGTCGGCTTGAACCATATCCGGCAGCTCCTAACGTCGACGAAAGCCTCGAGTGGCGCGCCGTTCGTCCGACGGTTCCAGGACCTGAGGATCCTGCCTCCGCTTGATCCGCCAAGAGGCGACGTGCTCGCGATCGGTCGAAATTACGAGAGGCATGCGGCCGAAAGCGCTCGTGCCTGGGGTGAGCAGGTGAAGCCTCCGACGATCTTCACCAAGGCCCAAACATCGTTGACCGGGCCGTTCGACGACATTCCAATCGATCCCGTGGTGAGCGAAAAGATCGACTGGGAGGCCGAGCTGGGCGTGGTGATCGGCCGGGGGGGCGCCAACATCAAGGCCGCCGATGCGATGCGGCATGTCTTCGGCTACACCGTCGTCAATGACGTTTCCGCCCGCGACATCCAGAACGGCTGGGGCGGCCAGTTCTTCAAGGGCAAGAGCCTTGACGGGTCATCGCCGATCGGCCCCTGGGTGGTAACCGCTGACGAGATTCCGGATCCGCAGAGCCTGCGGGTGTCGCTTCGGGTCAATGGCGAGGTCAAACAGGATGGCAACACGCGCGACATGATCTATCCCATTGCGCAGCTGATCGTGTGGCTGTCGGTGGGAATGACGCTGCGGCCGGGCACGTTGATCGCGACGGGAACGCCGGACGGCGTCGGTTTCGCGCGCACGCCGCCGGAGTTCCTAAAGCCGGGTGACGTCGTCGAGACCGAGGTCGAGCGGATCGGACTGATGCGCAACCGGATGGTCGCGGCCGCCGTCGCAGCACGGCGCTGGGAAGGCACCTAGCGGGCGGGGCGCGACAGCGGTCGGCCTGGCAGGCTGAGATCTTGTTGGAGGCCGATGGTAGGCTGCGGGTCGGACGACCAGGCGAACCCGAGGAGGTGGGATGACCGCAACGGCGGCGATCACGACCCGCGGACTGACCAAGGACTACGGCATGCAGCGCGGGCTCTTCGACCTCGACCTGGAGGTTGGCGCCGGCGAGGTTTTCGGCTTCCTCGGTCCCAACGGCGCCGGCAAGACGACGACGATCCGGCTGCTGATGGGGATGATCTTTCCAACCCGCGGTAGCGCGCAGGTCTTTGGACTCGATTGCCAGCGCGAGGCGGTGGCCGTCAAAACGAAAGTGGGCTATCTCCCGGGCGAGTTGCCCCAGTTCGGTGGGCTTCGTGGCAGCGAGATCGTCGCGTACCTGGCCGGATTGCGCGGCGGCGTCGATGCGGCCCGCGTCACGGCGATCGCGCAACGCCTGGAACTGGATCTCGGCCGCCGCTACCGCGAGTACTCGCGCGGCAATAAGCAAAAGTTGGGCCTGCTGGTGGCCTTCATGCATCGACCGTCGCTGCTCATCCTCGACGAACCCACTGCCAGCCTCGATCCGCTCAACCAGCAGACCTTCTATGACCTGCTCTCTGAGTCGCGCCAGGACGGCGCGACCATCTTCCTTTCATCCCACGTGCTTTCC
>Ga0209267_1002485_pt1 | contig 11857 bp, 9 predicted proteins | sample GraSoiAngelo_137_FD_185894 | JGI IMG/M metagenome (GOLD analysis project Ga0209267, IMG submission 185894) | Grasslands soil microbial communities from the Angelo Coastal Reserve, California, USA - 14_0929_09_30cm (SPAdes) (version 2) | ecosystem: Environmental > Terrestrial > Soil > Grasslands ... | reverse complement strand
GAGCGGGTCGTTGGCAAACCGGCCTCTGGTGGGAAGAGAAGGGCGGCAGATCATCTTCATGCCGGGCGTGTCGATGCGGGCGGCAAACCCGACCGCATAGGCTTCAGCCTCTTTCACCAGTGGGAATTTCGCCGCCGCCGGCATGATGAGAACCTCGTTGGCCAATGGGCCGAGGGTGGCAACCGAACGGGCGCCCGAAACGTAGATGCCGGCATCGGAATCCCGAACGACCCGCATTACCATGTCTCCCGGCTGCTCGAACATCTGCTTGCGCTTGTCGATGTCCGGCGACACCAGCGAGTGGGTCAGCGCGAGGTCGTTTTCCCGAATGAACTCGTGGTAGTTCACGATGTTCTGTGCGAATCTTTCGCCGCCGACCGCGAACAGTTGATGTGCCGAGGCGTAGGCGCTTACCATCACGTTCAGGAAGTCGGGGGTGCGGCCCATCATGCCGCCCACGGCATCCATCCAGGTCTTCATCATGTCGCGCCGGCGGCGCAGGTCCTCGGCGGAGCGCGGCTGAATGAAGGACAGACCCACGCGCGCGCCGGAAGACGGCGACAGGAACGTCATCTTGTCCGTCAGGGCGGGATCGCACTGCATGTCGTAAAGATCCGCGATGGATTGAATCGCGCCCCGGAAACGGCGGTCGACCGTCACGTCCTTGATGCGCTCGCCATCAATCCAGACGGAACGGTCATCCTGGAGGGAGGCGATGTAATCGGCCCCGCTGCGCACGCCGTTTCTTGTCCCGGTCATGGCTTTCGATTCGATCTTCATATTGCTATCCATTCGTAATGCTCCTGCTGTTGAAACGCCTGGCCTTGGCAAGCTCAGCCACCAAAGCGGGGTTCGGGCACGCCTTTTACGCCGAGGCCACGTATCGCAAAGAGGCTTCCTCGCAACACGCCGTCACCAGGGAGATGGGGCAAGGGCGGCTTGGTCATGGACGTGACATAAAGAATGTCCAGGTCGGGGCCTCCAAAGTTGACGCTCGTTACCTTCTTGACCGGCATCTCGATGACGCGATCCAGGCTGCCGTCGGGCGCGTAGCGGCACAGCTTGCCCTGGAAGACCTGGGCATTCCAAAGAAATCCTTCGGCGTCGACCGTCGATCCATCGGTCGCAATCCCGGGCGTGATGCCCGCCTTCGTGAAGGTGCGCCGGTTGGCGATGGCGCCGGTCTCGAGGTCGTAGTCGTACGCCCAGATCTCACCGGAGAAGGAGTCAGAGAAATAGAAGGTCGAACCGTCGGGACTCCAGCACGGCCCGTTGGATATCGCAAATCCCGCGCCGAGATGGTGCAGCGACAAGTCGGGGTCGAGTCGAAACAGCGCACCGTCCGTACCGCCCTCTCGGGTGTCCATGCTTCCCACGATGAAGCGCCCACGCGCATCCACCTTGCCATCGTTCAACCGGGTGTGTGGCTTGTCGGGCTCGGGGTTCACGATCAGCTGCGTGTCGCCCGTGTTGAAGTCCAGGAAGTGAAACCCAGTGGCCAGCGACAAGACTGCGCCGCCACCGCGACGCAACGCCATGGAGCCTATCGCGTCTGGCAAGTCCCATGCACGAACCTCGCGTCCGTCAGCAGTGCACCGAAAAACGCGGCAGCCGACGACGTCGATCCAGTACAAGCGCTGCTCCTGCACATCCCATACAGGACCTTCGCCTATGGTCGTCTTCACATCAACCAGAACATCGATCTGCATTTCGCCTCCTAGACTCCTTGAACTGAACAGAACATTGTTTATGGTTTTGGAGGTTCCGTGATGGTGATGAATACACCGTAAGGATCCTTGAAGCTGAACCAGGTCATCGTGAAATTCTTGCCGGGCTCACGGATAACGATGTCCTTGGGCTCGCAGACGATTTCAACGCCTTCATAAACCTGGATCTTGTCGAATGCGTCTCTGACGTTTTCGACAAGAAATGCCAAACGTGTGATGCCCACATGGTTCATCATCTCGTAAGGACCATCGCCAGCGACCGTTGTTGGATTTGTGTACTCGATCAAATTGATTTCAGTCGCTTGACCGTGGTCTGCACCCGCCGTGAGGATGTGGTGAGCATAAAGACCGATTTCCTCTTCCTGAAATCCCAGAAGTTTTCCATCCGCCTTGTCGGTTCTTGTCTGGAAAGTCGAGACGAATCCGAGCACGTCGCGGTAGAACTTGAGAGCCTGATCGAGATCGGGCACTGTGATGCAAACGTGCAGGAATTTCTTAACTAGTGCGTTCATAGCAATTCATGCGCCTTTTTGTGTTCAGTTCCAAGCTTTGACGAGGTCGTATCTGGTCGCCCACTTGACTTCGTATGGGTTTTCGGACCAGATCTTCGCCTTGTCGCCTCCGGCTTCAGCGCGCGCTTGACCAGTCATCCATGAATCAAACCGCTCCCGATTTTCGAATTCATAGATCGTCAGATAGTTCGGGCATACCTGGGTCGTCGCTCCCACGTGATACGTCTCATCGGCCAACTTGAAGCGGGTCACTCTTTTGACGCAATCACCCTTCAACAACATGGGAACATGAACGTCGTCGTACCACGCGTTGAATTTGACCTCGTCTTCAGTTCTGCATTGGATGCCAACGATCCAAATCAATGGTTTGCTAGACATTTCGGTTTCCTGTTCACTGATCGCCCCTATGGCTACGGAAGTAGTCAGGCCGCCGCCTTGAGCATCGGCTGAACGGCGCGAATTACTTTCGGGCAGTTGCGTTGAAAAACCTGACCGTGCCTTGTTCGCGATGGCTACGCAGCGTATGGGTCGTCATCACTGGGTGTTGTTCGTAAGCAGGCTCAGGGACGAGCGGGTTACCTGTCAGCCTGCAAAGACGGCTGTTGATACGCCAGCCCTTGTCTGTGCGGACGAGCTCATCGTCATACCAGCCACGGCCGACCCAGTCGGGTCCGCCCTCAGCTGAATCGCGCGAGAGCAGCCAATCACCGTACGTCAATGCATACGCCTTGTCGCCCTCAACGTGAACACAGGAACTCGTCATCGTGTGCATGTGATTGGTCAGCGTTTCGTGGAAATCCTTGAATGCAAACTTGAGTGCAGCGAGAGACTTCCATACGGCCCCCGCAGGCCCGAAATCAGCATGTACATCCGCGGTAAAAATTTCGTCCAACAAGTCCCAGGCATGGCTATCAAGCGCAACACCGTAGAGATTTATCACGTGGACGATTTCGGATTTGTCCTGTAGCACACTCATTCTTGAGTCTCCACTAGCAGACAGTTATTGCTTCATGTACTCGATCACTTCCAGCACATTGCCAAACGGATCCTTGAAGGTCAGGATCTTGAATTTTCCACCGGTGGGAGCGATGACCACCTGCGGTTCGCACAGGAAAACAATGTCGCCACGCAGTTTCAGTTTTTCGTAGATTGCATCGGTGCTGTCGACATCAAAGGCCATGCGGTTGATGCCTGCATGGTTCAATGGCGCGGTAGGACCTGCAGCAACAACAGTCTTCGGAGAAACGAACTCGATCAGATCGATGACGGTAGCGTTTTCGTTATTCTTGCCGACCAGGTGGTTGGCGTGAATTTCGATCTCCTGACCAGGGAAACCGAGCACTGCACCTGGCGCTTTCTCGTTTCTCAGTGCGCCTATCGATTTAAGTTCCAGAACCCCACAATAGAACTGAAGTGCTGCCTCGATGTCGGCAACGGTGATGCATACATGGAACAAGCGGTTGATCATGTTTTTCCTTAAATGCTGGCTTCAAGACAGTCCAAAAACAATTGACTGAATCGTGCTGCACGTAATGTATGCAGCTCTTCACGGCATGGGAAATGACAAATCCTGCTGCGCCATAGCCGAGTAATTGATTGGTTGGCGGTCCGTCGTGATGGTTCGCATCGCCGCCGGCTCGTCCGGCGCCAATGAAGCCGTCGACGGCGGCGCCGTGGCGCTGCACGCCCGAGCTAGCCTCGGCGGTCTTCGAGTGCCTGCAGCTCGCGTCGGCAGGCGCGTTGGGGCTCCCACCCCCACGCCCTCAACAAGCAGATGGCCCCTTGCGGCGCCATCAGTCCTTCACCTCGGTATCGGCTCGATCACAGGCCAGTGGGCTTACCGTCGAAGCCTGCCACCTTTCTCAGAACCGGATCGGTACCCTTTCCGCGATGTGATACCGACGCATCGGGATGGTCATCGAACCAGCCCGATGCAGGGTATCGATACATCCAGTCGACCATGAGTTGTCTTTTAGCAATCAACCAAACCCCATCGCGACGCTCAAAGCGATCGAAGTATCGTGCCCACAGCTTGACGTATTCGCCCTTCCAGTGATGAAGCTCTGAACCTTGGTGGTCCGCCTGAAGGTAAGTTTCCACATAGGCGATATCCGGCCCATCAAACTCGATCAGGCTATTTCCGAGAAAGTGCATGGTGCGCACAAAGCGCGGCATTTCGTCGGCCAGGAATTTAACGAAGCCATCCAATGAGCCCTTGTGAAGGCTTTCCGGAAATTGGATGTACGCATCCATGTGAAAGGCCCCGCGTACCAATGACATGTCAACACGATCAAGGCCGCGGCAATATCGCAGCAGAACATCATGGATTTCCGCACGAGCCTTCAATTCTTCGAGAGTCATAGCAATTTCCTGTTTGGATAAGATTAAAATTTGCAGTTTCGACTCACGGGATCTGCTTCAAACCAGCCCGCGAGGCCCGTCGAATAGATATTCGGCTTGTAGAGGTTGCTGCGGCCAGATTGCCCGTGCCGCACCAAACAGGTCTTACGAGCGCTGCGCCGGAACAATCGGCAGTTGGATAAAACCCGGACGATCCGGCCCGGTGTAGATCGTGTTCCGCGCGCCGTCGTGGTAGGCCGAGTCATAGCCGTGCCGGGGGCCGTGATCGACCCCGTCGAACGGCTGAATGTCAACGCGTATCCGGTATCCCTTCCGGATCAAAGCCATGTTGGGAATGATCTCGATTTCAACCGGCACCACTTCGTTACCTTTAAGTGGTGCGTAGTCGGCTTTGCGGTGCGTGTGCTTGACCGTGTAGTTGCTCGAGCGCGACACATCAATTTTGCGGTGTGACACTTTCAACCAGCCCTTCGCGAGTGGGTAATTGGGGACGTTCATCCCCATCGTGATCGGGCCGGCGTAGTCGACCCCCCGGCCCTGCTCATCCAGAATCCGCAGGCTGACGTAAATATCCATGTCTTCGCAGGTAGAGGACACCCACAGTTTGGCCTTGCCGTAACCCGCGAACACCATGTCTTCTTTCACGGGCTCGCTGATGAAAGAGATACCCGTCTTCCAGATTTCTAGCACTGCGGGTGGTTTGACTGGAAGAAAGCATGGGGGAATACCCGTGCGCAATTCCAATGGAATCTCGGCGGAATAGTCCACCTGGCGTTCAGCGATCGGTGGCGTCGCCGACAGGCGCAGGAAGTCATTGCGGTACTCGTCGCCTTTCCAGTCTGATGGCGTTGCATCAAAGAACCATCGGGGGTAGGTCGTCCTCGCGATCGGCCACTCATTTTCTTCCTGAAGGTAGGAAGCACCATTGCCGCTGCGGATCTCCAAGCGCACGGGCGGCGTGTCCATGATGCCGTTGTCGACACCCTTCAACCAATGGTCGAAAAACGCCCGATGATCGACGATGGCCGCCCGCGAATAGGGTTTGGTAAACCAGTCTTCCCAGAAATCCAGCTTCTTGGCGGCCGTATTCGTCGCAAGATAGGCCTCGCTGCTGCCGAGCTGGTGGAAGTGCGCCATGTGGGTGGTGCAGGCGACGGCCCAGAGCGGCACCTTCACCTTGCTCATTTCCGGGCTCATCAAGATCGTGGATCGGGGTCCGAAAGCCGCTGTGGTATCGGAGTCCCTGAAGGAAGCCTTTTTCAGCATCCCGATGAAGTCCACGGCATTGGGTTCGCCGCATACAGCGGCAAGAACCCCGGCCCTGTACCAGTGGACGAAGAATTCTTCGTTCAGAATGCCGCCGGTGTACGCCACCTCGTCGTACAAATCGACATCGGTGCCAATGGCAATCATCGCCTTGAGATGCACGGGCTCGAGGCTGGCCGCCGCGTGCTGGCTCATGGCGTAGTACGACATGCCCCACAGCCCCACATTGCCGTTGGACCATGGCTGCTCGCCCGCCCAATCGATCGCATCGCGGAAGGCCTCAGCCGTCTCGATGCCAAAGGGCGCAAGTGTTCCGGGATTTTTGCCCGAGCCGGGGCCATCCACGCGCATCACCACATAGTCGTGCGGCACCCAATCGACCGTGTTGGCGGTCTCGTGGTTCTCAAACACTTGCCCTTCGGAGTTGCCATGGAAATAGCGCTCCTCCATCTCTTCATGGGCGTCGAAGTCAGCCTCGTCGGCAATGGAGTGGTGGTAGAACGCCCGGCCATAAGGGCCGCAATTCATGATGACCGGGAACTTGCCTTCCTTTGCGGGACGGAACACATCCGCGTACACATACAGGCCGTTCTGCAGTGGTACCTTGACGTCATTGAAACGCAGGATACCGAGGATGTTGCGGCGGACTTCATTGCGCGCAGTCGCCGCCTTGCACAGCTCGCGCGGCGTGCGATCGGTGAAAACGCCAGCAGCACTGAGTTCCTCCAGCAGCGATGCGATCAAGGGGTCTTGCTCAAACTCGAGAACGGGGTCGCGGGCAAGGCCCGCAAAGGAGATGTCGTGCCGGAAGTTGATGCGACGTTGGCCGATGATGTCGTGCAGCGTCGGGTCGATTGAAACGCCACCGTCCAGGCTGCCGTCACGATCGAGCGAGCACAAGAACCGCGCGATGTTGGTCAGGCCCGGATCGAGCAGTTTGCTGATGTTGCCGTCCACACGGCTGACGATCTCCGCCAGGTTGATGCGGGGCGCGCCAATTGCGGAGCCGATCGAAGTGTTTCCGACTAGAAACGCGACCCGTTCGCCTCGGCGATACTGGAACTCACCCTTCTCGTTCGTCAGCCCGCTGACGGTTGGAGTCTGATACTTGAGGCCGGCAATCGGCCCGGCAAAAATGCCTGTTTGAAGCATGCTTTCTTTTCAGTTCTCTGATTGCCTAGATAGGCAGCTGAAGATACGAGGCATACCGTCCACCGGTATGGATCACGTGCTGCCCACCATTGACACCGGTGTATTCGCGCATTCCGGGCATCATCGTTCCGACCAGGTTTCGGGAACTGACAATGAAGCGGAGCTGCTCGCCCGGGTGGAAGGCCACGCCAATCGGCAGCAAATCGATTTCGATGTCAACGATCTCGCCGGGCGAGAGTTTCTCCACGCGGTCGAAACTATGGGCCGGTACGTCATCGGTCGACAGCGTTTCGTCGAGGTGCCGAGCCGATACCCGCAACCTGCCGTCTGAGCCTTTGTAACGCAGGATGCTCGCCCCATGATCCGTGACGTCGTGGGCCCTCGCGCTTTGGTTAGGGATAGTGAATTGCTGCAGGGGCGTGCCGTAGGCGTCGAGCTTCTGGATGAGCACAAACAGATCCATGTCGTCGGCACCGCGCGCTTCCACCCAGAGATGTGCTTTAGGGTAGCCGACCATCACCGTTTCCTTTTCGAAGCGGGTGATGAACGACACCGCATTCGGGTTGGAGGCCACGTCATACGCGGCGCTCACGTCGTCGGTCGGCGCTGTGGTTTTTAGCGTGCGAGTGCGACCGTCCAGGTAGAACTTTGTCGACACGACGCCCTTCGGTGGGAAGGCGTCCGCAGCCACGTTGACCTGGTCGCCCCCGTGGAAGTCGTGAACGGCGTAGCGGACGCGCGGCGTGGACTCCCATCCGTTGTCCATGTCCTTCAGGTAGCGGTCAAAGAAGCGACGCAGATCTTCCACGTTCGCTTCGTCGTAGTAGTCTGGCCACTCCTGGCTGTTGTGGATGCGCAGCCATTTGTCTTGCGAGGCCATGCGTCGCCAGCCGCGAAACGTACCCGCGGTGTGCAGCGTGTTGGAGTAGCTGGCCACCACATAGGCCGGAATTGTGATGCGGTCGAATTCAGGAATCTTATTGCGCCACAAGTCACTCATCAGCGGGTAGCGCTCCAGCTCCGAGATGAAGTCCTCTTTCTGGTTCTTGCCGAAGAAACTGCCTTCTTGCAACCGCTGGCCGAAGGCGATGTCCGGCATACCGCCGCGCATCAGCAGGTCCCGGTAGACGTCGCTCACGCCCTCCCAAGGGTTGATCGCCGCCAGGTGCTTGGGCTGCTCGGCTGCGGTGAACCACTGAGCGACTGCCAGGTAAGAGGTTCCGCTCATCCCTACCTTGCCGGTGCACCACGCCTGTTCGGCCAACCAATCGATGAGGTCGTGGCAGTCACGGCCCTCCTGACGGTCCCACAGGACGCTGTTGCCTTCGGAGTCGATGATGCCGCGCGGGTCCGGGTTGCAGATGGCATAGCCCTGAGCGCACCAATAGGCCGGATCCGGGCCCTCGAACCTTGCCAGGCCCGAGACGATGCCATTGTCTAGGCCGACCAAACCAAAAATACCCATCACGCTGACGGATGTTCCCTGCCCCTTGCCATACGGGCTCCACGCCAGAATCACCGGCACTTTCTCGACGCCAACGGGGCGAAACACATCAACGTAGATCGTGACGCCGTCGCGCAAGGGCACGGCCACGTCCTTCTCAAGAACGATGTCGATCGGCAACGGCTTGAATGGCGGTGCTATCCGGGACCCTGCCACCAGTGTTCGGCCCCCTGGATTGAAGGCGGTCAGCAGGCCGGTTCTGTCTGCCGGCAGTGGGTGGGACGGAATGAAAATTTGAGGGTTATCGCTCATGGTGAAGTCTTTGTCTCCTGTGCTACACGTGCAACGGGTCAGTGACCAAAGAAGTCTCCTGCTGAGCGACAACCTGTGACGGGCCATCTTTGACCAGCAGAAAAGCGACGAGGGCCACAATGCTTGGAGCCGCCATGAAAATCAAAATAAGCGGCACTCTCATTTCAGCGGCGAGCATGACACCGGCTATTGCAGGGCCGATGATCGGTCCAATTCGGCCGATGGCGTAGATAACTCCCATCGCGCTCGAACGGAAACTCATCGGATACAGCGACCCTGCGTAAGGCAGCAACAGGCATGTGGCACCCAGCACCGCGAATCCAGCAAAGAACATGCAGATCAACGCGGCAAACGGGTCCTGCACGATGCCTATGAGTGATATTGAGACAAACAGAATGGGCATGTAGATCGCGAACACCTTCTTGTAGCCCACTCTGTCGGCCATCCATCCAGCAAGTGGCGTGGAGATGAAATTGCTGACCGAGAACACGAGGATAAAAGTGATGCCTGTGGCTAACGTAAACCCTCGCTGAACCATCAAGTGCGCAACCCAAGTCGTCAGGGTGACCGCGATCATCATGAGGCAATGTAGCGCTGTACCCAAAAAAAACGTGTTTCGCGCGTACCCGCCTTGAAACAGGCGTTTAAGAGGCACCTTCGACGCAGGTGGCTCGTTCAAAACGTACTCGTCGTTCACATCGGAGATAAACCTTGGATCGACCCGCATCAATATCTTACGGATGCGGTCTTTTTTGCGCTTTTTCACCAAGATGGACATCGATTCGGGCAGCCACAGGAACGCGACAGGGACCAGGACGATGCAAAAAAAGGTCCCGATCAATATCGCTCGCCACCCAGCGGTGGAGAGAAAAGCAATGGATAGCAGCGCAGACAGTAGAACACCAACCCCGATACCCATATAGGACGCGCTGGAAACGACGGCTTTCCGCTTGCCCGGCGTATATTCGAAGACAAGCGCCACGGCAATCGGAACGATTCCGGCGAGACCGATACCGGCGATGAAGCGGTAGATAGCGAAATCAATGAATCCCTGCGACAGGCCGCAGGCCGCAGTGAACACGGTGAAGACGGTGATGCCGATGAGCAACATCCGCTTTCGGCCAATTGAATCCGCCGCCACGCCAAAGAGGACGGCGCCGCCCACGGCCCCGATATGCCCAATGCTCGCCAGGATCCCCGCCTCGGCTGGGCCCATTTTCATGTCCTTCATGAGCACTGGAAGAACCGTACCGAATAGCGCGCTGTCGAGACCGTCAAATACAATCGCAAGAAAACAGATCACCGCCACGGTTATGGGGAGCGATTTGCGCGTGCTGTTGTCAATCAATTTTGTTACGTCCACTTGACGTAAGCCGGATCTTGACGCGTCTCCTAAAGTTCTCTCCATATTCATCTCTTCTGAACGGGCTTCATCGGCGGTCATTGACTTTCGGCGCGGCAACCGAGCCGTGACGAGCGCCGGGCAACAGAAAACGCGCCAGGGCCGGCACCAACACCAGCGCCCCGAGCATGTTCAACAGGAACATGAACGCCAGCAGCAGGCCCATGTCGGCCTGGAACTTGATGCTGGAGAAATGCCAGGTCGCCACCGCCGCCGCCAGGGTCACGCCGGTCAGCAGCACCACCCGGCCGGTGAACTGCATGGCGATGGCATAGGCCTGCGTCAGGGTGGCGCCTTCGCGCATGCGCGCCAGGGTCACGCTTAGCACGTACAGCGCGTAATCCACCCCGATGCCCACGCCCAGCGCAATCACCGGCAGGGTCGCGACCTTCACGCCCATGCCCAGTCCCACCATCAGCGCCTCGGCCAGGATGGAAGTGAGCATCAGCGGCAGCATGGCCACCAGTACCGCCCGCCAGGAGCGGAACGTGATGAAGCACAGCAGCGCCACCGCCGCGTAGACCATGAACAGCATCTGGTACCAGGCCTTGCGCACCACGATGTTGGTGGTGGCGTCGATCCCGGCCGAGCCGGCCGCCAGCAGGAAGGTGGCGTCCTTGTCGTTGTTCTTCTGGGCAAAGCCCTCGACATGGTCTACCGCCCGCTGCAGGGTCTCGGCGCGGTGGTCGCGCAGGTAGGCGTACATCGTCAGCAGATTGCATTCGTCGTTGTACAGCTCACGCGGCGCCCGGGCCGTGATGGTGTTGAGCATGTCTTGGTTGGGCAGCAGCTCGTACCACAGCGGACTGCCCTCGTTCATGCCCACCAGCACGCGCCGCTGCAGCCGCGCCATCGATTGGGTGGACTCCACGCCGGGCAAGTCCATCAGCTCCCATTCGAGCTGGTCTACCCGGCGCAGCACCTCGTACTGGCTGCAGCTGCCCTCGGGTGTCTTGACCATGACGGCAAAGACGTCGCTGCTAGCACCGTAGTGGCTGGTGAGGAAGGCGACATCGCGGTTGTAGCGCGAGTCGGCCCGCAGTTCCGGGGCGCCCGGGTCGAGGTCGCCGATCTTCAGCTGAGTGCTGACAGCAAAGCCCACCACCGCCAGAACCGCGGCCATGGCGACCGCCAGTGTGGCGCGCCGTCCCTCGGTGAACTTCACCAGCCCGCGCCAAAAGGCGCTGGTTTGCCCGGCTGCCGTGGCGGCTTCCTGGCGCACGGCACGCTCGGCTGCCTTACGGCTCACGCCCACGTAGCTCAGCAACACCGGCAAGAGGATGAGGTTCGTGAACACGAGGACCAGCACGCCGAGGCTGGCAGCAATGGCCAGTTCACGGATCACCGGAATGTCGATGACCAGCAGTACCGCGAAACCGACGGCGTCGGCCAACAGCGCCGTCAGGCCGGCCAGGAAGAGCCTGCGGAAGGTGAAGCGCGCTGCGACGTACCGATCGGTGCCGCGGCCGATGTCCTGGAGGATGCCGTTCATCTTCTGTGCGCCATGACTCATGCCGATGGCAAACACGAGGAATGGGATCAGCATGGAGTACGGATCCAGGGAATAGCCCAGCAGCGGCAGCAGACCGAGCTGCCACAACACGCCGGTAAGCGAGGTCAGCACCACCAGCAGCGTGCTGCGCACGTCGCGGTTGTACACATACACCATGGCCGCTGAGAT
>Ga0209267_1002474_pt1 | contig 11881 bp, 5 predicted proteins | sample GraSoiAngelo_137_FD_185894 | JGI IMG/M metagenome (GOLD analysis project Ga0209267, IMG submission 185894) | Grasslands soil microbial communities from the Angelo Coastal Reserve, California, USA - 14_0929_09_30cm (SPAdes) (version 2) | ecosystem: Environmental > Terrestrial > Soil > Grasslands ... | reverse complement strand
CACCGTTGCCGTCTGGAGGGGGATCGATATGCAACCGTCCTTCGCCGCGATCTACGCCGCGCTAAAGGAATGCCTGCCCCTCGAGAAGGCCCGCCCCTACGCCACGCCGTTCGAATGGCCGGATCCCAGGGAGCTCGCCGACATGCTGCGCCAGACAGGGTTTCGCGAAGTCGTGATTCGGGAGCGAGTGTTGCCGCTGACCTATGAGGGCGGTATCAAGCAGGCGCTTTCCACACTGGCGGCCTCACCGGTGGCGACCACTGTGGCCGCGATGACCGTCGAAGACCGCCAGCGTTTGTGGGCGACAACCCGGCGCTGCCTGCTGCCGCTCGAAGTGGAGGGCCGGGTGCGGGCGCACATGGTTTCGAACGTCGCCACCGCCAGGAAGTGACGCCCGGCGCGATCCGAGGCGTCCGGCGATGAATGGCTGTTTGCGAAAAGATGTTCCGGGTTGCGGTTGATTCGGCAGGTCCGTAAGCTACGCCCGCGACCTGTCAGAAAGCCAGCCGGTCGAGGAAACGAAACCGGTTGAGTTCCCGAAAGCCGGCGCCGCAAGGCGTCGTAAGTACGGAACAAAGGTCCTCTTGGAAACGGGTGGACCGGGCGGCGGTTAAGGGCTCGTTGGGTCACACCGGCGGGTTACACACCGTAACGACGGGTCGCTTCACTTTTCTGCAGGTGCTGTAGGCTTCACCTTCCCGAGCATGCAGTACCTGCATGTGCCATCAGCCCCAGGTCGGGCAATGGGGGCCGATCCTTAACAACCATTGACAAACCGTTGACTTAAACGGGTTTGTTCGCTATACCTGCAGCGAGCTTCAGGCATTGATGCCCTGCAGATGGGCGAGACTGGGAGGAAGGAATTGGCGGAGGAACCACGGTCACATCTGACGCGCGCGCGACTTCTTAGCCGCTTGACCGCGATCGCAGCCGGGAGCGTCCTGGTTTCGGCGGTCGCCATGACCAGCCAGCCGGCCTCCGGGGCTATCTCGGGGCGCAGTCTCTCCCAGGACGTCCTCGGCAAAGGAGAAGCCGGCCGGGACACCTCGCCGTTCACGGCCGCCCAGGAGCAGTACGACAATCGCGCCCTGCCGAGTGCCTTCATTCCGACCGATCAGGTGGTGAAAGCGCGCGATTCCTTCCGGCTGGTGAAGGCCAAAGGCGTGCAGCACGGTACGGTGACGGGGAGCGGAGGCTGGCAGCTGATCGGCCCGACCGGAAATGTTGTGCCGGCGCCTGTCACCTATACGGGGCGCGCGACCTCGGATTCGGGCCGGGTGACCGCGCTGGCGATCGCCCCAACCTGCGCGCCACGCAATTGCCGGCTTTGGGTCGGCGCTGCCGGCGGCGGCGTCTGGATCACCGACGATGCTCTGGCTGTCCCGGCTGCCTGGCGCGCGTCCTCCGCGGGGATGGCCAGCAACTCTATCGGCTCCCTGGCTGTCGATCCTAACGACGCGAGCGGACAAACCCTCTACGCCGGGACGGGCGAGCCCAACGGGTCAACCGACTCAGAGGCTGGTATCGGGCTCTACAAATCGACGAATGGGGGTGCCTCCTGGACCCTGGTCCAGGGCAGCGTGCCAGTGAGCCGCGATCGCAGCATCGCTGCTGTCGTGGTCGACCCGAGCAACGCCTCTCATCTGCTGATCGGGACGGCGGTGGCCCGGCATGGGCACTCGTCGGTCTACGGTGGCCGTCACACGCCACCAAATGCTCCGTCGATCGGAGTCTACGAATCGTTCGATGGTGGCGCCACCTTCTCGGTGACCAACTGGCAGACGGCGGACGGCCACTTCCTGCCGCAGGACACCGCCTCCTCGAGCATCAGTGGCGGGGACTTCTTCAAGGGCGGCATCTCAGACCTGCAACTTGACACCACGGATCATGCGACGGTGTACGCCGCTTCGTTCGTCTTCGGAGTCTGGCGTCGCTCACCGCGGCTCGATGGCGACAACACTTTCCACCAGATCATCTCGGGCAACGACCAGACGAGTGCGGTGGCGACCCAGGTCGAGCGGGCGGCCATCGCGGTCACCGCGAAGAATGGTCACACCCGGGTGTACGCCGGCCTGGGCAACGGCGCCACGGCCGACTCAAACCTTTGGCGGGCCGACAACGCGGACGTGTCCGCCGCGGCGCTCTTCGCCTCGAAAACCACCGGTGTCGGCGGCTGGAAGCTGCTCTCTGATTCGCGCAACGGCTCGGACGGATTTGCGTCATTCAACTGGTGCGGCGGTCAGTGCTCGTACGACATGCCGATTGCCTCGCCGGCGGGCCACCCGGACAACCTCTGGATCGGCGGCCAGATGCAATACGGTGAAATTGGACAGGACATCTTCAATCCCCGGCCGCCGAGATCGAACGGACGGACCATCCAGCGTTCGACCGACGGGGGACAGACCTTCACCGACATGACCAACGACACCCAATCGCCCCCGCTGGGGATGCACCCCGACCAGCACGCGATCGTCTTCGACCCGTCCAACCCGGACATCGCGTTCGTCGGCTCGGACGGCGGTGTTGTCCGAACCAACGGCCAGTTCGTGGACACGTCGAACACCTGCTTCAGCCGTCCGATCCGGGGTTCGGACCTTCAGGACTGCAGGAAATGGCTGGCGGCAATCCCGAACCGGATCTTGAGCCTGAACGACGGCCTGGCGACCCTGCAGTACCAGAGTGTCTCCATCAATCCGCACGATCCGCTCCACGAGGTCCTGGGTGGAACGCAGGACAACGGAACCTGGGCCTGGAGCGGCACACCCGACAGCTGGTTCGAGTCGGTGGGCGGCGATGGTGGGCAGTCGGGTACCGACGCCGCCAACCGCAACATCCGCGTTCACTCCTACACCGGCGCTGACATGGACATCAATTTCCAGGGAAGCGCGACCTCGGGGTGGGACTTCATCTCTTCCCCGATGGACCAGAACGCGACCGAGTTTGGAGCGTTCTACTCGCCGATCATCATGGACCCGACTGAGGGCGGGACCATCTTCGTGGGCCTGCAGCACATCTGGCGCACCCAGGACAGCGGCGGATCGCGGGCATACCTGGACGCGAACTGCAATGAGCAGGCGGTCAATTTCAACATCAATCCGTTCACCACGAACTGCGGTGACTGGGTTCCAATCGGTGGCGGCAGCCAGGTCGGGGACGCCGGGGACCTCACCGGCCCAGCCTTCGGCAGCGACAAAGGCGGCTTCTACGTGGTCGCGATCAGCCGGGCGCCGAGCAACAAGAACGTGATGTGGGCTGCGACCAGGCGCGGACGCATCTTCGTCAGCAGCAACGCGCAGGACTCCGCTGCGAGCGTTACCTACAATCGGATCGACACGGCCAACCAGCCGGCGCGTTTCGTGAGCGGCATCGTGGTGGACCCTGCCAACGCGAACCACGCCTGGATCTCCTTCTCCGGATATAACGCCTTCACCCCGAGTCAACCCGGCCACGTCTTCGAGGTGACGTTCAACCCGAAGAAGGGCACAGCCACATTTACCGACCGTAGTCTCAACCTGGGCGACCAGCCAATTACGGGCCTGGCCCGGGATGATCAAACCGGCGACCTCTATGCGTCGACCGACTTCGGCGTCGTCGAGCTCCGCGCCGGTACGAAACAGTGGCTCGAGGCGGCCGCCGGGTTGCCCCCGGTCGCCGTCTACGGCCTGAGCCTGTCGTCTTCGGGACGGGTGCTCTACGCGGCAACACACGGGCGAAGCATCTATCGACTTACCCTTGGGGCGCAGAACCAGTAGGCGCTGGAAGGGAAGAGGGCCGCGCCCGGTGGCGCGGCCCATCTAAACCGTGCTTTGGCTCTTGTTTTCTGAACCTTAACGGCGTATCGTCTGCCTCGCGCGCTGGTGGGCGAGCGGCACGGCCGCGACAGGGCGCGGGACAAGGGAGGGATGCTCGTGTTCAGGCACCGTCTGGCGCCAGTGCGCCGACCGTTTGTTGTGCTTGTCCTGGCCGGTCTGTTGGCCAGCATGACCGGAGCGGTGGTCGAAGGGAGCGCGGCCGGGGGCAACTCCAGGCTCCCGAGCTGGTGGTCAAAGCTTCAATTGGTTTCGGCGCCTGGGTTCGTTCCCCGGGCGAGCCCCGGGAAGACCCATAGTGTGACGGTCGGTCCGAATGTCGACGCCAGCAACGAAACTGGTCCCCAGAGCGAGACCTCTATCGCCATAAACCCGAGCAATCCGAGCCAGATCGTGGCTGGCGCCAATGAGATCGATCGCCTGCCCATGAGGGCGCTCTTTTCCGGCGACGGCGGCAAGACCTGGGGCGGCGTCGATCTTCCGCTGCCGCCCCCGAGGACCAACAACGGGTTCGACTTCGGCTCCGATCCGGGCATCGCCTGGGACACGAAAGGCAACGTCTATTACAGCTGGATCGTGGTTTTCTTCAGCAGCGGCGGTGCGATCAACGGCACCTCCATGGCGGTCAGCCGGTCGTCCGACGCTGGGCAAACCTGGATGAACACGTACTTCGTCCCCGAGACGGGGACCGCCCAATTCGATGACAAGCCAATGATCGCCGTCGACACCAACCTGAGGAGCCCGTTCCGCGACACGATCTATGCGGCCTGGGATCACACCAGCAACGTCAACGGCAAGCCGTCGAGCACGACCGGGATTGTGGTCACTCATTCGAGCGATGGCGGCGTGACCTTCTCCGGCCAAGCATTCGCCAGCTCGACTGCGTCCGGTCCGAAGGGGGACATCGGCGCCGACCCATTTGTCGCGCCCGACGGAACGCTGCACGTCGCCTGGCAGGACTTCCAGAACAGCCGGCTCACCGAGAGCAGCTCGGCCGACGGGGGCAACAGCTTCGGTCCCAGCCACGTGATCGCATCCACGCAGGTTGCCTTCGATATCGGGATCCCTGCGATGAACACGCGGCGGGCGCTTCTCTATCCGGCCTGCGGGGCGGACTCCAGCACCGGATCGAACCGGGGCACGCTGTACTGCTCGTGGATGGACGGAACTTTGAGCGGCGGCACGAACGTTTTTGTCGCCAGGTCGACCGACGGCGGGCAGACGTGGACTTCTCCAGTCAAGGTCAATGTCGATACGCGTCTCGCAGACCATTTCAACCAGTGGCTGGCGGTCGACCCGGCCGACGGTTCGGTCAACGTCAGCTGGAACGACACCCGAAACGATCCGACGCGGGTCAGCACAGACATCTTTTATGGCCGTTCGACCGACGGTGGCCAGAGTTTCAGTCCAAACGTTCAGGTGACGACGGCACCGACGAACGAAACCTGCTGCGGCGCTGACCTCGGCAACCAGTACGGCGATTACGAGGGGATCGCGGCCCTGGGAGGAAGCATCCACCCGGTCTGGACGGACCGAAGGGCGAGCGTGGCTGCGCTGGACGAGGAGGTGTTCACGGCGACGATCAAGGCTCGATAACGGAGGGAACTGTGCGATGAAAAGAGTTAGCGTGGCGCTCGCGACCGCAGCCGGTCTTGCCGTAGTTGCCTCCGCCGCTGGCGTCGCCACGGGAGCGACCCTCCTACGGATCAGCTCCGACCCGTTCACCAACACGACAAGCATGCACAGAACCGAGGTCGAACCGGACACGTTCGCCTTCGGGTCGACGATTGTCGCAACCTTCCAGACTGGGCGGTTCTTCAGCGGCGGCTCATCAGACATCGGATGGGCAACATCGCGTAATGGCGGCGCAAGCTGGACACGCGGGTTCTTGCCCGGAATTACCCTGTATACGAACCCGCCAGGATCCTTCCCGCGCGTCAGTGATCCGTCCGTCGCCTTCGATGCCAAGCACGGCGTATGGATCATCTCGTCGATTCCGCTTACGGCAACCGGACACGTGCCGGTCGTTCTGGTGAACCGGTCGACGAATGGCGGCACCCGCTGGACTACCCCGGTTGCCATTCCGCAACCGGTTGGAGTCAAGGTTGACCTGGACAAGAATTGGACGGCCTGCGATAACACGCCGAGCAGCTTTTTCTACGGCAACTGCTACACCGAATTCGACAACTTCGCCCAGGGCGACGTGGTCTACATGAGCACCTCGAGCGATGGTGGCGCGAGCTGGGGTGTGCCGCAGACAACACCGAGCAAGTTCCGTGCGATCGGTGGTCAGCCGGTGGTCCAGCCAACCGGGACGGTGGTTGTGCCGATCGAGGGCTTCAGCCCTCAGGACACCTTCGCCTTCACCTCAACCGATGGAGGAGTCACCTGGAACAACCCGGTAGTCGTTGACCGAATTCAATTCCACAAGGTTGCTGGAAACCTGCGGACGTCACCCTTGCCATCCGCCGAGATCGACGGTGCCGGCCGTGTGTTCGTCGCCTGGGAGGACTGCGCCTTCCAGCCCGGATGCTCCGCAAACGACATCGTGTTCAGCACATCAACGGACGGCGTCAGCTGGTCGCCAAAGGCCCGGGTGCCGATCGATCCGATCGGGAACGGCACAGACCACTTCATCCCGGGGATCGCGGTTGATCGGAATACCGCTGGAGCGACTGCGCATGTAGGGCTGAGCTACTACTTCTACCCGAACGCCAACTGTAGCAAGCCCAGCACGCCCGCATGTGAGCTGTTCAGCGGGTTCATCTCATCCGGCGATGGCGGTGCCACCTGGGGCGGCAGTGCTCAGACGTCGGGCCCCGCAGACCTTTCCTGGATCGCCCTGACTTCCCAAGGGTTCATGGTTGGCGATTATGAATCAACCTCCTTCAGCGGTGGGCTTGCTTACCCCGTCCTGGATGTGGGCAAGGCGCCGACTGGAGCGCTCCTGGACGAGGCCACCTACACGGTCGCCGGCGGTTTTGGAATCACGGCGGCCGGTGGCGGCACTCCTGCGACGCAGAGCCGTGCGTCGTCGACGTTCAGCAGCACGACCTCGACCAACGCGACAAGTCGATAGTGGAACGGTGAGTTCAGGGAGGAAAACATGAGGCGATTAGGGTCAAGAGTCTCGATCGGCGCGATCACCGGGCTGCTCGCAGGGCTTGGGCTGCTGGTCCAGCCCGCCGCAGCCAGCCCCTCCCACATGAGCTTGAATTGTGCCGCGCAGCACACGCTCTGCGCGGAAGTTCAAGATCCGGAGGAGGTCTTCGGCGAGGGTCATTATGTCGGGCACGACGAGCCTTCGGCCCTCTTTTACTCGAACCTGCCGGGAGCGGGAAACCGGATGAGCTACTCGCTCATACTGCCCCGGGATCCGTCCTCGGCGCCACCGGCTGGGACGACCAACGCGCAGCTGCATCCGGCTTTCTGGTTTGGAATGGCACTGTGCGACACGCAGTCGTACCCCGAGCAGGTTGCCACCTGTACGCCGGACAGCGACAGCAACATCACGCCCAACCTGGCAAACCGACCCGGGAATGCTTTCATGGAGCTGCAGTTCTACCCGCCGGGCGGTCCGCCGGCTCCATTCTTCAACAGCTGCGATAGCAGCAAGTGGTGCGTCGCGATGGTGACCTTTGGTCTCGCCGAGGATCCAATCAAGGGCACGCTCCTCAATTCGACCTGCGCGAGCATCACCGGGATCGAGTATGCGAACTTCGCTTTCCTGACGAAAAGCGGCACCCCGCAGCCCAGCTCGCCTCCGAACCCGATCCAGTCGACACTGAACACCTTCACACCGGATCGAAACTCCGACCTCTTCATGAACTCCGGTGACCGGCTGAACGTGGTCTTACACGACACGAGCAGCGGCCTGTTCATCAGTGTCCAGGATCAGACCAACGGCCAGTCCGGTTCGATGACGGCCAGCGCGAGCAACGGGTTTGGATCGCCGTTGTATGAGCCACACGGCAGCAAGTGCCAGCTGGTCCCCCAGGATTTCCATCCGATGTACAGCACCTCGTCGGAGCAGACCCGGGTGATCTGGGCCGCGCACTCCTACAACATCGCGTTCTCGGACGAGATCGGCCACTTCGACTATTGCAGCAACGTACCCACCACCGGCGGCAGCTGCGCATCGACCGCGACGGAGGGCTCGCCGGGAGATACCGAGGCTTCCGACGGGGACGACCAGCGATGCTTCACCGCGGCCGACTCTGGCGGCCTTGGCGTCAGCGGCTGCACGGGCTCCAACTCCCCCGGCTTCGATGGCGTCGCCTACAAGGCTGATTGGCCGGATGGCAACACCACCCTTCACGCGGAGCCAATCCTGTTCTCGAGCCCAAGGACCGGTGCCAGCTTCAGCACCAACTACGAGCGAATGGCGCTGGAAGCCGACCTGCCGCGTATCGAGACTCTGGATTTCGGCGGGACCTGCAATCGCACGACCGGGGCGAATTGCACCCTGATTCCGACTACCGACGATGGCAAGTCGGCCGACTTCTACCCCTTCTTCTCCAACCAGAGCGTCTCCAGGCAGTGCACCTGGGCATTCGGCAATGACATTGCCGGCAAGACAAAGACGGACTTCGGAAAGAACGCCCAGTACGGATCGCTGCTGTCGCTCGAGTACCTGGTCTTTGGCGGCCGCGGCACGACCCTGCATCGCTTCAACGACTTCCGCAACGTGATGGCCCAGAACCCCTGCCCGGCAGGGAGCGGCCGCTAAGCCTAACGGTGGGGGCTGCCCGAGATGCAGCCCCCATCTTCCGTTCCGGGAAACCGGCCATTAATATTGTTACTTCACAATCCTTTACAAATCGTTGACCACCGCGCGAAACACCAGTACGCTTGACCAAACCGCTCAGGGAGGGATGGGCTTGACCAGTTTGAAGCGATCAAAGGTGTTAACCGGGGCCTCGGCCGCTGTTCTGGCTGCCGGAGCGATATCGAGCTCGGTTGCGTTCGCCAACCCGGACACAAATGTGCGGGTGACACAAGACCAGGATGGCCATTACGTCAGCGCACATACCATGGCCACCGGAGTGGTGTATTCGGACCCCGTTCTCGATCGGTGCGGCATCGATCGCCGGCAGCAGAACGAGCCGACAATCGCTATCGACCCGCGGAACAGCGACGTGCGGACGGCCGGCAGCAACGACTATTGCGGCATACCGACCAATGGTGATGCCTGGGCCGGCTTCTACCGGTCAGCGAACGGCGGTGCCACCGGCTCCTGGGTTGACAGCCTCCTCCCTGGCTACGCTGCCGACACCTCTCCCGAAGGCATCGCGTCTCCGCTGCATTCACTGGCGCAGGGCGGGGCGCATGCGGCAGGCGATCCGGTGCAGGCGTGGGACAGCAACGGCAACCTCTTCTTCATGGGCAACAACTTCAACCGGGGAATTGCCGACGGCAAGTCCGGCTCTGTGCGAGATCTCACCGGTGACATCTGGGTTGCGACCTATGCTCCAGCGAATCCCACCGACATTTCAACCGACGGTCAGGCGTACCAGCGTACTGTCCTGCTTGACACCAACACCTTCGGCGCAGGCCAGCAGACGGACAAGACCGGGATCAATGTTGATCGGAACAACGGCAACATATACGCTGCCTGGTCAGCGTTTCACGGTAGCGCGTGCAACGAGATCCTGTTCTCGCGGTCGACGGACCACGGGCAGACCTTCAGCCCGCCGCTGAAGCTCAGCAGCAGTGTCTGCAACAACCAGGGCCCAAACATCGCGATTGGGCCGACCGGGAACGTTTACGTTTCCTGGCAAGCAAACAACGGCGGCACCAAGAGCCGCGGCACGCAGTCCGCGAACGGGGCCGCATTCGTGAAGTCGATTGATGGCGGTCGAAGCTTCAGCATGGCGCGGATCGTGATCAACTACGTTCCGTTCGTTTCAAATCAGTTTTCAGGCAGCGGCGCGCGGCAGTGCGGCGACGCGCCCTTGAACTGCCCGACCGGCCAGACATTCCCGCGGTTTGACCTCGCCCAGCCAACCTTGACGACCGACGGCACGGACGTGGACATGGCGTTTCAGGTGCGTCTCAGCGACGGCGAGGGGCAGATCAAGTTCTCGCGGTCGGTCAATGGTGGAGCCATCTGGAGCACTCCGACCGCGATCGATTCGCACCCGGGCGACGGCCACCAGTTCTTCCCCTGGATAACAGCATCGGGGAATCAGATTAGCGCGGTCTACTACGACAGCATGGGAGATCCTAACTACAGTCCGACCAGTGCACCGTGCAACAGCCCGACGGGAGCAGGCTATCCCTGCCTGAACGTCCACTATGCGAAGTCGACCAATCACGGAGCCACCTGGGCGATCTCGACTATCACTGACGCCCCGATCAACCCGAACTTCGAGCAGTTCGGCGGGCGCCTGGTGCCGTTCTTCGGCGACTACATCATGGTCTCGGCGGTAACCACGGCAACCGGTACCACCGTCGCCGCAGCCTGGACTGACAGCCGGGACGTGGTGCTGGGCACCGAAAAGCCTGGTCAGGACATGGACAACGACGACATTCTCGGCGCCACGGAGACGACAGAAGCATGCACCACCGGGATCGCAGACGCCTGCTTTGACACTGGAGGACTCGACCAGAACATCTACACGCAGAGCATCTCGTAAGGCAACAAGAGGGCCGCGCCGCGTGGCGCGGCCCTCTTTTTCGGGGGTTGATACGATCAGTCCTTAACGGGGATTTACGATTCGTTGATCGGCGGCGGCCGGCACCGTCAGAGCGGGACAGAACCAGGGAGGGATGCACTTGACTGCAGGTACCAGATCGCGATTTCGAGGCGTGCTCTTGATTGGTGGGGCGGCGGTGGCGCTGGGGGCCGGGATCGTCCCCGCGCTCGCCAAGCAGTCCACCGACCAGCTTGTGAACGTGGCGAGCCCGAAAACGCCCTTCTCGCAAAACAAGCAGAACGAGCCGGCGCTGGCCGTGGACGCCAACCACCCGAACGTCCTGGTGGCCGGGGCCAACGACAACCTCGACGAGGAGGCCTGTAACGCCGGCGATCCCAGGACCTGTCCATTCACCCCGGGCGTCGGCGGTTCCGGTGTTTACTTCTCGCTCGACAGCGGTCATAGCTGGACGCAGCCGCAGTACTCCGGCTACACCGCGCGCACCTGTCTCGGGCCGAACGCCTGCGCCGCGAGCACGCCGCCTACCGCGGCGGGCCCATCCAACGCCGGAATCGGACCGATCGGGACGCTCCCTAATTACGTGGAGAACGGGCTCGTCGCGGACGGCGATCCCGCACTTGCTTTCGGGCCAGTGCCCGGGTCGAACGGAACGTTTTCCTGGGGCAACGGATCGCGGCTCTACTACGCGAACCTGACATCGAATTTCCCCGGAACATCAACCTTCCCGGGCTTTGAGGGGGTTGCTGTTTCGAGGACCGACAACGTCACCGCCGCAGCGGCGGGTGGTTCGGTGGGCCAGGCGGCCTGGATGAACCCGGTGCTCGTCAGCAAGCAGTCGTCCACGACGTTTAGCGACAAGGAGCAGATCTGGGCCGACAACGCGGCAACCAGCCCATTCTTTGGCAACGTCTACATCTGCAACGCCGCATTCCGGAGTGTCGGAAAGCGGGGAGCGCCAGCGCCCCTCACGGTTGCCACGTCGACCGACGGCGGAAGCACCTGGAATCAGCAGCAGGTGACGGCATCGGTGGACAACGGCCAGCACCCCGGCCAGAGTGGATGCACCATCCGGACTGACAGCCAGGGAGTTGTCTACGTGTTTGCCCAACTGTTCGGTCCTGGCGTTCCCGGGACGGGCGCGCACATCCTGATCCAGTCCTTCAATGGCGGCAAGACCTTCACGACGCCGCGCCAGATCTTCAGCGTTACCGACAACTGTGTGTACTTCGACACGGTCCTTGGCCGGTGCGTGATGGACGGTATCGCCGGTGCGCGTGATGACCTGGCCGCCAGCCCGGGCGTGGATATTGCCAACGGGGCCCCGACCGGTGCCGGCGCGACGAATGAGATCGTGGATAGCTGGGCAGATGGCCGAGACGGAAAGAATCACGAGCACGTCATGTTCAGCTACTC
>Ga0209267_1002472_pt1 | contig 11883 bp, 9 predicted proteins | sample GraSoiAngelo_137_FD_185894 | JGI IMG/M metagenome (GOLD analysis project Ga0209267, IMG submission 185894) | Grasslands soil microbial communities from the Angelo Coastal Reserve, California, USA - 14_0929_09_30cm (SPAdes) (version 2) | ecosystem: Environmental > Terrestrial > Soil > Grasslands ... | reverse complement strand
CTCGTCTCCTCGCGGACGATCTCCCGATCGTACGAATCAGCCATGATTGCTTTCTCCTCTGAGCCCGCAGATGGTTCCAAGCGCGGCTCAAACGCTACACCCATGATAGCAGGTTATATGCCAGCGCAAGCGCTCTATTCGCTGGCTGGCGAGACAGTCCATTTGCCGGATTCGCGAAGCTATGAGACGGCAAATGGAGATAGCCGTCTACGGCGCCGGAGCGATCGGGAGCCTGGTGGGGGCGCGTCTCCACGAGGCCGGCGCCCGGGTGCGACTGATCGGGCGTAAGGATCATGTGGATGCGATCCGCGCCGATGGGCTTCTCGTCAAGGGCCAGGACGAGACCCGGCTGGTTCGGCTGCCGGCAACCACGACGCTGGCGGATGGCGCCGACATCCTCCTGCTCACTGTCAAATCCCAGGACGTACGGAGCGCCTGCCGCGATATCGCGGGGCAGCAATCGAGAGCCACGGTCGTCACCATGCAGAACGGCGTCCGCTCAGACGGCGAGGCCGCCGGCATCCTCGGGCCAGACCGCATAGTCGGCTGCGTCCTGAATATCAGCGCCACCTATCTCGAGCCGGGCGTGGTCGAGCAAAATACCAGTGCTCTGCTGCAGGTGGGTGCGCCCTTTCCCGAGTCGGCCGGACGGGTCGAGGCGGTCCTTGCGCTGCTCAGCCCGGCGCTGAAGACGGAGCACGTCCCCGACATCGCCCGCGCTCGCTGGACCAAGCTGATGGCGAACCTGAACAACGCCATCATGGCCATCACCGGCTTACCGATCGGTAAGGCGCTGCGACATCAGGGACTGGCTCAGCTGGCGATCGCGACCATTCGCGAGGGCGTGAAGACGGCTCAGCTCGGCGGATTCGGCCTCGACCAGAGCCGCCGGGCACGCACATTTCGCCTCATGTCCACACTTCCGATGTCGCTCAGCTACCTCGTGTTTGGCGGCCGACTGGCCGGCAATTTTCCACCAGACAGTACCTATGGCCCGTCGACGCTGCAGAGCTACCAGCGTGGCTCGAGCAGCGAGCTCGACTATCTCAACGGCGAGATCGTGTCGCTCGGGGAGCGGATCGGACGCCCGACCCCCTACAACGCAGGCCTGCTCGAAGCCGGGCGCCGCGTCTTTGAGACGCATCGACACATGACAGCGGAGGAACTGCTTCGCTCGTTCAGGTTTTGAGATTCGAGCGCCTAAACTTAGATCGATGCCCACTGTTCTGGACCTTTTTTCGCCTGCGGCGCGGGCCTGGTTTTCGGGCGCCTTCCCGGCCCCGACCGAGGTCCAGGACGGCGGCTGGCGATCGGTAGCGGCCGGCCAGCACACCCTGATGTCGGCCCCCACCGGCAGCGGCAAGACGCTGGCGGCGTTCTTCTGGTGCATCGATCGGCTGGCGACCGAACCGGTCCCGGCAGAGGCCGAACGCTGCCGCGTCCTGTATGTCTCGCCGCTCAAGGCGCTCACGGTGGACATCGAGCGCAACCTGCAGGCGCCCCTGCGCGGTATCGGTTTGCAGGCTGAGCGCATGGGGATCGCGCTGTCGCCGATCAGCGTGGCGATCCGCACCGGCGATACGCCTGCACGTGAGCGCCGGCAGATCGAGCGCCACCCGCCCGACATCCTGATCACGACTCCCGAGTCGCTGTTCCTCCTGCTCACCAGCGCGGCGCGGCAGATCCTGCCCAGCGTCCGATGGGTGATCGTCGACGAGATCCACTCGATGGCCGAGACCAAGCGAGGCGCCCATCTGGCCCTCAGCCTGGAACGGCTGGCTGCGATCACCAGGACCGAGCCGCAACGCATCGGGCTGTCGGCCACCCAGCGCCCGCTGAGCGAGACGGCCCGCTTTCTGGGCGGCACCAATCGCGAGGTCACCATCATCGACGCCGGCCGGGTCAAGACGATGGAGATCACGGTCGAGGTGCCCGTCGAGGACATGGCGGACCTCGAGCGCGACGCCCACACCCAGAGCGGGCCGGCCGCACGGATCGGCCCGGAGCCGGATGGTCCCCGCCGGAGCATCTGGCCGGCCATCCACCCCCGGATCCTGGAACTGGTACGCGAGCACCGCTCCACGATCATCTTCGTCAACTCGAGGCGGCTCGCGGAGCGGCTGGCCGCCGCCATCAACGAACTGGCCGGCGAGGACCTGGTGCGGGCGCATCACGGGTCGATCGCCAAGGAACAGCGCCTGCTGATCGAAGATGCGCTCAAGGCTGGTCGCCTCCCCGGACTCGTTGCTACCTCCAGCCTCGAGCTCGGCATCGACATGGGCGCGGTCGACCTCGTCATCCAGGTGGAGTCGCCCACCAGCGTCGCCAGCGGCATCCAACGGATCGGCCGGGCCGGCCATTCCGTCGGCGAGCCCTCGAAGGGCACCATCTTTCCCAAGTACCGGGGCGATCTGCTCGAGACGGCGGTGGTCGTCGACCGGATGCTGCGCGGCGAGATCGAAACTACCCGGGTCCCCCGCAACCCGCTCGATGTGCTGGCTCAGCAGATCGTGGCCATGTCCGCCATGGAGGAGTGGTCGGTGGCCGCCCTTTCAGAATTGGTGCATCGGGCGTACCCGTTCAGTGATCTCGGCCCCCGCGCCCTGGAATCGACGCTCGACATGCTCAGCGGTCGCTATCCCTCCGATGAATTCGCCGAGCTGCGCCCCCGCATCGTCTGGGATCGTCTGGAAGGAAAAATCCGTGGCCGCGCCGGCGCGCAGCGGCTGGCGGTCGTGAGCGGGGGGACCATTCCGGACCGCGGTCTGTTCTCGGTGAATCTGCTGGACGACGGCAAGCGGGTCGGCGAGCTGGACGAAGAGATGGTCTACGAGATGCGCCCCGGTGAAACCTTTGTCCTGGGGGCGACCACCTGGCGGGTCGCCGATATCACGCCGTCCCAGGTGATGGTGACGCCGGCGCCCGGAGAACCGGGTCGCATCGCCTTCTGGCACGGCGACGCGCTTGGCCGGCCGGTCGAAGTCGGACGCGCCATGGGCCAGGCGATGCGCGAGCTGACCGGGATGGAGCCCGATGCCGCAGCCGCCCGATTGCAGGAACGCTCGCGCTTTGATGATCGCGCGGCCAGCAACCTGCTGGAGTATCTCTCGGACCAGGTCCAGGCGACCGGCACGGTGCCAACCGACCGCACCATCGTGATCGAGCGCTTCCGTGACCAGCTCGGGGATTGGCGGCTCTCGGTGTTGACGCCATTCGGGGCTCGGGTGCATGCGCCCTGGGCGCTCGCCGCGCGGGCTCGGATGCAGGAGCGGCTCGATCTCGAAGTCCAGATGATCTACACCGACGACGGGTTCGCGCTGCGCCTTCCGGAGGCCGACCGGGCACCGGACATCACGGACCTGCTTCTCGATCCGGAGGAGATACGCGAGCTGGTGACCTCACAGCTTCACGGGTCGGCGCTCTTCGCCGCGCGCTTCCGCGAGAACGCCGCCCGGGCTCTGCTGCTACCACGGCGCCGGCCAGGTGAGCGCACCCCGCTGTGGCAGCAACGCCAGCGCAGCCACGACCTGTTACAGGTGGCCGGCAAGCACGCCGAGTTCCCGATCCTGATCGAAACCTATCGCGAATGCCTGAGCGACGTGTTCGACATGGACGGCCTGCGTGACCTGATGAGCGCCATCCGGGCGCGGGAGGTGCGCACCGTCGTGGTCGACACCGAGCGCGCCTCGCCGTTTGCCTCGACGCTGGTCTTCGATTACATCGGCCAGTACATGTACGAGGGCGATGCCCCGCTGGCGGAGCGGCGGGCGCAGGCGCTGACGCTGGATAAGGAGCTCCTGGCTGAGCTGCTCGGCACCGAAGAACTTCGGGAACTGCTCGATCCACGGGCGATCGACGACCTCGAGCTGGAGCTGCAGGGCCTGCTGAAAGAACGCTGGCCGCGGGACACCGATGAGGCCGCCGACATCCTTCGCCGGCTCGGCGACCTGACCACGCAGGAAGCCGAGGCTCGCGGCATCCACACCCAATGGCTGGATCAGTTGGAGCGGGAACGCCGCGCCACCCGGGTCCGCATCGCCGACGAGGAGCGGTGGATCGCCGCCGAGGACGCCGGGCGATATCGCGACGCGCTGGGCGTGGCGCTGCCCGTCGGCCTTCCCGATGCGTTCCTCGAGAAGATGGACGAGCCTCTGGCGTCCCTCCTGGTCCGCTGGGCCCGGACACACGTCCCCTTCGTGAACGCCGACCCGGTGGCGCGCTGGCGGCTTCCGCTGCGCGAGGTGGAACAGGCTCTCCGACGCCTCGCCGGCCGGGGCGACATCATCGCCGGCGAGTTCCGGCCCGGTCATGCCGGGCGTGAGTACTGCCATCCCGACGTACTCCGCTCGCTGCGCAGGAAGTCGCTGGCAACGTTGCGACGGGAGGTCGAGCCGGTGCCGGTCGACGTCTTGGGCCGTTTTCTGCCGAGCTGGCACGGCGTTGGCATCCAGGCCAGCGGGCTCGATCGGCTCACGGAAATCGTCTTCCAGCTGCAGGGCTGTGCGATTCCCGCATCGGTGCTCGAACGGGACGTCCTCCCGGTTCGGGTGCGCGAGTATCGGCCGCAACTCCTCGACCAGCTGATTTCGATGGGGGAGGTGGTCTGGACCGGCCGGGGATCGCTGGGCAGCTCCGACGGCCGCGTCGCGCTATACCTCAGGTCTGATGCGCCGCGGTTGATTGCGGAGCCGGACGAGCGCCCGGGCGGCGAGCTCCACGAGCGCTTGCGCGACCACCTGCAGAGCCGCGGCGCATCCTTCTTCCGCAACCTCTATTACGCCACCGGCTCCGCTGACGAAGATGCGGTGCTGGACGCGCTCTGGGACATGGTCTGGGCGGGCGAGGTCACAAACGACACATTTCTCCCGCTGCGGATGCTCGGACCGCGAATGCGTCGCAATCCGCGCCGACCGCTGATGCGGTTGGGGCCGCCGGCGGCCGCCGGGCGCTGGTCCCTGGTGAGTGACCTGCTGCACCCCCAGCCGTCGACCACCGAGCATCTGCATGCGATGGCAGGCGTGCTCTTGCAACGATATGGTGTTCTGACGCGCGAGGCGGCGCTGGGAGAGAGTATCAGCGGCGGCTTCGCCGCGCTCTATCCTGTGCTCCGCGCGATGGAGGAAGCGGGCAAAATCCGTCGGGGCTACTTCATCGACGGGCTCGGCGGCCTGCAGTTTGCGCTGCCAGGCGCCGTCGACCGGCTTCGCGGCTCGCGAGACGAGGAATCGAAGGTTGTGGCCCTGGCCGCGACCGACCCGGCCAGCCCTTACGGAACGACCATTCCATGGCCCGAGCACGAATCGCGGATGGCGCGCGCCGCCGGCGCCCACGTCGTGCTCGATGCTGGCGAGCTGCGGCTATACCTGGAACGCGGTGGACGCTCGTTGCTCACGGTCGGCAACGTGGAGCTGTCCCACCTTCATGCGCTCGCGGGGATCGCCGCGCGGATCGGAAAGCTGGAGATCCAGAGCATCGACGGCGACGCCATCAAGGGCTCCCGCCTGGAAGGCATGCTTCGCGAAGCCGGGTTCGGCACGACACCCAAAGGGGTCGTGCTCTGGCCGGAGCGCCGGCCCGTCCTTGCCTGAAGGCGACACCGATCTGGCGCACGGCCGCCTCGTTGCGGCGACGCCTCGCCGGCCAGCTCGTCCGGGAGGCTCGGCCTGCGGCGATCGCACGACTGAAGGGCGGCGGCTCGAGGCCGTCGAGGCACGCGGCAAGCACCTGCTGATGCGCTTCGAGGGTGGGATCACGCTGCATTCGCACATGCGCATGACCGGAGCGTGGCACCTTTACCGGCCAGGTGAGCGGTGGCGCCAGCCGGAGCGGCGCGCCACCGCCATGCTGACCTTCCAGGACACGGTTGCCGTCTGCTTTGCGGCTCCAGTCATGGAATTGGTGGCCGACGAGCGGTCGCCGGTCGTCCACCTCGGGCCCGACATCCTGGTCGATCCCTTCGATCTGGACGAGGTGATCCGGCGCGCGCGCCGATCGGAGGCCGCAACCGTTGGAGAACTCCTCCTCGAGCAACGCGTCTGCGCCGGAGTGGGCAACATCTATAAATGCGAGACGCTCTGGATGCTGCGCCTCGATCCCTGGACGCCGCCGGCAGCGCTCGATGAGCCGACTCTGCGGCGAATCTACGCCGCAGCTCGACAGCTCATGCGACGCAACCTCCTAGCACCAATCAGAAATCAGCGGGCGGAGGTCCACGGGCGAGGCGGCCGGCCCTGTCCCCGGTGCGAAACCCCAATTCGAATCCGAGCCCAGGGTACGCAAGCCCGGCTCACCTATTTCTGTCCCGGCTGCCAGGGCGCGTCGCCAAGACAGGGTCTGCCCATCCGAGGGAGACATCAATAGCGGCCGTAGACCGGGATCGCGGCGCCGGTGATGGCGTCGGCCGCATCGCTGCACAGGTAGGCAATCACCGCCGCGATCTCAGCCGGCGGGACTGCCTTCTGGATCAGCTTTTCCGGCAGGGATCGTCGGTTGGCCGGCGTATCGATGATGGCGGGGACCACGGCGTTGACGCGGATGCCTGAGCCCTTCAGCTCCGACGCCAGCACCTCGGTCAGCTTGATGACGCCGGCCTTCGCCACGGCGTAGGCCGCCGCTCCCGGCTCGGCGACGACGCCCGACCTGGAGGACACGTTGACGATCGCTCCACTCTGCATCCGCCGCGCCGCCGCGCGGCACGACCACCACGCGGATCCGAGGTTTAAGTCCAGCATGAAGGTGAAGTCATCGGGCGTGCTGTCGGAGACCTTGCCACCGCGAAAGCCACCGGTCGCACTCACGACCCAGCGCGGCACACCGATGCGGTCGATCCGCTCCCACAGGTCATCGACCGCCAACCGCGAGGTCAGGTCGGCCGTGTCGCCAGAGACAACGCCCGGATACCGGGACTCGAGCTGCGATACCCCGGATCGCGAGCGTGCCACGGCGATCACGCGGTCGCCCCGGGCGGCGAAGACATCGACGATCGCTACTCCCAACCCGCCGGTCGCACCCAGGACCACAGTGAGGTCCGCCACGGTTACGCCGGGCGCTCCCACCGGTAGCGGAGGAAGAGGTGCGATCCATGCCGGCGAACACCGATGAGCCGGCCGTGCTTCGGCGCCCGACCGAAGTCCACCCCATGGACCAGCCCAAATGACCGGTCGCCTTTTTGGCCGGCGAGCACCGGGGAAACGGTCAAAAACAACTCGTCGATGTCATCGTTTGCGACGATCTGGCCGAACAGCCGGGGACCCCCCTCGGTGAGGATCCTGTGGTGGCCATCAGCCTCGAGGAGGTCGAGGATTTGGTGTACGTCGAGTCGATCAGTTCCAGAGACCGCCCTCACGTCGGTGACGCCTGGCAATACCCTGCGCAGACGAACGGCGGAGGTCTCGGTGGTCAGGACCAGCGCCCCGGCCTGGAGCGCACGATGTGACGGGTCCAACTCGCCGCGGGCGGAGACGATAACCAGGCGTGGCTCGCCGTCTCGTTTGAGCGTGTGGCGCAGCGCGCGGAAACCGTCCGCCGCAGCCGGGAAGATGTATTCGGGCGTCCAGAGCGCGCGCCCACCTTCGGCTCGGACGGTGCCGGCGCCAACGAGCACGACATCGGCAAAGGCGCGCAGCATACCCATGACGAACCGATCCGCCTCATTGCGTCCGCTGATGATCCCGCCGGAAGGCGCCGTGCCGCCTTCGAGCGCCACGATTCCGTCAATCGAGCTGACGAAATTCGCATACACGCAGGCATCCGGGAGCCAGAGGTCACCCCCATAGAGCTCGGCCAGCGGCGGCGGCAGTGTCGTCTCGGAACGGTCTGGAACCTCATAGAGGCGATGAAGCGGATTCAGGAAAGGTGCCCGTTGGCGCGCGACCGGGCGATGTTGAGAAATTCCTCGCGCAACTCGGGGTTCGACTCATAGTTGCCCCGCCAGAAGGTGGTGCGCGTGGTCGATTCGGACTCGCGCACGCCACGCATCTGGGTGCAGAGATGGATGGCTTCGAGGTACACGGCCACGCCGTGCGCCTGCAGCACCCGGGACAGCGCCTCCGTGATCTCCCTGCCCATCCGCTCCTGCACAGTGAAGCGCCGGGCAAAAAGCCGGACCAAACGGGTCAGCTTGGAGATCCCGATGATGTGCTCGTGGGCGATGTAGCCCACGTACGCATGTCCGAAAAACGGAAAGGCATGGTGCTCGCACAACGCGTAAAAGGGAATCGGACCGTCGACCACCTGGCTGACCTCGCAATCGGGGCCGCCTTTGCACTCGGTCGGGAAGGCCGTGACCAGCTTGGCGTCGCCCTCGTAGCCCTCTGTCGAATCGAACATCGCGCTCAGGTAGCGATATGGGGTCCGTTTGGTGCCTGGCGTATCGAGCGGCATCCCCAGGGCCTGCAGGATCTCGCGCATGTAGCCCTCGAAGCGCTGCCAGTCGGCCTCACTGATGCCACGCGGGCGGACGCGCTCCCAGTCGCGTCCCTCGACGTCGTCGTCGCGCAGGTCGCCAACCGTCGATTCAAGATTCCTCTCAGCCATCAGTTCGGTTGCAGTGTATCTTCGGACCGCCGCACCTCGATCTGGCCGTTTTGTATTCGGGTCTCGTACCGAACCTGGCTGATGGTGGCGGGACCACCCCGGACCTGCCCGGTACAAATGTCAAACCGGGAAGCGTGCCAGGGGCACTGGACGAGGTTGCCGAGCAGCTCACCCTCTGAAAGCGGACCGCCGGCATGCGAGCAGGTCTCGCTGATCGCGCAAACCGTCTCGCCCTTCTTGAAGAGAAGGATGGGCGTATCGCCGGCCATCGCTTTGACCAGCATTCCCTCGGTCATCCGGCCCTCCAGTAGTACCTTTGTGAACTTTTCCGGCACCGGCTGCCAGGCGTGATGATTGACCCCGGTCCCGATGGAAAAGACCATCTCCCCACCGAGGTATGCCGCGCAGATCACCAGCGCGTAGCCGATAAACGCCAGAACGATGGCGAGACCACGACTGCCGCCGGTCAGCCGGATGAGCCACGAAACCAGGTAGACGACAAGGACGACCGTGTTGATCAAGCCGTGGGCGATACCGACACGACGCTCACGGTCGACGGTCTCGTTCCAATCGGTATATCCGGTAACAGCCGCGCCGAGGGCGGCCACGATACCAATGAGGATCGTCACGTCTGCCGCGGAGCTCCAGCCCTGGCTCTGATTGAAGACATAGATGACGTCGAAGAGGACGGCGAGCGTCCAGGCGCCCAGCGGGATGTCGGTGATGACGGGATGCAGCGGATGGCCCAACCAGGTCCCGTGGATGAAGGTCTTCAGCCCATGGCCGGGCGCGCCGAGCAGCTTGTAGAAGCCGCCGACCGCTTTTTGCAGGAAATCAGCGACCGGCTCCAACCAGCGCTGCCGGTCGATAAAACGGTTGATGGCGTGACTCAGCACAGGCAGCCTCCTTTCCTCGGGTCTCGTGCTCTTGAAAATAGTATGGGACTAGGTCTCCGGTTCGAGCCACCCGTCCAGGCGGCGCCGGGCGCGGTCCGCTTCCGCCAGGTCGACCTCGCGGAAGCGTATGGTGTCGCCCGGACGCACCTGCGCCAGCAGCGGCAGGTCGGCAGTGACCACTGTCGCAATCACCGGGTAGCCTCCAGTCGTCGGATGATCAGCCAGCAGAACGATCATCTCGCCAGATGGCGTCACCTGCACGGCTCCGGCCGTAACGGGTGTCGTCAAGATCTCATCGGCCCGTAGGTGAAGGCCCAGCGTCTGGAGGCGCATGCCCATCCGATCAAGCGCGGGGGTCGCCCGGCACGCGATGTCCGTCAACCGTTTCAGCGCGAAACGGTCAAAAGCATCCGTATGCGGACCGGCGATGACCCGAACCTCCCAGGGACCGAGCATCGACAGACGATGACCCGCCGGCCAGGCCGCCTGAGGCGGGTCTCCATTGACAAAGTCGCCGACTGTGAGGCGGTCGCCCTCGGCTAACGGCCGGCCGAATCCGCCACCGAAAGTCCCGCGCTGACAGAACGACCGGCTGCCCAGAACGACGGGGACATCAATCCCGCCCCTGACGGCAGCGTAGCTGCGTAATCCGGGACCGACCGCCCCGATCGCAAATGTCGAGCCGCGAGTCACCAGCCGAGGCAGCCACGTCTCGGTACCCGCGGCGAGAGCTCCGGTGACGGCGACGACGCCGTCCGAATCGAATCGCAGCGACGGGCCCGCCGCCGTGCACTCGAGCAGTGCGGCGTCGGGATGATTCCCGGCAAGCCGGTTGGCCACGGCAGCTGCGAACCAGTCCGCGGCGCCGCCTGGCGGGATCCCGAAGCGCTCGCGACCCGGGCGCCCGCGGTCCTGGATGGTGGTCCAGCGTCCTGGATTGATGACCTCGATCACCTGACCGGTACAAATCGCAGTCGGTCACCGGGCTGGAATCGTGCCGGCGGATCGGCCGCCGGATCGAAGAGCCGCAGGTCGGTTCGGCCGATCAAGTTCCAGCCACCCGGGCTTTCGACGGCATAAATTCCGGTCTGTGATCCGGCGATGCCGACTGACCCCGCCGCCACGCGGGCTCGAGGCGACGCCCGTCGAGGCACGACAAGCTGGTCATCCAGGGCGCCGCAGTAAGTGAAGCCGGGAGCGAAGCCGACGCAGTACACGAGGTACTCGCGGCCGGAGTGCAACTCGATCACCGCTGTTGTGGACAGATCGGTCTTCGCGGCAACATCGCCGAGGTCCGGTCCATCGTATGTCGTTGGAATCTCCACGATCGGTCCGAACGATGGTGACGAGCGCAGCCGTCCTTCGAGCTGGCGGATTCCTTTCTCGAGCCGTTCCGCGGTTGTGATCGCCGGATCGTAGCGGCAGAGCACTGAAGCATAGGCAGGGATTGCATCGAGGAGCCCCTCGGGACGCCGCTCCTGTAGCGCCTGGTCAAAGGCCAGAACCTGGGCCAGCAGCGCCGGATCGATGGCCTTTCCCAACGTGACGAGTAGCGCCCGATCGCCGGCCCTCGCGACATGCCACATTCACGCAAATATATGGTGGGCCGGATGGTTAGCGTACGAGGGCGCTGCGCAGCTCGGGTAGGGCTTCGGCCGCGGCCGCCGCCACTCGCGCGTGGTCCGGCCCCTGACAGTTGATGATCTGCTCGGTGAAGCCGAGCTCGAGATGCCGGCCGACCCGGTCGACTAGTTGAGCGTGGTCGCGTCCGTCCCACATATGTTGGATCGAGCGACGGATCTCCGCGGGATCACGACTGACTTCGTGACACACCTCGTCCAGCTTCCGACTCTGCTCGCCGGCCGCTTGAGGGTTCGCCGCCCCGGCGCTGTTCCACACGTCCGCGTAGCGAGCCACCACCCGCATCATCTGTTCGCCGCCAGCCCCGATCCAGATCGGAGGATGGGGCTTCTGGACTGGTTTCGGACTGGCGACGGCGTCCTTGAAGTGGTAGTAGCGGCCATCGAGTGATGTCCGTTCGTTGGTCCACAGCGAGATCACCGCCTCCAGCGATTCACGAAGCCGCCCGACCCGGTGGTCGAGGCCCTCGATGCCGTACATGCGATGCTCGGCTTCCGCCCATGCGGCGCCGATGCCAAACTCCAGCCGTCCTCCGGAAAGGTGATCGACCGTCACCGCCATCTTGGCGAGCACGACCGGGTGGCGATAGGTGTTGCCCGTCACCATGCAGCCGAATCGCACACGGCTTGTCGAGGCGGCGATCGCGGCCAGCAACGACCAGCCTTCGTAGACCGGCCGCTCGGTGCCGTCGGCCCCGATCGATGCCAGGTGGTCGAAATCCCATACGTGGTCGAAGCCGGCTTCGTCGGCGATGCGCCAGACGTCGCGAAGCCCCTCGATGGTCGTCGCCTGGCCGGAGTTCTTGAGGCCG
>Ga0209267_1002468_pt1 | contig 11893 bp, 12 predicted proteins | sample GraSoiAngelo_137_FD_185894 | JGI IMG/M metagenome (GOLD analysis project Ga0209267, IMG submission 185894) | Grasslands soil microbial communities from the Angelo Coastal Reserve, California, USA - 14_0929_09_30cm (SPAdes) (version 2) | ecosystem: Environmental > Terrestrial > Soil > Grasslands ... | reverse complement strand
AATCGTTTCTATGGTAACATATATTGTACCATTGTAAACAAGCGAGAGTCTTAAACAAACGGAGGCGGCGTAAATGTCCGATCGATGAGCGCCCAAGTGGACGATTCTAGAACTTTTCTTAACGAATTCGTGTCAAGCATGCCGCAGGCTGAGCTTCCTATTGGGAGACTCGCGGCACTAATCAGGAATTAGCAGCGCCTATTTCCGTTCGACGTTCGGTGTTGCAGTCTGAACCCAGTTGCCGTGGTCGCAGCGCAATTGGAGTGGGCCCTTCGCCGAATTCACCAGCGCACCGTGAGAGAAACCTACGCCGTCTCCACAGGTGCACAGATCTTCCTGGGTTGGCGGTTTAGGCGAACACGAGGACGGCGGGGGGGCGGTAAGGTGGACGACGGTCAGACTTCGTTCCCGTATCGCTTTGCTGGTGCGGATCCATTGCCCGTGGTACGTCGGCGGGGCCTCGGGATTTTTCGGGTCGGGGGAGTTCAACACGCGGGCGCACATCTGTTCGGGTAGGTCTGCTTCCTGAATCACGGTTCCCTCGGGATATGCAACGCTGGCACGGAGACATGTGATTGGATTCTCTGCTTTCGGTCGATTAGTGCGCTGGTCGCCTTCCTTTGCAGCTTGTCCATAGCTGTTTGGGGCGGCCAAGAAACCAACCAGCAAAGGGACCAGGGCGACAGCAGCGACCAGGCTTCCCAGCAAAGCTCTCGGCGCTCGCAGGAGCGGCCTTTCAGCAGAAAACGACATGATTGCCTCCATTCGATTCTTGAGATTCGACCCGCAGGCTCCAGAAATCCCGGCAACGTCCCCGCTCAGCTGGAAGCGGCAGACCTTGAGAATGCCTGCGACGTAATCCTCTGGCGAGGCGCCGTAACGGACTACCATTTCGTCGCAAGCCAGTTCGCGTTCACGGTGCAGGCGGTTCTCGATCCACCACAAGAGAGGATAAAACCAAAATATGCAGGTCACCGCGTGCGCGAAGGCGGCCGTCCAGTTGTCGCGGCGCTCTGCGTGGGCCAGCTCATGAAGGATTACCGACTCGAGTTCCGCGGAAGAGAGGCTCCCGGAAAGACCCGTGGGGATCATCACGGTGGGTTTCCGCAACCCGGCCAGCACGGGTTCGCCGACGGAATCTGAAAACCGAAGCTTCACTTCTCGTCGCAATCCGATTCGCTGCTTCAATCGGAGGAATGACTCTTGCTGCGGACCCTCAGGGGAGCCCGAAGGGTTCAGCGAAGCCCACAGTCGGGGCAACCATACGATGAACATGACCGCGCAACCGAGCAACCAGATCAGAATCAGTAGATCGGGACCGCCAATGTTGGTCAGCTTCGAGGGCTCGGATATGGCTTGGAACGTTATCCATCGAGAGAGGACCGCGGGGACACTCGCTGAGATGTGATTCGATGGGAGGAGTTCAGCAAGACTCGATCCCAGCAGAGACAAAAGTGTCGCGGGTAATACGAACTTCGCGACGGCAATGAGCCACATCATGTGGCGTGTCGCCGCACCGCGGCGTCGCAGACAAAGGGCTAGAAGGCCGACGATCAGCGCGAAGAGCGTTGATTGCAGGAGGTGGCGGCCCAGGGCCAGCGTCATTTCTTCCTCTCCCTTCTGGCCAGCTCTTTTTCGACGGCCCGGATGTCCGCAAGAGTCAGTTGGCCCGTTTCGACAAGGTGCGACATCACGGATGCGGGTGCGCCGCCAAACATATCCAACAGTTCGGCGACTAGGCGTTTGCGGACGGCCATGCGTGTCAGCACTGCTTCAAAGACGTGAGCGTTGCCCACCTTTTTGACACGCCTGACGGCTGCTTTCTGTTCGAGCCGATAGATCATCGTTTGGACCGTTGTGTAAGCGGGGCGATGTTCTTCGGGCAAGGCCTCTTGAATTTCGCGGACGGAACAGGGACCAAGATCCCACAGCTTTTCCAGGAGCTGAAGCTCGAAGCGTGTGACACGGCGGTTTCGCATCCACTACACCCGTGGTTACATCTACTACAGTCGTACTCAACAAGTCAAGGAAAAATTGGCGGGCGGCCGATTAGTGTGCCGTAGCCGGAGCCCTTTACCTCGTTTCGAACTCAAGTCCAACGCTCGGCCCGAATGAGACCGATCCAAATTTGATGAAATGGATGAAAATAACGGCCAGATTGCGCATCGCAGAGTCGTAGCAGGACGAGAAATCCTGAGGCATTATCGGCGAAATAACCATTCGCCAGAGACGTTGTTCGTGTATTCAGTGGCGTCGTATCGGTACATCTGCTTTCTTTGAGTGTCGTAAGCACGGCTTGCGCCCTGCGAGCCGCGCTCCTGCGGAGTGATAGATGCCAGCTCAGCCGGTTCGACTAGGCGGTATCTCTTTTCCACGTATGGAGGGTCTCGTACACGATCGCATTGGGATTGTCTAGTGCTCCGGCAATCATGTCTTCGACTTCCACCTCGAATTCTACGTTCTTCCTCCTAATCGATACAGGCTCGGGATTCTCGATTTGGACTACGAACAAACCCAACTTGCCGAGAACCAGTTCGGCTTTGCTCTTGAACTCCTCAGCATCGGAGGCCCATGTGACCAAATTTAGGAATGCGCCCTTAGCGTCGGTAAGCACCCTAGTGCCTTTGAGCGCACGGACTTCTACTAAACCCATCCAGAGCTGTTTTCCTTTGAGCTGAGTGGTCATGGATTGATTCTAGTCGGGATACTCAGGATGGCTGCAGGAGGATTGCTTGTCGCCTTTCTTGGTGGTTGGATGGAAGTGCGGCTTCCCTTGACTTGGTTTCCGATGTTCTTCGGCACCGGAGCCTTCCTTGAGGGCTTTGTTTCGCGCGGCCTTACGAGTGTTGCTGCTTGGCTTATTGACCATCGGCTCTCGACTCGGTCCCAATTTGTTCCAGGCTCATCCGTAGCTTGATTTCCGGCAGACACACCGGGTACATCGGTTCAGAATCCATGATTGTTGAAGAGGCTTCAGGCACGACCCTCCACGGCCCGTAACGATAAGAATACTCATCCGGCTTTTCCCCTGTCCGTCCCCTGGACTCTGCTCTACACTTTTCATATTGGAAAACCAACATGTTTCAACACTTTGATACCGTGATTGCTTTTGTCGTCCTCATGCTCGTCGCCAGCCTGTTCATCACGGCGACCACGCAACTTGTTGTCAGCTTGCTAGGCCTGCGCGGCGCAAATTTGCGGCGTAGCCTGGTGGACCTATTCGAAACCGCCTGTCCGGATCAGGAAGCCGGACGCTGGGCAAAGGAAATTGCCCGCCGAGTCCTACGTCATCCCGCGATTTCCGATTCGGTCTTTTCGCGCTTTTGCCTTCGCGCGGATCGGCTCCCCTTCATTCCGCCGGAGACGGCGGGGAAATTGCAAGGCGCTAGCGCCTTAATTCCCCTGCTGCCGTGGATCGTGGGTGGGGTTGGAGGTTTCTTCGTCACTCCCATCGTTCTGGTGATTGCCAAGCGTCTGTTCGCCGCGGAAACATGCAAATATTCAGACCTTCTCGCCGGCTACGTTTCAGCGATCAATTTCTGCCAGCATCCCTGGCGCACCGGGGCGCTCGTCGGCGCCATTCTTGGCGGGCTGCTCAGCCGCTGGCGCCTGGCCACCTCAGTCCGTGTCGAAGAGTTGCTCGCCGTCCTCGAAAAGCTTTCCGACCCGCTTCCTGGCACCCTGCCCGATCCTGCCCAGCACGCAATGCTCACGATCGTTTGGACCGAGAATGAGCCGGGAGCCAGAGCGAAACCAGGACCGGCGCAAGCGGGTCGGTCTGTCCACTCGAAGGCCTATTTTGATGAGGGCATCGTCCGCCACTCCTCGAAGGCTGCGCCGCTGCAGAATGAACGTTTCGACCCGGCGGCTGCAGATTTCGATGAAGGCATCGTTCGCCACGCCGAGCCGGTCGAAATGGATGGGGGCGTCGCCGTCGCAGTGGAAAAAGTGACCGCACAAGCGCAGGAACCCGAGCCGGAATCCACTCCTGCCACGGGAGGATTGACCGAGGCGTCGGTTCCTGCTCCGCCCGAGCCGCGCTTGGAAGGCCTGCGCGCTTGGTTCGATCACGTCATGGACCGGGCCTCACAGCGCTTCACCCTGAAAGCACGCCTCGTAACGGTCGTGCTTTCCTGCATTTTCGTCTTTGCCGCGCACTTTGACTCCGTTCGGCTGTTCCAGTCGATGTTTCAAGGCGCCGAATTGCGCGCACGATTGGCCGCCAGTGCGGAAGCCATTGACAACCAGGCGGAGAAATTGTCGCACTCCAAGGAAGGCGCTCACACCGTCGTGCCCGACGTCTATCGCAAGGTCATGGCTTCGGTGTTGCGCACGGTCGCCGCCGTCCCTGAACCGCCAAAGCCCAAGGTTCGTCGGGTTTCTCACACCGTCGCCCCGCCTCCCAGGAATTCGCAGCAATCCGACGGTGACAGCCTCTCTATGGCTACCACCGAAGACAAATTCACCGCGGAAGCGAAAGCCAAAGCGAGGCACGCCCTCGAAGCTGTGCCGGGATTTGCCAGCCGTGAGGATGCGGAGTCTTGGCTTCGCACGACCTTGGATGGAAACCCCGCGCGCGAGAGGCTGGCCGCGGCGTACCAGCAAGAAGTGAACGCCGAGCTGGTCAGCGATTCCGACAAGCTCATTGACGAGTCCGCTTCGCTCAAGAGTGATCTGGCGCGCTCCGAGTTCAAGCTCTTCCCGGACGGGCGAGTCTGGGCGCAGTCCTCGAACGAAGTGCCGGGCCTTTTGGTCACGGTGGCGTTTCTCAGTCTGGGCGCGGCGTTTTGGTACAACACGCTGAAGAGCCTCGCGAGCCTTCGCCCGCAATTGGCAATCAGGCAGGATCGCGAGCGCAAGCACGAGAAGCCGGCCTAGGAATTCCCCAGCCACGGCCGACTCTGCCAGGTTCGCTCGTAGGTGAGCTCACCATCCTCGCTTCTCCATACTTCCCGTTTCCCGTACGGCCAAAAGCTAGTCCTCGTCGCTGCCCTGAGCCAGAACTCATTGCTCTGCGCGCGTCGATGATGAATCAGTCTTTTTTGCAATGGGAATTCCCGGCACCCTGAATACACGCGCTGATCGTGAGCCCATCGCCAGCTGTCCCGTCGACTCTTATGGCGCTTCCCTCTCGTAGTACTTCAGCAGGCCCCCCAGTCGTTTCTGGTGCTGCACTGCTCCCAGTTCCTTCTTGTCTCCGGCTCCGAAGGAAACAAGACCCGATTGTCTTTGCCCTGATGGTTGCCCTCCCTGTGGTACAAGCGAACAATCAAATACCCTAGTGCGGAGTCGCGAGAGATCCTTTATTCGTGGCATCCGTACTGTGGGCGTTCGGTCTGGATTCACAGGAAAGTTGTAAAGGGCGGATCCACCGTATACCGGTGCAGTCTTGGAACAGAACTCTACTTGGTCTTTCCTGGACCCCAGAGGGCGCGGCCGGGTTTGCCGCCGGTGTGCACGCCGTCTTTGAGAACCTGAACGCCGTTGACGAAAACGTGTCTGACGCCGATGGAATATTGGTGAGGCTGCTCGAAGGTAGCACGGTCGGCGACAGTTTGCGGATCGAAAACCACTACGTCTGCAAACATGCCTTCCTTGATAAATCCGCGGTGATCGAGCCCGAGGTTTGTAGCGGGCAATCCCGAAAGCCGGTGCACAGCTTCCGCAAGGGGAATGACTTTTTCTTCGCGGACGTATTTGCCGAGCAAGCGGGCGAAGTTGCCATAGGCGCGTGGATGCGTGGAAGATTTGAGGAACACGCCCTCCGGGGCCATCGACGCTGCATCTGACCCGAATGAGACCCACGGCTGGCGAATTTGTTTCCTGACGTTTTGCTCGTCCATCATGAAATAGACCGTGCCGATGCGCGAACGGTCTTCCAAGACCAGATCCATGATTGTCTCGATGGGATCTTTACCACGCAGGCGCGCAACTTCGGCTAGCGTCTTTCCCGTGTGCGCCTTGAGCGCGTCTGATTTGAACCCCACGAGCAGGATCTGGTCGGGCGAGCCGGCCAGCATATACAGATTTTCCCAATCCTTTGACGGAGTGCGCATCGCGTCGGCTATTTTCTTTCGAGTTTCCGGGTCTTGCAGGCGTTTGTAGGCAGCCTCGGCACCTCCGTCGTAAACCCACGGTGGCATACACGAATTGAGCCCCGTCGCGCCAGCGGTATAGGTATACATATCGGCGGTGATTTTCAGTCCCTGGCGACGGGCGTCTTCAATCATGGCGATTACTTGATCAAGCTTGGGCCAGTTCGCCTGCCCGGAAGCTTTCAAGTGGTAGATTTCGGCCGGAAGACCTGCTTCGCGACTGATGCGAATGGTTTCTTCGACCGCCTCGGTGAGCTGATTGGCTTCGCTGCGAATGTGCGCGATGTACTTACCTCGGTACTTGGCTGCAACCTTTGCCAGCTCGATCAATTCATCGGTCTTGGCGAAAGTGGCGGGCGGATAGATGAGAGCGGTAGTCACGCCGAGGGCTCCGGCTTCCATTTCCTGGCGTACCAGCTCGCGCATTTTGTCGAGCTGCCCGGGAGTTGGAGGCTTATCTTCGAGTCCAATCACGTACTCGCGGATGGTGGGCGCGCCGATGAACGAGGCGAAATTTTGGGACACGCCGCGCTTTTCCAAGTAGGTGAGGTATTCGGCCAGAGTTGTCCAAGCAATTTCGTACTTTATGTCCCCCTGCTGGTCCATGCGGTGCTTCTTCATCTCATCAGTGAGCGGCCCCATCGAACCTTCGCCGAAAATCTGGGTCGTAACCCCTTGTTTGAGTTCACCCATGGAACGGCCATCGGCAATCAGAGACACCTCGGAGTGAGAAAGCATGTTGATAAAGCCGGGAGTGACGGCCAGGCCGGTTGCATCAATGACGGATTTGGCGCTCGCACGGTGTAGCTGACCGATCGCAACAATCCGATCACCGCGAATGCCGACGTCGGCGCTGCGCGGTGGCTGGTCCGTGCCATCGTAAAGCATGCCGCCTTTGATGAGCACATCGAAAGAATCTCCGCGCGGTGATGTTTGTGCCGCGCAAAGGCATGGTGTGATCAGTACCGCCGAGACGATGAGTACTGCCGCTGAGGCAAGGAATCTACACCGTCTGATCATCCTTTTTGTGCTCCCTTTTCGAGGTCGCCTACTGGACTGCACGACCCCAACCGAAATTTGCAGTCGAGCGAAGAACTGTCCCTACCGAAAACTTGCTTTGTCCCTGTGGTTCGCCAAAAATGATATCGCACACGCGGAGCTTAAGAATCAGCGACATCCAGATCGACGTTCGCTCGTGGAGCTTACGAAGACAAGACATGTAACGCATTATTACATGGTCCTTGGCGAGCGATTGAAGGGCTAGATGCAATTTTCGGTAGGCACAATCGCACTGGTAGCGTGCGCCGCGCAAGCGGCTTAGTCCTAACGCATACTCGCGGACAAGTGAACTCGCCCGCGAATGCTGGCCATGGCAAATGGAGGCGATTGCGACTACACATCCCATCGCCGCCTAGCACCGGCGAGGTCCGCATTATTTGAAAACCCCGCAAGTCGCGATAGAACCGCACGGATGTCGGCATGTCGCAGACTTGTTGTACTAGTGGAGCTAATCCCTGAACCTCACTGTGAAACAGCCAAGACTAGCCGCACTCTTCTTCGAAGATATCAAACAATTACTCCTGTCGCAGCGCCTCCAGATTCCACGTGCACTTGGCGCCTTCCAGTTTCTCGGGTAGCACGCCGTTCGCTCCCGAGAGGTTGTAGCCGCTTCCACCCAGTAGCGCCATCTGCTCGAAGCTCCGGGATTGTTTCTGCCACTGCTGAAAGATTCCACCGGCGAATACTATTTCGCAGGCTCCGCCACGCTTGCAATGAGGTGCGGCCCCTCAGTGGACCACAGTTTCTGCTATGCCCATCTGAAGTAAATGGGCAAATTGTGCGGCTGCCAGGGGCCGGCTGAAGAGGTAGCCTCGTCCTTCCGTGCAACGCTGGGTCTGAAGGTAAGTCCTCTGTTCTCGCGTTTCGATACCTTCGGCAATCACGAGGTGCTTGAGGCTCTTGCCCATGTGAATTATGGCGCTCACGATGGAGGAAACTTCGGGATCGGCAGCGATCTGGTGGATAAAGGACTGGTCGATTTTCAACACGTCTATAGGAAACTGCCGAAGATAGCTGAGTCTGGAATAGCCGGTGCCGAAGTCATTTACGGCAAACTGTCTCTGGCGAATTGATACGGTGGCAGTGAAATGATCGGATCCTACCGCGCTGCGATTGAGAAACATCGAATGATTTCATTGGAAGTTTTGCCGAGGTTCACCGAATACCGCAGCGAGCGCGGACCCAAACTCCGTCGGGCGTATCGACTCGCGGGCGGTACCTCCTTGAAGGGATACTTGGGCCCGCCAAGAAGCGCTTACCGGTGCCCCTCTCGGGGTCAGGTTACGTTCCCTATGCGGCTACCTCCACACCAATAGCGAAGTCGCCGCTCTCCTTGCGCTGGCAGTAAGCGACCCTTCCTTCAAACCGAACGCCATTCCGGGGTAAAGTAACGAGGACACGAGTCCCGGGCTGCCAGCACCGCGTCGTGGTAACGCGTGCACCGTGAAGACTCACGTTCTCAGTGACCGTCTTTTCCTTAGGCACAGATTGTTCTGAAAGCGAAACCTCTGCGTCCCATATCTGTTGGATACGCCTTTCGGATCGACTACTTGCAGCCATGGTTCTCCCTCCGAGACCTCCCGAGGGGGCCGGATGACCTCAAGAACAGGCAATCTCTACGTGTAGGACTGACAACACCGGAAATCAATCAGGTGTGGACACTAAATTGCCGTGGTTGAACACCTGGCTTGTGGGGGTTCCATGTTTACGGACGCCCCGTAGGGTACCCCGTCCAGTCGACACATAGGTACGATGTGCGGGCGGTGAAGGAACCTGGCTAGTCGGAGATCCAGATTTTGGTCACCTTGTTATCGTTTGTCTGAGCATAAAGGATACCCCACGCCTCATAACGAAAAAAAACAATAAAGGGTCTGGTCGCTCGAATTGTTTTCTTCCCATAAACGTCAGTCGCTCGGTGGTCGCAGAAGTCTACGCTGCGCTTTGGAGCAGGACCTTCCCAAGCGCAGGGCGAACGGCGGACCAGCAAGACGCCTTTGCTGTCTGTGCATTGTCCCTACCGAAAACTTGCTTTGGTCCATCACAGCTCTCTGCGGGACCCGTGTAATTACACGACGTCTCTGTACGTTGTCCATTTCAGGCGCACTCATAATTCTGGCGAGGCACAGGCGACTAGCGCACGTGCGGGCGCAAAAGCCAACTGAGGTCGGCGCCGACGGCGAACGAATAACTGTTGAGTTGCAGCGGAACGCTGCGGCTGTAGTCGAATTCGAGATCAAGGTAACCGACCGGCTTGTAGTCGATCCCCGCATTGTAGCCGTTGTCGCGCACGAGGTCCGCGGCACCCGCGGAGACGCTGGCAGTGGTGAACCTCTGGCGGTTCTTGGTCGCACCGCCAGCGTTGCATTTGGCGGCGGAGCCACAACGGAAGACCCGGCTGATCACCGTTTGATTGCCCCACGGCGCGACATCATACGCCGAGGCCGAGAAACTGAACTTGCCAAGGTCGTATTCAATGCCGCCGTTGAATTGAGCGTTGTAGCCGAAGGTGATGAATGGACGATGGAAAAATCTTGTATCCATGACCGTATTACCCGCGCCGAAGTCCAGAAACGGAGAAAAATCTCCGAAGGCGTGGTCTATATGGTTCGCCAAATTCCAAGTTGCATGACCAGTGCTTAGGCCTTTCTTCGTTTCGCCGGTTGGAGCAGTAAGATGTACGGCCGAACTGAAGTTGAGGGACGGGTTAGGGTAGTTCAACCGGAGGTCCGTGAAGAACGTACCTACGCCAATCCCGGAGACGGCACCCGGATCGTTGTTCTTGATGGAAGAAGGGGTGCTCACAAAATAGAACGGCACGCCCGCATCAATGCCAAAGTAACGAGAAAAGTTGTAGCCGAGAGCGGATCCAAGATCGTAGACGGACCCATCGCTGCTGTAGCCATCTTCGAACTTGGCTCCCAGTGTCCATCCGGGAGTGAAGCCTCCAGGGTTAGCTTTTGCCGGACTGCTTGCGGCCGGGTTCGGGGATTGGGCAGACATTGAGGAGCAAAGAGCGAGAACGGCAACCGAGCAGAAGAGGCCCGCACCACCTCGCCCCGACGCTCGTGATTTGGAATCTCTCTTAGTTGATTCTGCGCTGAATTTCAATTGTCGCCTCCAATATAGTGTTCCGATTTGTTCTAGCGCCTAGTACCCACAAAACTCCAGCTTGAACCAAGAGCGTGTGTGTAACTGGATCCAGGAATCAAGGTGACGTTATTTCGTTCGATTCCAGTGTATAAAGAGTGGATGCCGGGAGTGACGGCGTCGGATTGCGAGTTTCGGGGGATGTAACTGTACCGAAGAACGGGTGGCCGACGGTCCCCACAGCGACGCCAATCAGCAGAAAGATGAAATGCGCCGAGTACTAACAGCGATGAGCCGGGCAGGACTCGAACATGCAACCCTCTGATTAAGAGGCGGAGTTCATGCCGCAATGTCGAGCCGAAATGCAATGTGATGTACTGTGTGGCGACATGGTGCAATCCGGGCCCCCGGCACCATCCGAGCGTAAGCGGGTCAGGTCCCTCGCTGAGATTCTGTTGTGCCGTGGGCGCGGCGAACAACTCCTCACGCGTAAATCGAGAGCGTTTGTAGTTCAATGTCTTCCGGTAAACAAATGTTAGGCGACGACCATTTGACCATCTGGAGTGATCAGAAACGATATGTCGTTGGAGGCTGGCGCGTTCAGAGATCCGGAACCCCCGTTTCCCATTGACAGGAGCGGCTATAATCTGAGTCTACGCGCACCAGAAGGACCGTGTCACGACTTGAAGGAGAAGTCGAATGTCCGCTTGGATGAAGTCGGCACTGATGATTTTCTTCTTGAGCATGGCTCATACTGCCCACGCCCAAACATTCCCCTATGAGGCGCAATTTCGGCGGCTTATGGGTGAGCCGAATGAAACGGTTTCGGCGTTCGTCATGTATCCGTGGCAAGACAATGTGCAGGTCTCCCTCGCAGAGCTAAACAACGTTCCCCACGGCGACGTGATTCGGATTGCATCCGTTGAGCGACCAGCCTCGGGCTACAACCGCTGGTCTCACTGGGAGAGCGCAGATCACACCGTTTGGGTAGATCTGTTGGATTTCCCGTTGCGTGATGCGGCGACCGAGTTGCTTGGCTCTGCTGGTCAAACTCATTCAGGCTATCATTGGGAAAATCAGCTACTGCTATTCACAAATCTTTGCGACGCCGACAAAGACGCTCTAGGGGCTGCCCTGCTCGGTCACTCCGGACAACTGCTAAATGTGGGCCTCAAGTTGAATATGGCGGTCTGTGCGACTGGAACCGTTACCCAGGCTGATTTGCAAAACCTGGACAGTGCCATCTCACGCCTTCAGCGTTTGCTGTTGGCGATCGCTCGGCAGGTCCTCGACCCGGCATTCGTCACCTTTGAGCCAAAGATTTCGGTGAAACCTGAGGCAGCACGTTTGCTGAGGATGGAGGGGTTTGCGCGACTTTGGGCCGAAGTGAAATATAGCTTTGTATATCTGGAGAAACGGCCGCAATTGGACTGGGATGGCGTGCTTGAACGTTTTATGCCCCGAATTGCTGCGGCCAAGAACGACGTCGAATATGGCCGTATCCTCGAAGAAGTCGTCGCGCTGTTACCTAGCCTATGCACGGAATTTGAGTAGATGAAGGATGTTGAGATGTTGGAACCTTTGGGGCCCCTGGAAATCCTGTAGTAAAACAGAGAGGCCGCGAAGTGATCGCTTCGCCAGCCGATCTCCAG
>Ga0209267_1002463_pt1 | contig 11919 bp, 10 predicted proteins | sample GraSoiAngelo_137_FD_185894 | JGI IMG/M metagenome (GOLD analysis project Ga0209267, IMG submission 185894) | Grasslands soil microbial communities from the Angelo Coastal Reserve, California, USA - 14_0929_09_30cm (SPAdes) (version 2) | ecosystem: Environmental > Terrestrial > Soil > Grasslands ... | reverse complement strand
CGACGATGAGCAGCAAGGCGTCCATGTTGTTCATGCGACTCCTCCCTTGGCCTCCGCTTTCGCGACCTTCAGCGTCAGCCCGTCCACCGCGACGATCCGCACCTGCGCCCCGGGCTCGAGGGGCTCGCCCTCGGCGACGGCGCGCCAGATCTCGCCCGAGACCATCACCTGGCCTTCGGGCCCCAGACGCTCGCGCACGGTGGCGGTCTTGCCGACGAGCCCTTCGGCCCCGGTCGCCGGCGGGCGCCCGAGCGCGCGCACGCCGGCCGCCACGACGAACAGGAAGAGGCCGGCCATCGCGCCCACCGTCGGCACGATCACCCACCAGCTCACACGGAAGCCGACCTCGGGCGCGTCGAAGAGCATCAGCGAGCCGAGCGCCATCGAGACGATGCCGCCGATCGCCAGGATGCCGTGGCTCACGATCTTGATCTCGGCCACCAGGAGCACGATGCCGAACAGGATCAGAAGCAGGCCGGCGTAGTTGATCGGCAGGCTCTGAAAGGCGAAGAACGCCAGGATGAGCGAGATCCCGCCGATGACGCCGGGCAGGATCACGCCCGGGTTCGAGAGCTCGAAGAAGAGACCGAGCATGCCGAGCATCATGAGGACGTAGGCCACGTTGGGGTCGGTGATGATGTTCAGGAACCGGTCGCGAAAGCCGATCTCGATCGGCCGCACCGGCGCGCCCTTCGTGGCGAGCGTCACCGTGCCCTTCGGCAGCTTGATCGTGCGGCCGTCGATCTTCTCGAGCAGGTCGGGAACGGAATCGGCGACCAGGTCGATCACCTTGAGCTTGAGCGCTTCGCGCTCGGTGATCGCCACGGCCTCGCGCACGGCCTTCTCGGCCCAGTCCGCGTTGCGCCCGCGCTCGAGCGCCACGGTGCGGATGAACGCGGCCGCGTCGTTTTCGACCTTCTTCATCATCGTCTTGTCGGCGCCGCCGCCGAGCGCGACGGGCGAGGCCGCGCCGATGTTGGTGGCCGGCGCCATGGCGGCCACGTGCGCCGCCATCGTGATGAAGACACCGGCCGAGGCCGCGCGGGCCCCGGTGGGCGCGACGTAGACGACGACGGGGACCTCGGCGTTCATCATGCGCTGGACGATCGCGCGCATCGAGCGCTCGAGGCCACCGGGTGTGTCGAGCTGGATCACGAGCGCCTGCGCCCGCTCGGCCTGGGCGCGGTCGATGGCGATGCCGACGAGACGCAGGGTGACCGGGCTGATCACGCCCTCGATCTCGATCGTCGCGACCGGAGCGGGCGCGGCCGATGCCACGACGGGAATGGTGAGCAGCGCGAGGACGAGCACGAGGCAGGCGCGAGCCGGGACCGGCTCCAAACCCTTACGACCCGGCCTCATTTCTGGAGCGCCAGGACGCTCACGAGCTCGAAGAGAAGATTGGCGCCGAGCAGCGCGGTGATCTGGCCGGGGCCGTCGTACGGGGGCGAAACCTCGACCACGTCGGCCCCGACGAGCGCCTGTCCCGCGAGCGCCCGCACCAGCACGAGCGCCTCGTACGACGTGAGCCCGCCGACCTCGGGCGTGCCGGTGCCGGGCGCGAAGGCCGGATCGACGGCGTCGATGTCGAACGAGCAGTAGACCGGCCCGCCGCGCAGGCGAGCGAACCGTTCGGCGACCCAGGCCGTGCCCTGCTCCTTCACGGTCTCGATGCGGGCGACCTCGATCCCGTGCTGGTCGTGGAACTCGAAGTCCTCCGAGCCGTAGAGCGGGCCGCGGATTCCGACCTGGATCATCCGTCTGGGGTCGATGAGCCCTTCCTCGACGGCTCGGCGAAACGGCGTCCCGTGGAAGTACTTCGAGCCGAAGTATTCATCCCACGTGTCCGGATGCGCGTCGAAGTGCACCAGGCCCAATCGGCCATGGCGGCGCGCCAGAGCCCGCAGAATGCCGAGGGTCACGGAGTGATCGCCGCCGACGCAGACGGGCATGGCGCCCTCCGCGATCACCGCGCTCACTCGCGCGTCGATCGCGGCCAGCGTGCGCTCGATCGAGATCGGCACGGTGTCGACGTCGCCGCAATCGGCGATGCGCAGCCGCTCGAACGGATGCACCTTGAGGACGGGATTCCACGGGCGGATCAGCGAGGACTGCTCCCGCACGGCCCGCGGACCAAAGCGGGCACCGGTCCGGTACGAGGTCCCGCCGTCGTACGGGATACCGAGCAAGGCCACATCCAGGCCCTTGGCCGAGGCCGCCGACGGGAGCAGCATGAATGTCGCCACCTGGCCGAATCGCGGAGAGACGAACGCATCACGGGGTCCCGACGTGCTCACCGCGAACCTCCTGAGCTAGCTCATAATCGCGCCTCGGCCGGCGGGGCCCCCCCGCCCCGCGACGACCTGCAGCGCGAACCTCCTAGAGCGCCGAGCGGAGCCCGGCGACCGTCGTCAGCAGCAGCGAGACCTCGTCGGGCGAGTTGAACACCGAGAACGTCGCGCGCGAGGTGCCGACGACCCCGAGTCGACGCATGAGCGGCATCGCGCAGTGATGTCCCGCGCGGACGGCGATACCTTCCGCGTCGAGGAGAGCCGCCACGTCGTGCGGGTGCAGGCCGTCGACGGCGAACGAGACGACCGCGCCCCGATCGACGCCGGCCGGCGGGCCGTAGACCGTGACCCCCGGAATTCGCGCCAGGCCTTCCTGGGTCTGGCGCGTCAGGGCGCGCTCGTGCTCGGCGACGCGGTCCATGCCGAGCTTCTCCAGATACTCGATCGCCGCCGTCAGCCCGACGGCCTCCGCGATCGGCGGGGTGCCGGGCTCGAACCGCCAGGGCAAATCGTTCCACTGGGCGTGGTCGATCCAGACCTCCTTGATCATCTCGCTCCCGCCGCGGCCAGGCTCGAACCGGTCGAGCACTGCGCGCCGGCCGTACATGACGCCGATCCCGGTCGGGCCCAGCATCTTGTGGGCTGAGAGCACGTAGAAATCACACCCGAGCGCGGACATATCGAGCCTCAGGTGAGGCGCCGCCTGAGCCCCGTCCACGACCGTGAGCGCGCCGACGGCGCGTGCCTTGCGGACGATCTCCGCAACCGGTGTGATCGTCCCGACCACGTTCGAGACGTGCGTGAACGCCACCACACGGGTGTGCGGGCTGAGCAGGCAATCGAGGGCGGCGAGATCGAGCGTGCCGTCGGCCAGGATCGGCACCGCCTTCAGCACGGCGCCACGGTCCTTGGCGACCAGCTGCCAGGGGATGAGGTTCGAGTGGTGCTCGAGCTCGGTCACCACGATCTCGTCGCCCTTGCCGAGCGTCCGGCCGATCGTCTCGGCAATCAGCCCGAGGCCGTCGGTGGTGCCCCGGGTGAAGACGACCTCCTCGCGGCTCGGGGCGCCGATGAAGCGCTGGACGGCGTCGCGGGCCACCTCGTAGAGCTCGGTCGCCTCCTCACCCAGGGTGTGGATCGAGCGGTGGACGTTGGCGTGGCTCCGCTCGTAGTACCGGTTCATCGCTTCGAGCACGCTGCGCGGCTTCTGGCTCGAGGCGCCTGAATCGAGATAGACCAGCGGATGGCCGTTGACGATCCGCTGGAGGATCGGAAAGTCACCCCGCGTGAGCTCGTCGAGCCTCATCGCTTCGCGTTCCCGTTGAGCGCCAGCGCCAGCACCGAGAGCGGCAGGGTCGCGCAGCGCATCCGCGTGGGGCGAATCTCGGCCTGGAGCACGGCCAGCACGTCGCCGACCTCGAGCGCTGCCGCCTCGTTGCGCGTGCGGCCCGAGACCAGGTCGGCCACCACGTCGGCCGACGCCGTGCAGATCGCGCACGAGTCGCCGATGAAGCGCGCTTCGGAGATTCGGCCCTCGGGCGCGATCGACAGCATCATCCGCACGCGATCGCCGCAGAGGGGGTTCACGTCCTCGGCCACCGCATTCGCGCCGGGCAGGTCGCCGCGATGGCGCGGCCGCCGCCAGCGGTCGCGGATGACGTCGCTGTAGAGGCCGCTCGACGCCGACGGCGTCACGCCACTCACTCGAGCTCTCCCCGGGCCGCGTTCGTCCGGTACGGCGGGAAGCGATAGGCCATGTCGCGCGAGAGCATGCCGCCGTGACCCATCTCGGCCAGCGACCGGTTGTCGACGCGCTCGCCGGCGAGGATCTGCGGTAGCGCCAGGTCGAACGTGGTGGCCTGCGAGAACATGCCGCAGGTCGGCATCCCGAGCACGGCCTTGTCGTCCCAACGCGCGAGCCAGAGCAGGCTGCCGGGGTGAGCGGGCGCGCCGTGGCGCTCCATGCGGGCCCCCAGCAAGGTGAGGCCGCCGAAGACTGGATCGAGCGGATCGAGCGCGCTCGCCCCAGCGACGATCAGCACCTCGGCGCCCTCGCGGCGAAGCGCCGTCAGCGCATCGGCCACGACTTTCGGTGAACCTCCGGCGTAGGTGATCGGCAGCAAACGCCCGCCGAACCACTCGATCTTCTGCTTCAGGGCCGTCTCGAAGCGGGCGCGCTGCTTGGCGTCGAGCCGCTCCTGGGCGACCACGCCGATCGTCGTAGGCCTGAAGGCGCTGACGGCCAGGAGCCCGTATGCGTCGCGCGCGATCTTCTCGACCGTGTTGAGGGTCTCGGCCGGAATGACGAGCGGGGTCACCTTGCACTTGGCGACGGTCTCGCCGGGCTCGACGGGCTGCGACTCGAAGAGCGTGAAGATCGAGATGCCTTCGAGCGCGTTCGCGTCGGCCAGGGCCTGGCGTCGAACTCTGAGAAGCCCCCGGCGCGTCGCCACCAGCGTCCACTGACCGCCGGTGTAACCCTTCACCTCGACCCCATCGCCGACGACGGCCGCCGCCAGTCGCTTGCCGGCTTCCTCCTCGTGCAGGTCGGTCGGATCGACGGCGAGCAGGTGGATCTCCTCCCACGGCGCTTCCATGAGGACCTTCGACGTGGCCGCGGTCAGCCGCGCGCCCTTCTCGACTGCGATCTTTCCGGCGGCGTCGCGGACGTCGTGGCAGAGGACTTTGCCGACGAGGCCCTCAGGGGTCGCCGCCTCGCGACGCTGCGCGATCGCTTTCATGATCGCGGGCTAGGCTCCGTCCGCGAGGGTCCCGTCACGGGCACGCTGTCCCGCCGGGGCTTGGTGCTCATCGGCTGGCCGGTGCCGCCGCCGCGAACGGCCTGGATCTCCGCCATCACCGCCAGCGCGATCTCCGGCGCCGAGCGGGCGCCGATATCGAGGCCGATCGGAACCCGGACCCGCTTGAGCGCCGCCTCGCTCTCGCCCTCTTCCGCGAGCAGCTTCAAAATGGCCCCGCCGCGCCTCGTCGACCCGAGCATGCCGATGTAGCCGACCTCGGTGGCGAGCGCCTTATGCAGCACCGGCAGATCGTACTTGTAGTCATGCGCCATCAGCACGAGCGCGGTGGAAGGCACGAGCGGATACTCGCTGACGAGCTCCGACGGGATGCCGATCTTCAGCTCGTCGACCTGCGGGAAGCGCTCGCGCGTCGCGAACCGCGGCCGGCCGTCGATGACGACCGTGCGGTAGCCGAGCACGCGGGCCAGCTCGGTCATCGGCATCGACACGTGGCTGGCGCCGACAACGAGCAGCAGCGCGGACGGCGCGAACACCTCGACGAACGCGCGCGTGCCCTCGGCGAAAAGCGTCCGGGACGTGCCGACCGTCATCGCGTCACGCGCTTCCTCGATGAACCGCTCGTCGAGTGCCGCCTCGCCCAGGGTGCCGGTGATCGTGCCGTCGTCCAGCATCAGGATCTTCGAGCCCACCGGACCGTCGAGCCGGGTGATGATCGCGGCCCGCCCGCCCTTGCCGGTATGCGCACGCACGCGATCCAGGAAATCGGCCGACAGCGGCTCGACGAACACCTCGATCGTGCCGCCGCAGGTGAGCCCGATCTCCCACGCTTCCTCGTCGCCCAGATTCAGCTCGAGGAGTCGAGGCCGGTTCGTGTTCAGCACGTCCTCGGTTTGCTCGATCACCTGGGCGTCGACGCACCCACCGATGGTGACGGAGCCGAGCACGGACCCGCCCTCACCGACCAGCATCTTGGCGCCTTCCTTGCGCGGCGTGGTGCCGCGCGTGTTGACGAGGGTCGCCACCGCGACCTTGCCCGGGGAGCGCCGAAGTTCGTCAATTTGATCGAAGAGTTCCGCCATGGAACCTAATGATACGCCGAGCGGGGCCGAGACGCACCCCTGTGGCTAGAGGTGAAGCTTGCCGGCGAGATCGCGCAACGCCGCGAGGTTGTGGCCCGCGGCGAAATCATCGATCAGCGGCATCGCCGCCGCCATGCCGCGCGTCAGGGGCTCGTACGAGGGGTTGCCGAGCAGCGGGTTCAGCCAGATCAGGCGCGCCGCGCGCCGCTTGATCCGCATGAGCTCGGTGGCCAGCACGTCCGGCTCGCCCGTGTCCCACCCGTCCGAGAGGACGATCACGATCGTGCGCCGGTCGACCAGGTGCGGCCACTCCCGGTTGAACTGGGCGAACGACTCACCGATACGCGTGCCGCCCGACCAGTCGCGCACGTCGGTGAGCCGCCGGAGAACCTGGCGATATGAGCGCCCGCGCAGCAGCTCGGTGATCCGCGTCAGGCGCGTCGAGAAGATGAACGTCTCGACCCGGCCGAAGACGTTCTGCAGCGCGAACAGGAACTGGAGCAGGAAGCGGCTGTAGAGATCCATCGAGCCCGAGACGTCGCAGAGCAGCACGAGCCTGATCTTCTTCCGCTTCCGCTCGCGAAAGCGCAGCTCGATCAGGTCGCCGCGCGTGAGGTTCGCGCGCAGGGTGCGGCGCAGATCGACCCGTCCCTTCCGCTTGACCGGGCGCCGGCGGCGGCTCATGCGGTGGGCGAGCCGGCGGGCGATCTTGACCGTGAGCCTGAGCAGCTCGTCGAGCTGGTCGGCGCCAAAGGTCGAGAAGTCCTGGTTCACGAGGCCTTCGGCCTCGGAGGCCAGCGGCACGCTCAATGGATCGCCAGCTTCCTCGGGCTCGTCCTCGCCCCACGAATCGAGCGCGAGAGCCTCTCTTTTCTGTCCCGACTTCTCGAGCGCGGCGCCTCCCGGATCCTCGAGCGACGGCGCGGGAATGAATCCCGACTGATCGTCGCCCTCAGGCAACACGCGCCAGAACGCCTCGAAGCAGCGGTCGAACGGCGGAACTTCTTCGAGACGGGTGACGAAGACGGCGCGGAGGCCCAGGTAGACCTCGTGGCGATCGGCGATGTCGAGGTGGTCGAGGGCGCGAACCGCGTCGGTGACTTCGACGAGCGTCACCGGCAAGCCGGAGCGGCGGAGCAAGGTCGCGAAGCGCGCGACCGCCGCCGAGAGATCGCGCGGCACGCTCTCAGCTCGGCGCGGGCAGGAACGGACCGAGCCCGGCCTTGGCGACCTCGGCGCGGAAGCGCTTCATGTCGTCGACGTCCTTCAGGACGCAGCCGAGCGTCTCACCGACAAGCGCCTCGTCGATGTGGTCGGCGTGAAGCGAGGCAAGCGCCTGGGCCCAGTCGAGCGTCTCGGCCACCCCCGGCACCTTCGCGAGCCGCACCTGCCGCAACGTCTCCATGAACTTCGCGATCTCGCGCGCGAGCCGACCGTTGATGCCCGGCACCTTGCGCGCGATGATCCGGATCTCCTTGTCGGGCGTCGGATAGTCGAGCCAGAGATAGAGACACCGGCGCCGGAGCGCGTCCGACAGCTCGCGCGTGCGGTTCGAGGTCAGGATGACGTGCGGCGGATGCGTCGCCTTGATCGTGCCGATCTCTGGGATCGTCACCTGCCAGTCCGAGAACACCTCGAGCATGAATGCTTCGAATTCTTCGTCGCAGTTATGGGTAATGACCTGGTTAGCGACGAAGTAGGGCTGGCCCTCGAGGACGAAGTCGTAGACGGTCTGAGTCGCAGACGCCTTTTCCACAGATGTCACTTCCTCGAGGACGACCCCGCGCTCTACGAGATCCTTCAACGCCGCCGCGCCGAAGGCCTCGGCGATCCTTCCGAGGGACGACACGTTGGGACGCACACGTCCAGTGAGAATGTCGTAGATCGTCTGGTGCCCGACGGTGTGACCGACGACGTTCTCCGCGCTGAGCTGGCGGAGCGCTGCCATCACGGGCTCGCTCGGGAGCGTCCCCATCCGCCCGAACGCTGGCGCTTTCAGGCAGGCCGCCCGAGCCCGCTTCGCCGGCGCCTCGAATCCAACCCGCTCCATGAATGCCGGCACATCAGCCACGGCCAGACTGAAGTAGGTCCCCTGACCGAACGATCGAGGGTGGCTCTTGATCTTCGAGATCCGGCCGTCTATCCCTAAAGAGCCGAGCACTTGCTGAATTCCAGCGAGGAGGTACGGCGAAGCGGAGGCGGCGCAGACTTGGTGATCGCCAACCCAGCCCTCACCGTCGAAGTAGCCGCGGACGAAGGCCGCGCGTTTCTCGCGAGGTAGCTCGAACACGAACTCTGGAAGCATTCGTTCGCGGCTTCGAACAAACCCGGCGCCGAGCACGCGACGCAGGAAGCGACCGAGCGGCAGCGAGTGATAGGTCAACTCGAAATTGCGATGCGGCCCGGGGATGATCCTCGGTCGCATTCCAAACGCCTTCTCGAATTTCTCGGCGTAAAGCTCGAGGTTGAGCCGATCCTTGTCGGCGATGCACAACCGGTCGCTCGTAAAGCAACCGTCAGCGACGATGTATCCGAGGAGCTCGTAGAAGGCCACGCACTGATCGACCCTCAGACCGCCGGCGTGCTCGACATCCCTGAACTGGCCAGCAACGCCGAGTTCCGCCGTCAGCCTCCGCACGATCCCGGCACGGAGCGAACCGCGGAACGATCGAGGCTGGAGCACGTTGCGCAGGTGCGTTCTGGACACGCCCACGCGTTCGGCGAGCTCTTCGTAAGTCAGTCCAAAACGCTTGTACGCCGCACGCAGGAGCGCCTTGCCCGCTGCCGTGATCTTGACCAGGTTGTCGTCGAACTCGAATATCGGCTCGTCTTCGTGGTCTGAGCTGAAACTCTTTGCCAGCGGAAGCCGATCCGATGGCCGCAGACCGGCGGCGGGAACGATCTCGAACCCGTCGTCCTTGAATCGGACGAACTTGTGCTCCGGAGTGACCTCCAGAAATCGGCCGCCCACCATGATTCGGTAGACCTCGGCGGTCTGCCGGGGGATGACCTTTCGGACTCGAGAGCGGGAGAGGCGGAAGCCATCGGGGGAGAAGCTGATCAGCTCGTCTCCGGGCCAGACATCTTGGGCGCATTTGACACCGCTCGCCGTCGTCACGAGCGTCCGGGCGGCGATGCATCGATCGACCTCGTCCACCAGGAGCACCGGCGCGTGGGAGTTCTGTGTGATCGCCTGGAGCAGGGGCCGGCGCAGCAGGAAAGGCTCCGAGAAGATCTCGTGCTCCTTGTCGGCCATCGCCCGATTGGTGTGGCCGGCTTCCTCGAGCTTGATGTGCAGGAGCTGCTTCTGGTAGTTCCACTCGTAGAGCGCGGTGGAGACGTCGAGGCCTTCGTAGCACTGCAGGCGGATCAGATTCGTGCCGAGCATGCGCGACATCACCTTCGCGACCTCGGTCTTGCCGACGCCGGCGGGCCCCTCGATCAACAGCGGCTTGCGCAGGCGCATCGCGAGGTGAACCGACGTCGCGACCGGCGCGTCGGTGACGTACTCCGCCGCTTCCATCATGTCCTGGATTTTCCGGATCTCGTCACGCATGGCTAGCTATTGTACATGAAGCTTTGCGTAATCTTCGGGCGTGTCCACGTCGGGAGGCATCGCGAGATCGAAGGCGACGGTCTCGACGCGCTCGGGATTCTCCTTCACGACGGCGCGGGCGCCCGCGTCGCCTTTGAGCGTGCGAAGCTCGCCGAAGACCTCGGACGAGAACAGAACCGGCGTCCCCTGCACTCCCCGATAGACCGGCGCGACGATCGCCTTGCCCGAGCGGCGAAACGCGCCGAGCAGCGCCGGCACGACGGCGCCGGGCATGCGCGGCTGATCGCCGAGCGCGATCAACGCGGCGGTCGTCCACGGCTTGAGCGCGGCGACGCCGGCGGCGATGGACGTGCCCTGCCCATCCTGTGGACGCGGATTCACCGCGAATCGCACCGCGAGATCTCCGAGCGCCTCGCGAATCGCGGTGTCGTCCGGGCCGGTCACGACCACGACGTCCTCGACGTGGCCCAGGAGGTGCTCGACCGACCAGCGCACGACGGCCTTGCCCTGAAGCTGCAGCAGGAGCTTTTGCCGTCCCATCCGGCGCGCGAGCCCGGCCGCCAGCACGACCGCCGCGATCACGCGCGCCCCCAGAAGGCTTCGAGCTCCTGGCGCGCGCTCGTCATGCAATCGAAATCCGAGGGAATCCCGCAGCCGAATCCGGGAAGGGAGAGTGTGACGACAACGTCGCGGCGCAGCCGTCCGACCAGAGCGCGCCAGACGCGGTGAGTGTCCGGCACCCCGTGCACGAGGATGGCCGCCATCAGCGTCCTCGTGCCCGAGGCTGCTCTTCGCGTTCCGTAGTGGTCAGCGCCGGTCGACTATCCGCCGGCGCGCTTGACCGCCTCGGTCAACGCGCGCTTGGCGAACACGCGGCAGAGGTGCGACTTGTACTCGACAGAGCCCTGAAGGTCCGCCTGCACGTCGACACCCTCGGCGGCCTTCTGCGCGGCCGCCTCGATCGCGGCGGCATCCAGCTTCTTGCCGGTGCAACCCGCCTCGACGCCCTTGGCGCGCACGGCCTTCGTGCCCGCGCCGGTGATCCCGATCGACGCCTTCGAGCAGGCGCCCTTGCCGTCCAGGGTGACGGCCGCGGCCACGCCGACCACGGCGAACCGCGAGGCCGGATGCGGGAACTTCAGGTACGCGGCGCCGCTGCTGGCCGGCAGCAGGGGCACGCGGACCTCGACCAGAAGCTCGTCCTCGCCGACGGCGGTCGCCATCAAGCCCTTGAACCAGTCGTCGACCTTCACCGTGCGCCGGCCCTTCGCGCCCTCGCAGACCATCTCGGCGCCCAGCGCGATCATGGCCGCCGGGTAGTCGGCCGCCGGGTCGGCGTGGGCGATCGAGCCGCCGACCGTCCCGCGGTTACGCACCGCCGGATCGCCGATGAGCGCGGCGACCTCGGAGAGGACGGCTAGCTTCGACTTCACCACCGACGACGACTCGACCTCCCAGTGGGTGGTCATCGCGCCGATCGCCAGCACGTTGCCGTCCTGCTTGATCCCCGAGAGCCCGGGGACCTTACGCAGGTCGATCAGGTGCTTGGGTTGCGCCAGTCGCAGCTTCATCATCGGAATCAAGCTGTGGCCCCCGGCGAGCAGCTTGGCGTCGTCCTTGTGCTTGCCGAGAAGGTCGAGCGCTTCCTTGATCGTGCCCGGCGCGTGATAGTCGAACGCGGCTGGATACATGTCGCTCTCCTGATTACCGGGCGCCCTTGGCGCCCTGAATGATCTTCCACACACGCTCGGCGCTCAACGGCATCGCCTCGATGTGGTCCACACCAAGCGGAGCGAGCGCGTCCACCACGGCGTTCATGACCGCCGGCGGCGACGCGATCGTCCCGGTTTCCCCCGCGCCCTTGATGCCCATCGGATTCACCGGCGTGGGCGTCACCGTGCGGTCGGTCTCGTACATCGGCAGCATGTCGGCCTTGGGCAGCGCGTAGTCCATCATGCTGCCCGTCACGAGCTGGCCGGACTGGCCGTCGTACACGGCACCTTCGCAGAGCGCTTGCCCGACGCCCTGCGCGATGCCCCCGTGGACCATGCCGTCCACGATCATCGGATTGATGACGTTGCCGACGTCGTCCACCGCCAGGTAGCGGAGGATGCGGACGTTACCGGTTTCCCGCTCGACCTCGACGACGCACGCGTGGGCGCCGAACGGGAAGCAGAAGTTCGACGGATCGTAAAAGGACGTCTCCTCGAGCCCGGGCTCGAGTCCCTCCG
>Ga0209267_1002461_pt1 | contig 11929 bp, 15 predicted proteins | sample GraSoiAngelo_137_FD_185894 | JGI IMG/M metagenome (GOLD analysis project Ga0209267, IMG submission 185894) | Grasslands soil microbial communities from the Angelo Coastal Reserve, California, USA - 14_0929_09_30cm (SPAdes) (version 2) | ecosystem: Environmental > Terrestrial > Soil > Grasslands ... | reverse complement strand
CAAGCTGCCCAAACGTCTGTAGTAAGTGATTGATTTGCGGGCAGATGGTTGGTGGACGTGGCCGGGATCGAACCGGCGACCCCCTGCTTGCAAAGCAGGTGCTCTCCCAGCTGAGCTACACGCCCATCCTTGTAACCGTTTTATTCTAAAACACTTTCGAGCGCGCCGCACTTAATTCCCATCAGAATAGACACAAAACAGTGCACCTGCTCAAGTAGTCTCCCACACGCGCTACCCCGCCCCGCGGTGTGACCGTTTCCGGCTGGGGCGGGAATCAGGAGCACACCGTGACAAAAATGGCGTTGCGATGCCGTCTCTCAGGCGCAACCTGGCGCAACCTTCTTGTATTACAGCCCGTAATACATTAAGCTAACACTCCGAGGCAATGTTATGCCATCTCCAGTGACATTGAGGGTGGATAAGGAAACCAGACAGCGTATCGCCCGCATCGCGCGCCGCAAGCAAGTGTCCGCGTCGGAGGTGATTCGCCAGGCGATCGAGACATGGATCGAAGAGCAGGAACCAACTGGATCGCCTTATGAAATGGTTTCGGATTTGATCGGAATTGTCCACGGCGGAAACCGAAAACGCTCGGCGGGAGCGGGCCGTCAGTTCGCCGTCCTGCTAAAGAGCCGACGGGGCTCTCAGTGATCTTGGTGGATGCGGGGCCCCTCGTGGCTCTCGTGGACGCAGATGACCAATACCATGAGCAATGTGTGTCGACTCTGAAGAGTTTGCAGGAACCTTTGGCAACGGTGTGGCCGCCGCTGACCGAAGCGATGTACCTGTTAAACGATCTGCCGGCGGCCCAGGAAGCTTTATGGGAGATGTTGGTGAGGAAGGCGCTGGGGCTGCTGCCGCTTGGCTTGGTCGATTTGCCTCGCATCCGTGAACTTCTGCGGAAATATGCCGATCGTCCGATGGATCTTGCCGACGCAGCGCTTATCCGGATTGCCGAACGAGAAGGTATGCGCAAAATATTCACCGTGGACAAGAGGGACTTCGCTGTCTACAGAATTCATGGCCGGATCCGTCCCTCAATCATCCCTTGATCCGCGTACCTGAATTAAAAAGAGGGAGGAGAGGTGTCTGTCGCTTGATGCACAAAGGTAGGGTCGTAGGAAGGTCCTCTACCTTCGAAAATCTGCCCAAACGAAAACAAGCCGGCCTGAATGTGAGGGGCGGAGGCTGGGCAATCCGATGTGTGGTTCTTCGCTGCAAAGGGCACATGGGAATGAAGCTGAGAAACCAGGTTGTTCCGACTGCCTTGCGGTTTGACTGCCGGTGGATTGGGCAGCCCGTCGAGAGATGCCCCAACAATCAGCAGGCACAACAAACATGCCGCGATTTGGGCTCTCATAGTCTTGTAGCCCTGTGCATTGATCCGTCGCGAAAGTGTATTGCTTATGGCCATTGGCCCAGTCAGCAAAGGCATCCCCTGTTCCTACGATGCCACAAACTCTATGGCAGATAGCTTGCGCCCAGAAGGGATTCATGTACAGCGAAATAGCAATCGGCCCCGCAGACCAGCCGCTGCGGTGGTGGTTAGTTGGTCGAGACAGCGAGGAGAGGAGGGTCAAGCCAAACCTCGCTAGAGACCATAGGAACTAGATGTGGCTAGCGATGATTTTGGCCTGGCTTTCGCCTCTTCTTCGTTGTGGGAAAAATCGTAGGGACTCCATGGGCGCGCTCCTCTCCTCAGAATTACTCCGAACCTCTCCAACTATCCCGCGTTGGACGTATCTCCCGCCCATTTTTTCATCGCTCTGTCCAGGCCCTGATTGACCAGTGGGTCGAACTGCGGATCGCTCGTGTCGCACGGCTCTTTTCATTTGACAAAAGGTAGAGGATAGGTAGACTCGGCACTATCGCCACCTGGGCAATCGGAGATGAGTTACTGCGGTCGCAGGTAGCTAGTCTAACTTTGGAGTTTCGAGATTCCGCAAGTTCTCGCTGCAGAGATTGCGCTTTTCCGAATTACTCCATATTTAAGCACCTACATGGAGGTCCCCAAATGAGTCAGGGACACGGCACACCTATCCGTGGATTGATGTCTGCCAAGAGTTCACCTTTGTTTCAAGGACGTTTTGGGCGATTGTTTCGCTCACTTGCCCCGGCCAAATTCGGCGTCACCGAGGACGAGAATGTGGCCAACCTTACAAAGCTAGGGCAGGCAATGTCGGCTGGGTTTGATCCGCCGAAAGATGGAAAGGACGAAGAAGAGAGCGGAATTCCATCACTCTATACGTACTTGGGCCAATTCATCGATCACGACATAACGTTTGACCCCGCGAGCAGCTGCAAAAACAGGACGATCCGGATGCGTTAACGGATTTTCGTACCCCTGCTTTTGATTTGGACAATGTCTACGGACGGGGACCGGATGATCAACCTTATCTATACGACGGTGGGAATGCTTTTCTTCTTGGAAGTCCCATAAAGGGTGGCGGTGACCCCCATGCGACGGACCTACCGCGCAATAATGCAAATCCCAGCAGGGCTCTCATCGGAGATCCTCGAAATGATGAGAACACTATTGTCTCTCAACTCCAAGGGCTCTTCCTGCGCTTCCACAATCGTACTCTTGCCGACAATCCCGGTTTGCCGTTTGAGGATATTCAAAAGTTAGTTCGCTTCCACTATCAGTACGTGGTCCTCAACGATTTCTTGCCACGGATCATTCGTTCGTCTGTCCTTAACGACCTGAAAACTGACGGACATTACGATCAGAGCAAACTCAAATTCTTTCACTGGAAGAACGAGCCATTTCTGCCGGTGGAGTTCTCGGTTGCTGGGTACCGACTGGGCCACTCTATGATTCGGCCAGACTATCGTCTGAACGACTCTGTTCTTCTGCCCATTTTCCCGGTCGGCGCCCCGCCCGCGCCAGCGCCGGGATTCCCCGAAGGGCTGACCGGGTTCCGCGCGATGAACCCGGCCTGGGGCATTGATTGGGGACGTTTCATCGATATTGATGTGCGTACTTACGATGGCAGTGCCGATGACAATAAAAAGAGGCTTCAGTTCGCTTATAGGATCGACACATCCGTGGCGAATCCGCTCTCGAACCTCCCGCTCTCGGTTGCGAGCAATCCTTCCTCCCTCCCTGCTCGGAATCTATTGCGTGGTTGGCGCATGGACCTTCCATCGGCCCAACATGTTGCCAAGGCCATGGGCGTGGAGCCCTTGGAAGACGAAGAAATCCTCATTGGTAAGGGAGTCGACCAGCCGGCGGCGGGCGAAAAACCAGTCAGTATCACGACCATAAGCAAGGCGTTTTCGAACAACTGTCCGCTCTGGGTCTATGTTCTGGCGGAAGCGATGAAGAAGCAAGAGGCTGTCAGGATTCCTGTGAAAGAGAATGTTTCAATTACAACGCCCAAGCTGGGGCAGGTCGGTGGCCGTATCGTGGCAGAGGTATTCCTCGGTCTCATGTTTGGCGACAACCACTCTCTGTTGAGCCTGGCGCCCAACTGGTATCCAGAGGGTAGCCCAAATTACGCGCTCAAAGATTTCGTGAAGTATGCGCTTGGAATGAAGACAGAAACTAAGGTCCGCAAACAGTCTGTATAGCCGGACCGCAGGTGGTCACAGTGGGTCCGGTCCTCGCTCGATGAGTTCGTGCGCCGCGCTCAACGCCGCACGCCCCCGCCGAGAATGACCACGCGCTTGGCCATGCCCAGCTACTCTATCCGTACGGCCACTCTCCTTCAACCCGGAACATTCTCAGCACTACCCTTGATGAGCGCGTCTGGCAAGCATTCTTGAGCACGTTTAGATAGAAACCGTTATTTTTTTCTGCTTGAATGAAACGTCGGCAGTTTGATCTGCACTACATGTCGATACCGCGGTTGGTTTCACTCTAGCGCCGGGAAATTCATGGAAGGCTCGAGAGCAACGACGCTTTGGGTTTGAGGAAACCAATGGTGCAAGCGTCAGTTGTTCAGTTCATCGCAAATACCGTTGACTTCAAATACCAATGTCCATAGTATTACCCCTCGGCTTCCGGCCAACCTCAGAGCAATGTGTCAAGTGACCTTGATGAATCACGCAGATGCCATATGGACTACTTTGAAAGATTCTTTGGGATCTCACCCGATGGCGGGAGCGGTAGCCTTGAAGCTGCCTGCATTTCGGCGCTTCTTCTGATTTTACTGGCTCCGCTTGTGATGCCAAGGATTTTAGGCTTCTTAAGACGCTCTCGGCAAGCAGTGCAGCGATCCTAGCCCGGAACGAAAAGCATTGCCATTGGACCAAGGAGGGGACGATGCCCAATACTTCCAGTCCTGAAGATTTGGCTGATAAGGCAAGATTCGTCTTCCGCGGCAAAGTAGAGAAGCTGAATGCCGCGACTCTACCTGAGGTTCGCGATACCTCGAAGACTGCCGTGGTCCGCGTAGAAGAAACGATTCAGTCTCCAAAGGCATTGAGCCACTACACCGGACACAGCATTACCGTCCAGTTCGCTAATCCGGCTGAGGTGAAGGTCGGAGACGAAGCGGTTTTTTTCACCGACGCCTGGCTGTTTGGCAATGAAGGCATCGCGGTTCGATCCCTCGGCCATCACCCGCCGGGCCCTCAAACAGCAGCGTTGCGTCCTTCGGAAGAGGACCCAATTACCCATTTGGAGGACCGCGACACTCGGAAGCACTACGACGGAGCCGACATGGTTGTGTCTGGAAGAATCGTCAGCGTTCGTCTTTTCGGCGATCCCAAAGCGGGTCCTTCCACTCGCGAACATGATCCCGACTGGCGAGAGGCTGTTGTTGACATCGATCAGGTCCACAAAGGGGACCGGGGGAAAAAGGAGATTGTTGTGCGGTTTCCGGCAAGCCAAGACCGAATGTGGCACAAAGCGCCGAAGCTTGAGGTTGGTCAGAGTGGCTACTTCCTTCTCCACGGCGGATTCAATACAACGGGCACTGAAGCTCGCGCTGTACCGGTGGGCGCAACTCCTGACTTCTATATCGTCTTGCATCCCGAAGATTTCGAACTAGGGGATCACCCTGGCCAAATCCAGAAACTTCTCAGTCGAATACCTGGAACTGGGACCCGTTAAGTCTCGGAATCGGACGAGTGCGACATAGGGGGCTAGTCCCATGCCTGCGAATGTGATGGTTGTAAATCTTATCCCAAGATCCTTGAGCGGCGAGAGCAACCCGGACAGCGAGCCAAACCTTGCTGTGAATCCTGCAAATCCCCAACTGATGGTCGCATCTGCCTTCACCCCGAATCCCGGAGGATCAGGGGATGCACCAATCTATGTTTCGACGGATGGAGGTAATACCTGGTCTTTACATGCGATTGTGCCGAGCGACCAGATGACCGCAGATATTACTTTGCGATTCGGCAGCTCGAGCAACAATCTTTACGCCGGGATCATCCGAACGCCAATTGTTTCGAATGCACCAAGGCTAAACATTTTGCGGACGAACAACGTCTTAAGCGGTTTGCCAATGGATGTACTCGTTGACCGTACTGGTCAGGGAGTGGACCAGCCGTACATTCAAGCGGCCACTGTGCCGGATGGCAAAGGCGGGTCCGTGGACGTCGTCGTTTGCGGGGATAACGATTTCAATCACCAGCCGCAATCTGCCACGATGGATGTATCGGGAAACGCAGGTACTGCCCGGGCTCCATTTAAGAACAGCGTTGTTGACGTGCGCCCGGCCGCTGGCGGGGATGCCCCCTCGATCCGTCCGGCGATTCATTCGGACGGTACCGTGTACGGTGCATTTCTGCGCAGGGTTAGCGGGACGACGAATAGCAATCTGCGCTATGACGTGGTTGTCGTCCGCGACGACAAGCTCGCCGGCAGCAATCCGGCATTCGCAGCGCTTACCGATCCGACAGACGGTCTTGTGGGAACACGCGTAGCCCAGAATCGGTTGATTCCGTTCTTAAACCAGCCCGTCTTTGGGCAAGAGCGTATTGGGAGCACTCTTACGATTGCGGTTGATCCCAGGAGCGGACAAAGTGGCACGGTCTTTCTTGCTTGGGCCGACCGCGTAGGAAAGACCGACTACACAATCCATCTCGTCAAGTCCGTGGATCGCGGCAAAACCTGGTCGAAGGCCGATTTGCTGACCGTCACAAACGCAACAAACCCAGCAGTGGCGATTAATAGCAGTGGTGTGGTGGGCTTCGTATATCAGCAACTGACGGGGCCGTTCAAACCAAACCATGTGAGCGCGGCAAACCGCTGGGTAACACATTTCCAAACGTCAAAAGATGGCGGCACAACGTGGAATGATCTGGTCCTCGCGACGACCCCCGCAAATGTGCCGCCGAACAATCCTCCAAACGTGACGCTTCCCTATCTAGGTGACTATCTCCATCTCATGGCTATCGGAAATGATTTCTACGGCGTTTTCTCTGCCAATAATACTCCGGACCCGGCGAATTTTCCGAATGGCGTGGTTTTTCAGAGAAACCATAGCACGGCCACGAAGACTTTGTTCGACGTGGACGGTGTGACGCACGTCGACGTTTCGATCGACCCATTTTTCTTTAAAGTGAGTCCTTGAGAAGGACTTGCAGAGCCGAATCGTCAATCGCCACAACTCGCAGTACTATCTGTTGCAGGCCGGGGGATATGGAGCGGAGAGCGCTCTGGAGGAAGTCCTAATGCCCCAAGACCTGAGCGCCTATCTGCCCTTTTCTAGTGCCAGGGCCATAGGCCAGGGCACGAACGTACTCCAGAACGAAATCGATAAGTCTCAAAATGCGTCCGTGGACGCGCAAAATGCTTGACACTTTTCCGACGTTAATTGTCACAATAGCGAGAGAAACCCAAATCTACAACTGCTATTTTTGAATGACTGAACGCAAACCAGTCGTCTCAAGTGATTCGAAAGAGACCGGTTCTCCACACGGAAGGAGCACGCGAGGTATGAATCTAAAATGGTTTGTGTCGCCAGTCCTCGCTCTTGCTGTGTCAGTCGCGTCAGGAAGTTGGGCAAAAGCCACCCAAGAACAAGCACCGGCAAGGAGTCAAGTCATGGGGCGAGTCGTAATCGTGGGTTATAAACCGAAGCCCGGAAAGCCACAGGCTCTCAGATCCCTGGCGAGGACTCACTTTCAGCGTTGGAGAGCCGCGGGTCTGGTCACTCCTCGTGAGGCAGTCGTTATGGAGGCAAGTGACGGAACCATGGCCGAGGTATTTGAATGGAAATCCAAAGAGGCCATCGAATCCGCCCATAAGAGCCTTGCGGTGCAAGCGCTTTGGAAAGAGTTCAGCGACGTATGTGATTATGTTCCGGTCGCATCCATCGCAGAAGCAAAGCAGTTATTTGCGGAATTTGCGCTGGTACGATGAGACCAGGAACGAAGGCCGCGATCCGTCCCGAGACACAGCTCCAAAGCTTCATCAACAAGTTTGAGCCGAAGCACAGTGCGCTGATTCGAGCGGTGCGCAAGGTGCTGCGGAAGCGCATGCCCACTGCAAATGAACTGGTTTGGGACAATTACAACTTTTTCGTTCTGAGTTACGGTTCAACGGAACGACCTTCAGATTGCATTGTCACGATTGCTGCAGCGGCGAACGGAGTGGGGCTGTCCTTCTATCGAGGTGCGAGTCTCCCCGATCCGAAGAAAATACTGCTCGGTTCAGGTACTCAAAATCGATTCATCCGCGTTGAATCCGCTGACGTTTTGGCGCGTCCCGAAATCGAGGCGCTCATCACGGCTGCCATTGCTCAGGCCAAAACGCCTCTCCCAACTACAGGCGGCGGAAGGCTGTTCATCCGTTCAGTTTCGGTGAAGCAGAAGTCCCGGCGTAAGTGAGCCAAAAAGTCGCCGGTGCTGCTCATTCAGAACGGTCGTAGTAGTGTGTCAGTGGTTCAGCAATACCGTGCCGTCACAGAGTGCGACGACTGATAACTGGAAAGGTGGATGACTCATGGTTCCCACGTATGGCCTCACGCATATCAACCTTGCGGTTCGAGACACTGAACGTGCACTGCGGTTCTACGAGCAAGTCTTTGGTCTCCGTGAGTACGGGCGCGGGGATGGCCTCGTTCACACGCAGGCGGCGGGAAGGCACGACATCCTGACGTTCGCGGAGGACCCCAGCACGGCCGGCGCGGTGGGCGGCGTGGCGCATTTCGGTTTTCGGCTCGTGGACCCGAACGACATCGACCGCGCCATTACGGAGGTCGAGCGCGCCGGTGGGCGGCTGCTCCGTCGCGGCGAGTTTGCTCCTGGCCTCCCCTACGCGTACGTCGCCGATCCGGATGGCTACGAGATTGAGATCTGGTTTGAGTGAGCTGGCTGCGCGTGCTGGGCCGAGGCGGTAAGCGCCTCCGAATGCGGCTGGCTTAGCAGCAGGGCTGAAGCGACTTGATACCTAACATTGCGAGTTCTTCTACCGAGCATGCCATGCGGCTTCTTCGATCAGAGCTGCAACTTCCTTCGGCCTCGAGACATTGACCGCGTGACTGGCGCCGAAGACTTCGACCTTGTGGCTGTTGGCTCGTGTGGCATAGCACCGTTCCAGGTCGGGGTTGATGGTTCTGTCGCTTTCTGCCAACATCCAGCTCGGTTTGCTTCTCCATGCAGGCGTGGTGATGACGGCCTTAAAATTGTCAGCTAAGTTGGACACCTGCGATCGCGCCATGAAAGCAGCCTGCTCGGCAGACAAGTCGGCTGCGAAGTACTCATGAAACTGCGCGGGGTCGAGGTAAGTGAAACCGTCTGCCGTCTTCTTGATCGCACCAAACTTGCTGAGATCACTTGGGAAGCGCTTTCCATCGTCAGCCTCGTTCTCTCCAGCGTCTGGCATATGCGCCGCGATGTACACCAAACCGGCAACGATGGATCCGTCCCGGCTTCAGTGATTACAGATTACAGCTCCCCCATAACTGTGAGCGACAAGAATCGACGGTCCATCTTGTACTGCTAGGCCGCTGGCCAACCTCGCCTCAGTCCATGTAGCAAGATTTGGTATGACCTAGCTTTTGTAGATCCAATTCCTTGGCGGTGGACTCCTATGTTTTGCAGTTTGTCCTGTTTATCTCACCATTATTTTGGATGTTTTTGCTCTTGACATACTACCTGTGGGGTATAGTATGACCTAACAATATGCCGAGCCTCACCAAAAAGGTCATTCGCGGCAAACCCTACTACTACTTGCGCGAATGCCAGCGCGTCAACGGCCACCCCAAGATTGTTTCGACCATCTACCTCGGCCCTCCGCAAAGCATCCTCGATCGCCTGATGCGTCCCGAACCGCTCCGGGTCGCCATCTATGAATTCGGCGCCTCCGCAGCCGTGTGGGATATGGCTCAGGCCATCGATCTCCTCGCCACCATTGATCGGCACGTGTCCAAACGGGGTTCCCAGGGACCCTCCGTCGGTCACTACCTCCTGATCGCGGCCCTCAACCGCTGCATCGCCCCTTGTAGCAAAGCCCAGATCGCGGATTGGTACCAGAAGACCGCTCTGCACCGCCTCCTGCCCCTGTCTTCCGGACAACTCACCAGTCAGCGGTTTTGGGACAACATGGAACGCGTCGGTGAAAAGCAAATCGCGGCCATCGAACGAGATCTTTCCCGCGCCGCGGTTTCGCGTTTCGGTCTGGATTTGCATTGCCTGCTCTTTGACGCCACCAACTTTTTCACCTTCTTGGACAGTTTCAATGCCGGTGCCAAGCTGCCGCAGCGAGGTCACAGCAAAGAGGGACGAGATAACCTTCGGATTCTGGGCCTGGCCCTCCTGGTTACCTCCGATGGCGAGGTTCCCCTGTTTCATCACACCTATGCGGGGAATCAGCACGACTCCGTAACCTTCCACAGCGTCGCCGAGGAACTGTTCGAACGCTGCCGTTCTCTGACCCACGGGGCTTACGACATCACTCTGGTTTTCGACAAAGGCAACAACTCCAAGGAAAACCTGGAGCAGGTCGGGGACAGCCCCTTTCACTTCGTGGGCTCCTTAGTTCCCACCGAGCACAAGGATCTACTGAGCATCTCACGCAAAGTGATGCACAGACTCGATCCCACCCAGCTCCCTGCCGTCTGCTCCTACCGGACCCGTAAAGTGGTCTTCGGAATCGAGCGCACCATCCTGTGCACCTTCAACCAAGAGCTCTTCGACTCCCAGACGCAAACCCTTGCGCGCGAGATCGCCAAGCGCAAGCGGAAATTGCAGAAACTCAGGATCCGGCTCGCCAATCGCCGCAACGATTCACGGGGGAAAGCGCCAACCGTCGAGGGGGTGCAGAAGAAGGTGAAGGAGATTCTGCGAGGTCGCCACCTGGCGGATCTCTTTGCCGTTCAGGTGCGCAAGAAGCGCGCGGGCCTGCCGCGACTCTCCTTCCGCTTTCGGGATAAGGCTTATCAGCAGCTCCGCTCGACCCTGCTGGGCAAGACTTTGCTCTTCACCGACCGCACCGACTGGTCCGATGAGCAGATCGTGCTCGCTTACCGCGCCCAACACCACATCGAAGCCGACTTTCGACGTTTAAAGGATCCGCACTATCTAACCTTCCGACCCACCTTCCACTGGACGGACCAGAAGCTCAGGGTGCACGCCTTCTACTGCGTGCTCGCCCTGTTGCTGCTCAACCTGTTGCGGCGCAAGCTCGCCAAGGCCGGCATCCCCTTAAGCGTTGTGAAGATGATGGACACACTCACCGATATTCACGAGGTGACGCTCCTCTACCCCGCCGGATCTGGCTCCAAGAAGCCCTTCGTGCGAACCGTCCTCGCGGACATGGACCCGGTGCAGCGTAAAATCGTCGAGACCCTCGGCCTCGCGCGCTATCGCAGCGCGTAGGTCATACAACCCTCCACCAGGCGCGACCGCGCTAGTAGCGGCTTGGAGTCGTGTTCGCTCTCTGGGGGCGGTAAACTGAGGCTAGGACGCGCTTCGTGGCAGCCACATCTTCGTTAAAGGGCGTCTCCGACTCTTGGACGATGCTGACGTTGTAGCCATCCTTGACGAGAATGTCGTAAACGCCTTTCCAGCCAGAACCATCGGCCCATGCGCCGTGGACCATAACAACATTGCGATCGCGATGCTCTTGCTCTTGCGCTGAGAGCGCGGGGCAGGTCAACAGCAATAATACGAGACACTCCTCTTGCTACTCGCATAGCCTTCATTGAATTACTCACCAAATCTCTCTTGCTGCGCCGGATGGACTCCTTCACCAGCCTTTTCCAGTGGAATCTACCACGGCAATCGAGATCGCTTCTTTGTGAACATTAATGCCAACATGCATATTCTTCCCGGTTCTCTCGCGAGGAACTTGCCCTAATCCAATGGACTAATTTGATCGACTAAGCGTTCTGTAGGCAGAATTTTTTTTCAGCCAATTGGACCAATCACCGGATTGCGGGCTCTTTTGCTGTTCGCTAGCCTGACAGTGACTTCTTGGTTTGAAGTCCGGGCCCTGAGTAAACGGAGCTATTGTTATGAACCAGCCAATACGCTTTTGCGCTATCTTGACCGGGGTCCTTGTTGCCACCTTCTTGCTGTTCTCGGCCGCAAACCACACCGTGCAAGCCCGCGTTCCCACACCCCCGCCGACCTCCTGCTCGACAACTACGATCGACATGAAGCTACTGGTTGTCACCAATGGAAAAACGGAGTCGGATTATCCGGCCATCAAGCAGATCCTCGACTATGTGGGCACGCCTTACGACGTGTTGGACATGTCCGTCAACACCGGAGGAATCACTTCCGCAATGTTGTCCGATGGCAGCTGCCACGGTTACTACCAGGGCGTGATCTTTGCCTATGGCGCTTACGTCTACACGCTACCGGGGATGGCCATCCTGACCTCCTATGAACAAACGTTTGGGGTGCGCCAGCTGAACTGGTACATGTATCCGAACAACGACTTTGGGTTCAACTATCCTTATAGCAAAGTCATTACCTCTGCCGGTACCGATAGCGCTAGCTTTACCTCTGCGGGGGCGTCAGTTTT
>Ga0209267_1002455_pt1 | contig 11950 bp, 12 predicted proteins | sample GraSoiAngelo_137_FD_185894 | JGI IMG/M metagenome (GOLD analysis project Ga0209267, IMG submission 185894) | Grasslands soil microbial communities from the Angelo Coastal Reserve, California, USA - 14_0929_09_30cm (SPAdes) (version 2) | ecosystem: Environmental > Terrestrial > Soil > Grasslands ... | reverse complement strand
CTGGGAAGACGACGACGCTGATGATGATCGCGGGCTTCGAGGAGCCCACCAGCGGCGTCATCGAGCTCGGCGGCGAGGATCTGACGCGCCGCAAGCCGTACGAGCGCAACATCGGCGTCGTCTTCCAGAACTACGCGCTGTTCCCCCACATGACCGTCCAGGAGAACGTCGCCTTTCCGCTGCGCATGCGAGCATTTCCGCGGGCGCAGCAGGCCGAGCGCGTGCGCGAAATCCTCGACCTGGTCGGGCTGCTCCGATTCGCCGACAAGCATCCGCGCCAGCTCTCCGGCGGCCAGCAGCAGCGCGTCGCGCTCGCACGTGGCCTCGTCTTCAACCCGGACGTCCTCCTGCTGGACGAGCCGCTCGGAGCGCTGGACAAGAACCTGCGCGAGCAGATGCAGGTCGAGCTCAAGCGCATCCACCGGGAAGTCGGCATCACGATGGTGTACGTGACACACGACCAGACCGAGGCGATGACGATGTCCGACCGAATCGCGGTCTTCAGCCACGGCACGCTCGAGCAGACGGCGGCCCCGCTCGAGGTGTATCACCACCCGCGCACTCGCTTCGTGGGCGAGTTCATCGGCGATAGCAACTTCTTCACCGGTCGCGTCGACTCCGGCGCGCCGGGGCGCGTCGAGCTCGAGGGCCTCGGACCGATCCAGGCGGATGCCGACGCCTGCCGGCACCTCGCGGGCGCGCCCGCCGACGTGCTTCTGCGCCCCGAGCGCCTTCAGCTGGTCCCCGACGGCGCGACGCTTCCCAATCGCCTGGCGGTCAAGATTGGCGTGATCGTCAATTACGGCGACAGCGTGCTCATCATCGGGGACACCGGACGTCAGCGCGTACGTATCCGTATCGCGGGCGCGCAGCCGGACGCCGTCCGCGAGGGCGCGACGATCACCGTCGGCTGGAGGCCGGGCGACGAGCATCTGATCGCGCGGTCGTGATCGGGACGGTCGCCACGTGCTCGCGGCTGCGCGAGCTCCGAGTGGGTTACGACGACGATCCGGGGCAGGCTAACGTCCACCGCACTATTCGAGGAGGTCCGCGTATGCCAGCGTGTTTCGTCGTCGACAACGAAGGGTCCACCGCATCGGTCGCGATCTCGATCCGGCTGGCCATGCCACGATCAGCGTCCCCGACACGCGCGTGCTGCGCGGGCCGCGGCCGGCCGTGTCGCTGGACGCGGGGCAGATGAAGCGGGTCGGCCTCATCGGGTGCGGGGCGATCGGCCGCCCCGTTGCGCGCGCGCTGCTGGCCGGAAAGGCTGGATCGCATTCGCTGGCGGCGGTGCTCGCTCGCGCCCCCCGCGATCTCGATGGCTTCCCGGTGATTGACACCGCCGACAGGTTCCTCGCGGGCGGCCACGAGCTGATCATCGAGGCGGGCGGTCCGGCGGCCTTCCGCGCCCTCGTGCCGGCGGCGCTGGAGCGCTGCGAGGTCTGGGCGGTGAGTCCGATCCCTCTCGCCGATCCGGTCCTCGAGCGCGAGATCCGCGGCATCTCGGCGTCCACTGGACACGCGCTGCGCATCGCGGCGGGTGCGCTTGCCGCGTTCGACGGCATCGCGACCGCCATGGCCGGGGGCCTGGAGAGCCTGGACGTCTTCATCGATCTCGGCGCCGGGGAAGCGTCCGAGCCCGAGCTCCTTTTCGAGGGAACCGCGCGGGAGGTCGGGCTGCGCTTCCCCGAGGGTGTCAACGTCGTGATCGCCGCGGCTCTGGCCGGCCCGGGACTCGACGCCACTCACGTCCGCGTCATGCGCCCCCCGCGTGGCAGCGCCGGGCGCACGATGGGCTTCACGGTGCGCTCGCGGGCCGGCGTCTTCGAGCTGATGGCGCGGCCGCGCGTCGTACGCGCGGACGACATCCACACCGTCGCGGCGAGCCTGATCGCGATGTTGCGCCGCGAGACGGCGGGTATCGTCATCGGTTAAGACCGGCCCCGCTCACCTCGTCAGAGCGGGTTTGGGCCGATGACTTCCCATTGGTAGCGGTCGCGGAGCTGCTTGCGTTCGTCGTCGTCGATCGGGCGGTGGTTCAAGAGCTCCTCGACGTAGCCGCCGGCTGCGGCCGGGGTGTACATGAACAGGACGCGGCCGGGTTCGCTGCCGGTGCTCTTCCAGGCATGCGGGACGTTGCGCGGGAAGAACGCGCAGGTGCCGGGCCCGCCGACGGTGACCTCGTCGCCGATCTTGAAGGTGATCTCGCCGACGAGCACCCAGGCGACCTCGTCGCTGTCGCGGTGCAGATGGAAGAGGCTCTTGGTGCCGACGGGCACGGTTTCCTCGAACAGCATGATGTTCTCATTGGTCTCGTGGCCGACGAGCTTCAGGGCGGCGAAGCGCCCGGGCGCCCCCATGTCGAGATGCTTTCCGCCGCCCGCGGGTACGACAAAGCCTTTGGTTGTGTCCATGACGTCCCTCCCCTGTGGCGTTCGCGACTGATCCGAGATCCTGCCGCCGGAGTTACGCGACAGGCAGCCGCTCGGCCACGCCTAGGTCATCGATGCCGGCTGGAGCTGAGGCGCGCCGCCTGTGGCGAGCGGCCACACCCACCGATCCCACGCGAGCCCGACCGCATGCATTTGGCCGTCGGCTCGCGCGCCTCCCCGTTCGGCCACGCGCCGCGAGCGGGCGTTCGACGGAAGAATGGCCGAGACCGTGTACGTCAGCCCCAGAACGTCGCGCGCGTAGTCGCGAACGCAACGCGCCGCTTCGCTCGCGAAACCCTGGCCCCAGGCGGCGGGATCCAACGTGTAGCCGAGCTCCGTCTCGAATGTCAGCGCGACGTCAGCGGGCGCCCGTTCGCGCCCGAACCACCCTCTGCGAATCCCGTGCTCGGGGTCCGCGGATTCGACGACCATATCCATCAACCCGCAGCGCCCGATCAGCGCTCCGTCTTCCTTGCGCACGACCGCGAGATAGCCGAGCGCGAGCTGCTCATAGCTCGCGAGCGTGTACTCCATCCATGCTTTCGTCTCCTCGGGCGAGCGCGGCCGACCTTCGGGATACAGATGCTCCGCGACTTTCGGGAGTGCGTGGAGGCGCGTGTAGAACGGCAGATCGTCGGGCGTGACCCGCCGCAGCACGAGGCGATACGATTCCAGCCGGTCTGTGCCGTGGGCCAGCGTCAAGCCGAAGCCTCCTTCATGGTCCGAGCCGTTTCGCGAAGGATCAGCGGCAGGAGCAGGCAGACGAAGGCGATCGAGAACACGATGCCGAGCGCCGACAACACGGACGGTAATCCCCAGGCGTCGATCCCGTAACCCACGAGGGGGCCCAGGAGACAGAAGAAGGCCCGGACTCCAAGCTGCGACAGGGAGATCACGGTCGCGCGGAACGCGGAGGAGATCCTCTCGTTGAGCGCCTCCAGGAAAAGCACACTGCCGAGGCCCCGGCCCACCTGGCCCAGGGTCCCGAGCAAGATCCCGCCCCAACCGAGGAACGACGCCATCCCGAAAAACGCGACGATGGGCAACACGCCGACGGCGGCGAGCAACGATCGCCGACCGTATCTCTTCGCGCCGAGAGAGGCGGATCTCCCGGCGAAGCCGAAGAGAAGACCGTAGCCCGCCGACAGTACTCCGAACCAGGCGAGGGCCACCCCGCTCTCCTGCCAGTATTTCTGGTTCACCCAGACCATCACCAACCCACCCGTCCCCCCGGCGACCAGATTGAGGAAGACGAGCCGCGTTGCGGTGTCCCGTACGAGGGTGGCGGAGAGTACCTCTTTGAGGTCCTGAGCCCACTTCTTCGGCCATTCGAAGCTCGCGGGCGGCTCGATGATGCACAGCACGAGGAGCACCGGGATCCAGCTCAGGATCGCGTTGGCCCACAGCAGATGCCCATAGGACAGAGTGACGACCGCGCCCCCCAGGAGCGCGCTCACCGCAGTCCCCGTTTGCGCCGCGAGCTTCGCGTTTCCGAGCATGGCCGTTGGCCGGGACTTCTCGGCACCCGCCGCGAGATACGAGTCATAGAGGAGCGCGACGTCGCCTCCCGAGATCATGCTGAGCGCGATCCCCATCGTGAGGTGGTAGAAGAGGAAGCCCTCGTAACTGCTCCACAGCGGGAGGAGGGAAAAGCTGACGGCCTTGAGCGTCGAGCCCAGCAGCAGTGTCTTCTTCCGTCCCCACAGGTCCGAGAGCAGCCCTGAAGGCACTTCGCCGGCGAGGATCACGAGCGCGAACACGGCCTGCAGCTCCATGAACTGCCGCATGCTGATCCCCTGCGTCGTGAGATAGGGGACCCACAAGGCGATCACGATCATGAACTGATCGAAGAAGGAGAATCCGTAGAGGAGCGCGATGTTCCTCTTCACAGGCGGTCAGTCGGCCTCGATGAAGTCGAGCACCGGATCGATGGTCGAGGTGGAAAGCGTGGTCGCCATGGTGGCCTCCTCGGGGAACCTCGACATTCGGATCAGTGCTGCACCTCGCGCATCAACTGGACGAAGCGCCAGCGGTGGCCCTCGAGGTCGAGCGCTTCGTAGGCGCGATGCGTTCGACCCGACACGTGCTCGCGCAGCGCGGTTGCGATCTGCGCCCCCGCGGCGAGCGCGCGCTGATAGTGCGCATCGATGTCGTCGATGTACACGCTGATGTACTGGCTCTCGACGCCGCCACGCATCGGGCTGACCGCGCGGTGGGCGCCCTGCGTGCCGATGCCGATCACGCTGCCGCCGAACTCGACCAGCGAGTGGCCGATCACGCCCTCCGCGCTCACCAGCCGTGCGGTCGGGATCTCGCGGAACCCGAACGCGCGTTCCAGGAACTCGAGCGCGGCGCGGATGTCCTGATACGGAAGCTGGGGAACGATCGTAGGTCGGCGCCGGGGCTCGACCTCCTGCCGGATCGTCGCCATGAGCCTCTCCTTTCCCCGGTCGAGCGCCGCCGGCGCGAACGCGGCCTCGCGCCGCAGCTTCCTCACCAGGTCCACCGGCTTCATCGCCTTTTCACCCTCTTTTTCCCGCCCGGCTCGAGCAGTTCACGCAGATGCGCGCGGGCGCGGTTGAGCCGCGAGCGCACCGTGCCGATCGGCAGCTCGAGAGCCTCGGCCACGCTCTGGTACGAGAGGTCCTCCCACGCGAAGAGCAGGAGCGCCTCGCGCTCGCCGTCCGGCAGCGCCTCGATCGCGTCGGCCACCCGCGGGAAGAGCACGCGGGCATCGAGCGCCCCGGCGCTCGCACGCCTGTCCGTCGCCTCGTCCGCCGCCATCCGGGCGCTCGCGCGTAGCCGCCGACCCTCGCCGCGCCGGTGCTTCAGCAACAAGTTCGAGCCGATCCCGTACAACCACGGAAGCGCGGTCGCGCGCGACGCGTCGAACGTCTTGCGCCGCTCGAACGCGATCCGGAACAGCTCGCCGACCAGCCCCTCCGCGACTTCGGCGCCCACCCGGCGGCCCAGGAATCGGAGCACGGTGGCGGCGTGGCGGTCGTAGATGAGCCCGAAGGCCTCGGGTTCGTCTCGCGAGCGGCCGATCACCTCGGCGTCCGAGGGTGAATTCACCATCTTCCTTTTTCCCGATCGCGGCGTCTGGTTCGCGGGCCCAGCGAAATGATCTTTGCTACAGCGGCCCGCCGAGGCGCAGCGAAATCCTGCGCTACGAGATCAGCCGCTCGTTGTCGGAGCAGATCCCGGGGAGGGACGCGGCCGAGACGTCGTGACAGCGGCGAGCTACGCGACCCGACGGTACGGCATCCGCTCGGCCCTCTCTAACATCCAACAGATCTAATAGAGGATGGGCCCCGAGGGGAGGTAGAGCTCGGGCCGGCCGAACGGCCGCGAGGCGAGGAAGACCGCGAGCTCGCCGATTCGGAAGCCGCAGCCGACCAGCGCCTCGAGCAGGGAAGCGCAGGCGCCGGGGACGCGCACCGTCACGTTTCCCCCGCCGCCCGCGTTTGCAGCCGCCGCCACCGCCTGGAGGAGCGCCGTCTCGTCGAGTCCCGCCGCCGGCCCGATCCGCTCCCCCCGCCGATAGGCGAAGGCAGTGAGCTCGCCGCCGCGCTCGATTGCCAGCGCCGCGCTGGCGTCGCTCCGCCAGTAGGCCAGGTCGTCGGCGCGGCCGTGGCCGAAGACCTCGGCGGTCAGCTTCTCTGCGGCGGCGGGATCGCACGGCAACTCCCGCTCCCGCGCGTCGAGCCCGACCCGCGCCCTGAGCCGCGCCACCGCCGCGGCATCCCCCTCCAGGCGGTAGATCGGCCAGCGCGGCGCCATCCCAGCCATCACGTAGCGGGCCTGGGCGCGCGGGTCGAGCGAGGCCCAGACGCAGCGCACCTCCACCCCGCGCGCCTCGCCGTAGGCCAGCGCGCGCTCGAGCAGCGCCCGCCCCACGCCCCGTCCTTGGTCGCCAGGGAGCACGAAGAACATGGACAGGTACCACACCCGGCCGCGGACCAGGGCCGAGACCATGCCATGAATCCGCCCCTCCTCGACGGCGCAGAAGTAGCCGTCGGGGTCGCTGGCCAGCCCCGCCCGGGCATCGCTCGCCACCGGCGCGTCGGCCGGCCTCGCCGTCGGCCGGCCTCGCCGCGCCGCGAGGTCGTTGCTCGAGGCGACGTGCACCCGCCAGACCTCCTCGAGGTCGTCCGGCCGGACCTTGCGGATATGCGGCTCGCCGCTCACGGGCGCATCATAACAATTGTGGCGCTGAGGCGCTGATGTCGACCGGGAAGGTCTCATAACCCAAAGGTTATGAGGCAGGAGTTGTCACAACCGGGGATTCTCGGACCTCGATGACCGCTCGAATCGTCCATTTCCGACGAGGCCGTCGATGGACAGCGGTCCAGCCCCGGACAAGACCAGCGCCACGAGGCAGGCGAGGTACAGCAGGTCACATTCATAGCCCGGCGGTCCAAACTGCGCGCCGGCAGCCGTTACGGCCATGAGCTTGATCGAGCTAAACCCGTAGGGCAAATGCACGGTAAAGATCGCGACCAACAACAGCGCGGCCATCGGCAAACTAACCAGGGACACGAAGGCGCCCAGAAGTATTGCTAAGCCGCCGAGCAGCTCGGTCAGTATCGTGACCCACGCCATGAAGTGTGACGCAGGCACAGCGAGCGCGTGCAGGATCGCGGCGAATGTGTCGGTGCCCTTGGACAGCTTGGCGAAACCATGCTCCATGAAGCCCAAGCCAACGATCAGGCGCAACGGAATAGGAGCCCACCGAGCGATCGGAAATCCGCCGGGCAAACCGAACGCAAGGTCCAGCAAAGATCTCTTGAGATCCATCTTGGCCTGCTCATCATTGAGACGGAGCGAGAGTTCAGAAGTTCCCCGGATTCCTCTTTGCAGCAAGAACCCAACAGCCCTAGGAGCTCTTCCGGCGACGAACGCCGGTAATGTGTCAGCCCGCGGTCTTGCCGCCGTCTGCGGTGAGGACTTGGCCTGTCACGAAGGAAGCCTTGGCGGACGCAAGGAATACGATGGCGCGAGCAATCTCGTCCGGCTCGGCCACGCGCCCCAGTGGCACTCCCGTGGCCAGCGCCGCCTTTCTCTCCGCGGTTCCGGTGAAGCGATTGAGCATTCCGGTCTCTGTCGGACCGGGAGCTACGGCGTTGACGCGCACGCCGAAGCGCGCGGCCTCGAGCGCCGCGGACTTCGTCATGCCTTCGACGGCGTGCTTGCTGGCAGCGTAGACGGATGCGCCGGCCGCTCCTTCATGACCATAGGTCGAGGAGATGTTGACGATGCTGCCGCTCCCCTGAGCCTGCATCACGCGCAGCTCATGCTTCATGCTGAGCAGCGTCCCGAGCACATTGGTGTCGAAGGTGGCGGCATAGGTGTCGGCGGTCTGCTGCGTCACCGGACCGGGCTGGCCTTCGGTGCCGGCGTTGTTGACGGCCGCGTCGAGCCGACCAAAGCGCGCGACGGTCCGATCGATCAAGCTCCGCACCTCGTCCTCTTGGCGCACATCCGCGCGGAGGAATTCGACGTCAGTGCCGAGCGCACGCAGCTCAGCCGCGAGCTCCTGGCCGGCAGTCTCGTGGCGACCAGCGACAACGATTCGGTTGCCTTCGCGCGCGAAGGCAAGCGCCGCCGCACGCCCGATTCCGGTTAGCGCGCCGGTGATCAAGACGACTGGGGTGCCCATATCGAGGCTCCTTCCGACTTGGCTGGCCCTGAAGGCCGCGGGTTGAAAACGTTCACAGCCTTCCGATGCTGGAGGCCAGCTTCTGATGCGCGACCCTCATATACTTTGTAGGCTGGTGCCATCCCGCGGAGGCATGGGACACGTTATGGAGCTACGTCATCTTCGCTATTTCGTCGCCGTCGCCGAGGAAGGTAGTCTTACGGTGGCGGCTGAGCGGAGGCTGCACACGGCACAGCCTTCACTCAGTCGTCAGATCCGGGATCTTGAATACGAGGTCGGCGCTCAACTGATCATTCGCAGTGCTCGCGGCATCGAGCTGACCGCCGCGGGTCGAGTCTTTCTCGACCATGCACGACTGGCGTTGGCTCAGGTCGATGCTGCCGGCGAAGCGGCCCGGCGCGCCGCTCAGCCCGCCAAGCCGTCGTTCGCTCTGGGCTTCCTGACCGGACACGAGATAGATTGGCTGCCCGAAGCTATCCGCCTCCTTCGAGACGAGCTCCCCAATATAGAGATCATCATCTCCAGCCAGTATTCGCCGGACCTCGCGGGTGCTCTTGTGAGGGGCAAGCTCGACGTAGCCTTCCTCCGACCAGAAGCGCAGGCAACCAGTCTGGCGTTCAAGCTCCTGACCAAGGAACCGCTCGTGGTCGTATTGCCAAGCGATCACCGCCTCGCTTCGCATGAGGCGATCAATCCACAAGACATCGCCGGCGAGACATTCATCAGCGTGTCGAATACGGCTCCAGTACTGCGGGTGGTCATCGACGAGTATCTGAAGCGGTCCGGCATTGACATCAAGCCGGATCACGAAGTGGACCATCTGGCAATGGCGGTCTCGTTGGTGGCATCGACGCGCGGCGTAGCGCTGCTCCCTGCCTACGCACAGAATCTGCTTCCCAGATCCGTGACCAGCCGCCCCTTGCGGGGGGATGTACCCACGATTGATCTGGTTGTCGGGTACAGCAAGACGAATACGTCGCCGATCCTGAAGCTATTCCTCTCGAGAATTGATGACTTGATAGCGCGCGTGTCGAAGAAACCCCATTGAATCAGAGCACGTCGGATCGGCTAGGCCGTAGTCGGCTGTGCGCTACGCGAGCTTTCGTCGGCAGCCGCAACCAGGAGCTGAACCGTTCGAACGGGAAGATTCAGGGCCATCCACGCCGCAAGTCCGCCCTCGAGCGGACGGACCCGACTGATCCCCTTGTGTTTCAGCTGAAGCGCCACCCGGGCGCTCGTCGCGTCGTTGGGTGAGGCGCAGTAGAGCACAACATCCCGAGAGCGGAGGAGCTCGACCTCATGCTCGTCGATGGCGTCGTCGGCCAGCCAGCGGCTCCCCGGGATGGCGTACGGTGTGGCCGCGACGTCGAGCGCTGTCCGGAGATCGATGATCGTGACGTCGTCTCCGGCGTCGAGCCGCCGCTTGAGCGCCTCGGGCGAGACAGGGGCCGTCCGGAGCTTCTTTAGGAATAGGCGGCGGCGCCCGTACTTGACCAGGATGTACCCGGCGAGCGCGGTCGCGATGACGAGACCCAGCATGCGCCCGAGCGCGGACGCTTTAGCGGCAATCAGGACGATCGCGTCGCTGAAGAAGTATCCCAGCGCCAGCCACGTGCCCGCCCAGAGCAGCACGCCCGCGAGGTCGTAGAGAGCGAAACGCCCTCGTGTGATCGCGAAAACGCCGGCGAGGGGCGGCATGACCGTGGTCAGGCCGGGGATGAACTTCGCGGCGAGCATGCTTCGTGCGCCGTACCGGGCGAAGGTGCTCTCGGCCCGGCGCAACCACGAGTCGGCCTCGAGGGACAGTTGGCAGAGCCTCACCAGCACTCTCGCCCCGCGACGACGCCCGAGCTCATACCAGACGAAGTCGATGGCCAGGGCCGCGACGGAGATCGCCCCGAGCACGAGCGGGATACTGCTGCGGCCATGCGCGGCCAGGGCCCCCACCGCGAGGAGAGCCGGCACGGCGGGGAGTGGAAGCCCGATCTGTTCAGCGACGGCCAGGGCCGGCAGGATCACGACGCCGTAACGGTCGAGAAACTGCAGGCTGTCCGCTGGGCTCATTCCTCCTCCTGATCCGACGCGGGCCCCACTGATAATGTTGCGACGCAGGATCAGTCTCGGAGGATTCCCTTTCGTCTGGGTAGCCCACGACCATAGAGCCTCGGCGAGCGCCGAACGGCACGATTAGGGGGCCTCGATGATCTTGTCGGGGTCGAAGCCGGGCTCCGGGCTGCCAACAAATGTGTCACCGTAGTTGCCGGGGGCCACCGACGAGCCGGACTGCTGCGCGTCGGTGGCGGTGGGCACCGGGGCGCTGTAGCCGGACGACTCGCCCGTGTCGACCGCGCCAGACGTGCCGACGGTGCACGCGCTCATAGCAAGCGGGGCGACCGTCGCGAGCACGAACGTGATCTTCTTGAACATCCTCATCGTCTGCCTCCGTTCCGTTGTGTCCTGCTTACCTCTTTCGAGGGCAGCAAGCGTCAACGCGTTACACGACGGAGTCGCGACGGGTGCATCATGCGCAAGAACGTGGAACCCGAAACCCTTCGTTCGACGCTTCGAGGACGTGCCCGTCGTCGCCGAGGTGGTTTCGGCGGCAGCTACGACAGTGGCGGCGACGTCGTGGTCATCGCCGGGAGGGTGAAGTGAAACGTGGTGCCGTGCGTCGGGTTCGGGGTTGCCCACAATCGCCCCCCATGCCCTTCGATGATCGAGCGGCTGATCGACAACCCCATGCCCATACCGCCCGGCTTCGTGGTGAAGAAGGCGTCGAAGAGGCGATCGGCCTTGGTCACGTCGATCCCAACACCGGCGTCCTCCACCGCCACCAGCACTTCGTCATCCGTGTGAGCGCGCGATCGGATCACCAACTCGCGTGGCCGGTCCGTGACGGGCGCCAGTGCCTCGACGCCGTTGATCACGAGGTTGATGATGACCTGCTGGAGCTGGACGCGATCGCCGAGGACGTTCGGCAAGGCGGTCGCCAGCTCCACGCGCAACGACACCTGATGGTGACGCACCTCGGCGACGATCAGCGGCACCACGCCCCGGATGACGTCGTTGAGGTCCAGCGGTACCCGGCACGGATCGCTTTTCATTGCGAGCTGGCGAATGCGATGGATGACGTCTCCCGCCCGATGAGCATCTGCCACGATCGCGCCCAGCGCGTCACGGATCTCTTCCAGGTCGGGAGTCGCCGCCGTCAGCCGGTTGAGGGATGCGCTGGCGTTCGCGACGATTGCGGCCAGCGGCTGGTTGGTTTCGTGAGCGATCGACGCGACGAGCTCGCCCAGGGTCGTCACGCGACTCACATGCGCGAGCTCCGCCTGCGTCTGGTGCAGCGCTTCCTCCGCCCGCTTGCGTTCGGTCACGTCCATCACCGCCCCGACGAATTCCAGGTCGCCCGATTCGGTCCTCTCCAGAGCATGGGCCACGATGTGGAGATATCGGACCGAGCCATCGGGCAACAACAATCGATGCTCACAGTCGAAGTCCGTTCTCTCCTGTCGAGCCTGATCGATCACGTGCTGGACGAAGGCGCGGTCTTGCGGATGAGTCCGCTCGAGGATGAATTCCACCGTCGGGACACTGGCCGGGTCGTATTGGAAGATGCGGAACGTTTCGTCCGACCAGTAGATCGTTCCGCTCGAAACATGCCAGCCAAAACTGCCCGTCCGACTCAAGGGCTGAGCGGCCGTCACATAGGCCGCGCTGCGCCGCAGCTCCTCTTCCGCGCGCTTGCGCCGGGTGATGTCGGTGACAAAGGCCTCGATGAAGAGGAACTGGCCGCTGTCGTCGTGGACGGGCCGCCCACTGGTCAACACCCAGATGCGTTGGCCGTCCTTGC
>Ga0209267_1002452_pt1 | contig 11959 bp, 9 predicted proteins | sample GraSoiAngelo_137_FD_185894 | JGI IMG/M metagenome (GOLD analysis project Ga0209267, IMG submission 185894) | Grasslands soil microbial communities from the Angelo Coastal Reserve, California, USA - 14_0929_09_30cm (SPAdes) (version 2) | ecosystem: Environmental > Terrestrial > Soil > Grasslands ... | reverse complement strand
CGTTGACCTGGCAATAGGGCATAGGGCCCACCACGTCTAGCACTGGGGATCCGAATCGCTTGATGGGCCGCACCGCCACGTCACCTTCCCCGAGCGGACCGCAATGGCAGAGCAGCACGGCCACGAGCTGGGCCCCTGACCCATCCGGCGCGTGAATCACGCCCGCGTACACGGTGAACTCGTCCGGCACCGAGGCCGTGACGTCGCGGTAGAACCTCAGTACGTCTCTAGCTCTGTCGAAGGCATGCACCGCGATTCCGCCCACGATCGTCGGCCCGACCGGGGTGGAGCCGGTACTCGAAGGAGACGGCCAGGCCGAAATTCCCACCCCCGCCCGAACCCCCCAAAAAAGATCCGGGTGTTCGTCCTTGCTCGCCGTGATGACCCGGCCGTCGGCCATCACGATCTCAGCTGACAACAGGTTGTCCACCACGAGCCCGTATTTCCCCATCAAATAACCGAGTCCTCCGCCAAGGGTGAGCCCGGCGACGCCGGTGGACGAAACGATGCCGCCCGTGGTAGCCAGGCCGTAGACCTGCGTATCGCGGTTGAGCTGTCCCCAAGTGACTCCCCCTTGCGCGCGAACCGTTCGCTCCTTGGGATTGACGTGAATACCCTTCATGAGCGACAGGTCGATCATGAGCCCCCTCTCCACGACGGCTCGACCGGCGACATTGTGGCCGCCACCTCGGACCGAGACTTCGGCACCGTGGTCCCTGGCAAGGTGCACCGCGTCCACAACGTCAGCCACACCGCGGCACCGCGCGATCAACGCTGGCCGCTTATCCACTAACCCGTTGTGGACCCTTCGGGACTCGTCGTAGCCGGACTCGCCCTCTCGGAGCAGCTGTCCAGCGAACGTGTCGCGAAGCCGGCTCGCAGCGTCGTGGAGAGATGGGCCGGCGGTCATGGGGCACCTCCGGAGTCGGGAGCGGCCCGTTTCTTACGTAGCGGGCGTAAGCTGCGGGCCGACACTCCTCGGCGCAACCGATCCCTGGCTCGCGACCAGTCTTGCCAAGCGGAGGACGAGCCCGTAGTTTGGAATGTGCAGAATGTGCAGTTCCCCTAGGTTGGGCCGAGGCGTCCCGTGGGTGCAGGCCAGGGCCGGGGATCTCCTCCCGTAGAACGGTGGGCCCGTTTGGTGGTCGATGTAAAATGCCCGCTGCGCCGTGGCGCGTGGTACCCCGTCTTGAGCGCCGGTCCAGAGGAAACGGTCGTCGTGGTGCGCGACCGCGCCGTGATCCTGCCACACCACTGCCTCGAAATCACGAACACCCGCCCCAGCCAGTGGGCAATCGTCGCACGGGCATCTTTCACTCCGTATGCCGTTTGCCCGAGGTGCGCTGACCGGGTCCCGCTGCACGGCTCCCCCAGGCAGTTGTGGTGCATACGATGTCATCAGATGTTTGGCGTCGAGCCGGCCGACGCGCTGGTCGCACCCGAGGGCGGCGACGCCCACCGGAATACGTCTCACCCCGACGACTGAACCGGGACGAAGCGGCCCCGCGTCCTGGTGGGCGGGTGAGGCGTGGCTACCTCACCCGTTGAACCTGCCGCAACAGCCCTTGAGCACGTGGCTGACCCGGTAGTTGGGTCGACCGGTATCTCCAGCTCCCGCAAGGCAATAGCCTAACCGACCGGCGCGTCGAGGTGGCCCCGAGAATGCAGGGCACGCAATTTGAGCCCGACCTGGTTCTGCATGCCAACCGAGACAACGACATGAGCGCCAAGAGTACGGAGCGGGAGCAGCCCCGGCGACGCGGCTGGGACCGGCGGCGAGACTTGGGCCGCCGCATAGTCCGCGACCGGCGACGTGTCGCGATCGCGGTTCACGTCGAGCGCCGCGGCGGCACGGATCGCCGCTGTGGCAGCCAGCGGCGGGCCAGAGCGGAACGTCGCTCGCCGCCTCAGGGCTTCAGGTTCCGAGACCGCTAGTCTTGCTCGGTTCGGTCAGGCAGCCGGCGAATCACGTCGAACGACGGCCAGGAGGTGTGTCCCGGCATCGCAATACCCGGGCTCGTCACACGCCGTGGCCTCGTACTCCAGCAACGCCTCCCACTGCTCCGGGGCGGTGATAAACTCGTTTTCCACCCCCGTCGCCAGTGCGCTCGAGGCTGAAATCTGCTCTACCTCGAGGCCCGGCTTCGCAAGGAACGCCCGGAGCTCGGCCGCTCGGTACATGTGACAGTAGTGCCTTGAGGTCGGGTCCGTCTCAGCGGTCAAGTCCCCTGTGGCGATGATCGTCCGCATGGCGGCGCGCGGCATGTCGCGGAGGGCTGCGCGGTGGCGGTGCAGCGTACCCCACAACGACATGACGCTCAACAGGAGGTAGCCGCCCGGGCGGAGCACCCGGACGCACTCCGCCAGCGCCTTGTCCCGACGCTCGAACACGTAGCTGAAGGGTCCACCGAAGGCCACGACGCCGTCGAAGCTCGTCGCGTCCAACGCCCCAAGATCGCAGATATCCAACTGGCGCCAGGCCTCGACACTGGAGGCGAAGCCCCGCACTCCGGCAGTCTCCCGATTCAGCTCGAGCTGCCTGGCCGAGAGATCGGCGACGACCACGCGGGCGCCGCGGTGGTGGAGCAGCTCGGTGAAACGGCCTGGGCCTGCCCCGACGTCGAGAATTCGGTGACCGGGCCGGACGTAGCGCTCGAGCAGCGCGGTGTGCATGGCCAGGGATACCCGATCCCCGAGGGTGCGGTCGAAGCGCTCCCATTCACCGGCGCCGAGGGCATCGAAGTACGCGGCGATCGCCGCGGGGCTATAGGTCATGTCGGTAACATGCAGCCGCGGCTCGGCGTCGCCAGAGCGGCGGTGCGGGCAGCCGAGCGCGGCCGTGGAGTACCGGCTGGAACGGCTCCCCGCTATTTTGCGCCAGCGGTTGGCGGCACGGGGAGCCGCCCTACACCACCGAGGCAAGCGCTAACGGTTGGCACTTCAATACTTTCTAAAGTGGGCGCAGGCGTACTAGGCTTCGACCCGGCGCTGCTGCGCGGCATCGCGGAGCGCGTCGGCACCCCGGCATACGTGTACAGCGCGAACCTGATCCGGGCGCAGTACCACGCGCTGCACGACGCCTTGAAGGACGTACCGCACCGCATCTGCTATTCCGTCAAGGCGAACGGCAATATCGGGGTCCTCAAGGTGCTCAAGGCGCTGGGGGCGGGAGCGGACATCGTGTCGGTGGGGGAGCTGCGGCGGGCGCTCGCGGCCGGTTTCGACGCCGACGCGATCGTGTTCTCAGGCGTCGGGAAGACCGCCGCCGAGCTCGAGGAGGCGATCCGCGCGGGCGTCGGGTTCCTCAACATCGAATCACCCGCCGAGCTGGACGCGCTGATCGCGGTGGCCCGCAGGGTCAAGAAGCTGGCCCGCGTCGGCATCCGGGTGAATCCCGACGTCGCCACCGAGACCCACCCCTATACGAAGACGGGTGAGAAGACCGCCAAGTTCGGCGTACCCTACGACGAAGTGGTGGCCGTCGCCCAGCGGATCGTAGCCGAGCCGCTGTTCGCGCTGCGCGGCCTGGCGATGCACTTGGGCTCGCAGATTACGGACGTGGAGCCGTATCACCGCGGCACGGTGAAGCTGCTCGAGCTGGTGGCGGCGTTGCGGGCATCGGGCATCACCACGATCGAGGCGCTCGACGTGGGCGGCGGCCTGGGGGTGCGCTACCACACCGAGAAGGCGCCGACCCCCGGCGCCTTTGCGCAGGCCGTGGCGCCCCCGATCAGGCAGGCGGGCCTCGCGCTGGTGTGCGAGCCCGGGCGCTACCTCGTCGCCAACGCGGGCGTGCTGCTCACCAAGGTGCTGTACCGCAAGCACGCGGGCGGCAAGGAGTTCGTCGTCGTGGACGCCGGCATGACGGACTTCGTGCGGCCCAGCCATTACAACGCCCATCACGAGATCATGCCGCTCCAGGACGGCGCCCGGCCCGAAGAGCTGGTCAACATCGTCGGCCCGATCTGCGAGTCGGGCGATTTTCTCGCGCTTGACCGCAAGCTGCCGGCGGTCGAGCCCGGGGAGTACCTCGCCGTGCTCGGCACCGGCGCCTACGGGTTCGTGATGAGCTCCACGTACAACCAGCGGCCCCGGCCGCCCGAAGTCCTGGTCGAGGGAGATCGCTACTACGTGGCACGCCAGCGCGAGACGCTCGACGACCTGCTGCGCGGCGAGGTGCTCGATCCCACGACGTGGTACCAGGGAGGATCGTGAACAAGATCCTCATCCTCGACTACGGCTCGCAGTTCACGCAGCTGATCGCGCGCCGCGTGCGCGAGGCGCACGTGTATTGCGAGATCCACCCCGCCGCGCGCGGCACCGATCTCGCGTTCATCAGGCAGTTCGACCCGCGGGGGATCGTCCTGTCGGGCGGGCCGAATTCCGTATTCGATCCCGGCGCCCCCACCGCGGACCCGCAGCTCCTGGCGCTGGGCGTGCCCGTGCTGGGCATCTGCTACGGCATGCAGCTCGTGGCGCAGCTGGCGGGCGGCACGGTGCGGCCATCCCGCGAGCGGGAATACGGGCGCGCCGAGGTGATGATCCGGGAAGCGGGCGGGGGGGGCCTGTTCCAGGGGTTCGAGCCGCAGAGCTGCATCACCGTGTGGGCGAGCCACGGCGACAAGCTCGACCAGCCGCCCCCGCACTTCCGCGTGACCGCCTCGAGCGCCAACGCTCCGGTCGCCGCCATGCAGCACGAATCTCAGCCGACCTACGGCGTGCTGTTCCACCCCGAGGTCGCCCACACGCCCCGGGGCGGTGAGATCCTCCACAACTTCCTGTTCGCGATCTGCGGCTGCACGCCCGACTGGACGCCGGGCCACTTCATCGAGCACGAGGTCGAGCGGATCCGTTCGCTCGTTGGGCCGACCCAGCGGGCGATCTGCGGCCTGTCGGGCGGCGTCGACTCGGCGGTCGCCGCGGCACTGGTGCACCGCGCCATCGGCGACCGGCTGAGCTGCATTTTCGTGGACCACGGGCTGTTGCGCCTGCACGAGCGGGAGCAGGTGGAGACCGCATTCCGCCCCCCCGTCGGCATCGATCTCCGGGTGGTGGACGCCGCCACGCGGTTTCTGGGCGAGCTCGCCGGCGTCGACGACCCCGAAGAGAAGCGTCGCCGCATCGGGCACACGTTCATCGACGTGTTCGAAGACGCGGCGCGACACGTGCCCGGGAACGTCGGCTTCCTGGTCCAGGGAACGCTGTATCCCGACGTGATCGAGTCCGCCTCACCGCGAGGCGGGCCGTCCGTGACCATCAAGACGCACCACAATGTCGGCGGCCTGCGGCCCGACCTGCCATGGCAGCTCATCGAGCCGTTGCGCGAGCTGTTCAAGGACGAGGTGCGGCAGGTGGGGCGGGAGCTCGGCCTGCCCGAGGAGATCGTGGGCCGCCATCCGTTCCCCGGACCGGGGCTCGCGATCCGCGTGCTCGGACCGGTCACGGAAGAGCGGCTCGACCTGCTGCGGCGAGTGGATGCGATCTACGTCGAGGAGATCCGCGCCGCGGGGCTGTACGACCGCATCTGGCAGGCGTTCGCTGTGCTGCTCCCGATCCGGTCCGTCGGGGTGATGGGAGACGGGCGCACCTACGACTACGTGGTGGCGCTGCGCGCGGTGACGAGCCGGGACGGCATGACGGCCGACTGGTTCCCGTTTCCCACCGACGTGCTCGCGAAGATCAGCAGCCGGATCATCAACGAGGTGCGCGGCGTGAATCGGGTGGTATATGATGTGAGTTCGAAACCCCCTGCAACCATCGAGTGGGAATAACGGCGTCACGTGCAACGCCTCTAGATGTTCTTATCCTCCAGCAACTTCAAGAATTCCTGAGACGAGCCTAGTTTGGCTAGCTTTTCCGGAACATCAGCTTCCTTCGCGAACTGCGCAATCTTGCCAAGCACTGGCAGATACTGATTGGAGACTTCCAGCGGCGGAGCAACGATCAGGAAGAAGTAGTGTACCGGCTTGCCGTCGATGGCGTTGAAGTCGAGCCCCTGCGGCTTGCGGCCGAACGCCACCCGCAGCCGGTTCACGGCCAGGGCGCGGCAGTGCGGGATGGCGATATTCTGGCCGATCCCCGTCGAGCCGAGGGTCTCGCGCCGCTTGAGCATCTTGACGAGCGTCTGCTCCGCCTTGTCGTCGAGCTTGAGCAACCCGACGAGCTCCTTCAGCACGTCGTCTTTCGTACTGCTGTGGAGGTCCAGGTTGATGGCCTCCTCCGAAAAGAACTCCCGCAGACGCACTGTGGCTCGCTCCACGTGGCAAAGGGCGGCCTAACCTAATGAGTGGTTGCCTCATATGCAACGCGTCATTACGTTGTCTCCCATGCACTTCCCGTACCCTGTGGCACACGAGGTGCCGCTCTTCCTCGCCCCCATGTCGGGGGTGTCGGAGTCGCCGTTCCGACTGCTGTGCCGTCGGTTCGGGGCGGACGTCGTCGTCTCGGAGTTCATCTCGGCGGTGGGCGTGGCGCGGGGCATCGAGCACCTGTTCGCCGACATGCGATTCGAGGAGGCCGAGCGTCCCATCGGGATCCAGCTGTATGGCGCCGATGCCACAGTCATGGCACGAGCGGCGGCGATGGTGACGGAGACCTGCAAGCCGGACTTCATCGACATCAACTTCGGCTGTCCGGTGAAGAAAGTGGTCAAGAACAACGGCGGCTCGGGCTGCCTCAAGGATTTGGGCCTGGTCCAGACGATCATCCGGGCGGTGCGAGGCGCAACGCATCTGCCGGTCACCGTGAAGATCCGCAGCGGCTGGGACGAGGCGCAGCGCGACCCAGTGGGCATCGCGCTCCGCTGCCGCGAGGCGGGCGCCCAGGCAGTCACGCTGCATGCGCGCACGCGCACGCAGATGTTTTCGGGGACCGCCGACTGGGACGAGATCGCCCGAGTGGTCGAGGCGCTGGACGTGCCCGTGATCGGCAACGGCGACGTGATGACCCCGGAAGACGTGTTGGCCATGCGGCGGCACACGGGCTGCGCGGGCGTCATGGTCGCGCGCGGGGCGTTCGGAAACCCCTGGCTGTTCGCACAGGCGCGCGATCTCCTGGTCGGGCGCTCCAGACGGGCGGACCCCTCCGCCGAGGCGCGTTTCACTACGGCGCTCGAGCATGCCCGGCTCGCGCTCCGGCTCCAGGGCGACAGCCGCAAAACGGCGCTCGAGTTTCGCAAGCACTTCGGCTGGTACACCAAGGGGGTGCCGGGCGCCGCCGGCTTGCGCGAGCGGCTGTTCCAGATCGACTCGATGCAACAGGCCGAAGCGATCTTCTCCGCCTATCTCGCAGCGACGGCGGTAGAGCGGGCGGCGTGAAGCTGGACGACCTGGGGCGGCTGTTCGAGCGCCTCCCGTTCGCGACGATCGATCACCTCCGGCCCCTCACACAGGGGCATCAGGAGGTGATTCTGTGTCAGGGCAAGACGGCGGAGCAGGTGGTCGGGATCGCCGAGCGGCTCGCGGCGGCGAGCGGCAGCTTCCTCGCGACCCGCGCCGAGCCGCCGCAGCGCGTGGCCCTCACGGCGCAGTTCCCTCGCGCCGAGGTCAATGAGCTGGGCCGTACAGTCTACCTGCCACCCGAGCCCGAGCCGGCGCCGACGGGGCGGGGGACCATCCTCGTGGTGACGGCGGGAACGAGCGATCTCCCCGTCGCCGAAGAGGCGGCCGTGACCGCGCGGGCGCTCGCGAACCGGGTGGAGCGGCTCACGGACGTCGGCGTGGCCGGGATCCATCGCGTGCTGGCGCACGCCGAAGCGTTGCGCAGCGCCGCGGTCGTCATCGTGGTCGCCGGCATGGAAGGGGCGCTGCCGAGCGTGGTCGGCGGGCTGGTGCGGGCTCCCGTCATCGCGGTGCCGACGAGCGTGGGCTACGGCGCCTCGTTCGGGGGCGTGGCGGCGCTGCTTGGCATGCTCAACTCCTGCGCTGCGGGCGTCACGGTGGTCAACATCGACAACGGATTCGGCGCCGCCGCCGCCGCGAGCCGCATCAACCACTCATGACACGGACCGGCGTCTGGGCCGGGCGCGGACTCGCCGTGCTCGGCCTCGCCGCCGTCGTGTGGGGCGTGTTGCAGGCGAGTCTCTGGGCCCTGCTCGCGGCGATCGGGGGATTTCTGGCCGCCACCGGGCTGGCGTTCGCCCCGCTGGTGCGCGTCTGGCTCGCCGAGCGTCCCGCCACCCGCCCGTCCGACTTCGAGCATACCATCGACCTGCTGCGCCGCGCGCACGGCGCGCGGGCGGGATGGGTCGTCGGGCTCGAGGAGGGAGACCTCGAAGTGGCGGCGCCCGACGACCCGAGCCACGACATACGGCTCCGGGGAGCAGCGATTGCGCAGCTCGCCTCGGTGGACGGCCGGGCGCACGTGGTGCGCGAGCCCGAGGGCACGTATGTCGCTGTCGGCGACTTCCCGTTCGGCGCGGCGCTGCTGCTGGGCCAGTCGGACGCGACGCCCGCCGACAGCGCGGCCACGGCCGAGGAGCTGCGCCGCCTGGTGGCGAGCCTGCTGGTTGCGCAGCGACACGAGCCGGGCGAGCAGCCGGCCCAGCTCGTCGCGAAGCAGCTCGCGGCGATCGTGGGGGGGGCCCAAACGCTCGAGGGAATCGCCAAGGCCGGCGCGGCGCTGGCCCAGCAGTTCGTCCAGCGCGGCGTGGTGATCGCGCTCCAGGGCGTCGGGCCGGCGACCGGGGAGGCCAGGATCGTGGCGGTCTCCGCGGCGGCGGACAGTCGCCTCGAGGGACTGACGCTCGCGCCTGATGCCGCGGCGATGCGGGCCATCGTCGGGCGGGTGCCGGTCGTCTCACAGGGGCGCGAAGACGTCCTCGGGAGCGGCCTGTCGGACCGACGACGCCAGGACCGCGCGGGCACGGCCTATCCCCTGCTCGACGGCCATTTCGCCATCGGCGCACTGGTGGTGATGGGACCGCCGCTGCCCGGGGACGCCGGAGTGGCCGACCAGCTGCAGCGCCTGGCGATGGAGCTGGGCGCGCGGCTCGCGGCGGCCCGCGCCGTGCACGAGGCGGAACAGCGCGCCGTGAGCGACCCGCTCACCGGTCTCCGGAATCGGCGCGAGTTCGACCGCGCCGTGCAGCGGCACGCCGCCGGCAAGCCCGCCGCGATGGCCACGCTGATCTACTGCGATCTCGATCACTTCAAGACGCTGAACGATACGCTCGGCCACGCCGCCGGGGACGCGGCGCTGCGACACGTCGCGCGGATCCTCGAGGGCGCGGTACGGGATAAGGATCTCGTCGCTCGGATCGGCGGCGAGGAGTTCGCCATCTGGATGCCCCACGCCCCGCTCGAGTCGGGCCTCGAGGTCGCCGCGCGCATCCGCGCGACCGTCGAATCGGCGGCGTGGCGGTGGGGCGGGGAAGAGTACCCCATGACGATCTCCTGTGGCGTGGCGAGCTACCCCGACGCGGTCACACAGCTCGAGAACCTGCGCAGCGCGGCCGACGCGGCGCTGTATCGCGCCAAGCAGAGCGGGCGGAATCGAGTTGAAAAAGCGGTCGCGGCCGGCTAGGTTGGATTCGGGGGGCGACAGGCTTCGACGGGTTCGACGAGGGTATGGCTGCGTGCCCAGGTCGTCAGTCACCTGGTTAATCCACTGGCAAATTTCACAACTGCCAATTCAAACCTGGCACTGGCTGCGTAAGCTTCGGCTTCACGCACCTGCGTGAGTGGCAGCCCGCCTGAGGCGGCGCTCACGTATCGCAAAATCGGGCTGGCGTGACCTGGGGCCCGAACGGGTCGCGTAAGAGCTGCTAAGGGCTCGTCGCTGCCGTGGCGGGCGAGACGCCGCGGGAGCGAGACTCAAAAAGCCTCGCCTACGCACGTAGTGGCTGTATCGGAGTCATTCTCGGACCGGGGTTCGATTCCCCGCGCCTCCATACGAACACGGGAAACGGCCGGGGGAGAGGGAAGGGGGAAGCGGCCCCACCTCTCCCCCGTTGCGTTGCCGCCACAGCCCGCCGGTCCGACTACTAGAAACATAGTTGACAACCGGCCACGCTGCGCCTACCATCTACTATAACGTTAGTAGATGGAGACGCCCGTGCCCATTGCCTTCACCGACCGCGAGCTCGACGTCATGAGCGTCCTGTGGGACGCCGGGTCGGCCACCGTCGCACAAGTTCGCGAGCGGCTCAGCGACGACCTCGCCTACACGACCGTCCTGACCGTCCTGCGCACGCTCGAACAGAAGGGCTACGTCCGCCACACCGGCGAGGGGCGGGCCCATCGGTACCGTCCGCTGGTCAAGCGCGCGGCCGCCGGTCGCAGCGCGCTGCGCCGGCTCGTGGACAAAGTGTTCGACGGCTCGCCCGAGCTGCTCCTGACCCAGCTGGTCTCCGACAGGAATCTTGGTGACGAGGAGCTGCGCCGCCTGCGCAAGCTGCTGGCGGATCGGCTCCGGGAGAAGCAGCCATGATCGCCGCGTGGATGGTGTACTGCGTCGCCATCGCCGTTGTGTTCGTCGTGGTCGGCGAGGCGCTCGAGCGAGCGCTCCACCTGGCGGGGCGCGCCACGCGCTGGGCCTGGGTCGCGGCCCTCGCGGGCTCGTACCTCGTGCCGGCGGCCGCCTGGCTCCGGCCGGGTGCGTTCGGCGCGCTGCCCATTCCGTTGGCGAGGCCCGTCGTCGCCGGACGCCAGGCCACCGCCGGCCCGATCGACCCGCTGCAGAGGGGCGCCGTGCCGGCGCCGCCGTTCTCCCTCGGCGACCTCGATGCCACACTCGCGTGGGCGTGGAGGCTTTCTTCGGCGGCGCTGCTGCTCTCGCTCGGCGCCGCGGCGCTCCGGTTGGCGGCTGTGCGACGCGGCTGGCGCAACGCCACCGTGGACGGCCGGGCCGTCCTCGTGTCGGACAACGTCGGTCCCGCCGTGGCGGGGCTGTGGCGGCCCCGCGTGGTCCTTCCTGACTGGGCGCTCCAGCTCGGCGAGCGGGAGCGGCGGCTGATGCTGGCTCATGAGGACGAGCACATCCGAGCGCGCGACCCCTGGCTGCTCGCCGGTGCGGCGGCGGCGCTCCTCCTCGCGCCCTGGAACCCGCTGGTGTGGTGGCAGGTGCGGCGACTGCGTCTGGCGGTCGAAATGGATTGCGACGCCCGCGTGCTGGCGCGCGACGGTGACGCGCCCGCCTACGGTGAGCTGCTGCTGCGTGTCGGACAGCGCCGCGCCCGCCTGCCGCTCGGCGCGCCCGCGCTGGGCGAGCCGGTGTCGTTCCTCGGGCGTCGGATCCGCCGCATGGTGACGGCTTTACCACGCTGGCGCTGGGCGGGTGCGGCGGCAGGCGGACTGATCGCGGTCGCTGCCGTCATCGCCGCGTGCGAGGCCCCGCGGCCGGTCGGGCCGCAAGCACCGAGCGACCCGTCAGCCGTCGTGGAACCAGTGGCCGTGTTATGGAAGGTGCCAGTCCAGGATGCGCCCACGCCGGCGTCGCTGATGGACGAGTGGCCGGCGTTCCTGTCAGGACCGCCGCTGCAATACCCCAACCTGCTGCGCCAGGCGGGGATTCAAGGGCGGGTGGTCGTGCACGCCATCATCGACACGGCCGGCCGTGCAGAGCCGTGGTCGGTACACGTGATCGAGAGCCCCCACCCGGGGTTCGATCAGGCCGCGAGGAACTTCGTGCTGGAGGCGCAATTCCGGCCTGGACGGATGCGCGCGCGGGACGTGCGCGTGTCTATCAAGTTTCCCGTGAACTTTCGGACCTGAAGGTAAAGCGGATCCTTCGCTGCGCGCGCGTTCCGCGCGCTCGCTCAGGAGGACCGCGCCTGCCATCCTGAGCGCCGCAGGCGCGAAGGATCTGCTTTTGGGTACCTTCATTGCCATGCGGAACACGCTCTTGGCGCTCTGCTTGCTTGCCTCTCCCGCACCCGCGCAGTCTCCAATCGATTCCGTCCAGATCGTCACCCGCGACATCCCGAACTTCTGGCGCGCCTACGACCAAGCCGCCGGCAAAG
>Ga0209267_1002445_pt1 | contig 11977 bp, 12 predicted proteins | sample GraSoiAngelo_137_FD_185894 | JGI IMG/M metagenome (GOLD analysis project Ga0209267, IMG submission 185894) | Grasslands soil microbial communities from the Angelo Coastal Reserve, California, USA - 14_0929_09_30cm (SPAdes) (version 2) | ecosystem: Environmental > Terrestrial > Soil > Grasslands ... | reverse complement strand
ACCGTCTCGAACTTTTCAGCGTAAGCAGCACCGGCGTTATCCTTGCTTGCCTGGGAAGTGAAGGCAGGAACCACCCAGACATAGACAATAGCGGACAAGAGTATAACGATGAGAACCATCATTACCTCCGCGATAATCGTGGCCACTCCTCTTCGTGAGCGACGGAGGTCGGAGAGCATAGCCACCGCTTCCTCCTAGGCAAAAGTAGGGCAAAAGGAACATGTTACAATCGCTAAGGCGCGACCTAGACAACCCAATCGTCTCTTCGCCTCACATGCCTTGAGCCCGTGGGATTTTCGATAAGCCAAGGTTGTAACATCCCTTCAAAGTCCTATTGGAAGCAGCCTTCAGCCCTGTCTCTGCCCGCAAGACGGGCAGAAGAAAAGCCCAGAGTCGTAGTGATGTCCGCATTTCTTGCAGATTACCTGCACCCCCGATTGGGCGGCAGCGGACCCCACGTGGGAAGATGGAGAAGGAGTCGGGGCTGGATCTGGGACGAAGACTCCGATTATCGCGGTGATGACTCCAGCGACGAATATTATTCCACCGAGGACGAAGTAGACTATGTCGGTTACGCAGGCAAAAACGTTGCCTGAGAGGATCGTCCCTAGGCAGGAGGAGAAAGCGGATAAGGTCACCAGAGGACCCAAGATAACCATGCCGATTCCGACGAAGAAAATTACCGGTCGCATTTGTTTCGAGACACGCTACAATGGCTCGAACTGATTTGTCTGCCTCTGGGCTTTCTAAGCCTCCGTAACTAACCTTCTAACCTAGTGGGAAAACGATGGAATCTTTTGACTCCATGGCAATTATGTGTCGCGATGCTATGACGTGGACTGACTCAAGAGGTGTGCCTGTCGATTGAAACGTTCAGTTCCTTCAGGTAACAAGGCGATTCGGCCGATCCTCCGGCAAGCGAGAATGTGGCATCTGCCCGGACTTTGAAACGGACGTTCTTGGTCTCTCCACCAAAGACAGCCCTGACCTCCCCTAGTTTGGCACTGTTGACGGATTCAGCAATGATCTTCAGATTCTTGTCCCGTCGACCGAACCATGCAATGAGACTATCGCGCAGGATATGTCCAGTCTTGTTGAATGGAATCCCCTTGTGCTTCTCGTTAAATTCTAGCGTCAGGGCCTTCCGCGACTCCTTTGCCACGGATTCAACGTAACCGAGAAGCCGTTGGGAATCATCTTTCCCAGCCAGTTTGTCAGTCATCGTTGACTCCTCTTCGTGTACTCTCCCGCCTGCCATCTTTCACGTACAAATCTTCTAGTCTCACCATCTACCCCGACGGCCTCGAGACCTTCCTCGCTGGTCGTAACGTCGTTGAGGTCTCCTACCGCCACCGCCGCCCATAGGCCGACCTGGAAGGTGAATCCGAGGAATGTTGAGGCCCGGAACGTCGGGTGGACTAATCTCGTCAAGCGTCGCGGAGGTCATGCGCCTCAATCCCTCGAATACAGCCCAATCCTCCCTGGTGAGAAAAGAGATAGCGATGCCTCTTCTTCCCGCCCGCGCAGTCCTACCGATTCTGTGAAAATACATCCCAGGCTCTTCCGGCATATCATAATTGATGACGTGACTTACCTTTGGAATATCCAGGCCCCGCGCCGCTACATCCGTGGCAATCAAGAGACCCGTCTTTCCCGTCCGGAAAGCCTGAATGGCCATGTCTCGCTGCCTCTGAGAAAGATCACCATGTATCGCCATAGCATCATAACGATTAGCATGCAGTGCTTGAGCAAGCCTGTCGCATCGAATTTTAGTAGCGCAGAACACAAGACCTCTACTAATCAGGTCCTTTTCTAGAAAACTGCATAATACTCTGAACTTATCATCCTCGTCGACCTGGACAATTTTCTGGTCAACGGTGTCAACCGACAGCTCATCGCTGTCAATGAATATAGTGAGAGGGTTGCGAAGATACCGATGGCTAAGTCGGACAATCTCTTCTGGCATAGTGGCGGAGAACAGAGCCGTCTGATGGCTCTTCGGGACCTGATTCAGTATGTAGTTGATGTCGTCGATGAAACCCATGTCCAGCATTCGGTCCGCCTCATCTAGAACGACAAACTTCACATTTTCGAGCCTGACGGTTCTCCTTTCCATGTGGTCTGTCAGTCTCCCAGGAGTGGCGACAATAATCTTGGCCCTTGGATCCTGCAACCGGTCTATCTGGAGGTTGATGCTCTGACCTCCATAAACCGGAACTGCCCGAATCCTAAGATGCCGGGCTAGTTTAGCGAACTCCCCCGCAACTTGCTCGGCGAGCTCACGAGTCGGAGCAAGGACCAGACCTTGTATTCCATTAGCCTCAGGCCTAATGTTCTGAAGCATTGGAACGGCGTAAGCGAGCGTCTTGCCGCTCCCGGTGTGCGCCTGCCCGATCAAGTCCCGCCCCTTAAGGATAGGCGCAATGGCTTCCGCTTGAATTGGGAACAGTTCGTCGAAGCCCATATCCTTGATACCTTGCAACAGCCGAGGGTCTAGGTCAAAGGCCTCGAACTGCCCCACCGTACTCAATCTGCTTCAGAATGCCCCAATAGGGGGAAGATAAAGAATCGTCAATCCAGGGTTAGGCTTAAGCAGAACCATTTCAGAGCTTAGAGTAGTGGACTCACTGAATGGTGAAGGTCACTAGACATAGAATCGCTCTATTCCTTCTCCTCGGATTCGTTTTTCTTACGATCCAGGCCTCGTTTCCACAGAAAGCTCACGCGCAATCTAACGTATACGTGGCCTCGCTGGACCAAAATATTGATCCTGGAGCCGAAGACTTTGTCGTTTCATCAATCAACGACGCCACCGCGTCGGGAATTCACAATTTCATCCTCATTGTCAACACCAACGGTGGAAGCGGAGCCAACATGGAAAACATCATCAGCGCAATCTCCAACTATGAATACAGCGGCAACAACAATTTCACCACGCTGATTGCTCCCAGCAGCGCCCATGCATTCAGCGCCGGAGCCTACATTGCGGAATCATCAAAGTTCATCTTTATGATCCCTGGGACCGTCATCGGTTCCGCTACCCCAATAGTTAGCGGAATTCCGACCGGCGAAGAAAATACCACCCTAACCAAGGATATCAGTGCATTTACGCAATATATGAGAACCCTGACGGAGCGCAACAATCGAAACCCTAACGCTACAGCACTCATGGTCACTAAGGGTGTATCCTATGACTGCGGAACGGTATCGTCCTGTTCGGCGTATCAGCAAAACGTCATCAACGCGGTGCTGGCCGCGAACAACACACAGCAAGCTCTGACCATACTACACGCAGGCGACGCCCCGATCCATACCGCCGGAACTAGATCAGTCTTCCTTTCGATCATTAGCGATCCGAACCTTGACAGCATACTATTCCTCGCAGGCGTCTTCGCGATACTCGCTGACCTATATCATCCAACCGTAATCTTCACTGTCGTAGGAGCCGCCGCGATCGCCCTCGCGCTCCTAGGCCTGGGGGTATTCGGAGCGCCGATAGTCTCGATTATCCTCATGATGATAGGAGCTATCTTCATCTTTCTAGAACTAAAAACGCATCACGGCGTAAGCGCAATCGCTGGCGTCATAATCTTCATCGTTGGCTTCCTTCTTATCTTCAGCCTACCGTCGTCGACACCAGCACCTTCATCGGCACCCTCAGGGGCTGGAACCTTCATTCAGATCGGCGTACTCACTTACACAATTCTTGGAATAGTCGGGGGCGGCGGGGTCCTAGGAAGCATCTATCTCTACCGCGTACGCGAGACACTAATGCACAGGCCTCCAGCTCAAAATCCCAAGGCTATAATAGGTAAGACGGGTCGCCTGACGAGTGACTTGAAAGCCGGCGAAGTCGCCACAGCAAACATCGGCGCCGAGGACTTCACCGTGACCGGCTCATCAGACTTGCCGAACGGCACCTTAGTCAAGGTCAAGGATCTCCAAGGGCTCAGATTGATAGTCGAAAAGATGGAGAACTAGAAATGTTTCTAGGCTCAGTCATCCTCCAAGCCAGCGACATCACGCTTTACGTCGAGATATTCTTCATAATCATTCTCCTAATCATTTTCCTCGCACTCTTCGCCGCTTCTATCAAGATCGTACGAGAATACGAGCGCGTGGTCCAATTCCGGCTCGGTCGACTGACGGGTTCAAAGGGCCCCGGAATAGTCCTCATCCTACCGGTCATCAACAGACTGGTAAAAGTCGACCTGAGAGAAAGATACCTAGAAGTGCCTCACCAGACCGCGATTACCAAAGACAACGCACCCGTAGACATTGATTTCCTCATCTACTACAAGGTCGTCGATGCTTCGGCGAGCATCGTTCAAGTGCAGAACTTTACCGGCGCCTCAGTAGGACTCGCCACCACCACACTGAGAGCAGTTGTTGGTGACATTCCACTCGACGAGTTGCTGTCGAAGAGGGAACAGATCAACTCTATTCTGAGGACAAGGCTGGACGAAGTGACCGAGCGATGGGGAATCAAAGTTACGAACGTCGAGATCCGAGAAATCAGACCTCCAAAAGACGTTCAGGACGCAATGGTCAAGCAAATGACCGCCGAGAGGAGCAGACGGGCACTGGTCACAGAATCCGACGGCATTCGAGAGTCCTCAGTTCTCAAGGCTGAAGGAGCGAAGAACGCAGCTATCCTGCAAGCCGAAGGACAAAAGCAGTCAGCGATCCTAGTAGCCGAGGGTAACAAGCAATCCCAGATTCTTGTAGCGGATGGTTATGCCCAAGCATTGGGTCTCATTTTCTCTGCTGCCAAAAACATCGACTCGAAGACAATGGCTCTCCAATACTTGGACATGCTCAAAGCGTTAGGTGCTGGGGCATCGACAAAATACATCCTGCCAATGGAGTTCACCAGCATGATTTCCAAACTGAAAGAATTTGTTCAAGAGTCTTCGAAGGACTAGGCCACATCAGACTCTTACCTTAAGTTTCATTAAGCCTCCACCACTTGACAGCCAAACCTATGACTCCGGAGAAGACCAACAGGCTCGGAACGAAGACCATTCAATACGCCATCATCCTCGTACTAGTCATTGCCATCGCCGGTTCTGCGACATACGCCGTAATGAGCGACACCTCAATTCACGGACTAACCGTGAGATTCTACAATGTTTCCAGATACTGCACCAACTCCACGACCGCTGTTCTCACATTCAGCTTCAATCAAGTAGTTGTATACAGCAGTGCATCGCTTGAAACATCGCTCTCGCACGTGCACTTCACGATGTCGGCCGATGGAATCCTAGTCGGAAGCACAAGCGCTCAAGACTCAAAGTTCGGTCCTGGTCAAAGCGTCTCATATTCCCCGATAATCAGCAATGCAACCCTCGACCCGCATTCTCAACCTCTCAAATCTAACATCTTTCTTGGCATTACTGCTCTGGTGAATGCTGGCCTGTACAGTTCGACGACCACAGCCTCGGACTCAGAGCTGGTAACTTTCTCCGGCCCCCCCTGTTAGTGCAAGAGCAGACGGCACCGGCAGGGTTTCGTTCAGCACCCTCAAATCTACAAAATTCTGGTCGTTTCAGTCTTGCCAATCCGGACATCATCACGACTGGAATGACAATCTCGAACCCGTCGCCGGAAGACCATTCCCGTCAAGCAAACGCAGCATTATCGGCCTCAATCACGTCAAGAATCCGATAACTTGGGGTCATGCGGAATGCTTTTCTTCTCATCACTAACACCCTTGGGGCATGCCGAAGAAGAATGGAATACCAAAGTCCCTCCTCGCGGACATCAAATCAGTAAAGACACGACTCTCAGGCCTAGAGCGGCCGAAGGCTATCCTCTCCGACATTGGCAGCCTAAAGTCGAGACTAGCAAGTCTCGAGAAGGCGCACGCGTCCACCAACAAAGAACTCAAGAACATCTCAGAGGCTCTGAAACGACAGGACAGCACCATCGCCCAGTTGGGCAAGAAACCAGTCAAGAAAGAGAAGCGCAAACCCAGCGAATACAACCTCTTCCTGAAGGACAAAATGTCGGCCGGCATGAGCATGGTAGACGCTGTCAAGGCGTGGAAGGAGAAAGAGGGCGGATCGTCCTCCACTTCATCCTCTATGAGACAGCCCGGTCAAGACTGGCAGTCCCCATCGCAGCAATACTAGAGTAAATCTCTCAGTCGAGGAGCAAAGGCGCGAGGAAGATAGCTAGCGCCCTCGACAACCCACTTTTTCGTCTCAAAATAATCTCGGAGATCATCTTCCGCGTTTCCAAAAAAAGGAGGAGAGTAGTCGTAGAGCGGTTGACTTGCATCAATCGAGAAGCTTGACGGCTTCGGCTCGGGGAATAGCCAGCAAGGTCTCTATGCTCAGGTGATCGCCGCCTCTCATCAAGGCCTTAAGCGCTGTCTTCTCGTTGGGAGCCTCAAGGATAACGACTGCATCATATCTTCCAAATGTCCAATACGCTTGCAACAGGTTGCCGCCCTCGCGTTTCAGGTGCTCCCAGTTCTTGTCCATCTCGGCAATCGTTTCTTTGGTTGGCTTCTTTCTCCACTTTGCTAAGCTAACAAATATCGTTCTGATTTCACCTTCCACTCACATTTGGGTATTTTCAAAGCCTCTCTTTGACATCCAAATCCCGTTCAGCTCTCGATGCCGGATAAGCTTTCTGCGATGGCCCGAATAGTTTGAAATAAGCATAGCCTGGTGCACAAAAGCACCGACTCTAGCTTTAGGCTAGGGTCGCATAGGCATTTCCGCGAGAACGGAAGCGCAATTTCAGTTGGACAACTTAAGCTTCCTGACACTTTACGAAGGCTCAAATGGATACTCCGTGCTTAAGCCCGTCAAGTATCCAAGTGAGACGTGCATAGAACCGGCTCAGACCGGAATAGGGTAATTTGCAATTGGCACATCCACCAAGGGTAAAGAGATTGACGTTAGGCGGCATTCCCCACCTGCCGTTTCAGGAGTTCACGGTATCCAGTCTGGAAGCTCTTCTCAACATACTAAAGAAGGCTCGGATAAAGGATTCCGAGATCGAAGTCTCCACCTCAGAAGAGTCCCAACACACTGCATGCTCCAAACCCATAATACACGTGCTAGTAATGACCGCCAAAGGAGAAGGCGCGGGCGAACACAAAGACCTCGCCGCGTTGTATCAATACTGCCCGGGATGCGGAAGCGCCGTAAGGGTTCTCTAACAATTTCGAGTCCAACGCCAATCCGGAGCTTTCGGGCCCGACGAATGCTACCCTTGATTTCTCGAAGAATCTTTTCCCTTTCAGACACGACTCTTCAAACTTCTCGCTTATACAGAAACGGCACGTCTGTATGATCTCGTCGTCAATCCCGCCATCCGATCGCTGATCCTTCTGCGCGCATACAACTTCCCCATCTCTACAAGTATGGATCAACAAGACACGGAACAGACTGAAAGCTTGAAAAGGGCCCTTGCGAAGATGAGCAACCTTTGAGACGACGATAGTGGACGATGGCAGAGCCGCTGTATTAGCTCTCGAGGACGGAACCATTTTTCGAGGAAGCGGCTTCGGCGCTCGATTAGATGTCTCCGGAGAGGTCGTCTTCAACACTTCAATGATAGGTTACCCAGAACTCCTCACGGACCCATCCTATCACGAACAGATTGTGGTGATGACCTACCCAATTCTCGGATCCTACGGAGTCCCGCCATATTCGCTATGCGACGAACATGGGCTACCTCTTCACTACGAATCTGACTCCATCAAGGTCAAAGGCTACGCGATCCACTCGCTCTCAAGACCTAGTCATTGGTCTAGCGACAGGAAGCTCGAGGATTGGATGGACCAGGAGAAAGTGCCCGGAATCAGAGGAATAGACACTCGTGCAGTGACTCGCAAGATCAGAACCAACGGAACGATGCTTGGACTCTTGAAGACATCCGACAGCGAAATCGGCCAAGAGCAGGTCGAAGCAGAGCTCAGCCGGCTCACCGACCCGAACAATAAGGACCTTGTCAGAGATGTCACGCCCTCCGAGCCGATTCATTATGTCAACAACTCTGACGCGACCGTAGTCGTCTTGGACTGTGGCGTAAAATATGGGATAGTCAGAAGCCTACTTGCCTCCGGGGCGAGTGTCGTTCGTGTCCCCTACGATTATTCCGTAAATGAAATTCTCGAGTTCGAACCTAGGAGAATCGTGATCAGCAATGGACCCGGAGATCCGAAAAAGTGCACTCAGACCATCGACACGGTCAGAGAGCTGCTTGAGACGGACATTCCTATCTTGGGAATCTGTCTTGGAATGCAAATCCTCGCCTTGGCAGCGGGAGCGGACACCTACAAACTGAAGTTCGGACACCGCGCAGTCAACCATCCATGTCTTGATGTGCAAACCGGTAGGTGCTACATCACAACTCAGAACCATGGCTATTCAGTTAGCTCTGAGTCACTGGCGGAAACGAAATTCTCGGCCAGATTCGTAAACATCAACGACAAGACAATCGAAGGAATCTCCCACGCAGAGAAGGCGATCACCGGTGTCCAATGGCATCCAGAAAGCTCGCCAGGGCCCTACGACACAAGATTCCTCTTCGATCAATTCATGGAAGGAACTCCCGCATTTTGAAAATCCGTGAACTCAAGAAAGTTCTCATCGTAGGCAGCGGAGCGATAAAAATAGGCGAAGCAGGCGAATTCGACTATTCGACATCTCAAGCCATCAAGGCCCTTCGAGAAGAAGGAATTCAGACCGTCGTTGTGAATCCGAACATAGCCACAATCCACACTGACAAGAAATTCGCAGACAAAGTCTACTCGGTCCCAATAAGAACCGAGTTCATCGAGCAAATCATTGAGGGGGAGAAGCCTGACGGGATACTGCTCGGATTTGGCGGCCAGACCGCGCTGAACTGTGGAGTCGAATTAGCCGAGAGAGGCATTCTGGAAAGATACAAGCTCCGAGTCCTCGGAACGAGCATCAGAAGCATCGAACTCGCCGACAATAGAGAACTTTTCAAGACTACAATGCTGGAAAACGGGATTCCCGTTCCGAAGAGCAGGAAGGCATCTGATCTTGAGACCGCGATAGCAGCCGCAAAAGAGATCGGATATCCAGTCATCGTGAGGGTCGCCTATACATTGGGCGGGCAGGGAAGCGGAGTCGCCTTCGACGAAGCAAAACTGAGAGAGATAGCACAGCGAGGATTAGCCTACAGTAGAATTCGACAGATTCTAGTCGAAGAATATCTGGACAAGTGGAAAGAGGTCGAGTACGAGGTCATGCGCGACCAGGATGACAACTGCACCATTGTCTGCAACATGGAAAATCTCGACCCCATGGGAGTCCACACTGGCGACAGCATCGTTGTCGCCCCATCTCAGACGCTCACCAACAGAGAATTCAACTACCTCAGATCCACAGCCCAGAGAGTCATCCGGGCTCTTGGAATCATCGGAGAATGCAACATCCAATTCGCGTTAGACCCGCAAAGTGAAGACTTTCGAGTCATAGAAGTCAACTCCCGATTGTCTCGAAGCTCAGCACTCGCCTCGAAAGCAACCGGCTACCCCATAGCCTACATCGCCGCCAAACTATCGATTGGCTACACCCTTCCCGAACTTACAAACAAAATAACAGGAGTCACGAGTGCTTGCTTCGAGCCCTCTCTGGACTACATTGTCGTAAAGGCTCCCCGCTGGGACTTTCGAAAGTTCAGTAAAGCCAGCAAAGGAATCGGCACCCAGATGAAGTCCGTGGGTGAGGTCATGGCTATTGGAAGATGCTTCGAGGAAGCCCTCCAGAAAGCAATACGAATGTTAGACTTGGGGAGAGAACTCACTGAGGTAAGAGATCTTGGTCGAAGTCCCAGAAGGATCAGAAGAGAACTTAGTGAGCCAACGGACCAGAGAATCTTCTACACGGTTAAGGCTCTCAAGTCCGGGATGACTATCGAAGAAGTCTCGAAACTCAGCGGAATCGATCCCTGGTTCCTCGACAAGATTCAAAACATAGTACACATGGAACGCCGAATCACAAACGGAGGCCTGAAAGGCGAGACTATCAAAAACGCTAAGATTCTTGGATTCTCCGACGCGAGAATCGGGCGCCTCTTAGGGAAGACCGCTGACAGTATTCGTCAATTTCGAAAAATCAATCGCATCGTCCCTTTCACTAAGCAGATCGACACACTCGCTGCTGAATGGCCAACCAATACAAACTATCTCTACCTAACTTACGGGGGTAGCGAAGACGACATCACCCACTCGGAGAAAGATCGTATAATCGTCCTAGGCTCAGGCTGTTACAGAATCGGATCAAGCGTAGAATTTGACTGGTGCTGCGTCAACATGGCGCTCGCGCTGAAGGGTTCGACTAGAGAGGTGATTATGGTAAATTGCAACCCAGAAACGGTATCGACCGACTTTGACGTTCTGGACAAGCTATACTTCGAGGAGCTGACCCTTGAGAGAGTCCTCGATATTGTAGACAAGGAAAGACCCGCAGGTGTGGTGATTAGCGTAGGAGGACAGACCGCCAACAACCTCACGATAGGACTAGCTAAGCATGCGAGAATACTTGGAACATCGCCGACGAGCATCGATACTGCCGAGGACCGGTCAAAGTTCAGTCTGCTTCTCGACAAACTCGGGGTGCAACAGCCTGAATGGAGTGGAGTCGCAAATCTAGGCGATGCCAAGAAATTCGCTCAGCGAATTGGCTACCCAGTACTGATCCGACCATCATACGTTCTATCCGGTGCAGCAATGAACGTCGCGTTCGATGAGACGCAATTAATAGAATACGTTGAACAAGCCGCAAAAATTTCCAGAGATTACCCGGTAGTGATATCAAAATTCCTGAGCGGGGCTCGAGAAGTAGAGGTAGACGGTGTCTGCGATGGGAAGAATGTCTTCATTGGAGCCATTGTTGAGCATGTGGAGAACGCGGGAGTGCACTCTGGAGATGCTACTATGAGTATTCCGACCTTGACCATCGGGGAGGCAACGAGACAACGTATTGTCAGATATTCCGAGATGATCGCGCAGGCCCTTCTGATCAAGGGTCCGTTCAACATCCAATTCCTCGTCAAAAATGGCGATGTTCAGGTGATAGAGTGTAATCTGAGAGCGTCTAGGAGCATGCCATTCGTTTCAAAGATGATCGGAACAAATCTGATGGACCTCGCCGCGATCGCAATTATGGGCGGGACCATCAAGCCAGGCGAAGGGAATTCGACTGGATTCGGGGTGAAAGCTCCACAGTTCTCATTCACTCGACTCGACAATGCGGACCCGATAACCGGAGTGGAGATGGTATCAACCGGCGAGGTTGCGTGCTTCGGAGATACTTTCCAAGATGCTTTCATCAACGCGCTTATCGCCAGCAACTTCTACGTTCCCAGGAAGGGCGATGCAGTCCTCATCAGCATGGGCGAGACTCGTAAGGGGATAATTCCATACGCCCGGTTGCTCGCGGAGAACGGGTATCGAATTTATGCGACCCGGCATACAGCTGAAGAGCTCGCTGGGAAAGGAATAAAATCGACGACGCTTTACAAGGTTCGAGAGCGTAGGAAGCCGAACATTCTCGACTACTTAACCAGCAAAGAAATCAAACTCGTCATCAACATACCGAGCCACGAGAAAGAGGCTGAGTCGCGATTGATCCTGCGTGATGAGTATATCATAAGAAGAAAGGCTGCGGAATTTGGAATCCCCGTCGTGACGAACCTAGAGCTTGCCCGGGCGCTTGTCAAAGCTCTGGTAAGCTACAACGGTAGGATCGCCCACCCTGCCTCGTCGAATGCATTGGACCAAACTGCGCCCGCTTCGCCTAACGGGGCCCGTAAAACTGGGAGCCTGAATGCACGCCAACCGATGACGGTTAGTCCTGCTGTCTGAACCTAAGAATCGTGCCTTTGAGGCAGACCCGACGTAACTTCAGCCCAACCTCTGGTTCCTGTCTCAGTCTCCGTAACAGCTGATAAGTCTCCGGAATCCTTTGTCCTGGTCAGAGCCTCC
>Ga0209267_1002442_pt1 | contig 11995 bp, 9 predicted proteins | sample GraSoiAngelo_137_FD_185894 | JGI IMG/M metagenome (GOLD analysis project Ga0209267, IMG submission 185894) | Grasslands soil microbial communities from the Angelo Coastal Reserve, California, USA - 14_0929_09_30cm (SPAdes) (version 2) | ecosystem: Environmental > Terrestrial > Soil > Grasslands ... | reverse complement strand
GGGGTCGTGATGAGCGCGATAGACCTGCCGTCCGATATACCAGCCAAGAGCGCTTCCGATGAAGGCTTCTGAAGCAAAATGTTGCTGGCTCGTGACCCGCGTAAGCGTCACCGCCGACGCCAACCCGTAAGCGAAGAATTTTGTCAGGGGACCGGGATACTCGTGAGCCAGCACGCTGGCCACAGACCACGCGAGGGTTGCGTGCTCCGATGGGAAAGAACTCCCTCCGCGGAAAAATCTTCCCGAACGGTCTCCTGCCAGCGGTCGCTCCCGCCCCGCGATTGCTCTCAGGGCGAAAGTAACGGCGGTGCTATTTATCGCCGCCTCGCCGCTTAGCAGCCCTGACTCGCGCAGCCGATCATTGTTGGTCAGATGCCCCCACAAGAATGAAGCACCAGCAGCGCCCACCAGGGAATAAGTTGCGAAATTGGATACATTACTGCTGCGCTTCAATTGATTGGGCTTATCCGGAACCTGCTTCGAAAGCCAACTGTCACTCGCGATCAGGAGACCGGTAAAGGCGGCGAATGGAACAAATGTCTTCGCCCCACGATTGCCTATTTCCTTTCCGCTCGCCCAGAATGCCTTCTGGTCAGAAGCCAGATGCCTGACAAACGGCCAGCCCAGCTTGTTGTTCGGATCGGTGCCCGGCATCAACCAGCCGCGGTTTTCCTCCAGCGACGCGGACGGTGCGGGCATTAAGTCAAAGCTGGGCGAAGGCTGGTCACGGTCAGGTTCCGCAGGCGAAGTAGTTTGCGCTTGAGCAAGCACGGCCGTCGTACTCAGAAGCCACATCGTCAAAATCCAGGTTGTCAGACGCAACATCAGGTCTCCGGCTGCGTCAGAAATTCTTTGCGACCTGGATCGCTATACCTACGGCGTAAGCCAACTGCGCTGCTTGCAACGTATTCTTCCAACGCGTATTGGCGCTGAAGCCTTTCTCCGGAACTACAACCATGTCTCCAGGCTGCATGGAAGCGCTTTCCGCTCCGCCACTGAACAGGCCGCCTTTGCCTCCAACGACCGAACCGTCGGCGCGGATAACGAAGATAGCTTTCTTGTTCGCGTTATTAGTCGGACCGCCTGCCTGGCGCAAATACCAGCCAGCGCTCTTGCCCGGTTTGTAAGTAACTGCGGTTGGGTTATAGACTGACCCGTTGACCATGACGCCGGTTGGCCGCTTCGGAATGTAAATCACGTCTTTGGCACGCACCTGAATGTCCCCGGGAGTATTGGCCCAGTGCTTGATATCTGACGAGATGTGAATCACCAGACGCCCGGCCGGCGGCACGTTCTGCAATCTTTCCAACGTGGTTTCCCACTGCAGCAGTGCGGCCTCTTTGGCCAGCTTTTGGTCAGCATCCGGCGTGGGGGTGAGCTTCAGACTATTTCCCTCGTCCTGAACCTGATGGATTAATTCGGAGCGGTTCTTCGATTCCATTTCCTTAACCTGCTCTCGCTGGAATAAAGAACCAAAAGGATAGGCATCTGACCGAAAGCCGCCAGCACGGGCAATGATGGAACTCAGACGTTCGCCTTCACGAATTCCGTAAGTCCCAGGATGAACAACCTCGCCCTTGACTTCGATCGTGGCTCCCACATCCTGCCAGCCAGCCAGTTCGCGAATGGTCAGCACGTCACCATCGCGCATGCGCATGTCGGTATCGGCTTCGCCCGCCATGGCCTTTGCGATCTGAATGCTGGTGTGCTCACCCAGAACCTTCTTGCCATCTTCCACGGTATAGCGCGTGAGGTCGGCGGACTCGGTATAGGCGCCACGCTTAAATCCTCCCGCGAGCCGGACCAGGTCGGCCGCACTCATATCCTGACCTAGTGGATACTTGCCCGGTCGCGAAACCTCACCCGCGATAATCACGGTGGGAGGATCTACCTTTTCTAAGTTCCGGTGGACAATCAGGCGGTCCTTGGGCTCGAGCAGGACGTTATCTTTCCCATCTCCTGCCAGCGCTTTGGCCAAGTTCACACTGATGACCTTAAGCTTACCGTCATCCGTTTTGCGGAAGACCTGGGCATCACTCAGCAGTGCATCTGGAGTTGCACCTCCCGCCAGATACACGGCGTCACGAAGGTAAGTGGCGCCATTGGTGACGTGGTCGCCGGGATCTCTGACTTCTCCTGTAATGGTGATGGTTGGAGGGTCTTCAAAATCGTATCGCCCGAAAACTCGCACTGTGTCGAATGGTTTTAGGACTAGGTTCTGCTCTTTGCCGGCCAGAGCGTCGCTAAGATTGAAAGCAAGCACTGCCGGTGCGTAATCAGGCGCGTTCAAGCGGATGATCTCCGCATGGCGGCCGTAGGGCTCAGGGAGAAGATCCTTATAAGACCGAATCAGGTCTGTGATCTTCATGCCGTCCCGATAAGCGTACTTGCCAGGGCGAAATACGTGGCCATCAAGGTAAACCGTCTTATCAGCAAAGGACATAATCGGCGAGATTTTTACCTTGTCGCCGTCCTGAATCTGGAAGTCCTGCAAAGCCTGAGTGACGGATTCCTTATTGTTGTTCTCCGGCACATCGAGCCCCAACATGGTCCGGCTCTCATGGGCTTCCACTCGCTCTACGTCAATGTGGCGCAAAGTGCCGGAGGGCAGAACGCCTCCCGCAAGCTCCAGGGCTTCGGCTAAATTCTTTTCGCCTTTAACTTCATAGATTGCCGGACGTTGCACCATGCCTTCGATCGTGATCTGCGGGCCGAGCGGCGGCACTAAAACCGTGTCCCCAGGCTCAAGTCTCTGCACGTCGGCGCGAACGCCGTGCAGCAACAGATCATAAACGTCAACTTCTTGCAGTAGTTGTTTCCCGCGATAGTGGCGTAGGATGCGCAGTGATCCTTGCGACGTCGGCCCACCCGCTACGTAAAGAGCGTTCAGGGGTGTGGAGAGCGAACTGATGTCGTAGGCTCCGGGACGTTGAACGTCGCCCACCACATATACGCGGATTGTGCGAATGCGTGAAAGCGAGATGTCAGCTTCCACATCACGGAATTGAGTGCGCAAAATACCTTGAACCAGGTGCTGGACATCTCCTAAGCTGCGCCCGGAAACCTGAACAGCTCCTACTTCCGGCAGCGCCAGGCGGCCCTCGCGATCAACCACCCGCCGCAGCCTCTGAGAAACACCACCCCAGAGTTCGATGCTCAGTCCGTCCCCTGGCCCAACTACGTAATCGGGTCCAGCCGGCAAATCCATGGGTAAGTCGTCGAAATTGCCTGTTCCGTTGCGGAAAACATCCGCGCCGAAGCGGTCCACAACTGGCGAACGGCGGGAGTACTGGGTGTAAAGATCGTACAGCGACGGAATATCCGCATAAGGATTCGGCCGATGATGGAGGATGGGATGCTCTGGCGCCGTACCCACCGGGAGCTGCGGGAAAGGTGGCTGCGTCTGCATCCGGTTGTCCAAGCGCGCTTGCTGCGGAAATTGTGTGTCGCCACCCTGTCCTTGCAACATGTCGAGCAAAGAGTTCGGCATGGGGCTGAGCAGTGGCGAATTGAGCCCAGGCCCTGCTCCTGCCATTCCGCCCAGAGTCTGGCCAGCAGCGGCCGGCATTCGATCCGTGGTGCTGGCGTTCAACAGACCGGGCAACTGGTCTGGGCGAATGCGAGCCATGAGTCCGCCGGCACCCTGCGTGTCCTCATAAGAGTCTTCCAAGGGCGATTGCATCTGTGTGCGCTGCAGGTCGCGGCGATAATCTGGCGTAGGCGGGGTCTGCGGGGTAGCTTGCGGCGGCAGGTTCGATGGCGAGGCATACGGCGCTTGTGGATACGTTTGCTGCGGTGCCGCTGACTGCTGCCCGTTGGGCGACTGCTGCGCAGATGAAGGCTGCTGTTGGTACAGCCCCAGGTATTGACTCAGATTCGTTGAGTATTGCGGCAAATCGTCTTCGTGCTTCGCCCAGTAAGTCTCCTCCTGACTCTGATTGGCTTCGGCTTGTTTCGGCTGAATCTGCCCTTTGTCTAGAGGCGTTACTCCGGTACGCATGGGTGCCGTTGTCACAGGCTGCGCGTAAAGCTGTCTTCGTTCCAGTTCATCGCGGGTGGGTTTGGGCCGAACATAGTAACGATCTTCCACCTCACGTGTGATCAAGACGCGAATCTTCAGGTCGTCGCGGACCAACTGGAAGAGAGCTTCATCAGTCAGATCCTCCGGATCCAGCAGACGTCCTTGCTCGTAGGCTTTCCTCACCAGGAGTTTCTTGACTTCGAGCAGCAATCCCGTTTCCTCCCGCAACAGGGAGATGATTTTTTCGGCGGATAAGGAAACCAGATCGTCCGCTGCATTCTGAGCTCGAGAATTCGACTGCTCGATGGCAGTACTGCGATCATAAGCGGAACGGGTTTGGGTCCAAGCCGGAACCGCAAGAGTCAGGCAGGCCAAGAGCAAAGCCGCTAGCTTTGCGCGACGTGTCACTGAAGAAGAACATTTACTCATAGACCCTTCCATTTGCGCCTGATTTGTAAATTTAGGAGATTCGTTTTTGTTCGACGCAGATTCCTCAGCAAGGTTCGACATCAGCTTCGTCGACTTCTACAGCAACAGAGCGCATGATGATTTCAATCGAGATCACAACTCGGTAGCGGTCTTTCTTGCGCACCAGAATGCCTTCCATACCTGCCATTGGCCCATGCTTCACTCGAACTCGTCTGCCGGCTTTCAGATAAGGGTGAGGCTCGGCACAAGCACCGTTCATTACCCCACTCCGCAGTGACTCCAATTCGCGGTCCTCGATCACAGCCGGGCGCCCGCTGCAGCTCACAAAATAGGTGACGCCGGGACTTTGCAGCACGCGCAGGCGGTCCTCATCGTCGATATGCACGAACACATATCCGGGAAACAGCGGGAGCTCCAGTTCCTTGCGCCGATCCTTCCACCGGCGAACACTGCGATAGAGCGGCAGGAAGCAGTCAATCTGTTTCTCTCGAAGTTGCCGGCTCACGCTTTTCTCGTGACGCGAACAGGTATAGATCGCATGCCAACGCAGCAGGCCAGGTAAGGTTGCAGGCTCCGCCACTGTGGCGGCGTACATGGCGGAAGTCATCTTGTCTAACATATCTGCTCCTGTACCCCAGTTACAGCTTCGCCGCCTCACTTACAGGCCTCGTGAGCTAACCTCTAGAGAACAAAGCAAAACTCAACTCGAAGGCAGCTAGTTAGCCCGCGAGTTACATTTCCCTTCCTGCCCAGACGAAACCACCACTTTGCGGCTGCGTAACGCGGTCAAAATTCCTTCTTCGGAGTTCTCGATTCGATTGGAACGAATATCCAGGTTGGCCCAGTAAGAAATGCTGCTGTTGCGTTCCGCTGCCAGAGCTAAAATGCGCATGTGCGGAAAACGGTCCAGTAGCACATCGCATATGCGCGGTCGCTCCTCAGATTGATCGAGCGCAACGATCAGGAAGTCGGGTTTGGCCCGTTCGACGGACTCAAGGATGCCGGCTTCGTCATCCAGCACGCCCACTACTTCAATGTCCGGCTGATCGGAAATCGTGGCGAGAACCAGTTCCCTCATCAACCGGGGCCGATTTGCAACCAGCACTTTGATTGTTTGCACGCCCCCACCTTGCAGCGCAGTATGAGCGAACCAGAGCGCAGAAGTAAGGTTCAATTAAGTATCAGCCGGTTTGCCCGGACCAGTACCACCCAAGTACCAATCCGCCTCCAAAGGAAAGTACCTGCTGATGGAAATTAAGTACCTAAAACGTACTCATCACATAACATATCGAGTGGATACATGGAGATGCTGGGGTGCTCGTTAAGCGGGCAGTAAGCTGTTATCGGTACGGCACATCTCGGCGGCAGCCAAGCGATCGCTAGCCCCGAGCTTGCGCAGCATTCGGTGGATATGGTTCTTTATGGTTTGTTCCGAAAGCCCAAGCGTAACTGCGATCTCCTTATTCGTTAAGCCCCGGCCGATCATTTCCACCAATTGCTGCTCGCGTCGGGTGAGTCCCATATGGTGCTTGACCAGCAAATTGGGATAGGCCGGAGACTGCCGGGCCACGTATTCGAATAGCGCCTGGCAGAGAGCCGCCGGACACACAGCCTGGTTCTCGGCAACCGAACGCACGGCGTCTGCTACCTCCGGGGCGGTTGCATCTTTGAGCACGTAACCAGCAATGCCATCACGGACAGCGCGAAGGAATAACTCCTTATCAGGATCCATCCCGATCATCACCACCTTCAGGGTGGGAAGTGCTTTGCGCAGAGGTGGGATGATAGAACATTCGCCCCGAGTATTGTGGGGAGGATCGAACAATAGCACTTGGGGCGACGACGCCGTGATTTTTAACACAACTCCCGATGACAGAGGTGCGGAGCCAACCACAGTGATATCAGTTTTTTTGTTGAGAATTTTGGCCAACGCCTCACGTAGCAGCCGGTTCTCAGCCAGAAGAAAAACAGAAATCTTTCCTACAATTGTCGTCATTTACAGGCTCAACCTTCGCTCCCTGGGGGAAGCTGGTTTGACCCTTTTCAGTTTGCGATTCACAGCATACTGGCTCTCCACTGGTCCTGCCATTTACTTTCTTTGTACACGCTTTTCTACGCATGTCACGTTTCACGCCATGGTACTGCAGTCAATGGCGGCATTGTTCACGGACTGAGATGAGATGGCCAGGTCGAAAACTGGAATTACTTAGTGCAATTCGCCGCCAAGCTACGCGCCGTGCCGTAAGAGCGTCTAACAAAACCTGGTTTAGCTGATATAAACAGGGAACATCTCGGCCGGTGGAGGTGTGCTGCAGCAGGCTTGCGAGCGAGTAGATCGGACGGCAAACAAACAGGCGCGCCGCATGAGCAAGATCACGCGCGGGCCTAAGTTCATCTTCGGGACGGATAGTTTTATTTTTATGAAACCGGCTCTATCTTCTGCACACGAATCAGGTTACCGCTAGACTCGAGCGTCCCGAACACGCGGACCCGTTGTCCTTCGTACTGCTTGGCCTGGTCCTGATCGTCGAGCTTGTAGGAACTCGTGTCAGACACCTTTAGCACGTACGTGTCGCCTTCTTTACTTATAGTTCCGGTAAAAGTTTGGGCGGCTGGCTGCGCGTGCTGATCCTGGTCCGGAGACTGGGAAGCGCTGGGAGGTTGGGTTGGCTTCTGCTCGGGCTGAGTAGATGGCGTGGGCTGTTGTGGCGGAGCTGTCTCCGGGCGCGGCTCGGGAGTAGGCGCCTGGGAGGGCGACTGCTGCAACGGCTTGGGCTCTTGCATTTCCGACCAGGCGATCAGCTGCGGTCCCAGAACCTGAGCCTCGGGAAGAGGGTTATCATCCTTTGGGCCATCCTGCTGAGCCACCACTGCGGAAAAGGCAAGAAGAACGAACAAAGAAACGGTGCAAACCTGGCGTTTCATAACTGCTCCACAGAACCGACACTCATTTTGCGAATGAGTGTGCACTTCCTGGGCCAGCTATAACCTATTGCAACCACTGCAATCCCAGATAAAAGCAGGAGAAATCGTGCAATTTCTGCGGGCGCACCTTAGAAAATTCGCCCTAGAGGGAATTCTGTACGCCGGAAAAAGGGGGACGCGGGCTCAGCCCTTCTGAGTTTGGCGAGGCATCAAGAGAGTATCTTCTAGGGGAGATCGGAATCAGCCTATCATCTTGCTCTGTACACCAATCTGGGAGGTTGTTGCCATGGCAGCGAGTCAGGTGGTGCTTTATTTTGACAGGCAGGAAGACGCCCTGCTTTTCACGCTGGCCGCCAGCTCCGTCATTTCCGCCGAGGCACCCGGCCGCGCGGATGAAGCTTTGGCCAAGATCGCCAAAGAAATCTGTAAGGCTAGCCGCATCAAGACTGAAGGAGTTCTGAACCCCTCCACCAGTTAGCACCGGGTAAACAGCCAAAAATTGCAACCCTACCGCGCTCCCGGGGGCCCGCTCGATGTTCCTGGTGTTGATCTCTCTGACATGCATACCACCCTGCGCTCGACATGGTAAGTCTTTGATAATAATGCATTTCAACTAATAGGGGACGGGTACTCTCGCGGTTCTTCTCGAGTCGGTCTGACTGAACTATGCCGGAACCCGCGGCCTTGATCCTCTCCACCCGTAATACACAATATAGAGATAACAAATCGCGGGCAGCAGGAGAGCGTGATGCACCCCGATCCGATCTGCGAGTGCTCCCATCAGTACGGGCAGTATTGCGCCTCCAACGATGGACATTACCAATATGCCCGAGCCTTTGCCGGTCAGTGGGCCGAGGCCGGCAATCCCCAGAGTGAAAATGTTGGGAAACATCACTGAGTTGAAAAGTCCGACCAGAATGATGCTCCACATGGCGAAATGGCCGGTGCTAAGCACGGATGTGATCACCAGGATGAAGGATGCCACCGCAGCGGCGCCGAGCACCGTTCCGGAGCGAAGCTTTTGTAGCAAGGCGGAACCGATGAACCTGCCGACCATCGCGCTGCCCCAATAGAAAGAAACAAAACCGGCGGCGATCTTTTCCGACACATTGCCGATATTCGGCTGGCTGAAGTAATTGACCAGGAAACTCCCGATCGAGACTTCGGCACCAACATACAGAAATATTCCGATAGCGCCGAGCACCAGATGACGGTACTTCCATACGCTCTCATGTGCTGCTTGTGCAGCTTCATGCGGATCTGCCGAGGCGATCACCGGGAATCTAAACCTCGCAATGACGACCCCAAGCGCGATCAGAGTCAAGCCGAGTCCGAGGTAGGGCAACTTCACCGAGGCTGCCTCATGAAGCCGGTAGGCCTGAAGCACATCAGCAGGCAGTTGTCGAAGTTCAGCCACCCGCCTGGCAGTCGCGCTCAAAATAAAGAGACCGCCGAGATATGGCGCAATAGTCGTTCCCAGTGAATTAAATGCCTGGGCAAGATTCAAACGGCTGGAAGCCGTTTCCGGGGGGCCAAGCACCGAGACGTAGGGATTCGCAGAAACCTGCAGCACGGTGATGCCTGCAGCCAAAACGATCAATGCCGCCAGAAATAATGGGAAGGACGGCACGCTGGCGGCCGGTACGAACAACAGGGCGCCCAACCCCATGGTGAAAAGTCCGGCGACCATGCTTCGCTTATAGCCGATCCACTCGATGAGCTTGCCCGAAGGAATCGAGAAAAAGAAGTACGCCGAGAAAAAGCTGAACTGGATCAGCATGACTTCCGCATAAGTCAAATCAAAAATGTTTTTCAGATGCGGCACCAAAATGTCGTTCAGAGCTGTCAGGAAGCCCCACATGAAGAACAGTGTTGTCGCCATCGCCATTGCACTTTTATCGGTGGAAACGGGCGTTGCCGTGACGATTGGAGATTGTGGAGTTGCTATTGCCATGCAGTTCAGGGCCTCGATTTTGTTTCGATCGACATTTAAGCAAATCTTTTCAGAGAGCGCAGCAAAGGTTGCGTCAAAGAAAAAACTATAACAGGCAGGCCTGCCGAGAGGCAGTATCAAAGCAGGGGGACACAACTTATCTCATAAACGCCGCCCAACGCTTGTTGTTGTAATGGCATTTTTCACCAATTGAGGCTCAGTCACACTTTCCTGCAGCAATCGCTGTCACACGGTGATAAGCTCTCACGCTTTAGCTAATTGGAGGATTGTGATGAGATGGGGTGGCACGGCGATACTTGCCCTACTCTTGGGGACATTGGCATCGGCGGAGAATGGGGCTTCCCCCAAGGTTCTGATTCCGCTGATTGTGACGGATTCTCATCAGAGACTGGTCAGCGGGTTGACGCCTGCATCGCTGCTAATCGGCGAGCAAAAGACGCTTGTGACGGAAGTCAGTTTATTGCATGGGGCGGACCTACCTCTGGAACTGGGCCTAGTGATCGACACCAGCAGTTCGGCGCAGAACGACGGCAATTTTAAGGAAATTCTCGGAGGGGCTAAGGACTTCGTCAACGACATTGTTCGCGGACCTGAAGACCGCATCTTTTTTCCTGACTTTCGCGACAAAAACCGAGGCGACTGGCTGGTTGAAAAAAGAACAGCTCGGCGGTGTTTCCCTCAACGTGAAGATGGGCGGTGGTACTGCCCTTTATGATTCGGTGGCCATTGCTTGTAGAGAGCGTATGGGAGCGCGAGACTGGAACAAGCCAACGCGCCGTGTGTTGATTGTAATCAGTGATGGAGATGATAATTTGAGCCACATCACGCGGGACGACGCGGCATCCGAGGCGCTCAAATCTGGGGTTGTGATGTTTACCCTGAGCACGCGAATGTCGGGGAACCGAGTTAGGGGAGAGAGAATCTTGGAATACTGGGCCAGAGTTACCGGCGGTGAGTTCTTCACTAGCCTAACACGGAAGGAGATTCCCAAAGTCTTCGCCAGGATCAAAGAGATGAGCGATGGCATGTACTATGCAAGCTATGTCCCGCCTGCGTCCAACAACAGGGTACATGAGATTGAGGTGAAGCCTGCGCCGAAAGGAAAACTCGAAGTGTCGTATCCAAGAAGGTACGTCTGGCTCCAATAGGGATCATAGTTAACTGTTGACGTAATCAAAGTTTACACCATGTATTTTGGTCCCATTTATGAGATAGCGCTTCGCTTCGTTGATTGATCCGTGCGGGGCTTTGTTGTCTACTTAGTCTGCAGCCGCCGCATATCCGACGTTCCGGCCACCATATCGCCGTACCCTGATGTTGGCCTGCTCCGCATGCCCGTAGAAGCCTTCAAGCACGCAGAGGCGCGAGCAGTACTCGCCAATCATGGCTGATGCCTCGTCGGTAAGAACTCTCTGGTAAGTGCACGTCTTGATGAATTTGCCCACCCAAAGGCCGCCCGTGTAGCGCGCTGCCTTGCCCGTGGGCAACGTGTGATTCGTACCGATTACCTTGTCACCGTACGCCACATTCGTGCGCGAGCCCAGGAATAGTGCACCGTAGTTTTTCATGTTCTTGAGGAAGTAGTCGGGATTGCGGGTCATAACCTGCACGTGTTCGGAGGCAATGCGATCGGCTTCCCGCGCCATCTCCTCTTCGGAGTCGCACACGATCACTTCGCCGTAGTCGCGCCAGGAAACCGAGGCCAACTCAGCCGTCGGAAGAATGCCAAGCAATCGTTCGATTTCCGCCATCGTTTCGCGGGCGAGCTTCTCTGAAGTGGTAAGCAGGATAGCCGGCGTGTTGAATCCGTGCTCAGCTTGGCCTAAAAGATCTGTAGCACAGATTTCACCGTCCACAGTCTCGTCAGCGATGATGAGAGTCTCAGTTGGTCCAGCGATCAGATCGACTCCGACGCGGCCAAAAAGCTGCCGCTTGGCCTCTGCTACAAACGCGTTACCCGGGCCGACGATCATTGAGACGGAAGCTATCGTTTTGGTGCCGAGTGCCATGGCGGCAATTGCTTGAACGCCACCCATGCAATAGATCTCGTCTGCTCCGCCGAGGTGCATAGCGGCGACAACCGCCGGGCTTGGCTTGCCGTGGTATGGAGGGGACGACGCGATCACCCGCGGCACGCCCGCGACCTTCGCGGTCACCACGCTCATGTGAGCGGAGGCGATTAGCGGATATTTTCCCCCGGGAACGTAACAGCCGACGGAATCAACCGGCATGTTTTTGTGGCCGAGAATGACACCGGGCAGTGTTTCGACTTCAATGTCCTTTATCGAAGACCGCTGCGCCTGAGCGAAGTTGCGCACCTGCGCTTGAGCGAACTTGATGTCGTCGATGGTCTGCGCGGAAAGCTGGGAAAGACAATCTTCAATCTCCTGCTCGGACAGGCGGAATGCGGGAGGGTTCCATTTGTCGAACTTCTCGGAGATTTCGCGCAGAGCAGTTTCGCCGCGACTCTCAATATCTTCGATAATGCCAGTTACGATGTCGCGGACCTTCTTGGCATCGGCCGTGGCCTGTTCCGGCGGCCGTCCAGTCTTCAGATATCGTGCCATCTTGCCCTCCTCTCAGAGTTCGCCCGGCCAGCAAGCTATCCGACAGCCGAGACAGGTTCACTGAGTTCGACGTCGCTGGCGGACCGTCGATGCTGTTCG
>Ga0209267_1002429_pt1 | contig 12029 bp, 9 predicted proteins | sample GraSoiAngelo_137_FD_185894 | JGI IMG/M metagenome (GOLD analysis project Ga0209267, IMG submission 185894) | Grasslands soil microbial communities from the Angelo Coastal Reserve, California, USA - 14_0929_09_30cm (SPAdes) (version 2) | ecosystem: Environmental > Terrestrial > Soil > Grasslands ... | reverse complement strand
CTGCCGCTCGCTCACGACGGACGAGCTCCAGCTCACCGCACCGGGAACGTACGGCTCGATCCAGAAGACGTTCGCGCACATCGTCCGCGCAAACGAGGGCTACCTCAACACGTACGGCGTGATCCCGCAGCCCTTCATCGAGCTCACCGCATCGGTTGATGAGATCGCATCGCGTCTGGCCCGCGTTCGCGACGCGGTCGAGCAGCTCTTTGAGTCGAAGGACGTCGACTTCGATCAGAAGAAACACGACGAGCGGCGCAAGGTGGATCTGGAGCTCTGGGTCCCGCTCGCTCAGTTCTCGCACCACGGAAGCGACCACCGCTCGCAGATCGGGACGATCCTGACCCTGAACGGCCTCGAGGCGCCAGAGCTCGATGTGTGGGCGTACGCCAGGGCAGAAGGTGCCATCGCCGACTTCTAGGACTCGGCGGAGAATGTCGGCGTGATCCTCGACATCGAGGGGGCGTCAGGGCGCCGGGCGATCTCTCCGCGACTCGAGCCGATGCTGTCGATCGCGTCGGCGGCCGTGGCGGCCGCGGCTCTGCTCGCCATCGCCGCGATTCCGCACCAATCCGGGCCGCGCTTTGCCGAAGCCGGTCCGTCGATCCTCGAGCAGGCGTTCGCGAAGCCAAAGCCGCCGCCCACGCTTCATCTCGCGCTCCCCTCGGACATAGCAATCGAAGTCCTGCCGCAACGCGTCGACGGAATTTACGGGCCGGCGCGACCCATGCCGACGGTCCGCTCGTTCCGCCTGCGTGGCTCGAACGCCATCGTCGTCGTCGCGATGTTCCCCGGCGCGCCTGCGGTGGTCCGGCCCGCGACGGCGCCCGCCGATGCCCTGTCCGTCCACGGCGCGTACGCGGCGAACTATTCCGTCGAGGCCACGTCCATCAGCGCGGTCCGATGGACCGAGAACGGGATGACGTACGAGGTGTCATCGCGTTCGCTCTCGTTGCGCGATCTGGCTGTTCTCGCGGAGCAGGTGCGCTAGGACCGAGGCGCGCACGCCGCCATCGCGATTCGAACAGTTTGCAGGTCGTAGGGGCGCTTTCGCGAAGCTACGACACGCACGATCGCGATGTCGAGCCCCTCGGAGAGCCTGAGGAACGCGTCGCGCGCACCGTTGGGCGGACCCCAGTAGCCGATGCGGCGTAATACCTCAGCGGGGAACATTCGCGCGAGCTCGTCCTCACTCGCACCGTCGGCGCGTCGAGCTTCAAGGTCCCTGAGCGTCTCGTCGAAACCCATCCGCGAGAAGTGGCCCCGATAGCCCTTGGTGAGATCCGCGCCCGGGCGCGCAAGGGCATACGACATCACCGTCCTAGCCAGAGCGATCCTCGCTGTCTCCGCATCGTGGTCGATGCAGATCCGTATGTACTCATGCATCGCGACCTTCGCCGGATCCCGGCCCGCGCCTTTGGCGGCGGCCGAGACGGAGTCGCGACTTGAACGGACCTGCTCGACGGTGCACCAGTTCAGAGCGACGCCGTCGTAGCGCTCGCCGGCGAGATTGAGCATCTGCGGTCCGAGCGCGCCGAGATAGACCTGGACTCCAGGCAGAAGCGGCCGCAGCGTCTCGATGGCATCGCGCATCACGCGGATTGGCGCGCTTCGTTCCCGGCCGGCTCCGATGCCGAGCGTGAACTCCCCTCGATTGCGCTCGACTGTTTCCTTTGATACAGAGGCGAGCGTCTCGATCGACCAGGCCGAGACCGGCACGACCGCGATTCCGGTCTGCAGACCGCTGTCCCGATGCCACCAGGCGCATCTTTGGAAGGGGTGCCTTGTCTCGTCCGCGGACGTCCACAGACTTTCGTAGCCCAGTTTCGCCGCCTCGTGCGCGATCGCCCGGTGGTCGCCCTCCTTCAAATCGAAGCGCACGTCGATACCAAGGCCGATCTCCACCGCGGAAAGGTAACCTCTGTATTCGTGGGGAGCGATCCGCTCGCAACGTTCAATCCCGCGACGCGGGCCTGGTTCGAGGCGACTTTCCAATCGCCAACGCGCGCGCAAGAGCTCGGCTGGCCCGCGATCGCGGCGGGGGACAGCGTCCTCGTCCTCGCACCGACGGGCTCGGGAAAGACGCTCGCGGCATTCCTCGCCGCGATCGACCATCTCATGTTCTCGCCTGCTCCGAAGAAGCCCGCGACGCGAATGGTGTACGTCTCGCCCCTCAAAGCGCTCGCGGTCGACGTCGAGCGCAATCTCCGCGAGCCGCTCGTCGGCATCACCCGGCAGGCGCAGCGCCTCGGGATCCCGTACCGCGAGCCGACCGTTGCTATTCGAACCGGCGACACGCCCTCGCGCGAGCGCGCGCGCTACCAGCGCGAGCCCGCGGACATCCTCATCACCACGCCCGAGTCGCTCTACCTGATCCTCACAAGTCTGGCGCGGGATGCGCTTCGCAGCGTCGAAAGTGTGATCGTCGACGAGATCCACGCGGTCGTTCCATCAAAGCGCGGATCCCACCTCGCGCTCACGCTCGAGCGGCTCGAGGAACTGCGCGGCCGGGGCGCGAAGAAGCTGCAGCGGGTCGGCCTTTCCGCGACGCAGCGGCCTCTCGACGAGATCGCGCGATTCCTCGGCGGCCTCGACGACGGCGTGCCGCGATCGGTGCGCGTGCTCGACGCCGGTCGTAAGAAGACCCTCGAGCTACGTGTCGAAGTCCCGGTCGAGGACATGGCGCGCCTCGGCGAGCCAGCCGAAATACCGACCGGTCCCGTGACGGCGGTCCAGCGCTCGTCGATCTGGCCCGCGATCCATCCCCAGATCCTCGAGCTCATCCGCTCGCATCGCTCGACGCTCATCTTCGTGAACTCGCGCCGTCTTGCCGAGCGCCTCGCGGGCGCGCTCAACGAGCTCGCGGGCGAAGAGCTCGTCCACGCGCACCATGGCTCGATCGCGCGCGAGCAGCGGCTGCGGATCGAAGACGATCTCAAGTCCGGGCGGCTTCCGGCGCTCGTGGCCACGAGCTCGCTCGAGCTCGGCATCGACATGGGCGCGATCGACCTGGTCATCCAGGTCGAGTCGCCGCCCTCTGTCGCGAGCGGCATGCAGCGGATCGGGCGCGCCGGTCACCGCATCGACGAGCCGTCGACCGGCGTGATCATCCCCAAGTTCCGCGGCGACCTTCTCGCGAGCGCCGCGATCACCGAGGGGATGTTCGCCGGGGCGGTCGAGCCCCTCCGCTACCCGCGAAATCCGCTCGACATCGTGGCGCAGCAGGTCGTCGCGATGACCGCGATGGACGACTGGGGCGTGGACGATCTCGAGCGCGTCATTCGCCAGGCGGCGCCGTTCGCCGAGCTTCCGCGGAGCGCGTTCGAGGGCGTGCTCGACATGCTCTCGGGTCGCTATCCGTCGGACGAGTTCGCCGAGCTGCGGCCGCGGATCGTCTGGGATCGGACGGCCGGCGTCGTGCGCTCGCGCGAGGGATCCAAGGTCGTGGCCATCTCGAACGGCGGGACGATCCCCGATCGCGGCCTGTACGGCGTGTTCCTGGCGGGGGCCGAGAAGGGAAAGGGACGCGTCGGCGAGCTCGACGAAGAAATGGTCTTCGAGACAAAGGAAGGGGATGTGTTCCTCCTGGGCGCGTCGAGCTGGCGGGTCGAGGAGATCACGCAGGACCGCGTGCTCGTGTCGCCCGCGCCTGGCGTGCCCGGACGGATGCCGTTCTGGCACGGGGAGAACGTCGGGCGTCCCCTGGAGTTCGGTCGCGCGATCGGAGCGCTCGCGCGCCGCATGCGGTCGCTGCCCAGTGAGGAGGCGACGAAGGAGCTCGTCACGAAGCACGCTCTCGCCGAGGGCGCCGCGCGCAATCTCCTCCAGTACCTCGGCGATCAGGTCGCGGCCACGGGCACCATGCCCGACGACCACACGATCGTCATCGAGCGCTATCTCGACGACATGGGCGACTGGCGCGTGTGCATCCTCAGCCACTTCGGCGCACGCGTGCACGCGCCGTGGGCGATGGCGATCGGTGCAATGGTGCGCGAGCGGAACGGTGACGAGCCGGACATCCTCTGGACGAACGACGGGATCGTCGTGCGTTTCCCGGGGACCGACCAGCCCCCGCCGGTCGAATTGCTTCTGCCCGACCCTGACACCGTCGGCGATCTCGTCCAGGCGTCGCTCGCCGTCGGCGGCGGCGGAGCGCGCGCCGCGAATCTCGGTGCGCCGACGACCGCGCTCTTCGCGGCACGCTTCCGCGAAAATTCGGCGCGCGCATTGCTCCTTCCGCGGCGTCGACCGGGACAGCGCGCGCCGCTCTGGCAGCAGCGCAAACGTGCCGGCGATCTTCTCGCGGTCGCAAGCCGGTACGAGTCGTTCCCGATGGTCCTCGAGACCTACCGCGAGATCCTCCAGGACGTGTTCGACATGCCCGGCCTCACCGAGCTCCTCGCCTCGATCCGGTCGCGCAAGCTTCGCGTCGTGACGGTGGACACGAGAGCGCCGTCGCCGTTCGCGGCGTCGCTGCTCTTCAACTACGTCGCGAACTTCATGTACGAGGGCGACGCGCCGCTCGCCGAGCTGCGCGCGCAGGCGCTCACCGTCGACCCTTCGCAGCTCCGCGCCCTTCTCGGCGAGGTCGAGCTTCGTGAGCTCCTCGACCAGGATGCGGTCGCCGATCTTGAGCTCTCGCTCCAGCATCTCGTTCGCGAGCGGGCCGCGCGTCACCCCGACGGCGTCCACGAGATGCTCCTGCGTCTCGGTGATCTGACCGCCGAAGAGATCGGAAGCCGCAGCGCCGAACCCGCGGCCGTGGAGGATTGGATCTCGAAGCTCGTCAGCGAGCGCCGCGTGCTCGATGTTCGGATCGCCGGCGAGCGCCGCTTCATTGCGGCTGAAGACGCCGGCCGCTATCGGGACGCGCTCGGTGTGGGCCTTCCGCTCGGGCTCCCTGCCTCTTTCCTGACGACCGATGACGCCGACCCGCTCGTCTCGCTGTTGCGGCGATACGCGCGCACCCACGGACCGTTCGTTGCCGGTGATCCGGCCCGCCGTTTCGGCCTCGCGGAGGCTCCGGTCGTCGAGGCGTTGCGCCGGCTTGCCGCGGCGGGAACGGTCGTGGAGGGACAGTTCCGCCCGGGGCAGTCGGGCGCCGAGTGGGTCGACACGGGGGTGCTCCGCACGCTTCGCGGACGATCGCTGGCGCGCCTTCGCCGCGAGGTTGAGCCGGTCGACCAAGATGCGCTCGGCCGGTTCGCCGTCGCCTGGCACGGCATCGATTCCGGCGAGCGCGGGCAGGCCGCGCTCCTCGACGCGATCGCGAAGCTCGAAGGCGCGTTCGTGCCGGCGTCGGACCTCGAGACACGGATCCTTCCCGCCCGCGTCGCCAAGTACGACCCCAGGGACCTCGATGCCCTGCTCGGCTCTGGTGCCGTCATGTGGATGGGTGGCGGCGCCCTCGGCCCGAAGGACGGGCGTGTCGCGCTGTTCCTCGCCGAGCATTTCTCGCTGCTGCGGCCGGCTCCCGATACGCGCCCTGACCGTCCGATCCACGATCGCCTTCGCGAGGTGCTGCAGGCGCGAGGCGCGTCGTTCTTTCCCCAGCTCCTGGCCGCGGCACGCGGCGGCTTCGCGCCGGAGCTTGGCGACGCGCTGTGGGACCTCGTCTGGGCCGGCGAGGTCACCAACGACAGCTTCCACGCGGTACGCGCGCTGCTCGCGCCCATTCGCCGGTCGCGCCGAACCAATTCAGTCGGTCGCGCGATGCATGTGCGCAGCCTCGAGCGCTTCACGGTCCGCGACGACGTTGCCGGACGATGGTCTCTGACCGATGCCGCCGGCGACGCGCCGATCACCCCGACCGAACGCGCGACGGCCCAGATCCGGCAGCTGCTCGAGCGGCACGGGGTTCTCACGCGCGAGATCGTTCGGTCGGAAGGGACCGGCGGAGGGTTCGCGGCGGCGTACGGCATCTTGAAGGCCATGGAGGACGCGGGCCGCATTCGGCGCGGCTACTTCGTCGCGGGCCTCGGCGCCGCGCAGTTCGCGCTGCCCGGCGCTGTCGATCGACTTCGCGCCGCGCGCGAGCGGACCGAAGAGCCGCACGCCGTCGTCCTCGCCGCGACCGATCCGGCAAATCCCTACGGCGCGGCCCTTTCGTGGCCCGAGCGTCCCGAGGGCCGCAAGCCCATGCGCACCGCCGGTGCGCTCGTTGTCCTTGTCGATGGCCGGATCGCTGGATGGCTTGGTCGCGGCGAAGAGCAGCTCCTCACATTCGTCGCCGACGAAGCGGACGCCGAGCCAACCCGCAAAGCGCTCGCGACCGCGCTCGCGGCGGAGGTTGGTCCCGACCGCAGGAGCACGCTCTTCATCCAATCGGTCGACGGAGCGCCGGTGGATGAGTCGCCCATTTCGGACGCCCTTCGCGAGGCCGGCTTCGCGCGGACGCCGCGCGGCTATCTCCGGCGCGTCTCGCGCGCCTAGGCGATGCCCGAAGGCGACACGATCTTTCGCACCGCGACCGTACTGCGCCGCGCGCTCGCAGGACGCATCGTCACCGGGTTCGAGCTCGTCGCGCCCAAAGTGACCCCGGCCGCGGCACGCCGGCAGGTGGTCGGTGGAACGGTGAAAGCAGTCGACTCGAACGGCAAGCACCTCCTCATCACGTTCACGACCGATGGCGAGGATGTCGTCCTCCACACGCACATGCGCATGCAGGGGCAGTGGCACGTTTATCGTCCGGGCCAGCGCTGGTGGTTCGCGCCGTCGAACGCGCGCGTCGTCATCCGCACGGCTGATTACGTCGCTCCCTGCGAGACCCCTCCGGTGGTCGAGCTCATGACCGCGCGCGAGGTCGCGCTGCATCCGGTCATTCCCGAGCTCGGGCCGGATGTGATCGCCGACCACTTCGATCTCGAGGAAGGCCTGCGCCGCCTCCGTGCCCAACCCGAGCGCGACATCGCGACCGCCTTCCTCGACCAGCGCACCCTTTCGGGCATCGGGAACGAGATCAAGAACGAGACGCTGTTCATCACTCGCACCTGGCCGTGGACGAAGATCGGCGAGATCGACGACGACGAGCTCCGCCGGGTCGTCCTGGCCGCGCGCGAGCTTCTGCGGCGAAATCGCGACGGCGGGCCGCGGCGCTCGCGTTTTGTGCTCGATCGCCGGCAGCTCCGCTCCGTGCAGGAGCGGCGGGGCATGCCGTGCTACGAATGCGGGACGCCGATCGACGTCGGCTTCCACCCCAACGAGTTCCGCAGGAGCTACTACTGCCCGACCTGCCAGACGGGTGGGAAGCTGCTGAAGGACCGCCGGCTGTCCCGCCTGCTCAAGTAGGCGCACTTCCTTCACGCTCCGCGTGCCTTCCGCGCGCAGCGACCTGCTTGGATCGGCCCGACCTGCCAGCCGGCGCCGCGGCCCGCCTAAGGCCTGGTTAGCGAGCCGACATGACGACAGCGCCTGACGTCGAACGTCTCGTGAACCTCCGCGCGGCGAAGGACCTCATGGACCGCTCGTATTCCGAAGAGCTGGATCTCGACGCGATCGCGGGCGAGGCCGGGTATTCGCGTTTCCATTTCGTGCGCTCTTTTCGCGACACCTATGGCCGAACGCCGCGCGCATACCTTTCGGAGCGGCGCATCGAGCGGGCGCGGGAGCTGCTCCGCACCGCGAATCTGACCGTCACCGAGATCTGCTATCTCGTCGGGTTCTCGAGCCTCGGCTCGTTCAGCGCGCGGTTCAAAGAAAACGTCGGCGTTTCGCCGTCGGAATACCGCGAGCATGAGATCGCCCGTGGCGGGCCGCCGCCCATCCCGGGGTGCTTTGTTCTCATGTGGAGCACGCCAACTCCGCAATTGCGAAGAAGCCGTCGGCGCCAGGACGGCCATATCGTCGACAGGACCATGAGTCGGAGGGGTGAGCCATGATCACAGGCCTTTCGCACACCACCGTCTGGGTGCTCGACCAGAATTCGGCGAAGAAGTTCTACACCGAGAAGCTCGGCTTCGACGTCCGCGACGACACCGTGATGACCAATGAATACATGCCGGGAACGAGTGGATTCCGCTGGCTGACCGTCGGACCGAAGCAGCAGCCCGATCTCCGCATGCTGCTCGCAGAGCCGAAGCCGCCGATGGTGGATGAAGAGGCCGCGAAGGCGATCCGCGCGCTCGTGGCGAAGGGCGCGTTTGGCGCTGGTGTTCTGGATACCGACGATTGCCGAAAGACGTACGAGGATCTGCGTAAGAAGGGCGTGCAGTTCCTTCAGGAGCCGGCCGACCGGCCGTACGGCGTTGAGGCGGTCTTCCGGGACGACTCAGGGAACTGGTACAGCCTCACCGAGCGGAAAGGGCGCTAGCGCCGGAAGAACGTCGGCGCACGCGCTATGCCGCTTTCTTGAGCTCCTGTACCACTTTGCCGACAGCGTCTTTCGCATCGCCGAAAAGCATCGCGGTCTTTGGGTCGAGGTAAAGGTCGTTGTCGATGCCCGCGAAGCCCGGCTTCATCGAGCGCTTGATGACGATGATGTTCTGGGCCTTGTCGACGTCGAGGATCGGCATGCCGTAGATGGGCGAGCCGGGATTCGAGCGTGCCGCCGGGTTGGTCACGTCGTTCGCGCCGATGACGAGCGCGACGTCGGCGCGCTGGAATTCAGGGTTGATCTGGTCCATGTCGAAGAGCTTGTCGTACGGGACGTTCGCCTCCGCGAGGAGCACGTTCATGTGACCCGGCATTCGTCCGGCAACTGGATGGATCGCGTACTTCACGTTGATGCCCTTCGATTCGAGCAGATCCGCGAGCTCGCGCACGCTGTGCTGCGCCTGCGCGACCGCGAGTCCGTAGCCTGGGACGACGATCACGTTCTGCGCGTACGAGAGGAGGATCGCGGCGTCCTCTGGGCCGATCGAGCGAATCGAGCGTCCGTCTTCCCCCGCGGCCGGTCCGGTAGTCCCCGCGGCGGTCGCGGCGCCGAAGGCGCCGAAGAGCACGTTCCCGAGCGAGCGGTTCATCGCCTTCGACATGAGCCGGGTCAGGATCGTGCCCGAAGCGCCCACGAGCGTGCCAGCGATGATCAGCAGCTGGTTGGCGAGCGTGAATCCGGCCATCGCGACCGCAAGTCCGGTATACGCGTTGAGGAGCGAGATCACGACCGGCATGTCCGCTCCGCCGATCGGCATCACCAGCGCGACGCCGAAAGCGAGCGCGAGGATGCTTACGCCGATGAGGATCACCATCGGATCGAGCGTCGTCGTCCCGAGTGAGGAGGCCACAAGAAGGAGCGCGAGGAGAACGATCGCCGCAGCCAGCCCCCCCGTCACGAACTGCTGGCCCGAATATCGGAAAGCCTTTGGGCTGACGATCCCTTGCAGCTTTCCGAACGCGACTGCGCTTCCCGAGAACGACACCGCGCCGATCACCAGGCCGAGGAGCGTCGCCACGGTCACCCCGAAATCCGGCATTCGTCCCGAATCGAGCTCGCGGGAGAACTCCAGGATCGACACGAGCGCGGCAGCCCCGCCGCCGGCGCCGTTGAACAGGGCGACCATTTGCGGCATCGCGGTCATCTTCACGACCCGTGCGCCTGCGAATCCGGCGACGCCTCCAACGGCCATGCCCGCGAGGATCAACGGGACGCTCCCCTGCGCGTCCTGCGCGAAGAACGTGGCGACGACGGCGATGAGCATCCCGGCCGCCGCGATGCGATTGCCCTGGACCGCGGTCGTCGGTGACGAAAGCCCTTTCAATCCCAGGATGAATGTGACCGCCGCAATGAGATAGGCGATCGGGATGAGTGTCTCGACGGTCATTCGGTCTTCCGTGTTGGCCGCTGCTTGAACATCGCGAGCATGCGGTCAGTCACGACGAACCCGCCCACGACGTTCGCGGTGCCGAGTACGACCGCAAGGAATCCGAGCACGCTGCCGATCGGACCTGGTATCGCGCTCGCGACCAGCATCGCGCCGACGATGACGATGCCGTGGATCGCGTTCGCTCCGCTCATGAGTGGCGTGTGGAGCGTCGACGGTACCTTGGAGATGACCTCGAACCCGACGAAGATCGCCAGGATGAGGACGTAGGCCGCGATGATTGCTTCGTTCAAGCGGGAACCTTCTCGCCGATCGCCTTGCGTGTCGCGTCGTGCACGACCTCGCCGTCCTTTGTGATCACGGTGCCGCGGATCACCTCATCGCTCATGTCGAGATTTAGCTTGCCTTCTTTCGTGATCATCAACCCCAGCAGGCTTTGGATGTTGCGCGAGTACATCTGGCTCGCGTGATACGGCATCGTCGACGGGATGTTCGTTGTCCCGTCGACGCGAACGCCGTCCACGTCGATCACCTTACCGGCCTCGGTGAGGTCGGTGTTGCCCCCGGTCTCTGCGGCGAGGTCGACGATCACGGAACCGGGCTTCATCGATCGGACCATGTCCGCCGTGATGAGCTTCGGAGCCGGCCGGCCCGGGATCGCCGCGGTCGTGATGACGATGTCGTTCTCTTTGACGGCCTTCGCGAGGAGCTGGACCTCTCTGCGATGAGCCTCCTCGGACAGCTCCTTCGCGTATCCGCCCGCGCCCTCGCCCGTCTCGCCGAGATCGACCTCGAGGAACTTCGCTCCGAGCGATTGCACCTGCTCTTTCACAACTGGGCGTGTGTCGAATGCCTCGACGACAGCGCCGAGCCGGCGCGCCGTGGCGATCGCCTGCAGGCCGGCGACGCCCGCCCCGATGACGAACGCTTTCGCCGGTGCGATCGTGCCCGCCGCGGTGGTCAGCATCGGGAAGAACTTGGGGAGCGCCGCCGCCGCGAGCAGCACGGCCTTGTAGCCGGCGACCGTGGCCTGCGACGAGAGCGCGTCCATCGGCTGCGCGCGCGTGATGCGCGGGATCGCGTCCATCGAAAGCGCGGTCACGCGCCGGCGGCCGAGCTCACGCACCAGGTCGTGGTTGCTGAGCGGCGACAGGAACGCGATCAGGACGGCGCCCTGGCGCAGTCGCGCCAGCTCCTCGTCGGACGGCTTCGCCACTTTCAGGACCAGCTCCGCGTCCCATGCGTCGCCGATGGTGCCGCCAGCTTCTGTGTACATCCGGTCGGGGAAGCTCGAGGCCTCACCCGCGCCGCGCTCGACGATCACCTCGTTCCCGCTCTTGGCAAGGCGGCCGACCGTCTCCGGCACAAGGGCGACGCGCCGCTCGCCGGGCGCGGTCTCCCGCACGACACCGATCCTCATGGAACGAGGAAAAGCCTAGCGGGAAACGGCCGCGGGCGTCTCCGACGTCAGCTCTTTGACGCGGGGTAGGACCTCGGTGCCGAGCCGTTCGATGCTCTCGGTGTCGAACGGATCGGCGAACGCGAGGATGAATCCCTTCACTCCGACCTTCCAGTAGGCCGCGATCTTCTCGGCGATCTCGTCCGGACCCCCGATGAACGGCTCGGGCGGGGACGTCATGCCGTGCCGCTCGACGATGCGATCGAGCACCCGCTTCGCCTCGGCGCCATCCTCGCGGACGACGCACCACTTACCGCCGACTGCGGTGATCTCGTTCGGATCGCGCCCGACGTCCTCGCAGTGCTTGCGCAGCACCTCGAGCTTATGGGCCATCTGCTCGGTCGTTCCGTAGCCATGCCACATGTCGGCGTACCGCGCCGTCGTGCGGAGCGTGCGCTGCTCGCCGCCGCCGCCGATCAAGATCGGCAGTCGCTCCTGGACCGGTCGCACCAGTACCTCGGCGTTCACGAGCTCGTAGTAGGCACCGGAGTGGGTGACGCGCTTGCCGTCGACGAGCTGCCGGATGATCTTGGCCGCCTCCGCGAAACGCGTGGACCGCTCGGCGGGCGTCCCCAGATCGATCCCGTAGGCGTTGTGCTCGAGCGCGTTCCACGCTGCGCCGATGCCGAGGATCGCGCGCCCGTCCGAGATGTTGTCGAGCGTCGTCGCCATATTGGCGAGCACCGCCGGATGGCGATGCGTAACTCCAGAGACGAGGCAGCCGATGCGGACGTTCTTCGTCAGCGCGGCGTACGCGGCTTGGAGCTGCCAGCCCTCGAGGTTCGGTCGATGAAGGTCTCCGTTGATCGAGT
>Ga0209267_1002426_pt1 | contig 12031 bp, 10 predicted proteins | sample GraSoiAngelo_137_FD_185894 | JGI IMG/M metagenome (GOLD analysis project Ga0209267, IMG submission 185894) | Grasslands soil microbial communities from the Angelo Coastal Reserve, California, USA - 14_0929_09_30cm (SPAdes) (version 2) | ecosystem: Environmental > Terrestrial > Soil > Grasslands ... | reverse complement strand
CGTGCTCGACGAGGTGCTGGCAGTCGTCGCCGTCGAGCGCGTGCCGGTCGTGCTGGTGGAGGACGTGCTGCTCGTCGTGGGCGACGTGGGCGAGGTCGTGGTCGTGGGATGGGCCGTCGTCGTGGTGGAGGTCGTCGCCGTGGTCGAGGTCGCGAGCGTGGTGGACGGCCTCGTGGTCGTGCTCGTGGTGGTCGTGGTGGTGGACGTCGTCGTGGTGCTGGTCGTCGTGGTCGTGGAGGCCGCCACCGTCGCCAGGCAGGAGGCGGCTCCGACGCTCTGCCCGATGCGCGCGCGCACCACGTCGCCGAACACCAGGTCGATGTTGGAGAGCCCGCCCGCCAGCAGGTGGCAGTAGCTCATGATCGTGCCGCGCGAGGCGACCACGGGCCCGGTGTAGCAGCCGGCCTCGCCCGAGAAGCACCTGTCGAGCGGCGGCGAGTAGCAATGGGTGTGGGGCGTGCCGAAGTTGTGGCCGAGCTCGTGGGTGACCACGAGCGCGTCCCAGATCTGCGACGGCTGCGAGAGGTCGAAGCTGCCGTAGACCTGCGACACGCCGTAGCCGTAGCTCGCGTCGCAGAGCACGTCGAGGTACGCGATGCCGCCCTGCACGCTCTTACCCGACACGAAGTGGACCACCGTGCGCGGGCCGGCGATCGTGTCCATGTTGTTGGCGGGGTTGTTCCAGTAGGTGCGGAGCTCGCCGAGCGTCCCGCTCGGGTCGGTCGCGGTCCAGGGGTCCGGCGGCGCGGCGCCCCAGAGGCGGAGGTACGAGAAGCGCAGGCGCACGGCGAGGTCGCGCTCGTAGATCGAGGTCGCGGCGGCGGCGAGCGCGGCCAGGTAGCCGAGGGCGGCCGAGTCGCTCGCGAACTTCGCGCGCAGCTCCTGGTCCGTGTCGATGGCGACGTCGGCCAGCTTGAGCGTCCCGGACGTGCTCGCCGCCGGCGGAGGGGCCGCGAGCGCGCGCGCGGCGGGCGGGATGCGCACCGCCTCGGGCGCGAGGTCGTTGGCGCAGAAGTCGCCGGGGGGCGGATAGCGCGTCGGATCGGCGTCCCGCAGGGCGTAGCTCCGATGCCCGCCCTGCCCGTCGGGGCCGAAGGGGAACACCTCGCCGCGCGACACGACGAAGCCGTGCACGCGGGCGCGCGCCGCGATCAGCAGCACGTGCGAGTCGTCCTCGCCCGCGACCGTCCCCCGGAAGTAGACCTGATCGGGCAGGGTGAGCGCGCGCGCTCCGCCCGGCTCCATGATCTCCGCCCGCGCGCCCGGCGCGAAGGGCTCGAAGCGCGCGAGCACGAGGTCGGCGGCGCGCGCGCCGCCGAGCGGGAAGTCGCGCACCACGGCGCGCTCCTGCGCCCGCAGGACGGCGAGCGCAGCGCGGTCGAGCACGAGCTTCTGCACCCGCGCGACGCCCTCGAGCGAGCTGTCGTGGCCGCGCGCGGGCGAGAGGAGCCGCGCGTGCGCGGACGGCGCGGCGGCCGCAAAGGGCACGGCGAGCGCCATGGCGGCCGCGAGAATGCGGGCTGGGCGGGACACGACGCGGGCAGCAAGCGGCGTGCCCGAGCGGCGCGCTCGATCGGCGACGCCCGGGAGCCGTGCGGGCGTCACCACGCTGCCGGCACGGTGCACACGCGCCCGAGGGCGCGCCGGGCGCGGGCGGCGTCGGCCCCCGAGCACGCTACCAGGCCACCCGCTCGTCGATCAGCCGAGCGATCTCCTCTTCCGCCAGGCCGAGCACCTCCCGCAGCACGAGCGCGGTGTGCTCGCCGAGCGCCGGCGCCGCCCAGCGGAGCTTCCCCGGCGTCGCCCCCAGCCTGAGCGCGTGGCCCTCGTAGGGCGCCGGCGGGCGCGCCGGATGCTCCAGCCACTGGAAGAAGCCCCAGCCGGCGAGCCCGGGGTCGGCGTGCAGGTCGAGCGCGCTCGCGACGACGCCGGCCGCGATCCCGGCCGCCTGCAGCCGGCCCACCAGCTCGCTGGCATCGTGGGAGCGCGTCGCCTCGGCCACCAGCGCGTCCAGCGCCTCGGCGTCGGCGACGCGCGCGGCGTGCGTCGCGAAGCGCGCCTCCGCGAGCCAGGCGGGCCGCGCGAGCACGGCCGAGAGCGCGCGCCACTCCGCGTCGCCGCGCACGCTGAGCGCGATCCACCGGTCGTCGCCCGCACACGGGTAGGCGCCGTGCGGCGCGGCGTGGTCGCTGCGGTTCCCCGCGCGCGTCGCGACCCGGCCCGTGAGCTCGTAGTCGAGGAGCGCGGGCGCGAGGAAGTGGAGCGCGGCCTCGAGCTGCGACACGTCGAGGTGCTGGCCCTCGCCCGTCCGCCGCTGGTGATCGACCGCCGCGAGGAGCGCGGTCGCGGCGAGGCGCGGGACGACGTAGTCGGTGTACGCGCCGTAGGGCGGTGCGGGCGCGCGGTCCGCCCAGCCCGCGATCTCGTAGAAGCCCGAGAGCGCCGCCACGAGTTGCCCGAAGCCCGGGAACTCCGCGTGCGGCCCGGTCTGCCCCTGGAGGCAGGTGCTCAGCATGACCAGGCGCGGGTTCAGCTGCCGGAGGTCCGCGTACGCGAGGCCGAACCTGCGCATCACGCGCGGCGTGTAGCTCTCGACCAGGACGTCGGCCCAGGCGGCGAGCCGCCGCGCGATGTCGCGCGCCGCGGGCTTGGACAGGTCGAGCGCGATGCCGAGCTTCGAGGTGTTGTAGCTGGCGTAGAACTGGCTCCGCTCGATGCCGGGCTTGCCCTCGTGCCACGGCGGGCCCAGGCGGACGACGTCGTAGCGCGCATGCGACTCGACACGGACGACGGTCGCGCCGTGGTCGGCCAGGTACTTGACGGTGATCGGCCCGACGCCGGCCCAGGAGAAGTCGAGGACCTTCAGGTCCGCGAGCGGGAGCGCCGGGTCGGCCGGGAGCGCCATGGATCAGATGACGCCCGCGCGCCCGAGCGCGTCCACGTCGTAGCCGCACAGCTCGCCCCAGACGTGGGGGTTGTGCTCCCCGGCCTCCGGCGGCCGGCGCGGCTCGGCCAGCGGCGTCGCCGAGAGCCGTGCGAACGGCCCCGGATAGCGGAGGCTCGGTCCGAGCACCTCGTCGTCGACGGGCCGGAAGTACTCGCGGAAGGCGAGCTGCGGATCGGCCGCGATGTCCGCCACGGTCGCGACCGGCGCCACCAGGATGCGGCGCCGGACGCCCTCGCGATAGACCTCGGCCTTGGTGCGCGTGTGGAGGAAGGCCGCGACCGCCTCCTCGATGCGCACCAGCTCGGCCTGCGCCGCGGGCGAGGCCTCCATCGCCCAGCCCGGCTCCCACTGCTCCCACGGCCAGTCCCGGAGCCAGGTGGGCAGCATGCCGTGCTCGTCCATCCAGCGCATGAGCGCGCGCGTCGAGGGCGAGCCCTGCGCGCCCATCAAGAGGAGACTCACGTGGCCGTCGGCGCAGGGAAAGACCATCCGCCGGCGCACGCCGCGCGAGCCGACGAAGGGGCCGCCGCGGCGGAGGGAGTCGCCGTGGAGGACCGGGAACGCCTGCGCGTTCATGAGCGTCCACACCATCGCCGCCTGCGCGTTCACCACCACGCGCTGGCCGCGGCCGCTGCGGCCGCGCGCGAGGTGCGCGAGCAGCGTGCCGACCGCCGCCTCGGCGCCGGCGTGACAGAACGCCTGCCAGAGCGGCAGGCGCAGCGGCGGGCGGTCCTCGTCGCCGCAGAGGTACATGGGGCCGCCCATGGCCGCGATCACGATGTCGTCGGCGTGGAGCGCGCGGCCCGGCGGCCGGTCACCGAAGGGCGTCACGCTGGTGTGGACGAGCGCCGGCTGCCGGGCCGCGATCTCGGCGACGAGACGGGCCGCGGCCCCTTCGGGCGGGAACGAGTCGAGGACGAAGTCGACGCGCGCGGCCAGATCCGCCAGCACGCGCGGCGCCTCCGGGTGCTCCAGCGCGAGCGTCACGCCGAGCTTGCCCGCGTTCATCGCGTGCCAGTAGAGGCCGTGCTCGCGCCCGTCCCGAGCCCGGTAGCGGGGCGCCAGCGCACGGCCGCGGTCGCCCCCCGGCGGCTCGACCTTGATCACCAGGGCGCCCAGGTCGGCGAGCAGCCGGCCGCACAGGTAGCCGAGCGCGTCGGTCAGATCGAGCGCGCGGAGCCCGGCGAGCGGCGGCGGCATGCGGCGGGTTATCGCAGGCCCACCAGGCGGGGCACGAACGGGATCAGGATCTCGACCGCGATGAGCACGATGACGATCCACTCGAGCGTCTCGGTCCGGCGGTTCGCCGCCTCGTCGGAGAGCTTCTGGTAGATGCTCTCGAGGCTCTGGAGCTTGCGGAGAATGCTCGCGTCCCACTCCGCCAAGTGGAAGCGGTCCGAGACCAGGCGATACACGCGCGCCAGGTACTGATCACCGAGCAGCTTGAGTGCGTTGTTGACGCCCTCGAAGAGGACGGCGTTGTCCACCTGCAGCTGGCCGATCCGGCGGAGATCGGCGCGCGTCGAGCCCGGCAGCCAGAGGCCGTAGCGGCGGCGCGAGAGCGTCTCGTACGACTCGTCGAGGGCGTCGTCGAGCTGCTGGTCGAGGTAGCGCATCTCGAGCAGCTCGACGTTGGCGAACTCGAGGACGGCGCGCACGTCCTCGGCGTCCCGGTCGGCGATCAGGGCCGCGTCCCAGTCGATGAGGGTCACGTCTTCCGAGCCGAACGAGATACGATGGCCGACCGCGTCGTCCACCTCCTGGTCGGAGAGCGCCGCGCGCTCCGAGCGCAGGATGCGCGCCACCTCCTGGCCATACGTCGTGTAGAGCGCGGCCGGCGCACAGGGCGGGGTGAAGGCGCCGATCTCGAAGATCACGTAGGTCTCGACGAAGTCCGTCAGCCCGGGGCGGGTCACCGCGGGCGCGATGGCCGCGAGCAGGCTCTCGACCCAGCGGCGGGAGTCGGCGCGGAGCACGTCGCTCTCGTACAGCTCCTCGGCGAGCGTGATGAGGCGGGTGAGCGGACCCGCGAGCGGGATCTGGTAGGTGACCGACACCGCGCCGAAGTCGTAGAGCACGGCGTCGACGGAGGGCGCCGTGCGGAAGGCGCCGACCGCGAGCACCTCCCGTTCCTGGGTCACGCGCAGGGGAGCCGGCCGGTACTCGAAGTAGCGCGGCGCACGGCGCTTGTGGCGGATGGCCGCCCGCTGCGTCAGCGCGGTGATCCGGCGCTCCGACTCGTCGAGATTGATCGCCAGCCCGGCGTCGTACGCGAAGAGGGCGTAGCAGACCCCCTCCTGCACCGCCGGCTCGGCGTGTGCCTCGGGAAGCGCCATGGGCCGTCAGTCTGTGCCCCCTGGCGGCCGGCAGGTCAACCGCCGCGGCGGAAGGTGTCGTTGGACACGGGCCCGCGCAGCATGGCACGGAAGACCCCGCAGGTGCCCACGCTGGTGGTGGCCGTCGCCTTCCCGCATGGGGCTCTGGGGTCGAGTCGCAGGGCGCTGTGGCTCTATCTCTTCGTCGCCACCGCATCGCACGGCTGCCTGGACGCGTTGACCGACGGCGGTCTTGGCGTGGCGTTCTTCTCCCCTTTCAGCAATGCCCGTTACTTCTTTCCGGTGCGCCCCATCCGCGTGTCGCCGATCGGGCTCCGGGCGTTCGTGTCCGAGGATGGCCTGGCCGTCCTGGCGAGCGAGATACGGTGGGTGTGGGTGCCGTCCGCGGTCGTGATGGCCATCACGTTCGCATCGCACCGTCGGCCCACCCTTCGTCGACCACCCAGGCCCCGTCGAAGCTCAGGAAGAAGCATTCCACCGTGAGGCCGGGAATCGCGGCTTTCAAAACTTCGGAGGCGCGCCCGAGCTCGGCGCGATGGTGAGCGGCCTCGGCTTCGGCGTCTCCCCGAAAGCGAGCCGCCAGCCCGCCGTACGCCCCGCAGTCGGAGTGCAGCATCAGGATCGCGCGCTCGGTTCCGTGCAGGCGGATCGATTTGTGGATCTGCTCGAGGAGTCCCGGCCAGCGCGCCGAACACGCACGCGAGCAGCACGCGCGCGCCGAGCTCGAGCACGGAGATGGCTACGGCGCCGCTGGCAGGCTGCTCGACGGGCACGGACGCGGGCTCCCGCGGCTCCGTCTAGCAGATCAGGACGCCAGGGTCAGCGCCTTCTCCGCGATCTCGCTCGCCGCGTGTGGCCGGGCGAGCCGCCGGGCGCTCGCGCGCATCGCCGCCATGCGCGTCGGGTCGTCGAGCAGGCGGTCGATCTTGTAGCCGAGCACGGGCAGGTTGTTGCACCGGATCGCCGCCCCCTGCTCGAGCAGGTGGTCCGAGTTGCGCTCCTCCTGGCCCGGGATGGGGTTGACGATGACGAGCAGCAGCCCCTTCGCGAGCGCCTCGCTGGTCGTGAGCCCGCCGGGCTTCCCGACCAGGATGTCCGCCGCCGACATGTACTCGTCCATCGCCGTCGTGTAGCCGACGACGGCGAGCGTGTTCGATCCCCCGGCGCGCTCGGCGGCGAGCGCGCCGAGCCGCTGCCGGAGCTCCTCGTTGCGCCCGCAGACGACCACGACCTGGGCGGGATGGCGCAGCTCGACGAGGCTCGCGACGGCGTGCTCGATCGGTCCGACGCCGAAGCCGCCCGCCGAGAGGAGCACGATCGTCCGGTCGGCGAGGAGCCCGAGCTTCTGCCGCATGGCGCGTTTGTCCTTCGCCTCGGCGAACACCGGATCGATCGGGATGCCGCTCGCGGTCACCTTGCCGCCCGGGATGCCGAGGCGCACCAGGTGCTCGCGCGTCTCGTCGATGGCCACGAAGTAGTGCTCGAAATGATGGCAGAGCCACATCGCGTGCACGTCGAGGTCGGTCACGACGATCGCCTGCGGGCACGCGAGCCGCCCCTTGGCCTTGAGCCACGAGATGATCTCGGCGGGCAGGAAGTGGGTGCAGAGGACCAGGTCCGGCCGGTGCTTCTCGAGCATGCGCACGAACGGGCGCGTGTTGAGCTTGTCCCAGGCGAGACGCCGTCGCTCCTTCTGCCACGGCGTGTCGAGCCAATCGTAGAGCCAGCCGAGCACGTCGGGCGCGCGGTCCACCAGCTCGATGTAGGCCTTCGAGTAGAGGGTGCGGAAGACCTTGTTGGTGAACTGGAGCGTGTCGACGTGGTGCACCTCGCGCGCGGCACCCAGCTGCGCAAAGGCGCCCTGCAACGCCTGCGCGGCGCGGACGTGACCCGCGCCCGCGGAGGCCGAGAGGATGAGGACCTTCCCGGGCATCGGCGCATTGTCGCCGGGAGCGACGCCGCCGTCGAGCGGGCGCGACGGGAGCGAGAAGAGCCGCGGGGCGAAGCCTAGTGCACCAGCCGGGAGGCGGGCGCCGGCCGCTGCTCGTCGGAGGCGACGGCCAGCGCGTCGGGGATGCGCACCTGGAACTCGCTCCCCGCCCCCGGCTGGCTCTCGACCCTGACCTCGCCGCCGAGCAGACGCACGCAGCGCTTGACGAGCGTGAGCCCCATGCCGAGGCCGGTGAAGCGCCGCGTGGCCGAGTTGTCGCCCTGCGCGAAGAGCTCGAAGAGCTCGCTCACCCGCTCGGGCGGGATGCCGGCCCCGGTGTCGCGCACCGCGACCACGGCGGAGCCCAGCTCCTCGCCCGGGCGCACCGCCACCGTCACCTCGCCCTGGCTCGTGAACTTGAAGGCGTTGGAGAGCAGGTGGAAGAGGAGGCGGTGCACGAGCGCCTCGTCGATGCGCAGGCGCGCGGCCTCGGGCGCGATGGCGACGCGGAGCGGGACCCGCTCGCGCTCGGCCGGCGAGGGCAGCTCCGCCATCACCGCCTCGATCAGGGTCGCGGTCCGGACTTCCTCCCGACGAAGCGGTACGCGGTCCGTCTCGAGCTGCACGAAGAACAGGATGTCGTCGATCAGCGTGTTCAGGCTGCGCGTGTTGCTGAGCACGCGGTCGAGGAACGTCGCCTGCTCGCCGCTGACCGTGCCCGCGGTGCCGTCGCGCACCAGTGCCGTGTAGCCCAGGATCGCGTTGAGTGGCGTGCGCAGCTCGTGCGAGACGGTGCCGAGGAACTCCCGCTTGACGCGGTTCGAGCGGATGAGCGCCTGCGTCAGCGTGTGGATGTTCTCCTCGTGCGCGCGGAGGCTCTGCTGCTGGTCGGAGAGGGCGCGGCGCGTGACCCCGAGCTCGCCCTCCAGGTCGGCGCACAGCGCGGCCACCGAGGCGCGCATGCGCGCGATGGTGAGCACCTGGCCGACGATCTCCCCGAGCAGAGCGAGGGCGCGCCCGCGCGTGAAGACCTGCGCCGGCGACACCAGCGAATGGAGCACGAGTGCGCCGCCCGCCTCGCCGCTCACCGCGAAGGGGAGGACGAGGAAGCCCTCGCCGGCGAGCTCTCCCGGCGCGACCGCGTCGAAGCTCCCATCGGGCCGACGCCTGAAGCAGGTCGGGCTCACGTCCGGCTTGACCAGGCGCGCGAGCGCGAGCCAGCCCGACTCGCCGAGCCCGCCGCGCGGGCCGCCCAGACGCTGCGCCTGGGTCGCGAAGCCGACGAGCGTCAGGTCGCCGTCGGGCTCGTCGGACAGCCCGACGGCGCAGGTCTCGAGGCCGAGCTGCTGCACGAGCGCCTCGGCGATCTCCTGCCCGCACTGCCTGACCGCGTGGCCACGCGCGAGCAGATCGAGCAGGACCTTGATCGCGGAGAGGTAGACGACGGCGTCGTCGCGCTGTTCCTCGACCTCGGCGAGCGCCTCGCGGATGTGCTCGTTCCAGCGCTCCCTCGACATGTGGCTCACGCCACGAGCTGCGTCAGCGCCGCGAGCTCGGCGCCCTCGCGCAGGCGGCGCAGCACGTCGTCCCACACCGCGGGCGTGACGCCATGCTCGCGGCCTTTGTCGAGCAGCGCCGTCGCCTGCGCGTCCATCACGCCGGTCCCGAGATCGGTCCACGCGACCAGGCGGTCGGCGACGGCGAGCAGCCCGGGCACCCCGGCGCGTACGTCGTCCGCGTGGTGCGAGCGCACCGCCTCGACGATCGCGGGCGGGAGGCTCCACGCCTCCAGGATCCAGCCGCCCACCTCGGCGTGGTCGACGCCCAGGGCGGCGGCCTCCTTGCGCTCGATCGCCTCGGCCTCGCCCGCGCTGCCGACGCTCTGCCAGTACTCCTCGCGAAAGCGCATGGCGAGGATGAGCCGGCCGACGTCGTGGAGCACGCCGGCCGTGAAGGCCTCGTCCGGGTCGCCGGCGCGGAGCCGCGCGGCGAGCGTCTTGGCCGCCACCCCGACCGCCACCGCGTGCGCCCACAGCTGTTCCAGCCGGTTGCGCCCGATGCCGGCTCCGAGCGTGTCCCACACCTTCACACCGAGCGCGAGGTTGCGGACGGTCGAGAAGCCGAGCAGCACGACGGCGCGCGGGATGGTCGCGACCCGCCGGCTCTGGCCGAAGAAGGCGCTGTTCGCAAGGCGGAGCATCTTCCCGGTGAGCGCCTGATCGTGCTCGATGACCGCGATCAGCTCCTTGCCGCTCGTGCTCTCCGAGTCGGCGAGCTGGAGGATCCGGGCGAGCACGGTAGGGATGGTGGGCAGGTTCTTGCGCGCCACCACCTCGGCCCGGAACTGCTGCATCGCCTGCTCGTCCATCACCACCCCCTCGCGCCCGCCGTGGCACGCGCTGTGCCGTCCACGCTCGGCCGTTCCCGCGGGGAGTATCGGCCTTGCCGGCAAAAACTTGAGGGCCCCCCGCTACGGCAGCACCGCCACCGCTCGCAGCGGCCCGCCGCTCCCGCCGCGGATCTTCATCGGCAGCCCGATGAACACGGCGCCGCGCGGCGGGAGCGCCGCCAGGCCGGCCAGGTTCTCGAAGATGGGCACGTTGGCATTCGTGAGCGCGCGATGGGCGCGGAAGTCGCGCGAGGGGCCGTGGTCGATCGACGCCGTGTCGATGCCGATCGAGCGGATGCGCCGCGCCGTCGTGAGCCACAACGCGGCGTCCTCCCCGACGCCGGGGAAATGGAGGTGCGCGGTGTCGCCGGGCGCCGCGCTCCCGAGGTAGCGCGCCCGGTCGTCCCAGAAGCGGTCCCAGCCGGTGCGCACGAGAACGACGGCGCCGTCGGGGATGCGTCCGCCGCGGCCCTCGAACGTCTCCAGGTCGGCGCGCACGAGGAGTGCGTCGGGGTCGCGCGCGGCCTTCTCGCTCACGTCCACCACCACCGCCGCGCCGACCAGCCGGTCGAGCGGGATCTCGTCCGCCGCCCAGCGGCCCTCGGCGAAGTGGATGGGGGCATCGAGGTGCGTCCCCCCGTGCTCGGCGGCCGAGAAGTTGTTGGCGGCGTACCACCAGCCGCCCTCGGTCATTCCATGGGCCACCGGCTCGAGCGTGAAGGGTTTGGCCGTCGGCCAGTAGATTGTCCGGGCGTCGAAGGGATGGGTCAGGTCGACCAGCCGGGCGCCGTCCAGGTCGCAGGCTGCGGCCGGCACCGCCAGGGCGAGCGTCAGCGTCACGAGGGCCATCATGTCCCACCTCCTGGTTGCCGCTCCGTCGGGATGCGGTCTATTATTCGGTCTTCATGGCGCGTTCCCCCGTCGAGGGTCCAGAGCAGCTCTTCCACTTCGCACCGGCGGCGGGCGCCGAGGTCCTGCGCACGCGGCGGGGTGCCGAGCCCGGGGAGAAGGTCCTCATCACCGGCATCGCGGGCGGCCTGGGGCGCCTCATCGCCAAGCGCCTCGGCGATTACTTCAAGGTCGCCGGGGTCGATCGCAGCCCGTGGGAGGGCTTCCCGCCCAACGTCAGCATGCATGTCGTCGACCTCCGCAAGCGGAAGTTCGAGGACGTGTTCCGGATCGAGCGGCCCGCCGCTCTCGTGCACCACGCCTTCGTGCGCCACTTCCGCTCCGACCCGCGCGTGCGTCACGAGGTGAACGTCCTCGGCACGAAGCGCGTGCTCGAGTATGCGATCGCGTACGGCGTCAAGCGGGTGGTCGTGCTGTCGAGCTCGTACGTCTACGGTGCGCTGCCCGACAACCCCTTCTACTTGAACGAGGATTTCCCGCTCAACGTGAGCCGCACCTACCCCGAGGTGCGCGATCTGGCCGAGGTCGACACCCTCGCGACCGCGTTCCTCTGGCGGCACCCGGAGGTGACGACCGCCATCCTGCGGCCCGTCAACACGCTCGGCTATTACACGAACAGCGCCGTTCGCCGCTACCTCGCGCAGCGCTGGGTTCCCACCGTCCTGGGCTTCAACCCGATGTGGCAGTTCATTCACGAGGAGGACGTGGCCGACGCGGTGGCGCTCGCGCTCCAGAGCGGCGCGCACGGCGTGTTCAACGTGGTCGGCCCCGGCGCCGTCCCGCTGAAGGTGGCGATCCGCGAGACGGGCGGCACCGCGGTCCCGCTCCCCGAGTCGGCCCTGCGCGCCGTCGCCGGCCGCCTCTTCCGGCTCGGGCTCTACCACACCCCGCCGGGCGCGATCGACTTCCTCAAGTACCCGTGCGTGATCGACGGCGAGGCCTTCCAGCACGCCACCGGCTTCACGCCCCTCTTCAGCCTCGAGGACACCTTCGCGAGCGTGCGCCATTGATGGTGCTCTCTCCGATCGTCTCGCTCTCGCGCGCTGTCACGGACGCGCTGCCGCGCTCGATCAACGCCTTGCAGCACGAGATCGCCGAGCGCATGCTGCGCATCCCGACGCGCCTCAACGCCTACGGCTACGACGCCTGGGGCTTCCACCCCGATTCCGCGCGCCGCAGCATGCTCTTCACCGGCTTCCTCTACCACTACTGGTTCCGGGTCGAGACGCACGACATCGACCGCATCCCCCAGGGGCGCGTCCTGCTGATCAGCAACCATGCCGGGCAGATCGCGCTCGACGCGGCCATGATCTGTGCCGCCTGCTTCTTCGAGGCCGAGCCGCCGCGCGTGGTGCGGGGTATGGGGGAGTACTGGCTCCCGACGGTGCCCTGGGTGAACGAGATCATGGTGCGCAGCGGCTCGGTGGTCGGCACGCGCAAGAACGCCATCGACCTGCTCAGGAACGAGGAGGCGGTGATCGCCTTCCCCGAGGGCGTGCGTGGCGTGAACAAGCTCATCT
>Ga0209267_1002423_pt1 | contig 12041 bp, 9 predicted proteins | sample GraSoiAngelo_137_FD_185894 | JGI IMG/M metagenome (GOLD analysis project Ga0209267, IMG submission 185894) | Grasslands soil microbial communities from the Angelo Coastal Reserve, California, USA - 14_0929_09_30cm (SPAdes) (version 2) | ecosystem: Environmental > Terrestrial > Soil > Grasslands ... | reverse complement strand
CGAACGACGGCAGCACCTCGTCCAGGGACAGGTCTCGACCTCGGCTCCGCCAGCCGCGGAGTTTCTGGTAGGCCGCGTTCGCGACGATCCGGTAGAGCCAGGAGCCGAAGGCCGACTCGCCCCTGAAAGTCTCGATCTTCCGGACCACGGTCCAGAACGCGTCTTGCACGACTTCCTCTGCATCCTGCTCGTTTCCCGTGATGCTCGTGGCCAAGCGATACGCGCGCTCACCGTACGTGGTGACGAGACGCTCCGCCGCCGTCGGCTCGTGCAATCGAAGCGCCTCCAGGAGGTCGAGATCCCGGTCTGCGCGCGGCCGAAGACCGACCGTGCTCGTTTCGGGTTCGAGAATCGCGTTAAGGCTCATGTCGATATCCTCCATCTCGAGACATCTCGAGAGTCTCGACGTCGCTCCTCGCTCGACGCAGGGCGGCCCGTACAGCATCCAGCAGCGCATCACTGCGGAAGGGCTTGTCGAGGAGATTTCTGAGGGATCGACGCAGCGATTCGTCATCATCTACGACGGAAACCACCGGCCTGTCGCGCTCGCCCATGCGTTCCTCGCGTCCATCGGTGAACGTCGAAGTGGCGTCGATCTGTCGACAGGCTAAGTGGTCGAGCCGGACGCGTCTACCCTACCTTGGTGGGGGTGGGGTACTCCCGATGGGAGAATTCTGTTTTATCGGGCGCGACCGCAGTCCGCGGACGGCGCGATTCCCGGCAGAGCGAAATGGAAAGTGGCGCCGTGGTCCGCATTCGCCGTCCCCCACAGCCGTACCCCATGCCCCTCGATGATCGAGCGGCTGATCGATAGGCCCATCCCGAGCCCCCGGCTTCGTCGTGTAGAACGCCTCGAAAAGGCGGGCCGCTCGAGCGAAACCTCAGCGCGCTTGCGCCTCCGCACCCGACGTCATCGTATCCCCGGCAGAGCGAAGTAAAAGGTGGCGCCGTGGCCCGGGTTCGCCGCCCAGAGTCGTCCCCGATGATCGTCAATGATCGAGCGGCTGATGGACAGCCCCATGCCCAATCCGCCCGGCTTCGTCGTGTAGAACGCGTCGAACAGGCTGGCCGCCTCGTCCTTCCCGAAGCCGATGCCGGCATCCTCGACCGCGACGACTGCCCACGGGCCGTCGTCACGGTCTTCCACGGTCGAGCGCACGACCAATCGGCGCCGCTGGGGTGGGACCTCTCGCATGGCTTCGGCCGCGTTCGTTACGAGGTTGAGGAGGACCTGCTGGAGCTGGACCCGATCGCCCATGACCGCCGGCACGTCCGTCGCCAGGGACATCTCCAGAGTTATCCCGTGTCGCCCCAGCTCGGGCCGGACGAGGGGGTGCACCCCGCGGATGACCCGGGCCAGGTCGCACGGCTCGTGGGCGACCGTTGATCTTGACAGCAGGGCCCGAATCCGGGTAATCACCTCCGCCGCCCGGTCGCCGTCCTTCACGATGGCCACCAGCGCCGCCCGTACGTCGTCGAGGTTGGCCCGATCCGCTTCCAGCCAGTTCAGACAGGCGTTGGCGTCGGCGACGATGGCCGCCAGCGGCTGGTTGATCTCATGGGCGATCGAGGCCGCGAGCTCGCCCATCGTCGTCACGCGGGTGACGTGCGCGAGCTCCGCCTGCGCCTGCTGCAGCGCTTCCTCGGCCCGTTGCGCTCGGTGATGTCGTTGTTGGTCTCGAGCGTAGCCGCAGGTCGCCCCTGGCCGTCCCTCTGCAAGGACCAGCGGCTCGCCGAGACGACCTTGGTCCCATCCCGTCGCGTGTGAATGAGCTCACCCTCCCAGCGCCCGGTGCGAATCAAATCAGCCGTGATGTCTTCCAACGGTGCGGGGAAGACCGTCTGGTTCAGGTCGTGCGACTTCTCGCCGATGGCCTCGTTCCTCTTCCACCCATACAATTCCTCCGCGCCCCGGTTCCAGTAGGTGATCACGTCGTTCACATCGCGCACGAAGATCGTGTCGTGCGTCAGATCGAGGAGCGCCGCTTGCTCTCGTAACGTCTCCGCCGACTTGCGCAGTCTGGACACCAAGTGAGTGACAACGGCCGAGGTTGTAAAAAAACAATGATGATCACGGCATCGAGCGGATCGCGGACCCGGAAAGAGAAATCCGGTGGCGCGAAGTAGTACGCCAAACACCCAACGCCGACGAGCGAGAAGACGGCCGATAACACGAAGCTGCCCCGGAGAGATAGTAGAACGATGACAATCAGATACAGACACGCAGTAATAACGAGATTGAGCCCGAGACGGAAGCAGACAAACGTGAGTCCGCGACGACCTGCTGACGCTTCATCGCGGACTCACGTGCCCATGGCCGTCCTGACAGCGTCGAGCAGAGCGTCGCCTCGGAAGGGCTTTCCGAGGAATGCGACGGCGCCAGCCTCGAGGGATCGCCGGCGCGCCTCTTCGTCGCCGTGCGCGGTCAGAATGATAACAGGGATCCGGGAGCCGATGGCGCCCAGATGCCTCAGGAGGTCGAGGCCATTCATCCCGGCCATCCGCAGATCGAGCACAAGACACCCGGTGTTCGCTCGATGAGTGGACTCCAGGAACTCCTCCGCGGAGGCGAACGTCTCGACCCGGAAGCCGACCGACGACAGAAGATTCCTGACTGACCGACGCAGTGATTCGTCGTCGTCCACAACGCACACCACTTGCGTCCTTCGCTCGGCCATGCGTTCTCTCCAGTTCCTCAGTGAGGGTCGGGATCGCCCGGCGCCCAGTCTAGGCAGACCGAGCGGTAGCGGCTACCCTACTTTAGTGGGGGTTCGGCCACTCCCGGCGGGGGATTCCGAGGCCGGCGCCGGTGGTGACATCGGGACGTCGGCGTAGGCGACCGTGGCTACGAGCACGCCGACCACACCCACGATGAGCGGGAGTGCAAGCCCTCGCCGCACAAGCAGGGCCCCGATCGCCGCCCCGGCGAACATCAACGCGACCGAAGCGATGCGACGTCCGAGCCGAGGATTGTCGCCGCCAGCGACAGAAGAATCAGCGGCCACGCCTGTCAGCGTTTGGGTCAGCACCACCGTGGTCGTCAGGTCGGGGACGGCGAGTCGCCGCACGGTCGCGTTGCGCAGACCCATCGCCAGGGCCGTCAGGACGATCACGGCGTAAAGGCGGCTGGGGGGAGTTGCCGAGGCGATATCGAATCCGATCGAGGCGATCGCTGCCGAAACAAGCAGCAGGGCTTCGGACACAGCGACTGTGAGGAGCCAGCGGCGCCGACCGGCAGCGGCCATTGTCACCGCGAGACGACCGCCGAGGGCTGCGCCGATCAGAAATGCGACCAGGGAAGTCGATGACCGGGCCATGGAGAGTCCAGGCGTTCCGGCCACGGCGAAGGCGAGGAGGACGACGTTGCCCGTCATGTTCGCCGTGAAGACATGGCCGAGCCCCAGGAAGCTGACCGCATCAACGAGCCCCGTGACGCCCGTGAGCGTCAGGAGTGCGAATGATAGAGGATCGTTCTGCGCTCTCCCGGGTTGCATTCTGCGACGGCGCACCTCAGCCAGGAGGCTACCAGATCACCACCACGGCCCCCAGATGCCCCAGTCCATCTGGGTCTCTTGGGCCGCCCACGCCTGATCCTCGGCGATCTGACGCTGAACGCGCAGCCGCTGGTATTCCGAGTACTCCTTGGACCCGCCCACGTAGAGGCACTGGCACGCGCCGGGATCGGCATAGGTATACACAACCTTGCCGTCCTTGGTGCGACTCTCGAGCCGGTAAGGCGGCAGCGCCGCCAGGCGCTGCTGCCGTTCAGCCGTGTCCGCCGGCCGCATCACGAACCCGGCCGCCGCCAGCAGCTCTTCGGTGGAGCGCGCTTCCGAGCGCTGGATCGCCGCGCACCCCGTCAGCATCACGGCAACGGCCAACCCGACCGACAGGCCCATTCTCGTGGCGCACACACGTCGGTTCATCGTCGATCCCTCCAATGAGTTTCGTGACGATCGGTCCACTCGTGCTTCGCCCGGCGCTTCACGTCTTGCGACGTTGTCACCTTTCAGGGTACGAGACGATCAACGAGGCGAGGGTCTTCGGACGGGGTCCATCCGCCGCCGAGGGACTTGATCAGACGGATGCTGGCACCCATCTGGAGATTCACGGCTTGCGCCAGCGACAGCTGGTTGGCCAGGAGCGTCCGCTCGGCGTCGATGACCAGGAGGTAGTCGGTCAGGCCCTGCCTGTACTGCACTTGTGCGAGACGAAGGTAGTTCTGAGATGCGCTGACCGCCTCGCGGAAGGTTCCGACCTCATCGGAGAGGGCGTGCAGGTCGGTCAGCGCGTCTTCGACGTCGCCATAGGCAATCAGAACCTGATTCACGTACGCGGCCACGGCCTGCTGGTAGCGGGCCCTGGTCGCCTCGAGATTGGCCCGGAGTCGACCGCCCTCGAAGATCGGAATCGACACGCTGGGGGAGATGGACGCGACGCGGCTCTGCCAGTTGAAGAGCGTGGAGAGGTTGGCGCTCTGGAATCCCGCCGAGCTCGTCAGCATGAAGCGCGGAAAGAACTCCGCGGTGGCCACGCCGATCTGGGCGTTGAGGGCGACGACCGTCTGCTCCGCCGCGGCGACATCCGGCCGGCGCGCCAGGATCTGGGCGGGCAATCCCGGCGGCACCGTGGGCGGCGCGCTCTCGTGCAGTGGATTCCTGGCGAGGGCGAACGAGGGTGCGGATTGTCCGCACAGAATCGCCAGCGCGTGTTCCAGGTTGGCCCGGGCGCGCTCCACATCCCGTTGCTGGGCCAAGGTGGACTGCAGCTGGGCCTGGGCTTGATTCAGGACGATCGCGCTGATGAGCCCGGTGTTGAGCTGGACGGTGAGGAGGCGGACCTGCTCACGATAGGCCGCGACGTTGTCCGTCAGGATCTGGAGCTGGGCGTCCAGCGAACGAAGGCTGTAGTAGAACTGGGCCACGTCGGTCTCGACCGTCAGCCGGACCAGGCCGGCGTCACTGGCGGTCGCCGCGGCCTGAGCCCGGGACGATTCGAACGAACGGCGCACGCGACCCCAGACGTCGAGCTCGTAGGTGAGATCGAATGGGATCAGCCAGTCGTTGACCGTGACGCCCTGTTGCACCCGTCGGCCCGTGATCGTGCTGTCGCGGTTGGCGGAGAAGCGTGTGCGCGCGAAGCTCGGATTGGTGGAGATGGTCGGGAAGAGGAAGCTGGCCGCGACGCGAGCGAGCGCGCGGGCTTCGTCGACACGCGCCACCGCCTGGCGAAGGGTCTGGTTCGATGCGCTCGCGGTCGCGACGAGTCGATCGAGCTCGGGGTCGCCATAGAGCTGCCACCACTCTTTCGCGATGGCGGGAGCCGCCTCACTGTCCGCTTGGGATTTGAAGTGATCCGGCTGCTCGACCGTCGGCTGCGCGTAGTTCGGCCCCACCATGCAGCCTGAGGCCATTCCACATACCGCCCACAGCGCGGCAAGAACGGCGCGGGACCGGTCGAGTCTCCGGCGGGATCGCATCCGCGGATCAGCCCCCGGACGAGCTCTTGGATTCGATTGGCGTGACACGCTGGCCCTCCTGGAGGGACACCGTTGGCTGCGTCACGATCGTCTCGTGGCCCTGCAGTCCGGCCTGGACGTCGATCGAGGTTCCGAAGTCGCGACCGAGCACCACCGGCTGAAAATGCAGCGTGTCTCCCGCCCCTACGATCGCGACCCGGGTGCCTTGCGCGTTGAAGATGACGGCAGTGGCCGGCACCCGCCAGCGCGTGCCCGACGGCGCGATCTTGAACGTGACGTAGACGAACATTCCGGGGAGCAGCCGGTGTGACTGGTTGGGAATGTCGACCTGCGTCAGCAGTGTCCGCGTGCCTGGATCGATCGCACTGGCGGTGCGGGTCACCTTGCCCATGACCGGTTGCCCGAGCTGTCCTCGGACCGCGATCTGGACCGGCAGACCGACCGTCACGTTGGGCGCGTAGGCCTGGGGGACGTTGACGAACACGCGAAGGGAGTCGATCTGAGCGATCTCGAAGAGCCCGTTCGCGCCGCCCGTGACGCTGGACGGGGCCACGGCGGTGTTGTTGACGGGGCTACCCGCCGTGATCAACGCGCCCACATCCACGTTCCGCTGGATCACCGCGCCGCCGAACGGGGCTTGGACGCGCTGCCACGATGTCAGCTCCTGAAGCCGCCGGACGTTGGCTCCGTTCGAGTGGACATTCGCCTCGGCTGCGGCGACAGCGGCCTGGGCGGTGCGGTAGGCGGCGACGCTTTGATCGACCGCCTGCTTGGCGACGGCGCCTTCCGCGTCGGCCGCCTCGTAACGCCCCATCGTGGCCCTCGCGAGATCAAGGTTGGCCTTCTGCAGATCCAGGTTCCTCTCGGACTGCCGAAGGTCGGCTTCGCCCTGCCTCAGTTGCTGGTCGATCTCGGGCGAAGCGATCTCCGCCAGGAGCTGGCCTGCCTTCACGGTGTCCCCGATGTCTACGTACCGCTTGCTGAGGTACCCGCTGGTGCGGGCGTAGATGATCGAGTCTTGACTGGCCTGGGTCGTGGCGGCCAACGACAGATCCGCTCCGGACGCGGGCTCGGGCCGGATGACGTACACTTCCGGCGCAGCGGTCCGCACCGTCTGGGCGGCGACCGCCAGCTCGCGCTGATTTCGCACACGGGGAAGGACACCGATCAGTAACAGAACGAGGAACAGAACCAGGGCGCCGATCCCCACGACGATCACCGTCCGGGTTCGGGCTCGGGACGCAGGACGGCTGCCGCTGTCGCTCATTTGTTGTCCTCGTCGCCGAGGTCCTTCGGCGGTTTCCGGCGAAGCAGACTGTAGGTCACCGGGACGAAGAACAGCGTGTAGAACGTGGCGATCATCAGCCCACCGACCACGGCCCGGCCCAGCGGAGCGTTCTGCTCGCCCCCTTCGCCGAGACCGAGGCTCATCGGGAGCATGCCGAGGAGCATCGCCAAGGCCGTCATGATGACCGGGCGAAGCCGCGTGCGGCCCGCCATCAGAGCCGCCGCCCGCGCGTCGTGCCCGCCGAGCTCCGGATGGCGCTGCTCGTTGGCAAACGTGATCATCAAGATGCTGTTCGACGTCGCCACCCCGATCGCCATGATGCAGCCCATCAGCGCGGGGACGCTGATCGTCGTCCCGGTGACGAACAGCGCCCAGAGGATTCCCGCGAGCGCGCCGGGGAGCGCCATCAGGATGATGAGCGGGTCCATCCACGACTGGAAATTGACGACCATCAGGAAATAGACGAGCAGGACGGCGAAGCAGATCCCCAGTCCCATCTGCAAGAACGCCTGGTTCATGCTCTGGACCTGCCCGCGGACGACGATAGAGCTGGCCTTCCCGATCTGCTCCTTGTACCTCGCGACGATCTGGTCGACGCGGCTCGACACGGAGCCGAGGTCGGTGCCCTGCACGCCGGCGAATACATCGAACACCGGCTGCACGTTGTAGTGGTTGAGCGACAGCGGGGTGATCGTCCGACGAAAGTCCGCCAGGTTGGTCAGCAGCTGGGGCGACGACTGGCCCGCGATCGCCACCGGGGTGCGATGGAGCTCGTCGAGCGACGCGACCCGGTACTGGGGCGTCTGGACCACGACCTGGTAGCTCACGCCGTTCTTGTTGTTGAGCCAGAAATTCGTCGTGGTCGCCCCGCTCCCGGTCAGGGAGATCAGCAGGCTGCCGGCGACGTCCCGCTGGGTGAGGCCAACCTGCTGAGCGAGGGCCCGGTCACTGTCGACCATGATTCGCGGCGCATCGACGATCTGCTGCACGTGCGCGTCGACCGCGCCGGGGACACTTCGGAGCTCGGCCGCGATTTGTCGCGCGACCTGGAGATTCTTTTCCGATTCCGCCAGCGGGCCGGTCACCTGGATGTCGATCGGTGCGGGCAGGCCGAAGTTGAGGATCTGGTTCACGATGTCGGCGGGCTGGGCGAAGACCTCGAGATCCGGGAACCGGCGCGGCAGCTGCTCGCGAAGCGACTTCAGATAGTCGGCGGTCGGCCGGTGCGGCTGCTTGAGCGATACCAGAATTTCGCCATCGGCCGTTCCGACCGTGACACTGTCGCTGAGCGCCAGGTTGATCGCGTTCGGCACGCCGATGTTGTCCACGATCACGCCGATCTCCTTGGCGGGGATGACCTGGCGGATATAATCCTCGACGCGCTGGAAGTACTTTTCGGTCTCTTCGATCCGTGTCCCCGCCGGCGCCCTCACGTGGAGCCGCAGCTGTCCCGCGTCGACGGTCGGGAAGAAGTCTCGTCCGACGAACGGGTACAGTGACAGCGAGGAGAACGCGAAGGCGAGGAACACGACGATCACCACGGTCTTGTGCTCGAGCGCCCAGTCGAGCGTGCCCGCGTAAGCGCCAGTGAGCCTGACGAAGCCGGCCTCGAACGAGTCCGAGATCCGCCCGAACAGTGATCTCCGTATGGGCGCATCGTGGCCAGCGTCGCGGCCGTGCCGGGCCCGAGCCTCGGGGGCCAGCAGGTACAGCACCATGGTCGGGACGAGTGTCCGCGAGAGAAAGTAGCTGGCCAGCATGGCGAAGACGACGGACATCGCCAGCGGCGCGAACAGCGCTCCACCGACGCCGCCCAGGAACAGGATCGGCACGAAGACGATGCAGATCGACAGGGTCGCAACGAAGGCAGGCGTCGCCACCTCCGCCGCTCCGTCGAGAATGGCCTGCCTCAGGGGCTTGCCCAGGTCCATGTGGCGGTGATTGTTCTCGATCTCGACGGTGGCATCGTCCACCAGGATGCCCACCGCCAGCGCCATGCCCCCCAAGGTCATCACGTTGAGCGACTGGTTCAGAATCCTCAGCACGATGACGGAGGTCAGGATCGACAGAGGGATCGACGTGGCGACGATCAAGGTGCTCCGCCACGATCTCAGGAACAGCAGAATCATCAGCGCCGTCAGTAAGCCGGCGATCGCCCCTTCGTGCAGTACGCCGGTGATGGCGGCCCTGACGAAGACGCTCTGGTCGAACAGGAAGTCGACCTTGAGGCTCGACGGCAGGCCGGCCAGAATCTTGGGCATCAGCTTGCGCGCCTGGTCCACGACCGTCAGGGTCGACGCGCTGCCGTTGCTCAGGATCGGCAGCAGCGCGGAGTGGCGCCCGTCGCGGCGGACAAGGTTCGTCTGGGGACTGAACCCGTCGTGAACGAACGCGACATCGCGGACGTACACCATGGCCCCATTCGTGTAGCGGATGGGAATGTCGTTCAGCTCATTCAGAAACTCCGGGCTGCTGTTGGTCGCGATGTCGTACTCGCGGGTCCCGATCTTCGCGGTGCCGGCCGGCAGGATGACGTTCTGAGTCAGAATCGCGTTGGTGACATCCTGCGGCGATAGCCCCCGTGCATAGAGCGCGTCAGGGTCGATGTCGACGTTCACCACGCGTAGCTTGCCGCCGTAGGGCACGGGGACGGATGCCCCCTGAATGGTGACGAGCTGGGTGCGGATGAAGTTGTTGCCCAGATCGTTGAGCTGCTCCTCGGGCAGTTGATCGCTGCTCAAGCTCGCCAGGAGAACGGGGACGCTGGCGGCGTTGTACTGGATGATGAGCGGCGGGAAGATGCCCGGCGGGAGCACGCGCACGATCTGCTGCGCCTGGGCGTTGACCTGGGCGATGGCCGCCTCGATCGGCACATTGGGATGGAAGTAGAGCCGGGTGATGGCCACACCCCGGAGCGACACCGATTCGATGTGCTCGATCCCGTTCACCGTGGTGGTGAACGCCCGCTCGGTCACGGTCACGATCCGATTCTGCATCTCGGTCGGCGACAGTCCGGAGTAGTTCCAGATGACGGTGACGACCGGGATGTTGATGGCGGGGAAGATGTCGACGGTCATGGTCACGATGGCCACGACGCCGAGGACGGCGATCAAGAGGGCCATGACCACGAACGTGTACGGCCGTCGAAGGGCGAGTCGGACGATCCACATGCGCTAGGTCGTGTTCGGGTTGAGGCCGCCCAGGCGGCGCTCGTCCCTCATCCTCCTCCCTTCTGACGCGCGCTGTTGGGCACTCGACACACTCGATATCACTTTTGTGCGCCGACGCCGCTCGCGAGATCAGAACGTGTACTGGATCGCCACGTAGTAGAAGTCGCTATCCTTGTCCTTGCCCGTCTTGTCGATGAACTCGCCGGCGAAGAAGCGGCTATAGCCCGCATAGCCGAGGAGGTGACGGGTGAAGTTGTAGGTGGCGTAGACGTCGGTCTCCGCTCCGACGTAGCGGGCGCTGGTCGTGGTCCCCGGGCGCAGCACGCCGCCACTCTTGTTGTAGATCGCGTCACGATCGGAAGCCCGCCAGAAGAAGTACTGCTGGAGCGAAAGCGTGAGTCCCTGGATCGGGCTGATGCTGACCCCGGCGTTGGGGCTGATGATGTTCTGTCGCCCGATGTAGTCGATGTACCCCAGGAACGAGTGGGCGTTCGGATAGAGTTGATTGAACGTTCCGACGTCCCCTCCGCGCCTGTCGTCGCCGCTGGCGTAGTCGAACTCGACGTAGACGCGGGGCGACAACCGTGGGATCGGCAGGGTGTAGCCGAGCACGGTCGTGAGCATCCACGCCCCGATGTCGCCGCGGCCAATCGTCCCGAACTGGGTCGCCCCCTCGACCTCGAAGTCCAGGCCGGTGGCGCCGATCTTGCCCCAGGCGCGTCCGCCGAGGGTATGCCGGTGCTCCCGTCCGATAGTGCCGTTGAAGGTAGCGGTCCTGTTGTCGGCATCCAGCCAGTAGAGGTCCAGGTTCACGGGCAGGACGTAAAGAGGCCCGGTGCCGAATACGCCGAACAGCTGCAGGTCCGAAGTGGACTTGTTGAAGGTGTACTGCGAGACCACCACCGACTGGACCCAGAACGGGGTGATAGTCCAGTCTGCGATCTGGCCGTAGGCGGCGCCGCCCTCGAAGGTGCGAGGGACCTGCGTGAAGTCCCCCGGCCCGACCAACCGCTGGGAGCCGAAGATCAGCTCCTGACGGCCGCCGCGCAGTGTCACGCTCGCCTGCGGGCCGAACGGAATCATGATGTCCGCGAAGCCGTTCAGCAGGTCGAACTCGTCCACGAAGGCGTTCGTCCGGCCTCCAACCAGGTCGCGGTCCAGCGCGAATGCGCTCTTCCCTTCGGCGAACATGCGGAAGTACTGGGTCACGTGGAGGTCCGCGCTCAGCCGGTACCGGGAGAGGAGGTAGCCATCGGAATCCTTGGGCTCCGAGGCGCCGAACAGGAAGTGTTTGAAGTACTCCCCGCGCTCGCGGACCTGCCCTCCGATGCTCAGCCACACGTTCTGGTCAGGACTCAGGGGAATGAACTTCAGTCGGTCCAAAACATCGTCCGTCGCGCTCAGGTCCACCCCTCTCAAGCTGGACCAGTCCTCGTTGAACCGTCCGGCTGATCCGAGCTGATACGCGGGCCGCTTCGGCTCGGTCGCAGCCTGACTGGACTGTGCCCACGCCCCCGGCACATCGTGGACGGGGAACAGCGAGTGGAACGCGAGACCGAGGACGACGGTGATGCCGAAGGGACGTGGTAGCTGGTGCAACGACAAAAGACCCATCTCAGCCTCCAGCAAAGCAGCAGCATGGGGTTATCCTTGAGAGGGCGGGTCGGGGTGGAAAGTTACACGAACCCGAGAATCAGGGCCAGGGGACCCAGAGGTCCCAGGCGAGGGCGTTTAGTTCCTGCCCGACTGCAATCGACTGGTCGCTCGCGTAACTCTTCTGAAGCGCCTGTTCGTACTGCGTCGAGGTCCCCACATACAGGCATTTGCAGAGATCGGGGTCGGCATAGACGTAATACAGCCGGTTGTCGCGCTCCTCGGGGACGAGCGTTCGCCGCGGTGTCATCGTACTCAGGTTGGCGAGCTTCTCCGGGGTATCGGCGAGCTTCATCTCGAAGCCGGCGGCCACCAGGAGATGCTCCGTCCTCTGCGTCGTCCACGGATCGTCGATGAAGCCGAAGGACTCCACCTCCACCTGGTAGGACGGGCTCGTGTTCGGCACCTGGAGGTCGAAGAAGGCGCGGCCCGCCGCCGGAACCGGATCACC
>Ga0209267_1002418_pt1 | contig 12056 bp, 10 predicted proteins | sample GraSoiAngelo_137_FD_185894 | JGI IMG/M metagenome (GOLD analysis project Ga0209267, IMG submission 185894) | Grasslands soil microbial communities from the Angelo Coastal Reserve, California, USA - 14_0929_09_30cm (SPAdes) (version 2) | ecosystem: Environmental > Terrestrial > Soil > Grasslands ... | reverse complement strand
GCTTTTCCGATAGCGCGTTCACCACCGAGACGCCTACCCCGTGCAGGCCACCCGACACCTTGTAGGTGCTCTTGTCGAATTTCCCGCCGGCGTGCAGCACCGTGAGCGCCACCTCGACGCCCGGCTTTTTCTCCGTCTTGTGGACGTCCACCGGAATCCCCCGGCCGTTGTCCACGACGGTGATCGAGTTGTCGGCATGGATGGTGACGTCGATCTGCGTGCTGTAGCCGGCGAGCGCCTCGTCGACCGAGTTGTCGACCACTTCGTAGACGAGGTGGTGCAGCCCGCGGCCCGATACCGACCCGATGTACATCGCCGGCCGGCGCCGCACGGCCTCCAGCCCCTTCAGGACCTGGATCGAGTCGGCCTGGTAGTCGCCGTTACCCTTTTCTTTTGGTTTCGAGGCTCGGGGTTTCGCCTTCGCCATAGCGCTCTATCGTGAGAGAAGCCAGCGGACCGTCTTGATCCGTCCAGCGCCGCGGCCGCCATTGATCGCCGCCATGATCTGGGGGCCCTGGAGCTGCAGCTCCGTCATCCAACCGCTCGTCGCCACGCGCACGAACAGCGTGCCGTCAGGGGTCACGCTCTCGGGAGTGGTCACCGCCGCGATCTGCGGCCCCACGAGCCGGGGCCAATCGGGGATCACCTGCGCCTGCGCCACCCGCTGCACTAGCCCCGCCTTGGCCAGATAGCTGTGCAACGCGTCGCCGACCGCGGTGGGCCGGCCCCGTCTACGCTCCGCCATTGTACCCCCTACCCCCCTACGAACAGCGCCACGGGGCTTCCCGTGGCGCAGCGCGGTGGTGCCGCGAGAGCCCCAGATAAGCAGCTAAAAGTACTCAGAAGTTATTGTCGTGGCAAGACTTACTCATGCTCCCCGGAACCGCGGAGGGCGCTTCTCCAGGAACGCCGTCAGCCCCTCTTTCATATCCTCGGTGGCCGCGAGCAACCCGAAATGGTTGGCCTCGAGCAGCAGCCCCTGCTCGAGCGTCATCTCCAGCCCCTGGTCCACCGCCTCGAGGGCGAGGCGCACGGCCAGGGGGCCCATCGCGAGTATACCCCGCAGCGTTTTCTCGGCGGCGGCCAGCAGCTCCGCTCCGGGCACGACCTGGGTCACGAGGCCGATCCGATGTGCCTCCCGGGCGTCGATCATGTCGCCCGTGAGAATGAGGTGCAGGGCGTTTCCCTTGCCCACGAGGCGGGGCAGCCGCTGCGTGCCGCCGTAGCCGGGCGCGATGCCGAGCTTCACCTCGGGTTGGCCGAACTTGGCGGTGTCGCTCGCGATCCGCAGGTGGCACGCCATGGCGAGCTCGCAGCCGCCCCCCAGGGCATACCCGTTCACCGCCGCGATGACTGGTTTGCCGCAGGTCTCGAAGCGGCGCAGCATCGCCTGGCCACGCTGCGCCCGCGCCTTGCCGTCGAACGGGCCCTGCTTCGCGAGATCCGCGATGTCGGCGCCGGCCACGAAGGCCTTGGTGCCGGAGCCCGTGAGGATGGCACCGCGGATCGCCGGCTCCGTCGCCACGCGCTCGGCCGCGTCGGCCAGCTCGTCCACCACCTGGTCGTTCAGCGCGTTGAGCTTGTCGGGGCGGTTGATGGTGATCAGCGCGATGGCGTCACGGATCTCGAACAGGAGGGTGTCGTAGCTCATGGCGGGAATGGTACAACGAGAACTCGGAAGGCGGAACTCGGAACGCGGAACAGACGGGTCGACCTCCGTCCACCTGTTCCGCGTTCCGACTTCCGCGTTCTGTTCTTCGCCGCTACCGCCCGCTCGAGCTCCGCGACGGCGGAGTTGAATCCGGCGGCGGCGGCGGCGGGGGTGGCGAGGAATCGGTCACGATGAGCTGCGCCGAGCCGCTCTTGCCCTCACTCGTCGCGGTGATGAGCGCGAATCCCGCTCCCGAGGTGCGGATCACCACCGTTTGACCGAATGCCGCTGCCACGTGCGCCACCGTGGAATCGCTCACCGACCACGTCACCGGGCGCCCGGACAGCGTATCGCCCCGGGCGTTTCGCAACAGGGCAAAGAAGATCGCGCTGTCGCCTCGGACGACGGTGTCGGCCGCCGGCATCACGGTGACGCTCGCGACGGAATCGGCGGGTGGAGGAGGCGGCAGCGACTCCACCACGACGAGCTCCGCCGAGCCGCGCTTGCCATGACTCCTGGCGGTGACCAGGGTCGAGCCGGACCGCAGCGCTCGCAGGATCATGGACTGGCCGAACTCCCCTTCGATGCGTGCCACGGTCGGGTCGGCGACGCTCCACTTCACGTGCGAGTCGCTGATGACATTCCCTTGGGCATCGCGCAGGGTGGCGAAGAACCCGGCGCTGTCTCGGACCGCGACGGTGTCGCCCGATGGAGTGACGGTGACGGACGCGACCGGCCCTGGTTTGCCGGGCGGCGTCGAGTCTACCGATGAGTCGCCCGCCAGCGTGAGGGACAGCGGGCGGTTCGGTCCGGTTTCGTCACTGCAGGCGGCGGCGGTGATCGCCACGGCGGCTATGCAAGCCGCGAGCATCTGTCTCATCGTGCCTCCGGTGAGAAGTGAACGACGGCGAAAACGGATACCCACGGACCTACGGCGTGCGTCACAACTCGAGTCCACTTGTTGCTTGCAGTCCACACCCCCCGCCGATACGTTGCCCGGATGAGTGTTCAGGCGATCGCGTGGAGTGCGAGCGGTGCGGTCCGCATCGTGGACCAGCGCGCGCTGCCCGAGGCACGGATCGAGCGCGATCTGGAGAGCGGCGAAGCGGTGGCGGATGCGATCCGCACGCTCCAGGTGCGCGGCGCGCCGCTCATCGGCATCGCCGCCGCGATGGGCCTGGTGGCCGGCACCCGCGAGCTGCGGGGGGCGCCGCGCGAGGCCTTCCTCGCCCGGGTGCACCAGCTCGCGGAGCTGCTCGGCGCCGCGCGGCCGACCGCGGTGAACCTGCGCTGGGCCCTCGATCGCATGCTGCGCGTCGCGACCGCGACGCCGGGCGGCGGGGCCGCCGTCTGGGAGCGTCTCCAGGCGGAAGCGACAGCCATCTGGGAAGAAGACCGCGCCATGTGCCGCCGCATCGGCGAGGCCGGCCTGCCGCTCGTCCCCGACGGGGCAAAGCTCCTGACGCATTGCAACGCCGGGGCGCTCGCCACGGGCGGGATCGGGACGGCGCTCGCGCCCATCTATCTCGCGCACGGTGCAGGTCGCCACGTGGAGGTCTTCGTCGACGAAACGCGCCCGGTGCTGCAGGGCGCGAGGCTCACGGCCTGGGAGCTGGTGCACGCCGGCATCCCGTGCACCGTGATCGCCGACGGCGCGGCGGGATCGCTGATGCGCCAGGCGAAGGTGGATCTCGTGATCGTCGGGGCCGACCGCATTGCCGCGAACGGCGACTTCGCGAACAAGATCGGCACCTATTCGCTCGCGGTGCTGGCGCTGCACCACGGGGTACCCTTCTACTGCGCCGCGCCCTCCTCCACCATCGACGTCGCGCTCGCCGACGGCGCGGGCATCCCGATCGAGCAGCGCGCCCCCGAAGAGGTGAAGAGCGTGGCCGGCCGCCTCATCGCCCCCGCCGAGGCCGCCGCGCTGAACCCCGCGTTCGACGTGACGCCGGCCCGCTACGTGACGGCCTTCATCACCGATCGCGGCGTCGAGCACCCGCCGTTCCGCGACGGCGCGCGCCGATGAAGGCGGGGGCCGGTGGGCGCTGGAGCACGCGCGCCGCAGGGAGGTATAATTGGGCATGACGGCGGGGACGAGGTTCGCGATCGGCGCGGCGCTGATCGTCGGCTCGGTGGGCTACCTGATGGCCTCGGGCGTGAAGCAAACGGGCCAGTACTTCCTCACACCGACGGAGTTGTCGCAGAAAATCGCGGTCGATCCGTCGTTTTACAACGTGGGCATGAAGGTCGGTGCCCACGTCGTACGCGGCTCCGTCACCACGGACGTCGCCACGCAGACGCTGAGCTTCCAGGTCACCGACGGGAGCGCGCGCTATCCCGTCGTCTTCCACGGACTTCCCCCCGACACGTTCACCGATTCGGTCGAAGTGGTGGTCGAGGGTCGCCTGCAGCAGGACGGCGTGATCCACGCGACCAACGTGCTCGCCAAGTGCGGGTCGCGCTACGAATCGGTGCCCAAGGCCTAGATGACGGTCCTCGGCAACCTGGCGCTGTGGCTCGCCCTGCTCGTAGGGGTATGGGGCGCGCTCGCCGGGTTCGTGGGCGGTCGCCAGGCGCGGCCCGACCTCGCGCGCAGCGCGCGGCGGGCGGTGTTCGCGATGTGCGGCGCATTGCTCGTCGCCGTGTTCGCGCTCGAGTGGGCGCTGTTCCAGCACGACTTCAACGTCGAGTACGTCGCGGCGTACACGAGCCGCAATCTCCCGATCTTCTATACCTGGTCGGCGCTGTACGCGGGTCAGAAGGGGAGCCTGCTCTTCTGGGCGACGGTGCTTTCGCTGTTTGGATCGGTCGCGCTCGTGCTCACGCCGCGCCGCCACGCCGAGCTGCTCCCCACCGTGGCCGGTGTCGTCTCGCTGGTGGCGAGCTTTTTCATCTCGGTGATGCTGTTCGGCCACGCCAACCCGTTCCAGCGGCTGCCCTACACGCCGCTCGACGGCAGCGGCCTGAACCCGCAGCTGCAGAATCCGGGGATGGTGTTCCATCCGCCGATGCTGTACCTCGGCTACATCTCGATCACCATCCCGTTCGCGTTCGCGATCGCCGCGCTGCTCGCGAAGCGCCTCGACGCCGACTGGCTGGTGGCGATCCGCAAGTGGACGCTCGTGTCCTGGCTGTTTCTCTCGATCGGAATCTGTTTGGGCATGTGGTGGGCCTACGTGGAGCTCGGGTGGGGCGGCTACTGGGCCTGGGATCCCGTCGAAAACGCCTCGCTCCTCCCCTGGCTCACGATGACCGCGTTCCTGCATTCGGTGATGGTCCAGGAAAAGCGCGGCATGCTCAAGAAATGGAACCTGGCGCTGATCATCGGCTCGTGGCTGTTGTCGATCTTCGGCACGTTCATCACGCGCTCGGGCGTGATCTCGAGCGTGCATTCGTTCACCCAGTCGAGCGTGGGCTATTTCTTCCTCGCGTTCCTGGTCGTGGCCGCCGCGGCCAGCTTCACGCTGTACGCGATCCGTCTCCCATTGCTCACCGCGGAGACCCGGCTCGAGTCGATGGTGAGCCGTGAGGCCAGTTTCCTGTTCAACAACCTGCTGCTCATCGGAATCGCGTTTTCGGTGCTGTGGGGGACGCTGTTCCCCATTCTCTCGGAGCTGGTCCAGGGCACGAAGGTCACGGTCGGGCCGCCCTTCTTCAACCAGGTGAATGTGCCGCTCGGCCTGGCGCTGCTCGCGCTCACCGGGATCGGTCCGCTCATCGCCTGGCGTCGCGCGTCGCTGCCCAATTTGCAGCGCCAGTTCGCGGTACCTGCCACGGCCGGCGGGTTCACGCTGCTCGTGCTCTTGGTGGGCGGCATGCGTGATCTCTACGCGCTGCTGGCGATCGCGCTCGGTGGATTCGTCGCCGCTACGATCGTGCAGGAATTCGCTCGGGGCACCCGGGCGCGACACCGCCAGTACGGCGAGGCCTATCCGCTCGCCCTGGGGCGCCTGCTGGGCCGCAACCGGCGGCGCTACGGCGGCTACATCGTGCACACCGGCATCGTAATCCTGTTCGTCGCGTTCGCCGGCATGGCGTTCAAGACCGAGACGGAAGCGACCCTTCGCCCTGGCGAGTCGGCGTCGCTGCGGAGTCCGTACGGCCAGACGTACACGTTTACGCACCTCGGCATCTCGCAGTACGATGCGCTCAATCGTCAGATCACCGCCGCCACGGTCGAGGTGCGTCGCAACGGCAAGCCGATCGGGTTCCTCACGCCCGAGAAGCGGCAGCACGTCGACGGGCTCGGTCGCCCCACGTTCCAGCCCTCCACCGAGCCGGCCATCATGAGCATGCTGCGCGAGGACCTGTACGGCGTGCTGGGCGGCACGGTCAACGGGACGGAGCAAGCGGTATTCCGTTTCACGATCAATCCCTTGGTCTGGTGGGTGTGGTACGGCGGAATGGTCGTGGCGCTGGGGGGACTGATCGTGATGTGGCCGGGGGGGTCGCCGGCAGCGCGGCGGGCCCAGGCCGGATATGCGGTGCGGCTGGTGGGGGAGCAGTGAGGGCGGTCGGGCGGTCAGGCGGTCGGGCCGTCTGTGATCGGCGCCAATTCTTGACGACGGTGCTCGGGGGTGCCCTGCTGACCGCCCGTCCGCCCGTCCGCCCGTCCGCCCAAGGCCCCGACTCCCTCCCTGGCACGGGACCGTCCGGCCGCCTGTGGGATCCCGCTCGCGCGGGTCGTCCACTCCCGCCCGTTACCGCCGCGGACAATGACGCCGGGATCCAGGCGATCGAGAAGCAGCTGCACTGCACCTGCGGCTGCAACCTCGACGTGTATACGTGCCGGACCACCGACTTCACCTGCACCGTGAGTCCCGCCATGCACCAGCGAGTGCTCGCGCTGGCCCAGCAGGGGCAGAGCGGGCGGCAGATCCTCGATCAGTTCGTGCGCGAGCACGGCATCGCGATCCTCATGGCGCCGCCCAAGCGGGGGTTCAACCTCGCGGGCTACTTCACACCGTCATTGCTGATCGTCGCCGCGGGCGTCGCCCTGACGCTGGTGCTGCGCCGCTGGGTCCGCGCGGCAGGGCCCGCGGCCGGGCCGACGCCGGGCGCCGCCGCGGGTGCCACGCCGGAAGAGCTCGCGCGCCTGCGGCGCGAGCTCGAGCGGCTCCCCTCCTGAGCGGCCTGCTCGAGCTCGCGGCTGGGATCCTGCTCGCCGCGGGCGGGATCTACTTCGTGCTGGAGCCGATTCTTCGTCCTGGGACGGAGGGACGGGGGACGGCGGACGGGGCCCGGATGAGGGAGAGGATCCCGACGACGACTTCTCTCCCCAGGCCGTCGCGCTCCGGGCGCTGAAGGAGATCGAATTCGATCGCGCGACGGGCAAACTGTCCGACGGCGACTACGAGACGCTCAAGGCCAAGTACACAGCGGAAGCGCTCACCGCGTTGCGGGCGGAACACCCCGGAAGCGAGATGCGGGATGCGGGAGGCATGGCGTCGGGTGCCGTATCGCATCCCGCATCCCGCATCCCGCATCCCGCGTGTGCGACGCACGGTCCCCGCCCCGAGTCCGACGCCCAGTTCTGCTCCGAGTGCGGCTCCCGGCTGGCGAGCGCCCCGGGTTACTGCTCGCGCTGCGGCACTTCGCTCGAGCGCGACGCGCGCTATTGTCACTCCTGTGGAGCACGCGTAGCCGCCTGATGGTGACGTCCCTCACGCCTTAACATCCCTCGCGTCGTCGCGTCTGTACCGCTCGGAGTGCCGACTGACCTTCGCACCTTCGAGAGGAGAACGCTCACCCATGCGCTACACCGTTCAGTTGACCGTAGCCGCCGCCGTCGCCGGCGCCCTGCTGCTCGCGTGCGGCGAGGGCACGGCGCCCTCCTCGCAGCAGGCGCAGGTGCTTGCCGCGGAGCAGGAGCAGCTCGGCGCCATGGTGGACAGCGACTTCGGAGCCGCGGGCGCGACGGCGACCAATGCGGCCCCCACCGGCGCCGGCCCCGCGACCGACCTCGCGGCCGGTACCGCCGACACCGCGCCGACGTTCTGGGGCCGGCTGCGCGTCGTCCCCGGCGGCCCTCGCCCGACCTATCATCGCGACGTGACGATCCAGGGCGACACGGCGCGCGTGGAGCACGACATCACCTTCGACGGGCTGTTGCTGGTCGACACCAGCGCCGACGGCGTGTTCAACCCTACCGCCAAGCCGTTGGCCGACCGGATGATCCAGCAGGCCGTACTGGTGCGGGACGACTCCAGATCCCACGGCTGGCGCGTGCTGCAGCTCTCGCCCCAGGACTGGACGGTCGTGGATGCGAGCCGCCAGACCGTAACCGTGACGGACGTGAAGGTGTACCGCAACGATACGCTGCTCGTGGAGGTCACCGACCCCGCGGCCCTGTTCGACGTCACGAGCCGCGTGCCGCGGTTCCGGCTGGGGGACACGGTGAAGGTGGTCGCGGCGGTCACCAACACGACCAATTCGGGGTTCACCCCGCCGAGCTTCGTGTACCTGCATGTGCGGCATGCCGCGATCAGCGGAACCAGCTGGCGTCGCCTGAAGATGACCGACAACGGCGATGGCACGTACGAGCGCAGCTGGATCGCGCGGCGCACCGGGCTCGACCGGTTCCTCGTCGACGCGCTCGACTCGGCCACGCTGCTCGAGGGCACGGCGGACAATTACCGGGCGAACGAGGTGGGGATTCCTTACCGGATAGAATAACGACACGGGAAGCAGGATACGGGAAACGGGAATCGTGAGATGCAGCAGACGATTCCCGTTTCCCGTTTCCCGCTTCCCGGGAATCGACCTTGATTTTCGCGACGTGCTCCCCTATCACTGTCCCACCTTCTATCACGGAGCATCGGTGTGACCCGTCTCACACTGAAGATCGGGGTGGTGGTCGCGGGACTGGCCGTCGTCGGGACGGCCGTGCAGGCGCAGCGGCGGGTGCGGGGCGGCCGGGCGGTGCTGGTCGACCGGCCCGCCGTTGGGCCGCGTGTCGGCTACGACTTCGACGCCGACCATGTGTTCGTGGGCGGTCAGCTGAACCTGCCGGTGGGGAGGCGCTGGACGCTGGTGCCGTCGGCGGAGTTCTACCCTGGCGCCACGGGCTCGCCCTTCCGGCTGAACGCGGATCTCAAGTTCCATCCGCCCACGGTGTACGGGTTCTTCTATGTCGGTGGCGGGTTCGCGTACCTGCATCAGTCGGGCGCGAGCGACGCCGGCGCCAACCTGTTCGCGGGGTGGGAGGGGAGACGGGCGCGGCCCTTCAAGCCGTTCATCGAGGGGAAATTCGTGTTCGCCGACAACACCTCGTTCAACGTGGAGGCGGGGCTCAACTTTCCGCTCTAGCTAGAACTCGAACCGCTCCATGCGGCGCAACCCCACCCACAGGGGCAGCGCCGTGGCGGCCGCGCACAGCACCGCCGCGACCGCGAACCAGGAGATCATCCAGGCGTCCACGACGACGGGCTGGCCCTGGTACACCGCCCGCACGTAGGCGTACACGGCCGTCCACAACGTCCGCAGCACGGCGCCGAGCAGCGCGATCGTCGCCATCATGTAGACCAGCCCGCCGAACGACGTGGGGATTTGTGCCGCGTTCTCCGTCTCGAACTGCGGATACAGCGCGCCGAACCCGAGCGCCAGCGCCGCGATCGCGAACGTGAGGCCGCAGATGGTCAGCATGCTCACGACCATCATGAACGGCCGCACCTGGAGCAGCACGTTGGTGAGCCCGGTGAGCAGCAGCGCGAGCACGAGCAGCGGTACCGTGCCCACCCAGTATTTGGACCACAGCAGCGTGTGCAGCTCGAGCGGGCTCGAGCGCAGCAGCCACATGTGCCGGCCCTCGAGCGACACCGCCGGAAAAATGAATCGCGCGGCGATAGCGGCGAGCACGAAGCCCGCCAGCCCGAGGTTCAGGAACGACACCAGCGTGACGTAGAAGAAGCCCACCTGCTCGCCGCGGTGTAGCGGCAGCGCCTTGATGTTGAACAGGTACACCACGACGAGCACCGCCAGCAGGATCAGCTGGCTCCACTGGGTCGTGTCGCGGAAAAAGAGCTTGACGTCCTTGAGCACGAATTCGCGCTTCGCCACCGGGAGAAAGCCGAGCAGCGTGCCGACGGTCCAGCGCCACCACTCGCCCCGGACGAACCGCTCGGCGCCTTCCTGCGCCTTGGTGAAGCCCGAGGCGAAGAGCGCCCGGTGCAGCATCGCGCCGATCGTCACGAGCGCGGCCGCGGTGGTCCAGAGCAGCAGGAGGGGCAACGGGTCCGCGGCGCCGCGCAGGAACGTCATGATCGCCTTCGTAGCCCACTCGCTCGGGAGGAACGGCGACGTCGGCGTGCGGAGCACCGCGATGAAGTCGAGCAGGTTCCGAAATCCTTCGGGCGACGCGAGCCGCTCCGGGCGGATCACCCGCAGCAGCAGAATCAGGCCGCCGGCCGCGCCCAGCGCCACGATCGACAGCAGATCGCGCGTGCGGCGCGCCGGGAACACGTTGACCAGTACGAGGGTGACGGCCGACCCCGCGACCGCGGGAACCACCAGCATCGGGAACAGGGTGAGGACCGCGAACGGCGCGAACAGCGGGCCACCGTGGTAGATCACGCCGTACGCCGTGAGAATCGGCACGGCCATCAGCGCCACCATCCACGACGAGTGCAGCAGCGTCTCGCCGAGCTTCGCCAGGTAGATCCGCAGCCAGTCCACCGGCGCGGACACGAGCAGGTCCAGGTCCTTCGCCAGAAAAAAGCTCGACAATGCGGTAATGACGTTGGAGAGCACCAGGATCGAGATGAACGACAACAGCACCAGGCCCAGCAGCTTGCCCGCGAGCAGCGGTCCCAGCTCCTCGACGCCCCGGAAGTAGCGCAGGATCACGTACAGCACCCGGAACACGGCCAGCCAAAACAGCGTCCCCACGCCCACCAGCAGCAGCAGCTTTCCCGAGCCGCCACGCGAGCGCTCCTCGCGGATCCGCTGCAGTGCGGTCCGCCACTTGGGCTCGAACACGCGCCACAGCGACGGCTGCGTCATGGAGCCCCGTCTCCCCCGCCGTGGCCCAGCACCTCCGCCAGCTCGCGCACCTGGGCGCCCCCCGTCAGCCTCAGGAACAGCTCCTCCAGGCTGGCGTCGCCGGCGCGGTGTTGCCGCCGCAGGTCGTCCACCGTCCCCTCGGCCACGATCTTGCCGTGTTGGATGATGGCGACGCGGTCGCACATCGCCTCGGCGACCTCGAGCGTGTGGGTGCTCATGAGCACGGTGCCGCCTCGACTCACGAACTGGCGGAAGATGTCCTTCAGCAGGCGCGCTGCTTTGGGGTCGAGCCCCACCATGGGCTCGTCCACCACGATGTACTCGGGCCGATGGATCAACGCGCTCGAGATGATCAGCTTCTGGCGCATCCCATGGCTGTATGCCTCCACCAGCTCGTCCTTCCAGCTCGCCAGCTCGAACACCTCGAGCAGCTCGGCGATCCGCCGGCCGACGGCGTCGCCCTCCTGGCCGTACAGGGCCGCCACGAACCGCAGGAACTCGGCGCCGGTGAGCTTGTCGTACACGAACGGCCGGTCCGGGATGAAGCCGAGCCGCTGCTTGGCCGCGATCGGATTAGCGTGTACGTCGTCACCGCCCAACGACACCCGGCCGTCCGTGGGTCGCAGGATGCCGGCGATCATGCGCAGCGTGGTGGTCTTCCCCGCGCCGTTGGGCCCGAGAAATCCGTACAGCACACCGCGCGACACCTCGAGCGAGACGTCGTCCACCGCGACGAAGCTGCCGTAATGCTTGGTGAGGTTCTCGAGCCGGATCATAGCACCTCGAGCTTGAGACTCCCGATCAGCCGCACCAGCTCGACCTGACGGGCGAGGCCGCCAATCACGAATCGCACGTGCGCCGCGTCGGCGGGAAACTGGTCGAGCGTGGGGTCTACCGCGACCCAGTCGCCGAGGTACACCTCGGGCCACGCATGATAGTAGAAACGCCCGCCGCGGTAGAGCAGGCCGGCGACGGCCCGGGCGGGGAGCCCCGCGGCCCGCGCCAGCGCCACATACAGCACGGTGTGCTCGTTGCAGTCGCCAGTCCGCGTCTCGAGCACCCGCACTGCCCCGCGCGCGCCCCCGCCCCCGCCCCCGCCCACCCGTGCCGCGACCTGCTTGGCCACCCAATCGTGGATCAGGCGGGCGGCGCGGGCCGGGTCGCTCTCGCGACCGATGATCTGGCGGGCCTGAGCCCGGATGCGCGCGTCGTCGCTTTCGATCCACGGCTCGGGCGCGAGGAACGGCGCGAGCCCGCGCTCCCGCGCCGGCAGCCGGTAGGCCGCCGTGAGCTCGGCCCCCGCCTGGCGCCGCACCACGAGCGTGTCTCCCACCAGCCGCTGGCGTCCCGTCGTGAAGTCCGGCCCCGCGGGCGCGGCCCCGGAGAGTCGGGCTCGCAAGAT
>Ga0209267_1002414_pt1 | contig 12064 bp, 10 predicted proteins | sample GraSoiAngelo_137_FD_185894 | JGI IMG/M metagenome (GOLD analysis project Ga0209267, IMG submission 185894) | Grasslands soil microbial communities from the Angelo Coastal Reserve, California, USA - 14_0929_09_30cm (SPAdes) (version 2) | ecosystem: Environmental > Terrestrial > Soil > Grasslands ... | reverse complement strand
GGAGGGAGTCAGTCTCTTTACGACCCTGCTTGCGGCGTTTAAAACCTTGCTGCACCGTTACACCGGACAAGATGATATCCTCATAGGTTCTCCCATTGCAGGGCGCACCCGCGCGGAGCTTGAAGGGCTCATTGGCTTCTTTGTCAACACTCTGGTGTTGAGAACCGATCTGTCCGGCAATCCGACTTTTCGGGAACTATTGGATCGTGTGCGAAAGGTCACGTTGGCCGCTCATGAGCACCGAGATCTACCGTTTGAAAAACTCATCGACGAAATACATCTCGATCGCGATCTCAGCCGTAGCCCCCTCTTCCAAGTAATGTTCGCCCATCAAAACGCACCCAGGAAAGTCCCCGAGCTACCGGGTCTCAGTGTAAGTTCCGTAGAGATCAACAACGAAACAGCAAAATTCGATTTGAGTCTACGCACCTGGGATGAGCCTCATGGGCTCAGGGGTGAGCTGGAATACAGCACGGATCTGTTCGATGCCGCCACCATCAGGCGCATGCTAGGTCATTTTGAAACTTTGCTTCAAGCCATCGTCACCAATCCCGATCGGCGCATCTTCAATCTCCCGATACTCGCCGAAATGGAAAAACATCAACTGCTCGTCGAGTGGAACGATACCAAGAAAGACTACCCTAAGAATAAGTGCATCCATCAACTCTTTGAGGCGCAGGTAGAACGATCTCCTGACCCGGTAGCCGCGGTCTTCGCGAACCAACAGCTCACCTACCGAGAACTCAATTCCAATGCCAATCAGCTAGCCCACTATCTGCGAAAGTTGGGAGTGGGACCGGAGATCTTGGTCGGTGTTTGCGTAGAGCGGTCTCTGGACATGATCGTGGGTCTGCTCGGGATCCTGAAAGCCGGAGGGGCTTATGTGCCCTTAGACCCGGCCTATCCTAAAGAACGGCTGGCTTTTGTGCTCCAAGACGCTCAAGTTTCCGTGCTCTTAACGCAGCAACGGTTGCTAGCCACACTCCCCACCACCTACGGAACACAAGTCCTGTGTCTCGACACCGACTGGGCACAAGTTGCTCGACAGATAGATACCAATCCTGACAACAGAACAACCTCTAAAAACCTCGCTTATGTCATCTATACATCGGGATCAACCGGAAAACCAAAGGGCGTTGCAATCGAACATTTCAGCGCGGCAACGTTTCTACTGTGGGCGCATAGCGTTTTTACAAAGGAGGAACTGACTGGCGTTCTGGCTTCGACTTCCATTTGTTTTGACCTTTCTGTATTCGAATTGTTCGCGCCGTTAACCTGTGGTGGCAAAATCATCCTGGCGGAAAATGCTCTGGCATTGCCCGGACTATCCGCTGCTTCTGAAGTCACGCTCATTAATACGGTCCCTTCGGCCATGGCCGAGCTCGTGCGACTTAATGGGATACCGCCATCCGTTCGCACCGTCAACTTGGCCGGAGAAGCGCTAAGCACGAGCCTGGTCCAACAGATCTATGAAACCACCTCGGCAAAGCGTGTATACGACCTCTATGGTCCATCGGAAGATACAACGTACTCGACTTATGCGCTGAGGACCCCTCACGGACCCAAGACCATTGGCCGGCCCATTTCCAACACACGAGTCTACGTCTTGGACGGTCACATGAATCCCGTTCCAATTGGTATTCCCGGTCAACTCTATATTGGTGGAGACGGTCTAGCCCGTGGATATTTCAACCGGCCTGACCTCACGGCGGAGAAATTCATTCCCGATCCTTTTAGCGGCAGCCCTGGAGCCCGTCTCTACAACACAGGCGATCTGGCCCGTTACTTACCGGATGGCAACATTGAGTTTATCGGGCGCGTCGATAATCAGGTCAAACTGCGGGGCTTTCGAATCGAGCTAGGCGAAATCGAATCGGTCCTTGTCCAGCATCCAGAGGTGCAGGCGGCTGCGGCAATCGTTCGCGAGGACACACCCGGCGCCAAGCGATTGGTCGCTTACATTGTTCCAGAAAAAGCAGAAGCTATTCCGACAAAGGAGCTGCGGAGCTACTTGGGGAGTAAGCTGCCGGATTATATGGTGCCGTCTGCGTTCGTGACATTGGCAAAATTGCCGTTGACGCCCAACGGCAAGGTAGACCGCCGCGCGCTACCCACTCCCGACCAAAGGTCCAACTTGGAAGAAACCTTCATTGCTCCTAGCACGCCTACCCAGCAGGCTATGGCCAAGATCTGGGCGAACCTGCTCAAGCTTGAGCGCGTGGGTATCCATGACAACTTTTTCGAGTTGGGGGGACACTCGCTATTGGCTCTGCGGCTTATCAGTCAAATCAATGAGACCTTCGGCAAAAAACTTCCTCTCGCAGCCGTGTTCCAAGCTCCGACGATCGAGCAATTGACGAGACTCGTTGCTGGCGACATTGTGCGGCCGACTTGGTCCTCTTTGTATGCGATTCAACCTCAAGGCTCCAAGCCGCCGTTTTTCTGGATTCACGGCGAGGATAGCGATCCTTTCCTGCCTCGCTATCTCGGACCGGATCAACCTTTATACGGGGTGAGACACCAAAGTGAAGACGGAAAACCCGCCCTTTGCTCCACCGTGGTGGACATCGCCGAACATTACCTCAGTGAAATCCGTGCCGCGCACCCTCATGGCCCTTATCTACTCGGCGGCTATTGCGTCGGTGGCATGGTCGCCTTCGAGATTGCTCAGCAACTCAAAAAACTAAATGAAGATGTTGCTCTACTGGTCATGCTAGATCCCGCAAATCCCAATGCAGGTGAATTGTCGGCTTCCTCAGCGCTGCCTGTTCCCGATTATTCAGCCAACGGAAAATCGTTGCGCAGTAAGGTTTCCCGTCACCTGGGAATACTAGCGTCTCTCAAGTCTGACGAGAAGATCCGTTACATTCTGGAAAAAGCCGTGGGAAAGGCGAGAGAACTTGTCATGAACATCACCTCCCGGAACAAAACCATTAAGAGAGCCGTTTACAAGACGTGCTTGGCTCTCGGATATCCCATTCCTCCCTCATTCCGCAGCCGTTATATCCTGGATGTCTACGATCAGGCGGTACTCAACTATGCCCCCAAAGTGTACCCGGATCGACTGGTCGTGTTCAGAGCCGCCGACGAATGTGATGCAACTCGATGGGAAAGTTTAGCTGCGCGAGGACTAGAGGTCCATGAAATTTCGGGCGACCACACCACAATCCTCAAAGAACCTTACATGCAGCAATGGAGCGATCTTCTAAGAACACAAATCGAACGAGCCCAAATCACTACCGGAGCGAAAGAAAACCCATCGGCACGATCACCGCTCTCGAACATCTTGGTTCGTTTGGCATATTTTTTTCTCCCCTATACTGCTTACGGCTACGAGCTTTGCGTTTGAAAGTCTTAGACCTCGAGCCCAAGTTAGCCTGGGCGGTTCCATAGACTTAGAGCGCTCTCTCCGTTTCCTTCCACGGCGCGAGGCGCTTTTGCAGCTTCTCCACGGCGCTGCTGAGCCCCACACCCAGCAAAGCCAAAAAGATAACCGGGACGAAAAATTTGTCGGTCGCCAGAGCGCTGGAGTATCGAACCAAGAGCGCGCCCATGCCGGTTACGGCGGTGAACATCTCCGCCGTGATGATGCCGATGAGAGCGCGCCCTACGGCGAGTCGAATCCCGGCCATGATGAAAGGTAAGGCCGCCGGCAAGATGATTTTGGTAAAGATTTGTCCCTCGCGTGCGCCGTAGGCGCGCCCGGTATCGACCAGATGCGCGCTGACGGTGCGCACGCCGCTGAACGTGTTCATGAGCACCGGAAACAATCCGCTCAAAAATACGATGGCGATTTTGGATGACGTGCCGAGACCGAACCAGAGGAGAAGCAAAGGAATCAGCGCAACCCGGGGCGTTGCATCGAGGGCGTAGACATAAGGATCCAGCAAGTACTCGGCCAAGCGATAGCGTCCCATCAAGAGCCCTACAATGATGCCGAGAACCAGCGCGCCACTCAAGCCGACAGCAAAAACCTGCAGGCTCCCCATCGCCTGGCGTTGAATTTCGCCGGCGTTAAGAAGTTGAAGCAGAGCGCGTGCAATGGCGCTCGGATAAGAAAGGAACAATGGGTTGATTTGGCGACCGAAGATTTCCCACAAAAGCAAAACGACAACGGCCGACGCGGCGCGCACTGAACTCAAGTGGTCAGCCAACCGAAAAGGTCGCTCATGAGAAAGATCGAGCTCCGCCAAGGCTCGTTCTTCTAAAACGTTTAGTGCCATAACCGTTTGAATCTCGCTCAGAGCGACTCACTACCGAAAATAGTCAGCATTTGCCTCCTATGAACATCGTCCAATCTCAACTCACCGCCCGCTCGCTCTCCTTCCAACGCGCCATTTTTCTCTCCAACATCTGGGTGGCATGGATGAGCCCGATGCCTAGACCGGCCAGGACGATGATCACAACGAACATTTTCGCGGTTTCGAAGATGTTGCCATAGAGCGACAGCATCGCTCCCAGCCCCGTGATCGCGGTGAAAAGCTCGGCGACGATCATCCCGACCAGCCCGCGCCCGACGGCGATCCGTACCCCAGCCATGATGAAAGGCAGCGCCGCGGGAAATACGATTTTGAACATGATCTGCCGGCGCGACGCCTGATAGGCCCGGCCGACCTCGACGATGGAAGCGCTTACGTTCTTCGCGCCGCTTGCCGTGTTGATGAGGATCGGGAAAAAAGCAAAGAGAAAGACGACCGCGACTTTGACCGCGAATCCCAATCCGAGCCACATCATGAGCAGCGGCGTGAGCGCGACTTGCGGCGTGGCGTACAGGGCATTGACATGCGGCTCGAAAATAGCTTCCGCCAGGCGCGAGCGGCCCATGGCGAGTCCCAACCCCACACCAAGGACAAGCGACAACCCGAACCCGGCCGCCAGGGCGCCCAAGCTCACCGCCGCCTGCCGCAGGAGCTCGCCCGTGGCGAGAAGTTTAAAAAATGCCTCGACAACCGCGGTTGGATAAGTAAAGAGAATCGGATCGGTCTCCCGTCCATAGATCTCCCATACAACGAGAAAGAATAAGATCGACGCGGCGCGGATGAGATTGGGATGATCGTAAAGCGACCACCGGTGCCGGCGGCGAAGTCCCAGTTCATTGATGAGTTGTTCGTCCGATGCGCTTATCATCTTAGCCTCGAAGCGATTCCCGCAGCTGAGAGCGCAGCTGGGCAAAGCGCGGATCCGCTTTGACGTCGCCCTCCCAACGCGGGCGGGGTAGATCCACGCTTACTTCTTCTTTGATGCGGCCGGGCCGCGCCTGCATCACCACCACACGATCCGACAGATAAAGCGCTTCATCGATGCTGTGGGTAACAAAGACCACCGTCGTGTCGGTCCGGGACCAGATCTTGAGCAACTCCTCTTGGAGTTGTTCTCGGGTCTGCGCGTCCACCGCACCGAAGGGCTCGTCCATCAACAGAATGTCGGGTTTTTTCGAAAGCGCCCGCGCAATGCCGACCCGCTGCTGCATTCCTCCAGAGATTTGATGAGGATAGTAATGTTCGAAACCTTTGAGCCCGACCAGCTCCAAATATTGTCCCGCGAGCGCGGAGCGCTCGTCCTTGGGAACGCCTTCGATTTCGAGCCCGAACTCCACGTTGCTGAGCACCGTGCGCCACGGCAGCAGCCCGAATTGTTGAAAGACCATACAGCGGTCCCGCCCCGGAACCGTAACTGCCTGACCGTTGACCAACACCTCGCCGCAGTCCGCCGGCAGCAGGCCGGCGATGATTCTGATCAAGGTCGTTTTGCCGCAGCCGCTCGGACCGAGAAGCGAGACGAACTCGTTTTTTCGAATGGCAAGGGAGATATTGTATAGGGCTACCAGCCCGGGCTTCCGCGAATCATTCTGTTCGAAAAAGACCTTGCTAAGTTGCCGAACCTCCAACATTCACCCGTCCAAGGATTCTGAAACGCTCGCTGGCCATTCGGCGCTACTTCCGGCCCAGTTCTTTTAGCGCCCGGTCGACAAAGCGGCGATCAAAGAACTGGCCGTAAGGAAGAGGTTTATCGAGATAACCAACCTTCTTGAGGAAATCCACCGTATAATTGTACGATGCTTCCGTGACGTCTCCATTGACGCCCCAAAGCCGCGGGTCCGCGCTGTCGTAGGCTTTGCTTAACACCTCAGGGGTTTCCTCAGGCAAAATCTTCTTGGCGACCTCGACCGCACCTGCCTTATTGCTGGCGATCCAGCGATTCGATTCGATAATCGCCTTGGCTAATTTGTAGATTGTGTCGGTATTTTTCTGGATATAATCTTCCCTAGCCATACCAAATTCGTAGGGGATCTCCGGCACAATCTTGGGAACGTTGACGATATCCACGATCTCCGGATAACTGGCGAGTTTGGCCGCTTCCGTGTTCGTCACCACGGTTGCGTCTATTTTGCCAGCCACGAGCGCCTTGAACCGGTCTGCCGGAGACCCGACGGCGACGTATTTGAATTTCTCCGGGTCCACACCGCTCCGCTCCAGAACGATGCGCGGGATGTGGTACGAGATCGCGCCGATGCCGGAGACCGCGATGCTTTTCCCAACCAGCGCTTGGAGCGTCGTCCCGGCCTCTTTGCGCGCAACAAAGTGATAGGGAGTGATCGGGTTCGCGACAACCCAGAGTCGAATCGGCGCCTTCTTCGAAGCGCTCACGATCGCCTCCGTCGCGCCCATGTTGATGGAAAGATCAATTTCACCTGACAACAAAGCCTTTACATGCGTGGCGTCGCCGCGGAATTCCACGACCTCTGCGTCCAGGCCGTACTTTTTGAAGAAACCTTTCTCGATGGCGACATAAGGCGTTATCGAATCCAGCGACGGCGGACTGAGGGATGAGCCCAATTTAATTTTCGCCGTCTGGGCATCGCCGACCGCAGGTATCATCAACCCGAATAAACCGAGTGCGATCCAAGCCGCCGCACCACTCACGAAATTCTTTAGGGTCATTATTTACCTCCCACGGTCGAAATATTGGCGCTAAACTTTGAGCGTGAGACTATCCAATAAGATGCCGTAATTCAACGCTCCAAGAACGATTCAAGCAGCCGTCGGGCTTGTTTAGCGTGTCCCAAGTGTAATAGAAAGAAGTCCCGAAAAGGGTCACGCAAGACTTGAAAGGTGATGTCATGTTGAAGCGGAAGCTGCCGTGAGAGAATAGTTTTTTGCGCACTGAACTATCCCAATTCAACTCACCAGGAAGAGAAGCTGGCCATGGCGCTCAAGAGCGCGCCGTATGTGCTCGTCGGCCAACTTAACTTACGTTCACCGGGTGAATTAAAAGGAAAAAAGATCGGCGTAACTGTTTTCCGCTTCGTCATCAGGGACTTTGACCCGTTGTGCCGTTCGTGAAAGAGAGTTGCGCGCCCGGCGAGCGTGACATATACTCGCCGCCGATCGCAAAAAAAATTACCTCTCGCGCATTAGCGATTGGATCTATGGCTTCTAATGAAGAGTTTCAAACCTCCAAAACTCCTCTGGTAAAACAGCTCGCGCATTGGGTGATCGATTTCGATCCCAGATCTATTCCCGAAGATGTCGCCTCCCATGCGAAGCTGCTGATTTTGGATTCCATCGGTTGCGCGCTCGCAGCACGCGAAGAACATGCCTACCGGCGAGCTCTGCGAACATTCGATGCGCTCGGTGGCAAACCGGAATGCGCCATCATCGGTTCGCGGCGCCGGATGCCGGTGACAAACGCGGTCATGTTAAACGGCATTTTGATACGCGAGCTGGACCTTAACGATATCTACGTGGGTCCCGGCCAAACTGGCCATCCGAGCGATAACATCGCGGTGGCCCTCTCCGTCGGCGAGCGGCAACGGAGCTCCGGACGCGACGTGCTCGCCGGCGTCATTCTTGGATACGAGATCTACTGCCGCATTCAGGATCTCATTGTGAACCGGAGTTTGTGGGACCACGTTACGGCGTCAGCGTTGGCCGCCCCGTGCATTGCCGGTCGATTACTCGAGTTGGAGGTTGAGCGGCTTGCGCATGCGTTGGCGTTGTCTGCTGCGCACGGCAATACTCTGGCGGCCGTCCGCTCCGGACAACTTTCAAATGCCAAAGCGATGGCAAATGCCTTTGTCGCATTCCAAGCGACCTTGTGCTCATTGCTTGCCGCCGAAGGCGTGACCGGACCGCTCGCCGTGCTGGAAGGCCGTGGCGGTCTCAGTCAAGGTCTGCTCGCTGGTGCGGACATCGTGTTGCTGATGGCGCCGCTGTGCGATCATTTCAGAATCAGCGACGTCAGCATTAAAGCTTACCCGTGCATCGGAACGGCGCAGGCAATGGTCGCTGCTGTGTTAGAAGCTCGAACCGGGATCACCGATCCGATGAAAGAAATTAAACAAATCGAGATCCGGATGGCCGATGTGCCCTTTGTCCGTCGCCAAGTTGAAGACGAAGACCGCCGGCGCCCGACCAGCCGCGAGACGGCGGATCACAGCTTTTATTACCTGGCGGCCGTGGCGCTGTTAGACGGCGAATTGACCCCAGCGCAGTTTGCTGACGGTCGTTGGCTGGAGCCTTCGGTCAAAACGCTTATGGAGCGAATGACTATCCGGACCGATCCCAGTTTGAGCGCCTACACTCCGGCGAGCTATCCGTGCGTCCTGCAGTTCGCAACTGAGAATGGCTCAAGCCGCGCCGTGGAAGTTTTCTATCCTAAAGGCCATCCGCGAAACCGAATGTCGCCGGCTGACGTGGAAGCCAAATTCCGCGGCTGCGCACGCTCGGTTTTATCCGAAGCGCAGCAGACGAAAATCATTTCTTTGGTTCTCAATTTGGAAACCCTTCCCTCCGTCACCGAACTCATGAGCCAGTTGGCCGTAAACGAAACGTGAGGGTCGTTCAGATCACGGAAATTCGCGCAAGACGGACGCGCCGTTCGACGATTAGCGATCGTGACAATGAATAATCGGTGGAGGACTGATGGACACAATGCCGTCTAGAAAGCTCACCCGAGAAGGCGCGATGAAAGTGCTCGAAGCTGCAGTAAGCGCAGCAGAAGCCAAGGGCCGTTCAGCCAGAACGGACAAGGCGGAACTCTATTCCATTCCTATTTGCCTGGCTAAGGCACGCAGCGCGGCTTTGACGAGGTTTCCGTCAGGCAAGAAAAGCCCCACGGGCAATGAAAGGGACGATCACCATGCGTTGGCGATCACTCTGGCGGCCGGCCCTGGTTCATTCGTCAGCGTGCCGGGAGGGATCCCTTTATTTTCGCAGGGCGAATGTATCGGCGCGGTTGGCGTCAGTGGAGCGGGTCATAGCGACGTAAAAATAGCGGAGATTGCGGCTTCGACCGTTGAAGCGATTACACCAAAGAAACCCGGCTCTACTTAGTCACACATTCAGAGATGATACTCGCAGTTCAGCCACGGCCTGCCAACTTACGGCCCTGATCGAGGACGGCGAACGAGCGCGCCGCCGAAGGCATGAGGAAGCGGTAGCCGCTCGAAACCAGCCGTTCGATGTTTTTGCCGTCGGGGTGGGGATGGCCACAGGGAACGTTGTGCTCCTTGCAGATTTTGAGAATGCTATTGATCGCGTCAGCAACTACCGGGTGGTCGTAGTCTCGCGGATGGCCCAGTTCCTGGCTCAAATCGCCTTCGCCGATAAGAACGACGCCGATTCCGGGAACCTCCTGCAAAATTTTTGGCAGATTGTCGATGGCGCGGGTCTCTTCGCATTGAATCACGACGAGAATCTCACCTTGCGGAGCCAGCGGCCAGACGTCGGCGCGGCTGTAATATTCCTGCTGGGTCAATCCCCAGTAACGCGCGGCGCGAGCGGGCGCATCGCCGCGGATGCCGGGCGGGTTGTACAGCGGAGCCTCTGCGAGGCGAGGATAACGGCAGGCGCTGACGGCATTCGAGGCTTCTTCGACGCTGCTCACGTGGGGAAAAACGATTCCAAAGACGCCGATGTCCAGCACCTGCTTGGCAATCCACTGATTCATCTCGCCGCCGTTGGGAGGGATTCGCACCATCGGCGTTACCTTGGGAGCGAGGGTTCCGCGCGAGACGATCTCGCGCCGGTCGAGCATGTACTGGAGCGCGTGTCTGAGTCCGGGAAAATCAAGCGGCGCGTGCTCCATTTCGAAGACCGTCCCGTCGAGAGAAGAGCTTGCCATGGCGATGGCGCTTTCGACATCCACGGAAGTGAATGACGCGAAGGCGATTTTGCCCTCCTCTAGGGTTTTGATTACGCCGTTAAGGCGAGGTATGTCTGCCATAAGTAAGCTCCTCTTAAATGGTTTGAAAAATTATCTCATGTATAGCATGACCCAATTGGGGGTAACAATCTTGAGCACTGATTGCCTGTCTACAGGCAGGCATTCATACAAATAGGGGCACGATCCGAACTTATGTTTTCCAGCCGAAGGAGGAACCATTTATGATCATTGACGCGCACGCACACTACACCACGGCGCCTTTGGAGCTACAGGCTTACCGCGGCAGACAAATCGTCGACCTAGCGAAGCCCATACGCGCTAAACTGCAGATCAGCGATGAGGTGTTGCAGCGCTCGATGCAGGGCCAGTTCAAGCGTATGGCGGACAGCGGCATCGACCGGCTGCTTTTTTCGCCGCAGGCGTCGGCCATGGGCCATCACTTCGGATCGCCCTCGGTGAGCCGTTACTGGACTGAGGCGTGTAATGATTTGATCGCCCGCGTGGCGCGCCTCTGGCCGGACAAGATCTCTCCGGTTTGCCAGCTCCCACAATCTCCAGGCGTAAGCCCAAGAGAGTGGGTGGACGAGCTCGAACGCTGCGTCAAGGAGCTTGGGTTCGTAAGCTGTAACGTCAATCCCGATGTCGCCGGAGGCCGTGAGCCGTTGACTCCCTCTCTGGCAAGCGAGTGGTGGTATCCGCTGTGGGAGAAAATGGTGGATCTCGACGTGCCGTGCACGATTCACGCCAGTGCTTCGCTCAACCCGGCGATGCATCTGACGAATTCCTATTATATCGCCCAGCACCATTCCGGGGCGGTAGAGCTGCTAAAATCCCGCGTCTTTAAAGATTTTCCCAAGCTGAAAATCATCATACCTCACGGCGGCGGAGCGATTCCTTATCAGTGGAACCGCCATCGCGGCATGCACGTCAAAGAGGGGCTGGAACCCTTCGAAGAGGCAGTGCGGAAAGTTTACTGGGACATGGCGATCTACGATAAAGAATCAATGGAGCTTTTGATCAAGCGTGTCGGCATCGACAACGTTCTCTTCGCTACGGAGATGTTCGGAGCGGTCAATGCCATTGATCCGAAGACCGGACGGAATTTCGAGGACATCGTGCCGATATTTAAATCCATCGAGTGGCTGAGTGACGAGGATAAAACCAAGATCACCGAGGGCAACGCGAAAAAGCTCTTCTCGCGGATGGCCGCCAAATCCAAGACATAACCTGTACGTAATCTGCCTTTGGGACGATTTGTCATGTGGCTCTGTCCCAAGACTGCGCGCGATCGCGATTGGCCGGAAGTCGTCAACATCCGCCACGGCCCGGCAATCTTACAGCGTGAAGTAGAACGTAGCTCCTTGTTCCACTTTGCCTTCGGCCCAAACTCGGCCACCGTGGCGGTGAATGACACGCTGAACGGTGGCTAGCCCAATGGCTGTGCCCTTGAACTCCGTCATCGCATGCAGTCGCTGGAAAGCGCCGAACAATTTATTCGCATAGGCCATGTCAAACCCCGCGCCATCGTCACGCACGAAACAGGCGGGTTTACCGTTACTCGCGATAACACCAAATTGGATTTTTGAGGACTGCGCCAACAGCGTTCAAATGCTACAGACCCACAGCGGTTAACGGAGAGCGAAAACGCTATTGTAAAGTTTGATGAGCTCAACTTGTTTATCATCCCAATCGGAAGAAGGAATCTGCATCTTCTTGCCCTTGAGATCCACCAGATAGCCCACGTCGTTTCTACTCGCCCAACGGCCTTGGCTCGCCATGAGGTCCTGTCCCGGTTTAGAGAGAAGAAAGTCGACAAATAAAGCCGCGACATGCGGGTGAGGAGCGCCGGAAGATATGGAAACCGTCGTGGGCGTCTTAACCGGCACGAAGGGCTCTG
>Ga0209267_1002412_pt1 | contig 12068 bp, 7 predicted proteins | sample GraSoiAngelo_137_FD_185894 | JGI IMG/M metagenome (GOLD analysis project Ga0209267, IMG submission 185894) | Grasslands soil microbial communities from the Angelo Coastal Reserve, California, USA - 14_0929_09_30cm (SPAdes) (version 2) | ecosystem: Environmental > Terrestrial > Soil > Grasslands ... | reverse complement strand
GCCATGGACACGATGGCCAATCTCGGCATCAAACAGTAAGAACAGCTTCGACCGTCAGGTAGTGGCTCGGCCCCGGCTGAGCCACTACCGCTCCCCCCAACTGTTCGGGCCCCAGCCCCGGGACGGCCTGCAGTGCGCACGACCACCTGATAGACTACGACCCGCTCGCGAGACACGAAGCGAGCGTGCGCACTGAAGCTCCGTGATCGGAAAGGACACGCGATGAAATTCGGACTGCACTCCGTCAATCTCCACACTTGCGGGTAGCCCGACGCCGCCGCGCGCTTCGGACGGGCGGCGGAGGCCGCCGGGTTCGAATCGCTCTGGGTGGCCGACCACGTGGTGCTGCCCGATCCGCCGGTCGCCGGGCGCCCGATGGCGCCGGATCAGCGGCTGCTCGATCCGATCGTCGCGCTGACGTTCCTGGCCGCGCACACCGCGCGCATCCGCCTGGCGACGGGCGTGATCATCCTGCCGCAGCGCCAGGCGCTGGTGCTCGCCAAGCAGCTCGCCTCGCTCGACGTGCTCTCGAACGGCCGGCTGATCTTCGGGCTCGGCGTGGGCTGGTGCGAGCCCGAGATGCGCTCGGTCGGCGCGCCGTTCGCCGAGCGTGGCAAAGTCGCCGACGATTACCTGGCGGCGATGCGCGCGGTGTGGACGCAGCCCAAGCCGTCGTACAAGGGCCCGTACGTGTCGTTCGACGGCGTGCAGGCGATGCCGCGTCCGGTGCAGACGCCGACACCGCCGATCGTCGTGGGCGGCCGCACGGCGCCGGCCTTTCGCCGCGCGGTCACGCAGGGCCACGGCTGGTACGGCTTCGGACTGAACGTCGACGAGACGCAGAAGTTCGTCGCGGCGCTGCGCGAGGCCGGCAAGAAGCACTCGCGCCCGGCGGAGCTCGGCCGGCTCGAGATCAGCGTGACGCCGCCGGGTCTGGACCTTCCGGACAAGGCAACGCTCGACGCCTACGCGGCGGCCGGGGTCGATCGGTTGATCTTGCGACCGCGGCCGGAGATGGATGCCGCGGCGCTCGAGCGCTTCGCCGTCGAGGCCGGGCGCACGCTCGGCCTGCAGGCCGCGTGAGCCGGCCATGAAAATCGCGCGAGTCGAAGCCCTGCATTGCGACGGCGGCTGGCGGCCGTGGACGTTCGTGCGGATCGAGACCGATACCGGGCTGGTGGGCTGGGGTGAGTGCAGCGACAACCGGAGCCCGCACGGCATCGCCGGGTCGGTCCGCGACGTGGCCGATCTGCTGGTGGGGCAGGACCCGCGGCCCGTCGAGCGCCTCTACTGGGACATGCTGCGCCGCATGCGCCAGAACAGCGGCGGCGTCTCGCACAAGGCGATGGCCGGCATCGAGCTGGCCCTGTGGGACATCAAGGCCAAGGCGCTCGGGGTGCCGGTCTACGAGCTCTTCGGCGGCCCGATGCGCGACCGGATGCGCCTCTACTGGTCGCACTGCGGCACGACGCGCGCGCGCATGGGGACCTTCCTGGGGACGCCGCCGCTTCGCACCTACGATGACATCAAGGCGCTCGGGCGCGAGGTGGTGAAGCGCGGGTTCACCGCGCTCAAGACCAACATGGTCATTCCGGGCGAGCCGGCCACCGTGTACTTCCCCGGGTTCGCCAGCGGCATCAACACGACCGACGGCGCGCCGACGGTCGAGATTCTCGACGCGATCGACCGCCTGATCGGCACCTTCCGCGAGGCGGTCGGCCCGAAGGTGGGCCTCTGCCTCGACCTGAACTACAACTTCCGCACCGAGGGCGTGCTGCGAATCGCCAAGCTGCTCGAGAAATACGACATGCAGTGGGTCGAGTACGACAACTGGGATCCGGACGCGCTGCTGCAGATCAAGCAGTCGACCTCCACGCGCCTGGCCTCGTGCGAAAGCCTGGTGACCTTGCGGCAGTACCGGCCGTTCCTCGAGCGCCACGCGGTCGACGTGGCGATCATCGACGTGCCGTGGAACGGCTTCTCGCAATCCGTGCAGATCGGGCGGCTGGCCGAGGCGTGCGAGATCAACATCGCCCCGCACAACTACTACAGCCACCTGGCGGACCTGCACTCCTTGCACCTCTGCGCGGTGCTCCCCAACGTGCGCATCATGGAGATCGACATCGACGACGTGCCGTGGAAGGGGCCGCTCGTCACGCGCCCGCCGGTGATCCGCGACGGGTACATCTGGCTCTCCGACGCGCCCGGCTGGGGCGCCGACATCGACGAGCGTGTACTGCGCGAGCATCCCTGGCCGCGGCCGGGCGACGGCGGGCCGCAGCTCTTCTACGGGATGGATCCGGGACAGATGGCCGCGCGACCGCGCTAGCGGTGCGCCGTTCCCGACGTGTCTCGCGTGATGGGCGGCCTGCCCATCGTGATGGGCAGAACGCGAGGCCGTGTCCGAGGTGACGAGCGAGAAGTGCTCTCGCGGTCGGCATCGTCGTCGAGTCGTCGCCTGGCATTGCTGCTGCACCGTGCTCGAGCATGCCTCGAGCAACGGACAAACCGGTCGCTTCGCAGTCGCGCATTCCGCGCCCCCTCAGGCTCGTCGGCCTGAGTCTCCTGATGTTGTTGCCGTCCGCGGCGCACGCACCGAGCGTCGCGGGAGACTCTCCGATAGCGTTGGCGCCGGCCAGCGTCTGGGCGCGCGGATTTCTCCAGCCCCGCGGCGTCGCTGTGAATGTTCACGGCGTCGTCTTCGTCGCCGACCGTCTTGCCGGGACGGTCACGCGCATCGCTCCGGATCAGTCCATGACCGTCGTGGCCCGCGGGCTCGAGCGGCCTGTCGGGCTCGCCTTCGATTCCGAAGGGCGACTGCTCGTCGCCGAGGAGCGAGCGGGCCGGGTCACGAGGCTGGAGCGCCACGGCGCGCGCACGACCCTGGTGTCGGGAGTCAAGCAGCCTCGGTGGCTCGACGTCGCGGAAGACGGGACCGTGTTCATCGCCGCCCGTCGGCTGACGCGCGGCACCGACCCCGAGCCGGACGACGAATCGGCCGAGCCCGAGGCGATCCTGGCCCTCACGCCAACGGGAGCGCTCACGATCTTCGCCGACGGCTTCCGAGCCCTTCGGGGCATCGTGTCCAGCGATGGAGTCCTCTACGCGGCGACCGACGGCCGCCGCGGCGAGCCGATGGCGGACGGAGCCGTATTCGAGATTCCGATCCTGCCCGGCGCGCGCGCGGGCACCGCGAGGGCGCTCGGATTCCCCGGTAGCTTCACGAGGCCGACGGCGCTGGCGCAGGATCGGCTGGGGGCGCTGTTCTTGACGACCCAGGAGCTCAGCACCGACGGACAGCGAACGGGGCGTGCGATCGCGAAGCTGCATCCGAACGGGCGAGTCAGCTTGTTCGCCGGAGGGCTCGATCACCCACAGGGGCTCGGGTTCGATGCCGCCGGCAATCTCTACGTCGCCGATGGGCCCTCGGGCCGGATCTTCCGCTTCCTCTCGCCGCCGGCTCCGGAACTGGATCCGCTCGCGGTATTCACGAACGAGCCATCGGTCCGCGTGCGGGGGAGCGCGGCTCCGGCGTCGCGGCTCGATGGTCGCGTCGACGGTGGAGGCAGCCTGTTCACGACGCAGGGCGGCGCCAGCGGAGGGTTCGCGCTGACCATCGCGCTGACGCGGAACGCCGCGAACACCATCGAGGTCTTCGCCACGGCCCATCGTGGCGACGGGTTGACCGGCGGGCCTGCCGAAGCGACCGTGAGACACGACGACGTGCCACCGGAAACTACAATCACCGAGGGCCCGTCGAGCCCGACCGACGCGACGACGGCAACGTTCAGCTTCGTGGGCGTCGACGACGTCACGCCGGCCGGTGATCTGCGGTTCGCGTGGCGCCTCGACGACCGGCCCTTCAGCGAGTTCGCCGAGTCACGGTCCGTCACTCTGGCCGATCTCGGGGATGGGGCGCACACGTTCGAGGTCCTGGCGCGAGACCGCGCGGGCAACGCCGATCCGACGCCCGCCACGAGAACGTTCACGGTGAGCCGGTCTCAGATCGCGCTCGTCGAGCCGGCGCCCGGCGCTACCGTGCCGGCCGGACTCAGTCTCGTTCGCGGCACGGTGGCAACGGGCGGGCAAGAGCTCGGTGTGACCGTCAACGGCGTCGCGGCCGCGGTGTACGGAAACACGTTCGCCGCGCTCGTCCCGCTGACGGAGACGACAACGAGCCTTCAGATCGTCGCCACCACCGCCGCGGGTGGCTCCGCCTACCAGGACGTGCCCGTCACCGTCACCGGGGCAATCGATTCTCCATTCCTGCTCGTCACCAGCCCTCAGAGTGGAGTGGCCCCGCTCACGGTTGGCTTCACCTTGCTCGGCGCCTCGGCCTCGGCGACGCTCCAGGCCGACTTCGACGGCAATGGCGCGGCAGACTTCGCCGGCCCGCGTCTTGACGGGCAGGTCTTCACGTACACCCAGCCCGGTCTCTACACTCCGCTCGTGACCGTCATCGACGCCCAGGGCCACCGAGCGACGGTTCCTGCCGTCATCCAGGTCTTCGACCGCGCCATTCTCGATGGGCTACTACAGTCCAAGTGGATGGCCTTGCGGGACGCGTTGCGCCGCGGCGACGTGGGGCAAGCTTTGACGCAGATCTCCGCGCGGGCGCGCAGTCGCTACCAGCAGGCCTTCACGACGCTCACCCCGGATCTTCCCGCCGTCGATTCGATTCTGACGGACGTCAGATTCATCCGCGTGCGAGGTCCGGAGGCGATCTTCGAGATGAGCCGGACCGACGCCGGCATTCTCAAATCCTTCGAAGTGCGCTTCCACGTCGACGCCGATGGTTTCTGGCGCGTGCGGTCGTTCTGAGTGGTGATGCGAAACTCCGCGCTTGTCGCCCTCCTCTCGATGGTCTGTCTGATGGCGTCGGTCTCTCGCGTCGAGTCGGCCGGGCCATGGCACGCGCAGGTGGTCGGCGCCGAGACGAAGCAGCCGCTCGAGGGCGTCGTGGTGCTGGCTTGGTGGACGAGACACGTCCGGAGCTTCGGCGGACCGAGCGAAGAATACCGTGACTCCCAGGAGGTCCTGACCGACAGGGATGGCCGATTCGCGATCGCCTCGCGCTCGTTCTTCAGCCTCAATCCGCTGGTGTTCTTCCGCGGGCCGTTCATCGGAATGTTCAAGTCGGGGCATGGCGACTTCGGATGGCCGGGCTACGAGCGATCGGTGACATGGTCCAAGGAGAAACGCGAGGCGCTCCGGACTGCCGCTCAGCTGCTGCAGCTCGACGGTATCGTGCTCGAAATGCCGCGGCTGCAGAGTGCCGAGCAACGAAGGGGGTATCTGAACAAGCTCGAGATTCATATCCTGGCCGTTCCGCTGGAGCAGCGACCAATCATGCAGAAAGCAATCGTCGAAGAGCGGCTGGCGCTCGGGCGCGGGGGCCCGGTTCGTCCGTAGTGGAGGGGTCATGACTCATCCAGCGAGGTGCGTGACGCTCGTCGGCACGGCAGGCGCGATCGGCGTACTGCTCGTACTGCACGGAGTCGTTGGGCCAGTAGAATCGTATGCGCCGACAACTCATGCAGAATTCGGGGCCATCGCGGTGGATCGATCGAATCTCGACGCGATCTTGAAGAGCCAATACGGTGTTGACCGAGGAGCTTCGTTCGCCGTCGATGGACAAGCGATTCGAACCTGGATCGCGATCGGCGCGACGCGTGAGGACTTTCCACCCGTTCGATCGCTCAATCACTTTCACAGCCCGCTCAAGCCGTGGCCCGATGCGGGTGGGCCGCTTGGCCAATCGTCCGTTTACTGGCAGCAGAACCAGAGTCAGGGCCTGGGTGGGACATGGTCGTGGCCGGTGGCTCGCCAGCGCTTCTTCGATTTTCTGATCCTGCCAAACCCCGCGGCGCGCGAGCGGGCGCTCGCTGACACCGCGCGGGCCCTGGGGCAGGTGATGCACATGGTCCAGGATGCGGCGTCGCCAGCGCACACGCGCGAGGATCCGCACTTGATTCGTGATGGGTACGAAGCGCGAATCGAGGAGCTCCGGGGGAGCCTCGACCCAACGCTGCGCGCGCGCTTCGATGCGCTCTTGGCTCTCTCGTCGACCCTTCCGGCGGCGTCGATCTTCACCTCGACGGGCGATCCGCAGGCGCCGGCGCCTGTCGCGAAGTTGATCGACAGCGATGCGTACCACGGAACGGCGCAGACGTATGCGACTGGAGCCCAGGCCGGACTGGCCGAGTACACCAGCGGCGGCTACGTGAGCGATGACACGATCTTTCTGGGCTTTCCGCTGCCTCGCCGGGAGAGCTTGGGGCCGCCGCTCTTCGATCCGCCGGCGGACACGCCCGGCGCACGGCGGTATTTTTCGAAGACCACCGATGGCGACGCCATCGCCCACTTTGTCGCGGAGGGCGCCCTCTACGAGCGTCTCCTGTTTCGAGGTCAAATGGTCGGGGGGTTCATCCTCGATGACAAGGTCTACGAGGATTACGCGGTGCAGCTTCTACCGCGGGCGGTAGGTTATTCCGCCGGCCTTCTGAACTATTTCTTCCGCAGCAACTTCGATTTCACGGTCGATGCGAGCGGTGGCGATGCTGGCAAGCGGGTATTGACGATCAGCATCCCGCCCGATCTGTCCGCGGAGACCATGGACGGAACGTTCACGCTCTACGCCGAAGACAACGATGGAGTGCGCGGCCCGGTCCCGGGCGCGTCCCTCACCACGGTGTTGCCCAGAGGCGCGTCGGCCCAGGCCCTGTTCACGCACGGCTCAGGCGTGAGGGCCTACGTGCTCGCGTTCCGGGGCAGCCTGGGTACGGAGTCTGACGCCGTGACCGGAAGGGTGAAGCCGACCGGCCCGTTGGTATCGGTCGTCCAGACGACAACCGAGTTCGCCGGCGAAGAAGAGCGAATCACCGTGACGGACGTGGACAACGCTTCGACCCTCGTCATGGTCGAGAGGCGCTCCAAGGACGCACGGCGACAGCGCGCCAGGGGAACGTTCGTATCATCCACGTCGAGCGACCCCGGCGCGCATCTGAAACGCGTTTCGCTCGAGTTCGATTCTCGGGTGGTCGGCACGCCGGCGGCCCGGCTGTTTCTCGACGACATCGATGTGGGCACCGCATGGAATCGGGGAGACTCGATGCTGGAGAGCCCGAGCCGGTGGGAGATTCGAGTCGACCTGTCGGCCTTCTATGGTGGGGCCGCAGGATTTCTCGTACCGAACGTTCCACGGTTCGTGGTGGTCGAGACGGTGGAAGGCGTCAGGTTCAAGACTCCTCTCGTCTGGTGGCGAAGCGCTACCTCGCTCGCCGAAGCCAGGGCGGGACGGGAATCCGCGATCGCCTGTCCGCCCGAGGTCCAGTGCGAAGAGGTGATCAGCCACAGCACGCTCCTGCATGCGCTCGTGTTCTTCGGCGATGGGAATGGAGAGGGACGCGACGCGACCTCGACGGGACCGCGGCTGCCCCTGACTGCGGCGCACTCCGCGGTCGGCTTCGTCCCAATCGGAGTGGTGGCCGGCTACGGTGTTGGAACCGTGGAACAGACCGGGAGCCTGAACTGCTTCGCCGGGTGCTCGCAGGCCGCCTCGTGCTCGACGAGCACGGTCAGCATCTTCGCGGAGTCGGCGCCAGCGGGGCTGGTGTGGAAGAAGGAGGAGTTTTCGGTGAGCTTGGGTACTCTGAGCGGCGTGCGCAAGCCTAACAACGTCTGTGCGCGGCCGTCCGCGGGTCAGCCCGCGGCGCCCGACCTTCCCGAGCTGCGCTTCCGTCGCGACTATCTGCCGGCGGAGCAGAGCCGGTTTCAGGAGCTCGGCGTGACGCCGCCCGAGTACGAGATCACACTCCGATGAACGAACCTTTCGAATCGATAGCGCGCGGTCGAGGTCGAGTCGTTCTGCTGTTCTGTGCCGCGCTATTCGGTGCCGCCGGCTGCCTCTACCCCGGCGCCGAAGTCCCGTACGTGCAGACCCCAACCGAGGTCGTGACAGAGATGCTGCGCCTGGCCGGCGTGAACGGGAACGACCTCGTCTACGATCTCGGCTCGGGCGACGGGCGCCTCGTCATCGCGGCGGCGCGCGACTTCGGCGCCCGCGGCGTCGGCATCGAGATCGACCCACACCTGGTCGCGCAGAGCGCCGAGTCGGCGCGCCGAGCCGGTGTCGGCGACCGGGTGAGGTTCAGCGCGGGCGATCTTTTCGAGACCGATCTCTCCGACGCGACCGTGGTGACGCTCTATCTCTCGCCGGAGCTCAATCTGCGATTGCGCCCGAAGCTGCTGCACGAGCTGCGCCCGGGCTCGCGCATCGTGTCGCACGATTTCAACATGGGCGACTGGCCGCCGAGCCAGACGATCCGCGTCACGTCGCGTGATCGCGTGTCGAATGTGTTCCTCTGGGTCGTGCCGCCCAAGACCGCACGCGCGCGCTGATCCGCATCGTCACCGAATCGTCACGCGAGCGTTTGCTTCAAGGTTCTGTTCCGCGGCGCGGAATCTCGATTCTCGACGCTGCGAAAGTAGCTCTCAGGTATTTCACTCATTGACGTGGATGGACCGCATCGAGGATTCTCCCGAGCGCTGTATCGAGAGTCCGACTGGTTCCGTCAGGCAGAACGCGCCGCGCCGGAGCGCGGGCGAACGCGAGGAGGCCCTCATGCGGTGGTCTCGGCGGATTCATCAGACGATCGAGCGGCGCAAGTTCCTGAAGCTCGTCGGCGGTGCGGCGGGAGGCGCCGTCGCCCTCGGCAGCGGCGGCACGTTCGTGCGAGCCCGGCGCGCGGACGCGCAGGTCAGCCTGGCCCCGTTCGTGGACGCGCTACCGATTCCGCGAGTCATCAGCCCGAGCGGCCGGCTCGACGGCGATCCGCTCTTCAGGCGTAGACGCGCTCGATCCGGGTTCCGACGCGGCAGACGATCTCCCAGGGTATCGAGCCGATCGTTTCCGCCATCTCGCGCGCGTCGATCGTGTCCCCGCCCTGGCGGCCGATGAAGACCACCTCGTCGCCGGGCGAGGCGTCCAGGCCGGTCACGTCGATGATGATCATGTCCATGCAGACCGAGCCGATGATCGGCGCGCGGCGACCGCGGATCAGGACGGCGCCGCGCCCGGCCAGCCTCAGATCGAGCCCGTCGGCGTAGCCGGCCGGAACGATCGCGATCGTCGTCGGCTTCTTCGCGGTGAACCGCGCGCCATAGCCGGTGACTTCGCCGGCGCGCATGCCCTTGACAGCGGTGACGCGGCTGGCGAGCGTCATCACCGGGGCCAGCGCGATCGCGGACTGCAGCGGCGGCGGCACGATGCCGTAGAGCAAGAGGCCCGGCCGCACGCGATCGAACCACACGCGCGGGTCGCGCACGACCGCGGCGCTGTTGGCGGCGTGCCGGTAGCGGGGCCGCGCGCCCAGCGCGTGCAGGTCGGCCAGCACCTTGTCGAAGCGCAGGCGCTGCTCGTCGAACAAGGACGACGCGGGATCGTCGGCGGTCGCGAAGTGGGTGAAGACCGCCTCGAGGTCGAGGTTCTCGCTGCGCAGCAGCTCGGGCAGGGTGCGGCGCAGATTGTCGGCACGGAACCCGAGCCGGTTCATGCCCGTGTCGATCTTCAGGTGGTAGCGTACGCGCTGCTTGTGTCGCGCGGCCGCCGCCTGCACGGCGCGCGCGGCGCCCGGCGACGAGATCGTCGGCGTGAGACGGCAGTCGAAGAGGCCGTCGAGATCGCTGACGCTGAGCGCGCCGAAGATCAGGATGTCGGCGCGCACGCCCGCCGCCCTCAGGGCAGCGCCTTCCTCTATATCCGCGCACGCCAGGAGATCGGCGCCCGCGTCCTCGAGGGCGCGCCCGACCTGCGCGGCGCCGTGGCCGTAGGCGTTCGCCTTGACGACCGCGATCACGCCCGGCGTCCCCGTCGGCCGCTCGCGCTTCAGATGCTCGCGGATCGCGCGATAGTTCGACTTGAGCACGCCGAGATCGACGCGCGCCACCGTCGGACGAACTCGCTCCGCCACGATTCCCATCGCAGTTCTAAGCCCTCTCCCAAAGATCCATGGTACCGCCAGCGAGGCGTCCGGCCGGCGAGGTGTGTGCGGGAGGGGGTGCCGCGACCCGTTCCCGAAGAGCGGCAGCGGACGCGCCGCGCCGGGATGGAGCCCAGCCGCAACGGGGCAGCGCACGCGTGCCGCGTGGTCGAGGCACCCCCTCCCGCACACACCTCGCCGGCCGGGCGCCGTTGCCAGGCGGGAAGGTGGAGCTAGATAGATCCCTCGGCGGCGAGCTTGTCGATCTGGGCCGCGCTGTAGCCCAGCTCTTTCAGCACTTCCTCGCGATGCTGACCGAGCAGGGGCGCCGCGGAGATCCTGGTGGGCGACGCCGACAGCTTGATGGGGTTGCCGGCGGTGATGTAGCGGCCGCGCACGGGGTGCTGGACCTCGACGATCATCTCGCGCGCGTGCAGATGAGGGTCGGTCAGCACCTCGCCGGTGTCGAGGCAGGCGCCGCACGGCACGCCCGCGCCGGCCAGGGTCTTCATGACCTCGTGCTTGGGGCGCTTCGACGTCCAATCTTCCACCAGCGCGTCGACCTCGCTCTTGCGTTGCCAGCGGGCCGCGGCCGTCTCGTACCGGGCGTCGCCGATCAGGTCGGCCCGGCCAATGATCTTCAGCAGCGCATGCCAGAATTGCTGCGGCACGAAGAGGAAGACGTAGTCGTTGGGGCCGCCGGGATGGCAGCGATACGTCGTGCCTGGTACGCCGGCGCCGAGCTGGTTACCGGTGCGCTGGCCGGGCTTGCCGGTGCGCTGATGATCGCGCAGGCTGACGCGGATCAGATTGACCACCGTGTCCTGCATCGAGACCTCGACCTGCTGGCCTTCACCGGTGAGGTGCCGCTGCATCAGCGCGGCGAGAATGCCGACCACGCAGTGCATGCCGGTGCCCGAATCCCCGATGGACGGCCACACATAGGTCGGCGGATTGTCGGGAAAGCCGGTGACGCTCATCGCGCCGCCCATCGCCTGCGCGATCGGTTCGTAGCTCTTGTAGTCGGCGTAGGGCCCGTACGAGCCGAAGCCCTTGATGCTCGCGTAGACCAGGCGCGGGTTGAGCTGCTTGACCGCCGCATAGCCGAAGCCGAGGCGCTCGAGGACGCCCGGGCCGAAGTTCTCGAGCAGCACGTCGCCGGTCTTCAGCAGGGTGCGAAACACGTCCTTGGCGCCCGGGTTCTTGAGATTCAGGGTGAGGCTTCGCTTGTTCGCGTTGAAGGACAGATAGAAGAGGCTGTCCGCGTCGGGCCGATCCGCGAGCATCTGCCGGGCGGGGTCGCCCTTGACCGGCTCTTCCACCTTGATCACGTCGGCCCCGAGCCAGGCCAGCATCTGACCGCACGAGGGCCCCGCCTGATTGTTCGTGATATCGACGACCCGGATGCCCGCCAGCGCTCCGCTCATTGGCCGATCCTCGGTGTGTTCACAGGGTGAAGACCTTCTTGAGAAACGCCTTCACGTGCTCGGGCGATTTCTTGCGCCCTTCGGTGTCGCCGCCGACCATCACGCCCCGCTCCTGGCAGCTTCGCTCGTAGCTCGCCGCCGTGCGCGTGATATCCTCGCCGGTGGCTCGGACCGTGATGACGAACCGGTCCAGATCCACCAGCATGTTGCACTTGCGGCCGGTGACAACGTTCTTGGCGCGCACCGGCGGCCGGATCGAGTCGAAGTCGTGATAGGCGTTCTCGTAAACGATCGTGTTGACGTCGACGCCCTTCGACTTGAACCACTGGCCGTACTCGCGGCACGGCACGGCCGGCGTGCAATCGTCGCGCCCGCCGAGCAGCATCAGGATCGGACCGCCCGTCAGGTGGTCGGTCACCTGCCAGCCGTTGCAGGCCGGGTAGAGCGGGACGTGCGCCGCGAACTTCGTCTGGTCCTCGATCACGGCGGCTCGATACGACTCGAACCCGGTCCAGAGCGCGACCTGTCCGCCCTTCGAGAAGCCGATGACGCCGATGCGCTGCCGATCGATCTTCGGGTGCGTAGCCAGGAGCTTGAGGGCCGCGAACGCGTCGGCCACGTTGGCCGCGGTCGAGAGCTGCGTCTGATCGGTCGCCGTCTC
>Ga0209267_1002411_pt1 | contig 12070 bp, 6 predicted proteins | sample GraSoiAngelo_137_FD_185894 | JGI IMG/M metagenome (GOLD analysis project Ga0209267, IMG submission 185894) | Grasslands soil microbial communities from the Angelo Coastal Reserve, California, USA - 14_0929_09_30cm (SPAdes) (version 2) | ecosystem: Environmental > Terrestrial > Soil > Grasslands ... | reverse complement strand
CCGCAGTTGGGGCATGGGGTGGTTGCTGCTTGGGGCGGTGTCATTGTGTTACCGCAGTTCGGGCAGAATCTTGCTCCCTGTTGGACCTGGTTGCCGCATTTCGGACACGAGACAAAGGCGACCTGTGCTTGCGGTTGCATCATGGGCTGTTGCATTTGCGCACCCATTACTTGGGGAATGAGAACCATTCCGGCACCGAGGCCTGCACCTCCTCCTTGTGAGGCGCCTAGGCTCGCGCCAATGTCCTTGGCCGTTTCCATGCGCAGCACGTCTGAGGTAGCGGCTCGTTGTTTGATCCAGAAGAGGCGGTCTCTGAACTGGTCCGATGTGTCGATTCCTTCGAATTTAAAGTCTACAAGATCTGTTCCAAGCCGGTTCAAAGAGTCGTTGATATTGACCTTGACATCAGTCGAGGCCTTGTCCAGTTGTGTGAATGCTGTGGTGAGATCGTACTTTGACATTACGTCGATGACTCGCTCGTTGATGAAGCCTCTGATGAAATCGTCAACCTGGCCAGTATTGTAGGCGCCCTGGCCTCCCACGACTTCGTTGACAAAAAGATTTGGATCTTTGATTCTGAACCAAGCTGTCCCATGGACCATCAAGGGTGCAAGCTCGGTCGTCTGAGCCTTAGCTCCCCATTTGCCAGCGAACTGTTTGGTCGAGACGTAGATGACGATAGCTGTGAACGGGTTCTTTCCCCCGAAGAATATCCCATAGGCCTTCGAGATCAGCGGAAGATTGAGTGTGGTTAGGGTGTGTCGTCCGGGTGGAAAGACGTCGTAGGCTTTTCCGTCACGGAGGAAGACTGCGGCCTCGAATTCGTGGACTACGAGTTGGGCGCCTGTGATTATCTGCTCAACTGGGTATCGCCAGACGACGTCGTCAGGTCCGGCGTTAGTCCACTCTATTACTTGGGGCATCTTCTTACTGTACTCCTACTATTATCTGCTTTCGGCCATTATACGCATTCTCTAGGGCATCGACGGCTTTCATGGCGTCTCCGACCTTGCCCTTGGCTTCTGGGAGCCTGTTGTTGTCCACTGAGTCCTTGAGTGCTTGTATGGAGGTGGTGACGTTGTCTGCCATTTGTATGAGCTGCATGTCATAGCCGATCATCCGATCCAGATCGGGTTCTTTGACCTTGGTTACGTCGAAGAAGCCGGCGTAGCCGTATTCTGAATGGTTGATTCGTTCCATGACTCTGTCGAGGCGGGCGAGGAGATGGTCAGTGTCGTCCCAAGAGTCGTTTGCTCCTTGATTGACTAGGGAGCGGTAGGTGTCTTTGGCCTGGGATTCGGCGTCGGATAGTTTCTGGTAGATCTGGTTTCTGATGAGCTTGTCTGACTCTCGCCTCAGCTCCTTCTCCTTGTACCCGTGAAACCCAGGTATCGCCAGCTCGATCTTTTCCTGGAGACTCGTCTGGATTTGGCACGGTCAAAATATGGGTTAGCTGTCGAACTCAAACTTCGACCCTTTTTTATCGTCAAAGGCGAATTCTCGTCTGACTCCCTATTAAGGGTGTCAAAACCCAACAGTCACAAAAATCGTAACTAGGCCATCTTTCTCGGCTACTCGGCCGGGTTCAGCCTGAACGACATGTGGGCTCGATCGGATTAACATCATTCCTATCTGCCGAAGACTCCAAATGATCGAGTTAGAGCATCCTCCTAGGTCTAGGTTGTCGGAAGAACGGTTACAGAACGACTATGTTCACTGACACTGTTCGGCACATCAACGAAAGATGAAGACGATCAAGCAAGATGAGTCTATTTCACGGAGCAGGTTCGTCGACTGCCCCGTCTGCAAGAATCACACTCTGAAGCTGAAACGGACGGTGCAGGTCGGCCGGTGCAAGAACTGTAGCGAATCCTACAAGATCATTGTCCTCTACGTCAAGACCGGACGAAAAGCTAAACCTCCGGCCGCAAACACACCTCAGAACGAGACGAAATCTCAACCAACTGCTGAGCCAAGTCTGCCATCTTGGCAGCTGCCCTCAGACACTTCTCTCTTTAGCACGCTGACTGAGAACTCTTCGGGAGTATCCGACATAGGTTTCGATTACAGCCATTCCGAGAATACGGGCGAGTCTGAGTCTTCAACCAGTCAGTAGACTGTTCCTAGAAGGGAAACGCGTGCGCCCCGATTCTGGGGAGCGAGAGACCAGCTGCTCTAGTCTACTTTGCGTCCTTCTTCTTGAAATCTAGAGACAGCGAGTTTACACAGTAGCGGAGTCCAGTAGGCTGAGGACCATCGTCGAAGACGTGGCCGAGATGGCTGCCGCAGTTCTTGCATAGAATCTCGACCCGTTCCATTCCGAGCATTCGGTCTGGAACTTCCACGATGTTGTCTTTGGCTAGTGCGGTCCAGAAGCTGGGCCAGCCGGACCCAGAATCGTATTTTGTGTCTGAGGAGAATAGTTCGGCTCCGCAAGCCGCGCAGACGTAAACTCCCTTCTCTTTATTGTGAAGATACTTTCCTGTGAAGGCCGGCTCAGTCGCTTTCTTCCTCAAGACTCTGTACTGTTGAGGGTCCAGCTGCTTCTTCCACTCCTCATCCGTCTTGTTCATTACCACAAGATCATGATCTCTCTGCCCTGTATTTGAACGCCTCACCCTGACATTTTTCGGAGGGTGGTCCCGCCAGTTGAAACTGATCTAGGCGAGTCTTCCGATTCACGGCTTAGAATAGGCTGGTCAACTATTTTTTCCAGAGTGGAGATCAAGCGTATGGCTCTTCGTGAAAAACTCGCGACCTAGAATCGCTTATCCCGGTTTCTGTTCCGGGCTTGTTCTGCGCCTGTTGGGTTTGATGAAGAACATTCTGCGGTTTTTTCGTTTCGAAGATCGGGCGAGGAATGGATTACCGTTTGTTAATTCCCTCGCAGAGTCGGGTTTTGTGTCGCGAGAAGCAACTACTTTTGAGATTTTTCGGAGTGGGGTCTCGCCAGTTGAACCTGATCCGGGCGGGTTTCAGGGGTCAGGGCGCAGAATCAGCCGGTCGGCTGTTTTCGACATGGTGTAGCTCAACGTGCAGGTCAACGCGCAAACTGCGTGATCTCAAATCGCCTGCCCCGATTCCGGATCCGGGGCTGATTCTGAACGATTTCCCGCTCCAGATATTTCTTTGGGACTATTTTGCCTTCCACGTGAAGACTTTCACTGGCTGGAACTCGGCTAGCGCGTCTGTGACCCAGCCGTACTTCTTCTTCTGAGCATCCAAGACCCGCGTGGCGGTTCTAGAATTCATGTCGAGAAATTTGGCGTTTCCTTCGAGTATGGCTTGGCGCTTTCGGTCATCGGCCAGCATTACGGTTACTGCAGGATTCTGTTTGAGGTTACGATAGCGGGCTGTCGCTTCGTCTACTCCGAGATAGAAGATTCCGTCAACAGCCACAAAGTCCGTAGGGGAGAGGTGAGGTCGGCCGTCCGGTCTCACCGTAGCGGCAAGAGTTAGGACCCGACTGTTCGCCATCTCGATCACCTCGCTCGCTGTAAGGGGATTCTGACTGTACACTTCTCTGGTGTGCGTGCTGGCTTTGCTTAGAGAGTTCTTGATAATCGAGTCTAGGCTGGACAATAATGTTTCGGTTTCGAGAGACATGGTCGGGACAGATAAGGTGATTACCCTATCTGCAACCTTGCAGCCTTTCCTACAAACGGATTCGCCTGCTTCTCATCAACGATGGTAGTCTCAGGTCCGTGGCCCGGATAGACGATGGTGTCATCGTCCAGCTTGAAGAGCCGCTCCCTGATCGAGTGCACAAGGATTTTGAGGTCTCCCCCAGGAAGATCGGTTCGCCCAATGGACTGGTTGAATAATGCATCACCTGTCAAGACGTATCCGTCGCCGGCCAGGCTGATGCTGCCGGGCGAATGACCCGGAGTGTGAAGAACCCGAATCGTCTCATCTCCCAACTTTAGAAGTTCTCCATCTTTGACGTAGCCGTCGACCTTAGGCGGTGGCGGAACCTCGAAACCCATGAACTGGCGTACGCGCGACTGCATAGACTCTAACATTGACAGATCGTCTCGATGGATCAGGAATTGTGCCTTGGTTGCTTTTCGGACTCCGTCGACGCCGAGCACGTGATCAAAATGTGTGTGCGTGGCGATTATTCGCCCAGGTGTTGCGTTGAGATCTTTGATGAACCTCAAGATTCTCTCCGGCTCGTCGCCTGGATCGACGACTAGTGCGTGACCCTGGGATTCGACGACGTAGCAGTTCGTCTGTAACCGGCCTACTACCAAGGTGTGTATTTTCGACAAATCAGGAGGACCCAACCACCAGGGGACGGAATTGGGAGAATAAGAATTGCGATGGACTGAAGTGAATGATCATCGCAGCGGCCCCCCGGAGGGACGGGGTCGTCCTGCTGATTGTTCAAGACTGGGCTTGTCTTCCGGTTTAAGCCGTAGAACAGGCTTGAAAGATACATTTCCGAAAGAGAAATACTGGTTCACTTCTACCCTTCACGATCGTAAACCTTCCAAAAGCCTCAAATCACTCATGATTCCGAACTAAGAAAGTTCGATCTTGAGAGCTTCAAATAGCATTCGACTGTGGTCTCCGGGGCACAAGACTAACGTCGGGGCGAAGGCCTGTTTTTCCACACTACTGATTCTCCTAACGGTGTTTGGTTTCACATCTGGATTACCAACAAAGTTGGGGGGAACCGTCGCTCTCAACAACCCCGACACAACAGGTTGCGCGACGACTTTCGCCCTGCCCTACTCTCCTCAGGGAACTTCTCAACCTGAGTGCCCTCCCACGACAGATAATCAGACATCAACCCAGCCTCGAACCGTGGGAGCAGATCAGCCTCCCAACCTCTCCTTGCCGAAGACGGTTATTTCAGGAATAGACAATCTCACTACAGATGGAGGGGTAGTCGAGAACTCACCGGACAACCTCACTCTCTACAACAACCGACTAGCTGTGAGACTATTAGGTAATCCGGTTCCCCATGACATGATCATTGGAATTGACAAAGCCCCCTTGAACTCATCCGCTCTATGGCAGGTGCAAGTTAACCAGGGCGACTCTTGGATTCCCATGTCAGCCACGTCCAACAGTTTCCATGTCCTCGGGACGAACAGTACTGGAAGCTCGGTAGTTAGAACCATGACTCTCGAGAATGGGCAGATTTCAGGAGTTCTAAGCATCGCCTACAAGGCCCTATCAACAGGTCCTCTGAAATGGAATCTAGAGTTCACTCCAAACTCAACAGCCCAGTACAGATTCGTCTACCACTGGAATGATTCAGATATCACCCCCGACTCTCAACCAATCTCATCAACCCTAACAGTGTCACATGGAGCTGCAAACTACACGCTATCATGGGATGATGTCCCCCCATCAATGAACACAACATTGGCTCTGAACCCAGGAGAGGCGTTGCTGATAACTAACATCGGCACATTAGTTGCGGGTGCTACGGCCCGTTTAGATCCTCAGCTACTAGACTCAGGGCCTTCGCAGGCAACTGCGCATACTCCTCAGAGGAAAGCGGTCTATGACTCGAAAGGAGGATACTACTATGTCTTCTACTACGATGGCATGCAACTAAGATACGCATCATCCAACAATGGAGTCTTTTGGGCATGGAGCTACATGCCCAACGGATGGCCTTCGTGGAATGACATGTACTCTTCTCCTCCCTCCGTCTACAACTCTGGCCCCACAATAATAGTCGCGACTGGCATGAACTCGAATCCCACGTTCAACTGCCAGTCGGCACCCTGTCTCGGAATAGGTCAAGCATACCTATACTATGCAGTGGGGATCTCCACCACGGGAACCATCGCCTGGGAGTCAAACAATGGACAAATAGTTCAGATAGCCACAGCTATCTCTCGACCATGCTACAACACGACAAGCTCATGCTCAGAGAGCCTCGCGTTGCGAAATGTGTCTGTGGCCTTCGCCGCCAATGGCAATCCCGCCTTCTCCTACAACTTCTACGCCAGCGGTCCAGCAACACCGGGTTACGGAGTCTGCAACACCAGCTGGTCCACTGAGAGCGATATCGGAGTAACCTACGTCGGAAGAGGACCATGGTTCGTCAACTGCGAAAATGATGCCACCCCATTGTGGTCAGAAATACTGCCCGCAGACGCCCAAGCCTCGGTCAGAGTCGTCTACGAGTATCACAACGGACAACTCTTCCAACTCCAGACTCGGACAATCGGAGGAACCTATTCCACCATCTCTTCGTTGAATCCAGCGGCAGACACGACTCTAGAGAGATGCTGCGGATCCCACAATCAAAATTTCGGAACCAGCAGAACACTAACCCTCACAGCCCACGCTCCCAACACATCCTACGAGGATGACATTCTCGTACGGTTCGCTCCGAATCTTCCCACTGGCGCCATGGTTACCGGCGCCAACCTGACCTTCACAGTCGCTTCGGCACGGAATCCTCCCGGAACAGGAGTAGACAACGTGAGCATCGCCGAAGCCAGCTCCGCATGGAACGAGTACACAGCAACTTATGATTACCAACCCGGAATCTTGTGGTCGTCCTACTCCAAAACGCCCAACGTGAACTTTGGAAGTTACACGGGCGGGACAGACACTGAAGCTGGATGTCACGAATGCTGTCAGGGGAACGGCGAAGGATGCTTGGAGTTCTCAGGGGGCCCAGAGCTCTTGGGCTGACAATGGCTTCTTTCTATGGCTGGACTATTTCCCAGGCTACAGTCCGACGAATCCGCTACCATTCATAGACTTCTCCTCTCGCGAAGGCAGCAGTCCTCCGACGCTCAGCATCGGATATCTCTGCTGCATGGGGCCCGTGGAAGTCATAGATCCGAACCAAGACGGCAGCGACCAGTTTTCCGCCGCGGCGGACTCTACCTACGGCACGCACGTTGTTTATAATGGGAACGTCCATGGAAACATTACCTACGCGTATCGCTCTCCGACAGGAGTATGGTCGTACTCTCAGGTCGCCAGCTCCCCAGGATGTACGACTAACTGTGATACATCCCCTTCAATAACAGTTGACTGGTCAACCAACGACATCTACATCTTCGCTTCCCTATTCAGCATTGGAGGCTGGGTGCTGATGAGACACAAGACACTGGCGCAAAATTGGCAGGACACAAGTTGGACAACAGTGACCGTTGACACTTATGGTCATAGCTACCTCGTCTCGAATCTAGCGTCCGCCAGTGGCTCCAACTCCAGCTCAATCTCACTCGTCTGGACCGAATCCAATGGTGCAGTAATGTTTGCCTCCATACCCATTGGTAATGGGTGGTCGCCCTTCATCAATCCAAACTACCCCTGGGATGGGAATGGCGTGGTGCCCTACGGGCAGTATTTCCATAATGAAGGTGAATACGTGTCTACTAGTACGGGATTGCTTACCGCCGAACAGACAGACATGTCAGTTCCAGGCAGAGGCCTGGATTTTTCCATCACCCGCGTCTACGTTGAGCCATCTCTATTCATAGAAGGAACACCTTCCGGTTACGAGAGCTACCCTTGGGCGCCTTTGGAACAACTAGGCAGTCCCTATACAGCTGGGACTTGGCAGCTTAATTTTCCGTGGATGAGCAACGCTGCCACCCCCCTGTATATTCATCTCTGGAATGGTGAAGGGTACCGGATTCCTTCCACGTTCTGGTTTGGCCTGGTAGCCAGCTTCGAGAACCGTCAGGGAGAACAGTTCCGGATGGTTCGGAACACAGATAACAGCACCGTGGTATACGACAAGACAGGGACCGCTTACAACTTCAACCCTACACATGCCCTTACGAATATCGTTGACCTTAGCGGAAATACTATCACGTTCATGTATTCAGGAAACATGGTTTCCTGCGTAACAGACACCGTTTCAAGAGCGTTTCTATTCAGCTACGCCAACGGACTCCTCTCAACCATTAGCCAAGTTAGCGGGACCTGCACCAATCCGGGAAACACCGTGAAGACTGTCCTCTACGATCATGGATCTAGCAATGGTAACACTCTCCTGACAGCTGTCGCTGATCCCATGGGAAGAACGACCGGCTACCAATACCAGTACGAATCCAACAGTCAAGTACCCTATCTTCTCACTAGGATTACATATCCGACCCAGTGGCATACAGATTATGCCTACGCTTCGTCGACTATAGGAACCGAGGGGACTTCTTATCGAGTTGTCAAACAATGGGTAGGTTTTGGTCCGGGCACTAGCTTGTCGAACAGGATTCGCGAGGTTGACTACTCATACACGAACAGCCCAGGCGGTCAGGTAAGTAAGTCCGAGATTTCACTTTACAATGGCACTTCGACTTCCCGCTTGAGCTTCACCGACTACTCGTTCTCGTTCGCCAGCGTCGCCTGGAATGTGACTGATGACAGTCATGGACTGCTGCGGGGAACTCTAGAGTACTTTTCGGCTGGTGGAGAAGTCGCTAAAGAGATTGTCTTGGTAACCGACGGAGGCGGTCATCTCAGAAGCTACACCAACTATTACCAGTACGACGCCTGGGGGAACATGATCTACAGCCGTCAAGCTATCAACGCGGCTGCCGGTTGGTATCACGAGCGCTTCAACGCGTACTATAACAACGGACTGCCGCCAGGTTTCAACGCGTTCCAGGACACTTTCAGCGCAAGCCAGGGAACCGCCTCGGACAACTCGTGGGCTGTCAACAACGGCGCCTGGCTTGTAAATAACGGCAGTTTCAACGGGACCCAGAACGGAGGTCCTCAGGAGGGCGCGTTCGCATCGGCCAGCATCGGAAAGTCCGATATCTCCCTCCAGGCTAATATCTACATAACTCGACAGTCAAACACAACTACGGGGGCCGCGCCGAGGGTCGGCCTCTTCGTACATTATCCGGGCACCGGGACCAATAAATGGGCTCTAGTTTTGATAAAGCACACCGACGGAACCACCCACCTAGACCTCTTTGACGAGTGGGGACAGATGCTTGCCAGTCCTGCTTGTACCATAGTAACCGGCATATGGTACACTTTCAACATGACCGTCCACGGAACCTATGCTACGGGGTGGGCGAGTGCTCCTGGGCAGCCATCGTGCCCTTCTGTCAGTGGGAACTTTTCCAATTCGAGCCCAGCGATCAGCGGAACCGGCTTTGGGCTCTATGCCGGAGGATATTCAGCACTCTTTGACAATGTTCAAGTCGCGACAGTATCCCCTTACATGACAGGAACTGGATTCTCCAACTCATTTATCAACAATGGCGCACCCATGTCCTCCGTTCACGGTGCGCTAGCGGGAACCGCTCAGCTACAGAACTCCACAGGTCCCGCCGTTCTCCCTATCGAGTCCTACCTCAGCTACAACCCTTCCGGAGAGCCAATACAAACCAGGCAAATATATGACTCTGCGACAGGAACGCAATGGCTAACCACATCAGCAACCTACGACGGCTACGGTAACCTTGTCAAGATCTATGACTCCCGTGGCAACGCGACCTACTTCTCCTACTCCACGAGCTACCAGCGAGCCTACCTGACCAACATGACTCAGACGGTCAAGCCGGGAAATGCTCAACTAACTTCTCTGTACAATTACAACTTTACGGACGGAACTCTCCTCTCCACATTGGACCCGAGAGGCTACAATACCACCTACAACCATGACCTTCTCGGCCGGCTCACGAAGGAGACATTCCTTGCAACCGGAGACTACACAACCTACACATACAACGACAACTCAAACTATGTGAACATCACGAACGAGATGGGCTGGAAGACTCGCCAGTTCTATGACGGGCTAGGCCGACTCTCTAATGCTACAAGATTGCTTAACGGAGTCTCCACCTCGGCAGAGACATACACATACAACGCACAGGGAGAGATAGCGGCGGAGACTGATCCTCTCGGGAACAGAATCACGTACCAATATGACGGTTTGGGCCGAGTCACTCGTGTCACTCAGCCGGATATGAATAGCACCTCGACCATCTACAACGATCTGTCGTTCTGGACGAGGACGACCGATCAGAACGGTGTAGGCAAATGCAGCATCCTTGACCAGCTGGGCCGATTGATCAGTGTCGTCGAAAACGCCAGCTCTTCATGTTTGTCTGGAACCGTTACAAACTACTACTATGATGAGGTTGGAAACCTCGTCAAGACCACCGCCGCCAATCTCCAATCGACAATCTACGCATATGACAATCTGAACAGGCTTGTGAAGACAACATACCCTGATGGCACGACTGAGTCGTACGCATATGACAGTAACGGGAATCTGTCGACAAAGACTGAGAGGAATGGGGTCGCGGCTACATACTCGTACGATTCTATGAACCGGTTAATGGCAGTAGTCTATTCGACTAACAGAACCGCGGGCGAAAACTATACCTACGACAATAACGGAAACGTACTCTCTCTCCAGAGCCTCAACGGAACAGTCTACTACAGCTACGACGGGAGAAATAGTGTTCTCAGCGAGACCTACGTAGTCAACCCGCCGACACCCGACTTTACCATGTCATCCATCTCCACATTATGGGTGGCTCAGGGCAGCAGCGGAACCGCAACTATCACTCTCCAAGCAAACCCGGGTTTCGCCGGAACCATCACTCTCTCGACCGCGAACCTTCCCACAGGAGCAACATCAGCCTTCACGCCAGGCTCTGTCTCGCTCACTCCGAACGGCATCGCAACTGTAGCGCTCAAGATCAGCGCTAGCAGCACTGTCTCGTTAGGCTCCTATACTGTGACTGCAACCGCGAATAGCGGGAATACTTCTCACTCCGTCACCTTCACCGTGAAAGTAATCACCGGAACAGTAAGTTTTACGCAGTCTGCGATTCTTGCCGGGATCAACGGGACAGTCCGCGTGAACCTGACTGTTAACACAGCCACATCCCAGTCTGTAGTAGGCAGCATTAGCAGGACCGCTACAAACAGCACGACGCATGCCGTTCTCTACAATGACGCGATCAGCGTCTCGTTGAGCTTTGGAACCGCTGGTACCCTGGGTTTTGTGGCGGAGATGTCCAATCCATATTGGCTCGGATATGGTTGTACTCTCGACCTCACAAAAGCAAACGGGAACCCAAGCTGCAGCCTCTACCGGACCCCCGACATCAACCGTGATGGACAGATCAATATTCAGGATCTCGCCTATGTGAGTGCCCATTACAACTGTACGCAGGGGCAGTCTTGTTATGATCCGACCGCAGATGTCAATGCCGATGGAAGCATAAATCTCCTAGATCTGGCGACTGTCAGCTTCTACCTCAACTATCCAGTCCTTCCACCAGGAGACTTGACAGTCAACAAATCCCCTGCTTCACTAACGCTCGTAGCGGGCTCTTCAGGCTCATCAACCATCACAGTGACCAGCGTGAATGGACTAGCAGGTACCGTAAGCCTCTCAGCCATCGTCCCAACTGTCAACGGGCTTTCAGCCTTCATCAATCCACCAACCGTTTCTCTAGGATCGAGTGGGACCTCAACCCTGACCGTCTCCACAACCACGTTGACTCCTGCCGGAACCTACAATGTTATCCTGAACGCAAGTACCCCGGGTTTGGTGCGCGCGACTAGTCTGCTCGTAACAGTATCGAGCACACTTCCAAACCTCTCCTGTCCATCCCCAACTGCTATCAGCAGCGTTTCGGGAAAATCCTACACCTACACTGTGGGATACTGCTATCGAGGCGAAGTCCTCGACAGCCTAACCTATCCCGACGGAACAACAGTCAGATACGGCTACGACGGCCTTGGGAGAACCCTAAACGTCACAAAGTCAGGGTCCGCAAGTTCCTATGCGAGATTCACATACAACAAGAACGGTCAGGTTACAGGCGTAACTCTCGGAAACGGATTGACCGAAAACTATAGCTACGACAAACTCTCAAGACCAGCGCTCATTCTCGTCACGAACAGTACTCAGTACAGCTTACTATCTCTCGCCTACAAGTACAATCCGACTGGAACCGTTAGGAGCGTAGTTGGGACCGTTAATGGGCGGAGCGTCAATGAATCGTATCAGTACGATCAACTCCAGAGGCTCACCAACGCAACCGTCACCAGCGGCGGAGCAACAACCACTTCATGGTATACGTATGATGCTGTTGGGAACCGG